>BNJV01001924.1_pt1 | contig 48716 bp, 85 predicted proteins | sample 8540591 | NCBI WGS metagenome assembly BNJV01 (sample SAMD00202457, study PRJDB9452) | human saliva metagenome | host: Homo sapiens | reverse complement strand
TGTACATTGTCAAACAAAAAGTGCACAACTGCAAATATAGTTATTTACTCTAATATTTCATTGTTTTATTATCATAAAATTCTTTTTGTTGATTGAATTTTTGCTTTATTATTTCTCTTATCTTTTTGATCTTCTCCTCTTGCCCTAAATATACGTCTCTAGGGTGTGAGATTATCCAACGATTCATGAAACCTTCTCTCATTATAGTATTTCACCCACCCATCGATAGCCTTTTCTAATTCAGAGGGACAGAAATAATGATTTAGTTTTATCACATTTTTCATCGAACTGATGATATCGTTCTATCTTCCCTTACGTCTTCGGATGCAAGGGCTTGCCATGAATATGCTTGATGTTATATACCTTACCGAGATACTCCTTGAGCGAGGAAGCATATAGCATGGCCCATTGTCCGATAGTAAGCAAGGAGGATTCTGAAGTGTAACCCCGGCCTTTTCAACTGCTTTGTCTATTGTTCTGGATACATCATCAGAGGTCATACTTGAGCATAGCTCCCAATGGATGACATACCTGCTGTAGTCATCAATTATAGTAGAGAGATAATACCAGCCCCAACCCTTGACTTTGAAATAGGTAAAATCGGTCTACCACATCTCATTGAGGAATTTAGTCTTATGATGGAACTCATCGGCTGCAAAGATGAAATCATGCTCCATACGTTCCAATAGACCTCTTTCATGCAGAATACGATAAAAGCTTGATTCTGAAACGAATATCTGACTCTCTTCCAATAAAAGAACAGATAATTCCCTGGGAGTGAGCTCAGGATGCTCTAAAGAAAGTTCAACCACTATTTGTCGAATATGGTCGGGGATGCGGTTCCATGTCGTCTGCCTCCTATAAGGCGTTTCTCTAAGAGCATTCACTCCCCCTGTGGCATATTTCTGATACCTGTTATAAAAAGTACGCCTTGGAATACCTAAGCGTTTGAGGGCCTGAACAATACTTAACTCTGAACGCTTTACTGACAGAACTATAGTCTCTTTCTCTTCCGCACTATAACGTATATACGATTCATGCATAGGGCTTATTCGATGAGTTTCAAGCTTTTTTTACAACGTCATATCTCACTACCAAATCGGCAAGGGCTTCCTTTAAGCGAATATTTTCCTGACGAAGTTCCTTTACCTCGTCGCTTGTTGCTTCACGAATGGTATCACCATCAAGGCGAGCTTTACCAGCCTCAATAAATTCCTTTATTCCATTTGTAGTAAGTGCTATCGGATATACTATATTTACGACAGAGTTCAGCAATACTCTGTTCTCCACGGATTCCTTCCATTGCTATCAAAAACCTTTTGTTCAGAAGAGAAAAAATACGTTTAGTGTTACGACGAATATCCTTTAATAAGGATTCTGAAGAACCATGCTGAGAACTTACAGGAAAAATTCTTTTTTTGTTGTCATTGTGCAAATATACCTTTTTATTAATATAATTCATACTAAAATCCCAAACTTAATTGAGGCCCCAGTTGTGCACTTTTTGTTTGACAACGTACAACAAGGATTATGCCTCATTGTTCAACCGCGTTTCTTTGACATTGAATGATGGACAAAAAACTCAAGACATCCCAACTCCACAGCGTTTGGATAAACTATCGCAAGGGTCAGGAAGATTATTACTTAGAGGAGCTATACTACCAGTTTGGCCGCTATCTGCTGATTGCCAGCTCACGACCTGGCAACCTACCAGCCAACCTACAAGGCATCTGGCACAATAATGTAGACGGACCGTGGCGAGTAGACTATCACAACAATATCAACATACAGATGAACTATTGGCTAGCAGGCTCTACAAACTTATCAGAATGTACGCTTCCGCTGATAGACTTCATCCGTACGTTAGTAAAGCCAGGTGAAAAAGACTGCGAAAAGCTTATTTCGGCGCAAGAGGTTGGACAGCTTCTATCTCTGGAAACATCTTCGGATTCACTGCACCATTGGAAAGTGAAGATATGTCATGGAACTTCAACCCTATGGCTGGTCCGTGGCTTGCTACTCATGTGTGGGACTACTATGACTATACACGAGATAAGAAGTTCTTGAAAGAGGTGGGATATGACCTCATCAAAAGTAGTGCTATCTTTGCCGTTGATTATCTATGGAAGAAGCCAGATGGTACTTATACAGCAGCGCCTTCAACCTCGCCAGAGCATGGACCGATAGATGAAGGTACGACCTTCGTACATGCGGTAATCCGTGAGATCTTGATGAATGCCATAGATGCTTCGAAAGTCTTGGATGTAGATAAAAAGGAGCGTAAGCAATGGGAAGAAGTATTGAGAAAAATTGCACCTTATAAGGGTAGGGACGCTATGGTCAATTGTTGGAATGGTCGAAGGACATTGACGATCCAAACGATCAGCACCGACATGTAAACCATTTGTTCAGTTTACATCCTGGACATACGGTTTCACCTATCACAACGCCAGCAGAGGCATCAAAGGTGGTACTGAATCATCGTGGTGACGGAGCTACAGGATGGAGTATGGGATGGAAGCTCAACCAGTGGGCACGCCTGCATGATGGAAATCGAGCATATAAACTCTTTGGAAACTTGCTGAAGAATGGTACACTGGATAACCTGTGGGACACTCATCCTCCTTTCCAGATTGATGGTAACTTTGGTGGTACAGCTGGTGTAACCGAAATGCTGATGCAAAGTCACATGGGCTTCATCCACTTACTGCCAGCATTGCCAGATGCTTGGAAAGATGGAGAAGTTAAGGGTCTTTGTGCAAAGGGTAACTTTGAGTTAGACATCCACTGGAAGAACGGTAGTTTGTATTCCGTTACTGTTCTTTTCAAAAAGATGGAGGCAACTGTGAGTTAAGATACAAAGATGACAAGTTTGTATTAAAAACGAACAAGCGAAAGACTTACAAGCTAAATTATATAAACGGAAAAATTTGTAGTCGATAACAGTTAAGTGCATTACAATATCAAAGAAAAAACAAAGGAATCTGTTTAACAACTGATTCCTTTTGTTCTTTTCTGGCATCTATATTCACAATTCCTAATTGAGGCTTATCATACCATGTATGTGGATTAATCTCATTCTAATAACAATTCTACGCATTTAACGGAAGAATCAAACTCAATTGGATGCTCAAGTTGTGCACTTTTGTTTAACAAAGTACAAATATTATGTTTTTATGATTATTCTATTACACTGTCATATTATTATAACATCATCAAGGCATATTATAATTGTTTATGACTTGATGGTGATTGTAATTTCTACTATCTTTTAAAAGCCAACTCCGTCAGTATTAAGGTCTTCTGCTGTCTGTAGCTCATTTCCTTCCGCAATACTGTAATCGTTTTCTTTAAGCTTTGAAAGAAGTAACAGGCCTATTGGTTTGACCTCATTGATGAAGTCCTCATCCATATTGAAAGTCCATACCTTTTTCAAATCTTTCCGTGAAGTATTTGATTTCTCGCCGAGGAAGTCCTATGTTTTCTGCCATATTCTCCCAATACTTCATGTTTCTTGTTACGTCCATTATAATGCCTCTTGCGGTTGTTTCATCCAGCATATAAAGCTCATGGGCATTGTAAAGGCTGTTGAGAGAACTATCGTTTGTGTTGGTATCGATAAGCAATGCTTGAAATATACCATTCGTAGGGTTCATATCGTATGCAGGAGATAATTCCCAACCCTCCCTTCCAAGCAGGAACGAATGATTTCTAAAGTGATCGTCTGTATTACCAATACAGATATTGAAAAGCAACTCGCTTGTATAGTTCTTCTAAATTAGCCTCATATGGTTGCCACCTCTTGAAATGATAAAATCCACAATATCCAAATAGCCTTTTTCCTGTTCTTTTTGTCCGTCGCCATCAGTGAAGCCAAGGACGGTGAGAGAAGAAGCCATGTGGATTCTCTTGTTGTCTTCTGTTCTATCAAATCTCTTAGAGAAGTATATCTTGATCATTCCCTGCCCTAATTATCTGTGTTTCGGCAACATTGATACCACATTCCTTAGCCATCAGATGAGCGAAATGTTCCCAGCGTGACATATTAATGTCGTCATTGATAGAAGGAATTTGGCAAGATAAAGATGACCGTCACTTTGCACACAAGCCTTTGGTCGTGCGCCACCCATCGAAGAACCAGGTTGGAAAAGCCTCTGTACCCACTTCTTTTCTGGTTCCAAATGCTTATACTCGCTTTTCTCAATCTCTTTAGCAGCTTGTAAAAGTTCGTCAATGTGTATAGCAGGCGGAACGCTATAACCAGGCGTAGAGCTGATAAATACTCCGCTATCTGGATCCTTAAAGCGAAAACCACCCATACGCAGCTCGTCTTCCACACCTTTAAGATAGTCCCAATCAGATAAGGTATGGTTTGATTTCCCTTCTGTCTCAAGTGAAGTACGCAAGTCAATCAGTCGTCGCCCCCATCTGTCAGGGAGAGCATCAGAAAAACAACCGAAGATATGGTTATCTCGGCTATATTGTACCCCAGTATATGGGCGGAGGTCTTGCCCAAAAGTCAATTTTAGGAAAGGTTTTTGAGCCAGTTTTTATCAAACTCAAAAGAAAACACATCAGAGCCTCTTAGGTATTCATGCCCAAGAGTACCTACCTTCTCTTCCTTATCCATCCAGTCGAAACTGGCTATCACATCTAATTTTTCCATATGTTATCTTTTTGAAGCTCGTTTCTTATTCTTAATGCCTAAGTCCTGTACCATGTGCCCAAGCTCGTCATCTTTTGCTAAGTGAAGAATATCATCTTCGAGTTGTAGGGGCATTGAGTACCCTCATTACCACGCCGATTGACACCGTAGGTTCACCTTTCTCCAAACGTGAGAGTGTGAGCCTGGTACATTGCGCACGTTGTGCTACCTGATCCATGGTTAGGGTCTCTTCGTAATCTGGCGAGGCGAATTTGTTCTCCCACTACATTCAGTTTCTCTTGCAGTGCCCTGGTCATCCAGTTGGCTTTGGTGAATTTTCGTCATAATGTATCTTTTGTAGTACAAAGATACGATAAAAAGTTTAGTTTATAATACTTTATTTGTTTTTCTTATATTTATTTGATAACCTTTTATTTCAAAGTTAATCAAATATAAAGTTTTACCCACTTTTTACTGATGTAAAATAAATTCACTACAGAGTTAATTTGAAAAAGTAAAATAACCGATTTCTTGAACCCCTTTGTTTTTTTGCCCCACTTTTTTTGCCCACTTTTATTTTACGAAGTATTAGAACCTAAGTTATCAATAAATAAAATATCATTTCAAATTATATCAGTAACTACTTGACGTTCTGATAATTTTGATATGATTTGATATAAATCTTTAATGATTTTGTATAGAAGTCCACTTCCCTCTCTCCAGAAACAAGGGTGTAAATCAACGAGTTACGTGATTTACACCCTTTATTACACCCAAAAACTTCGGAGAAACAATTACTGATTGCATAGAAAATCCCTCAAAGGATTTTTGTTTAAGATTGTGGATTATAGGTTTCAGGACTTATTGGAAAATTAAAAATCTTTGGCATACTCCTCATCAATATGCTCAGAACCTCCAATAATCACCATAGGCTTATCTGTATTCACTTTATCTGCAAGATCTTCATTTAGAAACTGTCCTAGCAAATCAAGTTCATCATGAAATGTACTATGATTAGTATTAATAATATTTCGCATGTCAAGATAAGATAAAAATTCATCTTCTGATTCAACAAAGTCAGCAACAACCATCAAGTCAAATAATGACACAACCCATGTATCACGGAAGCGTTCCTCCATCAAACTGGCAGCCACAAGTTTATCCATCTGTCCCAACAACGAAGAATAATGCTGAAAAGTTACAGCTATCTTGTATATTGGTTTTGTCTTGTTAATTAAAACTGCCCCTTGTTGTGTGCCAAATATAGGTTCTGTTGAGTTATTGATAAAATCAACTGACCTGCTGCATTGTTTACATGCCTCAGCTACAGATTCTTGAATTTATACTTGGCTCCATCCAACCTAACTCTGTCCTTATAAGAAAGTTCATGGGCTTTAACTTCTATAATATAGATGGCCTTATCTGAAACGCCAAGAATATCTAGTTCTGGATTCTTTTTCTACCTCATCCTCCACTATCTTGTAATGTACAGAAGAATAAAATGTGACATCTGACAGAAATGACTTCATAACAGACTTTACTTTATTCTCAACATAAACATCTCGACTAATCGGGCTTGTATTCTGCTGGAATTTCTTCTGGTAATAGGCTCCATCGCGCATCATAAGCTTTTTCTGCAATCAAAAAACAGATTTCTATGATGAATCATAGGAGTAAAGCAATAGTATTTATCACCATCTTTAACGAATGGTTTCTCAAAAATACTATGACCATTCATAATACTGCCTTTGAATTCACTTTCTGCAAGAAAAGCAGAATTATCGCCAAATCTCATAGAAAAGAGAATCTAGAATCCTTATTTCCACTTCGTTTTGAGGATAGACCCAAAATATCTTATCAGAATTCTCATAATCATTTGGTTGATACATTAGGAATCGCATACTGTCTTCCGTGTGCCCTACATCCGGGTTTGCCTCAAAGAACGCGCCAACGGACCTTTTGAGAAATCTCGATTCTCTAATGTAGCTTCATCGCCAATAGGGACCAAATGTCTTTTTCTTCCCATTTCTTCCACTGTTCATGCATTTTTGTTGCACCATAGATGGCTTCTTGACTAGCTATCTTGCATATAACTCTATTCTCCAAATCCATAAAGAATTCAAATAGTTGGGCAAACACTATATCCAAATTGTTGTTCGTAAAAGGTTGTATGAGGGAAGAACATTTCTTTTAAATACTTTATACACATGAACTTGATAACCATCGCCACGAACAGCGATGGTATCCATATGAATCATCCAATCAATGGACTGCATAGGATCATCAACTAAAGGCATGTCTTGATAGATATATGTCATAAACAAGGTCCTCAATCGATTTCTCAAATCTTTAACGACTTCATCTGTGGGGTTATCTATGCCATCATTTGGCATTGAAAGACCAAAGTTCATTGTATATTCCGCTATCACTTCAGCATTTTCGTCTAGATGCATCTCTGTGCCATACATCTGTGCCATAAAATACTTTTCAAGATTGGGAAGGTTATCTAATAAATATAACCCAATGCTTCCAAGCAACTGCACAGAATCATATTTTCTGAAATAGCTCTCAATCTTCTCAATATGCTCTCTTAAAGTTGCATTGACAGTATCTTTATCCTTAAAGACGTTAAGCAAGCGCTTACCCATAGCGCGCATTTGGGCTTCAAATGTATAATCGCCTTTAATTGACGATTTTGCTATCATTTTTGTTTTTATGTTTAGGAGTAGGTTGTTGCCTTTTCCTTTTTAAAGTGTTTGTTTCTCTTGTTCATCTTTAATTATTTTTGAAAGGCATAATTCCAATATGAAATAAACTTTTGGAAAGGATGCATTATACACCCCAATGCGTCTTTATAATACTATGTTCAATCACTGATATTTCATAGGATTGTTGTTGTTTCACTTACAAAGATAGAAACATTAATATAATAAAACGAAGAAAAGATAGAATTAATATTGATAGAATAATTTTTCTTATGAAAAGATATTAACATAATCTCTTAAGTAGTCAATGATGATTGAAACGAATATCGTTTTATCTAAAACAGTCCACTTTTTAGAATGTATATTGAGCGTTTTTTGATAGTTGTTGATTTCCTTACATTTTCCCTATACTTCCCGCTATATCCCAGCCTCTTGGAATAACATCAAAAAGCCCTCTACTTTTTGTACTGTCAGAGCTGACTGAATGCCCTATGCGCAAGGGCAAGTTATTCATTTCAAAACAATTGAATTATGACGATAAACGAATTACTGGACAAGCCTGTTTGGCAGATGACTGGTGAAGAATTACTTTTCCTTGCACAACACGGTAATATATCCACGAGCAGGGAATCAACAAAGGCTTCTTCCTCCAAAGAAGAAAAAGCGATATGTGTATGGGTTGGCTGGCATTGCACGCCTCTTCGGCTGTAGTTTGCCTACGGCTAACCGTATCAAGCAGAGTGGTAAAAATCAATCGTGCCATTACACAAATAGGGTCGTAAGATTATTGTTGATGTTGACCTTGCACTTGAATTGGCAGGACGAAAGACGGGAGGGACGAAGATGAACACGACTGATTATGAAAAACATTTGGCAATCATCGCTTATCCATGTTACGGACGAGTTTACGCTTCCTCCAGTTGTACTACAAGCAGGTGAAGCCATTATTGGCACACTGGGGAACTTCAGTGTATCAACAGGTAAGGCGAAAAGCCAAGAAGACTTTCAATGTGAGTGCCATCGTTGCAGCAGCCCTTGTCAATGGGCAGGTACTGGAATATCAGGGCATCATTTCCTGAGAGTAAACGCACTATTCTTTACTTTGATACGGAACAAAGCCCTTATCATTGCCAACTTGTGATGCAACGTATTTTGAGATTGGCAAAACTGCCGATAGACAAGGAACCGCAGAATTTGAAGTTCAGTCATCTTAGAGCCATTGCTGACCCTAACGAGCGCAGAGAAATCATTCGCTATGCCATCTACAACACGCCCAACGTGGGCTTGGTAGTCATTGATGGCATTCGTGATTTGATGCTCGACATCAACAATTCAACGGAGGCAACCAAGTTAGTGGGCGACCTGATGCAATGGACGAGCGAGCAAAGCATCCATATCCAAACCGTGCTTCACCTCAACAAGGGGGATGACAACGCACGAGGACATATCGGGACGGAACTCAACAACAAGGCTGAAACAGTTCTTCAAATCACAAAGGACAACACTATGCCTGAACGCAGTATTGTTGCGCCTTCCATCATCCGCTCCAAACCCTTTGACAAATTTGCTTTTTCAGCTCAAGGAAATGGAAGATGGGATGTGCGTTCCCGAAATAGATCTCTCATATTCGGACAATGAACGGAGGTCACATCATTTCTCCTACCAAGAGTTAAGCACTAACGAACATCGAAAGGTGTTGGAACCAGTCTTCTCTACAAATGAAGTCTTGCCATATAGTAAACTTATCGTAGCTCTCAAAGAGGCTTATGCAAAAGTTGTGGGACAATCCTACGGACAAACAAAACTCAAGGAGCTTTTTGCAATTCTTGCTCAACAAAGGCATAGTGGTTAAGGAAGAACGAGGAAAATATCGACTCAGCCATAATTTCTCTACAATAAAAACCTTTGGTCGGTCGGACACAGGCTATATATACCTGAATCAATCCGACCAAAGAGAAACAAACTTGGTCGGACGTAAAGGTGTGCCTATAGTGTACGACTGTCCGACCAATCCTAACCCTTTCAGCCTCCAAAAAGAAAAAAAGGCTGAGAGTTATTCTTTTCAAACATCAAAACAAAAATCACAATGGAAATACAACATATCAAGCAAATCCCAATTACAGATTATTTGCAACAGCAGTGCTATACCCTACGCGAGTACAAGGCATTCACTATTGGTACTGCTCTCCGCTACGCAACGAAGGTACGCCATCATTCAAAGTAAATACAGAGCGCAACCAATGGTATGACTTCGGAACTGGCGAACATGGAGATATTATAGACCTTGTATGTATTTTACAGCATTGTACCATGAACGAAGCCATTGAACTTCTAATCGGTTCAAAACAAATAATGCATCAAGATTTTTTTCTTTTGGCGGTGAAAGAAAAAAACCTCTAATCACAAATTAGAAATCATATCTGTGCAATCACTTACCAATCCTTATTTGTTACGTTACATCGTAGAGCGAGGAATATCTCTCAGCATCGCCAATAGATTCTGTTCTGAGATTCGATACAATAATACCAATCGGACATACTATGCCATTGGATTTGCAAACGATGCTGGCGGATGGGAAATCTCTAGTCCTTATTTCAAAAGGCTGCATTGCTCCAAAAAGCCATTACAACTATTAGTAAAGGCACAGACGTTTTACAAATCTTTGAAGGGTTTATGGATTTCCTTTCGTGGCTAACGCTGAATCCAGCTTCAGCTTGCGATATCATAATTCTTAATTCTCTGGCTCTTTTGCCACGTATTCAAGAGAAGATAAAAGGCTACAAGCAAGTTGAGAGTTTTCTGGACAATGATGAAGCAGGGCGAAAATCGTTTGACGTTTTGAAGCAGTTTTTGCCCATCTATCATAGATAGATCTGTTCGCTATCGAACTCACAAAGACCTTAACGAATGGCTCGTATCTCTGTCCAAAGTACAAGAAAAATCAACCTTTGTTACCAGCCACGAAGCGTGGCATTAGAAGATAATGTATTTTTAGGGAAGCAAGTTTGTGTTTTGAGTATCTCAAAACCTACTTGCTCCCACCATTGGGAGATAAAAATCCCGTTGGTCTCATCAAAAAAATAAAAAGTATGGAACAGAAGAATAAAAGGTGGACGACCTACCAAGACTTTATCAGAGAAGCGAAAATACCAAGTGCTTCTTCGGCTCAATACAATGGAGTACTACACCTTGTTGGGAAAAGCACGTGAAGCCTCAATTCCTCGAACAGAGTTTTTACGGCTGCTCATTACAAATGCAGAAGTAAAGAGCCGAATCAAGCCAGAGGAAATGCAACTCATCCGTACAGTTTCTGGTATGGCTAACAATCTTAACCAGATTGCCCATCGACTCAATGCTTTTGGCATCTCTGCACTCAAGGAAGAATTGAATGCTCTGAAACAACTTATTCATGAACTTATGAGACAATTGAAACCATGATTGCAAAAATTATCAAAGGAACAAACTTCAGCGGAGTTGTTTTGTTATATGCTTAGAAAAGCGTGAAGGTCAAGTCAAGGTCTTACAAGCCAATGGCGTGCGCAGTTCTTTACCAAATGACGTTGCACACGACTTCAACTTGCAAGCCTCTATGCGTCCAAGTGTACAGAAGCCTGTTTGTCATACCATACTCTCATTCTCGGCACATGATTCAGAACGACTGACAGATGACATAATGGTGAAGATTGCCAACGAATATCTTCATAATATGGGCTATGGCGACACACGAGCCTTATCGTGAGGCACAGTGACCGCCAGTATCCGCACCTGCACATTTGCATCAATCGTATTGGAAATGACGGCAAGACTATCAGCGACCGCAATGAAAAATACCGCTCTACAAAGATTTGCCGGGAACTGACTGAGCGTTATGGTCTAACCATTGGCGAAGGAAAGCAAGAGGTAAACCGCTCACGATTGAGAGGTGAGGATAAATTACAATATGAAATATTTGATACCATTAAGTCTATATTACCTCAATCTCAGAATTGGAAAGATTTTGTTGCAAAATTAGAGCAACAAGGTATTACCACTCGTTTCAAGACGAAAGGCAATACCAATGTTGTTCAAGGAATCATCTTTGAAAAAGACGGATGTAGTTTCAGTGGCTCAGAGATAGACCGAACGTACTCTTTCTCTCGCCTCAATGCAGCGTTAGGACGAAATACTCACAAACAAGAGCAAATTAATCAACAAAACGAACCTATGGTACATTCTGTAGATGAAAGCTATTTCATTACCGACCTATCTAAAGCAATTAGTGAAGTGTTTTCTATGCCAACACCAAGTAATGTCGTAGATGTTGATGAACTTCGATTTCAAAAGAAACTTCGCAACAGAGCCAAGCGCAAGCGTAGAATTTAATCACATCAAATTTATATCAGTATGAATAACGAAATAACACCTGTTCTTGATATGCTCGAAGAACTAAAACAAGAGTGCAAAGTCATCAGTAAGGCACAAGCAGAACTGCGCACTACTATTGCTGAACAGCTATCTAATCCAAAGGGAGATAACGTTAAAACACTAGAAACAATGCAAATCCATCTCTCGAAAGAAACTCAAAGCCAAAAATCAAAGAACATCAACTTTTTGTTTTGGAGGCACTCTCGCAGTCGAGCAAGAAACTCGACCCGAAGTTTGAAGCCTTGCAGCAACTCATCATAGAGCAACAAAAGCCCGTAGAGTACAAGAACTACTCGCTCTTTGCAAGCGTGCAATTAGCTGAGCGTATGCTACTCTTATTGGTTTGTGGGCTGGTCATGGTGAGTTGCTGGTTCTTCGGTATGGGAGCCAACAAGCTGCAAACAACCTCTGATTACGACCTGCGTTATCGCTATCTACGTATGCAAGGGCAAAACTACCAAAAAGATTTTTGACTACCTTGACAGCATTTTTTTATCACGCATCGTAATCCCAAAGCCATTCGGCAGATGCAACAGAAGGTAGTCGATTATGAGCAAGCCCTGCAAATGCAAGCGGAATTGTTGCTACAACAGAAGCGTATTACGGAAGAACAAAGAGAATTGAAGAAGCATTTGAAGAAATAGAAATTACTCCAAGAAATTGATTCGTACAGCTTCTTGGAGTAATTGATATATGTATCTTTTTAAAGATAACTGTCAATGTCAAAAATTCTTTAGTCCGAAATCATAACGAGCATAAAGAGGATGCCTTGGCTGTCCTGATTTTGTTAACTCTCCTATTTGCTTCCAGCTAATTTTTCGCCCTTTTTTTCTTGAAGTATATTGGCAATATCTCTAAAAGCAATCTAATAAATAATTTCTCTTATATATAAGATTACCCCAAGCAACAAGAACATCCAAATCATTATATGTCTTAAAGAATTCTTTTATAGCATCAAGATTATTCTGATGAAGGATTTCATCCCTCTTATTATGTACACCTTTGAAATTTGTAGACCTCTGAGCATATAGATTTAGCATAACAAAACCATCGTAACTATTAAGTTCTGCAAATCCCATAACTTTTCTCACTGTAGGATCAGGGTGTTTTCCATTTGCTGTACTTGGATTGACTCCATTACCACTAAGGGCTTTGTACATCTACTTGCTAATACATAACGATGGGTTTCCTCATCGCCAATCATTTGTTTAATCTGATAATCCATAATTTTAATTTATTATATATTCATTATTCGATTTAGTTCTTCCTCAACTTCCGCCACCGTAGGCAAAGCCGATTTCAGATTCTCGGGGATTGCCTTTGAGAGTTGATAGTCACTCACACCGATTGGCTGGTCGTAGCCAGAGAGTGCATATTGCGCCACCACCTTATCACCACCATTGCAGAGAAGCAAGCCGATGGTCTTGTTGTCGTGTTCGCCACGAAGGGTATCGTCCACTACATTGATGTAGAAGTTCAGTTGTCCCATATATTCAGGCTTAAAAGGTGTGGCTTTAAGTTCGACAACAACGTATGCATGCAGTTGAATGTTATAGAGAATGAGGTCGGCATAGAAATCAGAATCGCCCACTTCAAAATGCTTCTGCTGTGCCACAAATGCAAAAGCCACTACCCATTTCCAAAAAGATATTTGGTGATATGAGAAACCAATTGCTGTTCAATGTCTCGTTCTGCCATTTTATCTGTCTGTCCCATCATGTCAAAGATGTAGGGGTCCTTCATCAGATAGTTGGCAAGGTCGCTTTGCGGTTTGGGTAATCGCACAGAGAAGTTGCTCACTTTCTTTGCCGTAATCTGCCGTGCGAAAAGGTTGGTTTCAATTTGCATTTGCAGAACATTGCTGCTCCAACCATTGGCAACCGCCTGCGTGATATACCAACAACGTTCACCCAAAAGGCAGCTTGCTATTAAGCAATATAACATGGCTCGCCCAGTTAGTGCGAACTACGGCAGACTGCTTAAAAATGTCTTCTATCAGATTTATGTCGTGTTGGTAGATGACAGACAGTGTACGTTGTCAAACAAAAGTGCACAACTTGACCTCCAATTAAGTTTGGGGTTTTTAGTTATAATTATTAATAAAAAAATATATTTGCACTATGACAACAAAAAGAATTTTTCAGTAAATCCTAATCAAAGTTCTTCGGAATCCTTATTAAAGGATATTCGTCGCAACACGAAACGTATTTTTCACTTCAGAACAAAAAGTTTTTGATTGTGATGGAAGGAATCCGTGGCGAACATAGTATTGCCGAGCTCTGCCGTAAATATGGTATATCAGATAGCACTTACTACAAATGGAATAAGGATTTTATCGAGGCTGGCAAAGCTCGCCTCGATGGTGATACCATTCGTGAAGCAACAAGCGATGAGGTAAAGGAACTTCGTCAGGAAAACATTCGCTTAAAAGAAGCCCTTGCCGATTTGGTAGTTAGATATGATGTTGTAAAAAAAGCTTGAAACTCATCGAATAAGCCCTATGCATGAATCGTATATACGTTATAGTGCGGAAGAGAAAGAGAGCATCATTCTAACAATAAAGCGTTCAGAGTTAAGTATTGTTCAAGCACTTAAGCGTTTAGGAATCCCAAGACGTACCTTTTATAATTGGTATAAGAAATATGCTATAGGAGGTTTGAATGCTCTCAGAGCAACACATTGTAGAGCACCGACAACGTGGAACCGCATACCTGATAATATTCGACAAATAGTGGTTGAACTTTCTTTAGAGCATCCAGAGTTCACTCCCAGGGAATTGTCAGTTCTTTTATTGGAAGAGAGTCAGATATTTGTTTCAGAGTCAAGCTTTTATCGTATATTGCACGAAAGAGGTCTATTAGAACGTATGGAGCATGATTTTATCTTTGCAGCTGAAGAATTCCATCATAAGACTAAATTCGCTAATGAGATGTGGCAGACCGATTTTACCTATTTCAAAGTCAAGGGTTGGGGCTGGTATTATCTCTCTACGGTAATTGATGACTACAGCAGGTATATTATCCACTGGGAATTATGTTCGAGTATGACTTCTGATGATGTATCCAGAACGATAGACAAGGCAGTTGAAAAGGCCGGGGTTACACTTCAGAATCCTCCTTGCTTACTATCAGACAATGGGCCATGCTATATTGCTTCCTCTCTCAAACAGTATCTCTGTAAGGAATATAATATCAAGCATATCCATGGCAAACCCTTGCATCCGCAGACGCAAGGAAAGATAGAACGATATCACAGATCGATGAAAAATGTGATTAAGCTAAATCTTTATTTTTGTCCCTCTGAATTGGAAAATGCTATTGATGAGTGGGTGAAATACTATAATGAGAGCAGATTTCATGAATCGTTGGATAATCTTACACCCTAGAGACGTATATTTAGGGCAAGGGGAGAAAATTAAAAGATAAGAGAAATAATAAAGCAAAAATTCAATCAACAAAAAGAATTTTTGATAATAAAAACAATGAAATATCAGAGTAAATAACTATATTTGCAGTTGTGCACTTTTCGTTTGACAACGTACAATATTGATTGATACAGTGGCAAGAGTGCAGGGCATCACTAAAAGATGTTGTAATATTTATGATTCCAAATTGTGATGCTCAAATTTACAGCTTTTAAAGTTGCCATGTTTAATGTTGCCACCAGTAGAGCGATCTATAATACCTTTATTATTACAGATAAAGATGTGATGGCCTATAAATAAGTGGATAACAAAGTCAGAACATATATAGATAAGCTAGTTAATAATTAAATATCAAGAATATGTATTTAGATTTCATAATAGATATCCTTCATCAAGGTGATTCAATCACAATTCACTGTGATAATGATGTATATACAGGGGTTATTTTAAAAATGACCAAGGATATGATAGCAATAAGGCTTTTCAACAGGGCAATATTATCATAAAGCGAGATGAAGAAATAACTAACATCGATACAAATGTTATAGACAAAACAGCAACGGAGTATAGAAATGACATTGCGCCTATAAAACAAACCGTTGTCGGTAAAAACAAAAGGATCGAACTTGCTTTCAGCATTATGAAACTATAGGAGATGAAATTGAAAATAATAATATCAATCATTCGCATCTCCATGCTCTTGCAAATAAAAATAGAAACTAGTCTATCTAGAACAGAAGGAGATGTGATGATATTTTGCAAATGCATATGTCATCGGAACATTAAAACACACAATTGTCGTTAATACAAAAAGACAATCCCAAATATCGTGTACTGACAAAACGATTGTGACAAGTAAGTTGTTGAGCGAAATCAATAACTTTAGGATAGGGTGATGTTTTTACCTCTGGTACTTTACTCACATAAAGATAATCCATCTAAAGTAATATTAACTGTTAGCCCTGGTACGATATTGTCTTTTTGTTAAAATCTTAAAGACAAGTGTTGAAGAGAGGCACTATCTTCAAACTAAACTTCTTTTGCTATTTTCTTTTTATCACATATAAGAAATAAATCGACAAGAGTATCTATATTTGAGGTACTGAAGGAGCTCAAATTGGTTACTCTTTTCACAGCTAATGTTAGATTGGAACGACCATCAGGTGCCAAAACTTTGCAAAACGCCAAAGCCATACAAAAGAAATAGAAAAAGAGATCAATAATTTGATTCGTAATGGCCAACACAAAGAGGCTATAGAATCCATCGATAAAGCATTATCATCAAATATACTTGATGATAAATACAAGAGTAGTTTGCTGTTGAAAAAGCCCAGACTTTTTCTTCAATCACAGATTACGAAAGTGCAAAAACATATATTGACTTGATTTCCTTTAATGAGTCAATTCATGGTGATGTTAAAAATTTAAGTCATCTCTATACAGAACTGGCGAGACTGCAATCGATGAATAAGGACGAGAATGATCTTGCTGTTGGATCTGTAAAAAGCTTTGCAATATAATAGAGATAACTCCTTCGCTTCAACATTGCTTAGCCAATTGAACAATGGTAAAAACAAATACCAATTCAAATATTGATAGTGCATCAGATGATTCGAATTAATGTTAGAGTCCGATGAAGGAAGCGTCACTATTAGTAAAATGATAGATATAGACATTAAGGAACATAAATTTACAAATGAAGACATATTAAGGAATGATAGTAAGCCTAATGCTATAATTGCAAAAACATTTTTGATACAGCGAAGGCAACAAAAGAAGTTGACTTATCTGAACGTTATCCTGTATATCTTGAGGCCGCAAAAAGCATTTAGTGAACTTCCGATTGGTAGTTATGACTATCAAGACTATTTAGAGGCAGTAGCTTATTATGCAATTCTGAAAGGTGATTCTATTTATATAAAAATTCAGAAATGCTGTAAGCCAGGTGAGAATGATATCAAGTATTTAACACGATTGAAGGATAGTGCATGCAGTTACTATATAGAATCACTGAATCTGATGTCAAGTATTCCTTCAAATAGATTATTGTCCATCTTAAGCAACTATCTAAAGATTAGTATTGCATTATGTAATATCAAGAACAACGAACCGGTGAATTTTTACAGGCCAATTCCAATCTGTATTTTTTTCTCATGCATAGATAGTGATAATGTGGAATATAACGATATTGCGTGGTCTGTTATTATAGCAGTTGGAGCAGCTAGTGCTGGAGCATGGAATAAACTTGTTCGAATAAAGGTGGTACAAGTGGATTATATGGGAAGATGTCCGGCAATCCACAAAACAATATATAATACAATTAATAGACTTGGTGCAACAAATATTAGCACTAATTTGAAACCTGGTGATTTTTGAAATCTGCTTTTAAGAAGAGGATTACTTTTAAACATGAACTTGCCACATACTGTGGCGAGATGATAAAATTAAATGTAGACGTTCATCTTATTACCAGGATTTCCGATGCCTGGAGAAAAAATTAGAGAATACGATTTCTTGATGTCAACAACTGACAATGAATCTAAGAATGCTGTGGAGGATTTTCTTCGCATACTTACACCTTACGCTAATCGAAATCAAGCAGAGAACAACATTACTTATACAAGTTCAACGTTTATTGGAAAAACAAATTGCTTTTTATTAATGATAATACTACGTATTATGGCAGAACATTTTTCTTTTCCTTGTTCAACAAATGGAAGAAAAAGTATACAAGGGCTGCTTGATAAGAAAAATTGCCGACACATTACCAATTTTGCAAGTATTGGCAGATCCCCCATATATTGTAATGAATGGCGAGAAAAATCGTTAATCTGATAGTAAAAAAACATTGGCGATAGTACAGCGGACGGATGTATTCTTGCACCCCGCGTAAGTGAAGTTAATAGTTCCAAAAAGCATAAAAAGCGGTAAATGAATATAAGAGAGAGATTCCTGCTGGTACAAATTTTTGAATTTTTCCATGAATCTCCCAAAGCACTTATACGATGCTAATTCGATAGAATTGTTCATGGAAATCACAGCATTGTATCAAGGAAAAGAAGTCGGAACTCAAGAATACTGTTTACACCTGAAAATGAGCCTGAAAGTTCTTTGACTTACAATGACATTCCGTGGAAAGATGGTGCGATTCCCAAAGAGCAGATGTTCAAAGGTAGGAAGCAGATACTTGATGTCCCTAAAGAGACATTATACATCGTTGGAAAAAGATAAACCTTACATACTATATGGCTTAACAAGAACCGGCAAAAGTTCTATATTAAAATACTTAAAAGAAGCGTTGGATAATCAAAATACGACATTTGATGGTCATCAGTTTACCATTGCGACTTTTTGATTGGGATTTGTCATTGGCTTCAAGTTTCGGAAATGCTCAAGACTTATGGCAGTATTTGCTTTTTGACCAGGTTTATGATCACATAGGTGATTATTTAGATGGCTCTGTTTATCAAGAATTCAATCTCTCAGAGACTCTAGAGCGAAGGATTTCCCCTCTATTTTTATTCTATCTTAAAAAGAAGGGGATTTATCCTTTATTCTTGGTGGATGAATTCTCCTTCATAAAAAGTTCTTATGGATAATCGTATTGTTAATCCCTGCATTTTTGCATACTCTACGCCAGTACGCACTCAGAAGGACTGGCAAGTTTTATATATGCTGGCACCTATGACATTAAAGCTTTTAATAAAAAGATCAAAAAGTATGGGAATAACTGGACAGCTTGTAAATGCTGTCGAAGAACAGATAAGTGAAATAAGCCCTTCCGCCGCAGAAGAATTAATAACAGTAATGGGTGAGCGACTTCGTTTTACGAATGAAGCCAGATCACACATCCATACTTTATCTGGAGACGTTCCATACTTTATTCAGATAATCTGTAAATACTGCGGTCTATTTGCCGTGGAGAGAGATCTATAATAGGTTATCCGGAATTGAGTATGTCATAAAGATACTAACGGGTGAACATGAATACGAGCAAGGTTTCATGGTTATGCCTCTTCCTGAGAATGTGTTCCAAAAACAATATGTTCAGCCCTGCAGACCCAAAAGAGGTTAATGTTCTAATAACTAGTTTGGCGTATTTTAATCGTGAAAACATAGAGAATCAACGCGGAGTTGGTATGGTCGAGCTACAAGAGTTATGGGCAAAAAACATACAAGCCTTTCGTTCAAAAACTTGCAGAAGCGATAGAACTACTTTTAGAGTTATTCTTCAATATGAAGACGATGGATTGCCCGTATATAAATTATCTGTTGATTTATTTAGAAGATGGTGGGGGCAACATCACAACGACTTAACAAGAGAAATTGATACTATTTTATAGAATATGGCTGCAAAACCTTTCCAATTACATGACATATCGAACAGAGAAGAATTGTTCGGACGTGAAAAATTAATTGAGCATTTATTTGTAAACGCTTCTATGCGTCTCAATGTCCCAATTATAGGGGCACGGCGTTTCGGGGAAAAACTTGTCTTTTAAAAAACAGTAGAAAAGATTATAAAAAAGATGGAGATCTTGGCTTATATCCTATATACCTAGATTTTAAAGATAGTGCAATCCAAGGAACTCAGTTGTCTTATAGTTACATGCTCTCATTTCATCTTTATATGTTGATGGACTGTTCAATGAGGTAATGAGATTTGGAGCAACTGAGATACGACCTTCTGATGACTGGACAGAGGTTTCTGAACAATTTCAAAACTTGTCTATACCGAGAACGCAAAGTTTACTGGAAAAAGTAATAAAATGGTTCTCGGAACTTATGGAAAAAGCTATACTTTTTATTATCGACGAATACGAGTACTTGTTCAAATATGCTCTTGAAACGCCTTTGGCTTTCAGTAAAATACGCACTATGAGTAGCGATATAAACTCTGAAGGCGACAAGTATTTCTGCTTTTGGATAGCTGGTGCAACTCCATGGGATGAACTTATTGCTGCAGTTCCTGGTTCTGGCGAAGCAACTACGGTAACTAGTCCATTGTTTGTAACACCAATAGACAAAGTTAGCTTTCCAAAAGATGTGGGATTACGAATGCTCAAAAATAGAAGATTCACAGAAAGCCGAAATAATGAGGTCTTATTGTGAATTCGCATATGAAAATTCTGGAGGAGTACCTTTTTATGGTAAGGATCTTATTGGTTCATTCATATAGAAACAACTCAATGCCAGACTTCAGTATCTGCAATACATTTTTTAAGGAACTCACAGCAAAAGCGATGTCTTCAGGAGAGTATCGTATTCTTAAATCTGTAGCTTTACTGCCTCAGAAGATAGAGAAATCCGTGAGTAGGACAAATCTTGTCAACAAGGGACTCGTAAAAGTGGATGGAAAGAAAAAGATGTCTATTCCATTTCAATTTTTAAAAAGAATTCATTTTGGCAGAAATGAATGATATAAAAAGCCGCACGTCCACAAAAGAAATGAAACAGAGACATTAGTTCGAGGATGTATGGATTTAATAGAAACGATAAACAACCAAATGGCTAACTATGGGAAAAATGCGATTTTCAAACCTGTAAACGATGGTTCTTCGATGGAAAATGATCTTCGCACACCTTGTTATAATAAGGACCAGTTTTTCCGACTTTTGCTTCCGTTTATACAAAACATATTTTTGAACGAGCAAAAAGATGGTAGGAATGAGGTTAAGAATTTGCATTGGTCATTTTTCTCAAATTCTGACTTTGCTAAATGTACTGACATTGCTAGACATTCTTTTTCGGAGGCGGTCACGAAATGGATACTTTCACAAAGCGTGACGGACAATTTAGCAAAGATGACATGCTGTTGTTGTTAACAGGGAGCGTGAATGAACCTTTCTCTCAAGACGAATGGTATCGTCTGCAGGTGGAATTTCTTAAATTGTTTAAGACAGAACTTGATAGAATGAGAACTTACTTACGAGAGAACATAAGAAGATAGATATAGAATATGGAATTCAAATGGTTTGTTGAGAACGAAAGTAAAGATAGTAATTCTACAACACTTAGCAAAGAAGTTGTTGGCGAAAAAGATTGATATTCAATCTAAGCCAAAGGAAAAGCCGTCATTGCCTGTAAAATGGTTAATTACAAAAATAAGGAAGATATACATGCTTACTTAAATGAACACGCGAAAAGGAAGGAATATTCCCAATATACTGGAGGACGTAAAATCGTATTTACAGTCTGAAGAATTCGTGTATGTTGATTATTGGTATTTTTATAGATGCGTTAGTGTTACCAAGCATCTTTTATTCCTTGCAACACTTGCCAAGAATTCGCCCGACGAAAAGGTTATACCTGAATGTGATGAAAGTATTTTGTCTGAAATTGTTAGGGATGCTTTCGAGCTGAAGATAAGATTTCACATGCGCTTAACTTAATAAGACCTTGTCGCAAGCAATTGTCTTACCAACAAGAGAGATTATAATTCGAAGTTGTGTAAAGACGCATAATCCCGATTTGATTGGTGAAGTATTTCTTTTTCTTGACATTTCTCCTTCTATAGCAATTAATGTTCTAAAGACTAATTTGAATAATTTGGCGGCAGCCTATGCCCTATACAAATACTATAGTGCCGCTAAAACGAAGAATCTAATTACACAAGAAACGGTAGTAGAGGTATTTTCATATCCATATATTAGTTCCTTAATTAAAGAGTTGGAAGGAATGGATGCCCCGAGACAAGTTATTGGTAAAGCTTTATCTCTAATATTGTTTTTGGGAACGGATATAAAATAGACAGAAATCTTTTTAATCCTTACTAACAAAGGGGCTATCAAGGATATGTGTTACTTTACGCAAAAATCATAAAACAAGAAATACAAGAAAGGGTGAGAAATATTTCTTTTTACCAAAACCTACGACTTTCTTGTTATTAAGAGATTGCCACATCACTATCTCCTTAAGTGTAGTCTATTAGATTCTAGAGCCTTGCTTCCTTTGTCAAGTATGATAGGCAAGGAGAACCCATCTAAAAATACACAAATAAAAGCGTACATTTCAGGTAGTTTTAAATATCCGAAGATTTTGCTAGTCTATCAACGAGAGCAAGATCATAACGAATATTTACTAAATATTGGCGATAAAAATCGACATATCATTTTCTCTAAGGAACAGTAAAATAATTCCTCGATCCCGAAACTTGGCTGACCTAATCGATGTTTCTATCACCAATATTGAATTTGTACGTAACTACAAAGATAGATATATCGGTGAGGTCGTAAGCAGAATTCTATGTTCTCATATGAAATAAGGCTTCTCGGAGTTAAACAAGATAATAATTATTCGAAATAATGGCATCTGTCATCGAAGTCAATTGGGAAAAACGCAACTTCCCCCAAGGCTATTCTTGAAGAGGTTACAATGTTGATCCTATAGTACTTCCTGTTTTTGCATGGCTATTATACGAACATAGCGTTCGCGATAGCAAGGTAATTTTCAAACGAAAAATAATTGATATGTTTACACTAAGCCAACAACAGCTGGAAGCTCTGCAAGCTATAAAAACTTTCATAAGAGATGACAACAAATCCGTTTTTCATCTTGAAAGGATATGCTGGTACAGGTAAGACAACAATGATTAAGACGATTATTCCAGAACTTCAGAAGATTAGGAAGATTGTCAAGTTAATGGCTCCTACGGGACGTGCTGCTAAGGTTTTGCAAGACAAAACCGGATTTAAATCAGCCTCAACGATCCATAAAAGTTATTTATTACAAAACCAGATATCCGCGATGCCCGACATGATGAGGAAGGCAAGAAAATCAAAAAGTGAAATCGCTCCTTCTTTAAGAGCCGATGGTGTAGATGATTTACAGTTATATTTCGGTATACGAGCATTGGAGAATGGTGAGACACCTGACAGACTAGTTTGCATTGTCGACGAATCATCAATGATCAGTTCTCGGAAAGAGACAGACGAAGTGCTTCATTTCGGTACGGACATATTGCTTGACGACCTTTTTAACCTATGGCAATCCACACAAGGGTGCGAAGTTTATATTTGTTGGCGATCCAGCTCAGTTGCCACCTGTCGGTGACAACCGTTCTGCAGCTCTTGACAAACAGTATTTCGAGAAGATTGGATTGAGTGTTGACAGCTATGAGCTTACACAGGTTCTACGTCAGTCGGAAGGCAGTGCTATTTTGGCAAATGCCATGAAGATTCGTGATCTCCTTAACACCACAGAGCGTAGCGAACTATCTTTGACAGAGTTGAGGGCGAGGTGGAGGATATTACTGGCGAACAGACTATAGAAAGATTTTTGAGGAATATCCCACCCCACGGCTCGGCTCAAGCGTTGTTATCTGCTATAGTAATGCATTGGTTAGAGACTATAACGATGCTATTCGCCACAATTATTTTGAGGATATTAATATCCCTCATGTCGGTGATGTCATTCAGATTATAAGAAATAGTCACATCCACGAACTCATACATGGCGACTTTGCTCAGATAACAGCTGTGGACGAAGGAATTGAAATTCAATCAGCGCCAGTCTGGACTACTATTGGCAAAGAAAAGAAGCGTGCCAATATAGAACTTACATTCCGCAATGTAGGTATTCTCACATATGATGGGCGAACATTGCGTTGCAAGATTGTAGATTCTCTTCTCCACAACTCTAATCACGGACTCACGCCTCAGGAGACAACTGCACTATATATCAACTTCCGTATGCACAATCCTAATTTAAAGTCGCGCTCCGAGGTGTCACAAGGGTTGCAGGAAGACCCGTATTTCAATGCACTCTGTGTTAAATACGGTTACGCCATCACTTGCCACAAGGCACAGGGCGGTGAATGGCCTACGGTTTTTGTAGACTATCATGGCCGCACTGGACTCAATGACGACTCGCTACGTTGGTCTTATACTGCTACTACGCGTGCTTCTAAAATATTGTATGGTGTTCTTATGCCTAATATGCAGTTGCTTGACAGACTCAAAATCAATCCGATCACAAAAGTCTCAAAACCTCAAAAGGATTGTATTAGAGTTCCATGTATGGGCAATATAGAAGATTTACCGGCAAATGCAACAGATAATCAAAAAGCTAAATTCCTTTCTGTAAAGACAGCGTTAAGCAAACTTGGCTTATATATCAACAAAGTGGAGTTCTACCTGTATGTTGACAGGTATTATATTCAGAGTTCTGAAGGTGAACGTATATACAATCTACAGTACAATGGCATGGGCATGTACACTTCTGTAAAAGCACTGTCATTATATCCCGATGACGATATAGTACAAGAAGCATTGATGAGCGAATGAATATTTTTTTATGATGTTTGCTATTCTTCTGAAGCGACATCGTTAATGAAACTTTATCATAAAATGGTTTCATATTGCGATGATTTTGGGCATTCTCATTACGAACATAACCAATGCACAATATCAAGTAATATATCACTTGAAGACATCAGGAATGTTTTCTTCGATACATTTTTCACAATGCTAAAAATTAATTTCCTATGCAGCTCCACTTTCTGATATGGGAGCGGAAGACGAGATAGTTAATTCAATTGATAGAGAAACTCAGAAACTAATTACAACTTGGCTTATGGCATTTAAAGAAGTTACAGCTCTATGCAAATCTGGTAAATTAGAACAAGCACTTGAAATGGCACGTGCTGACTATAACCATCTCCAAGACTATTGGGGATGCGTTGGGCTTTTCTGGTGCTTGAACGACAAATACAAACTAGTCAAAAGAATTGGTTGAGAGAGACGCAATCGTGAAGGAAAATGCACGAACTCGCAAAAACAGATACAGCGCAGTGATGAATATATTGAAAGAGCGTTAGTCTCTGCGGACAGGTCACTCTTACCTCATCAAGATGAAATCAGGACGGCAGAAGAACAAGCGAAGAACGGTGATGCCTTTAGCCGCGTATAACAAGGTGTTGTCATTTCAAAATGACGAGCGAGCTTGCTAGTGTCCAATATGAGAACTTCGGTTGGATAATATATCGAGCATTGCATCAGAACCAGCAGATATCTACTATTGAGCGACGACGGATACTGAACAACTATCTAAAGTTGGAGCTTCCTTCACCCTCCATGCTTCATTCCTGCATTCTTTCAGAAGCAATGAATACGGAACGCATCAACCCGAATGAGTTCTTGTTTACGCGTTTTATTGAAATATGGAATCTCGAAAAATTTGCGTGACGAAGACTGGCAGGATGGTAAAACTCAGGATGGCAACAGATATCCGTCTCAAGTTGAGCGTATGATTACCTTGTACTCCAAAGAGATACAAGTGGTTTCTACGGCTTTGCCGTCGGAGACATTTATGTCTGTTCTTCAAAAAGCAATAGACAAATGGCCGGATAATGATAATCTTCTGCGAGACAAGGCTATTGCACTGACAAAGTTAGGGCAAAAAGAAGAAGCTATTGGTGTCTACAAACAGCTGGTTTTGAAATTCTCTGCAAAGTTCTATTTGTGGAGCGAAATGGCTATGCTGGTAGACTCTGATGATGTGAAAAATTTCACTGCTCTGCAAAGCATTAAGTATAAAAGTGCCAGAAGAATTTCTTGGGAAGCTGCATTTGGCCCTTGCTAATGCTCTAATCGATAGCAAAGTTTTTGATTGGGCAAAAGCAGAATTGGATAAGTATAAAGAAGTATACGAGCGTAACAATTGGCATCTGAACAACACTTTTGTGGATTTATGTAGAATGATTCCAGCAGGTACTGTGGCAATACCACAGGAGTATTCTGATCATTTCTGCAAAGCAGATGCTCTTGTTTATTCTGACATTCCTTCTCAAATTATGGTAAAGATTGGGGAACGATCCGATCAGGTGACAGATCACAAAACTCAGAAACAAAAGAAGGTACGTAAATGGATGCTTCTCAACAACAATGGAGAAACAATAAAAAGTTAAACCAAGGCAGTTTGATTTTCAATCCTTACCAGACGGCCAATGCTTTGAGATCAAAATGACAGATGGAAAGATACGTTTTGTCAAAGCTATAGAGATGCCTAGTGTAAACTGGATAAAACGAGTGTCAGGCAACGTTAGAATAAAGACAAATAGTCAGAACAAGGCATTTGCATTCGTGGATAACAGCTATGTTCATGAAAGGCTTCTCACAGGTGTCAACGATGGGGACTATGTAGAGGGTGTCGCTGTTTGCCGAAATGAAAAATGGCAATGCATAACGTTAACTACAAAAGGAAAAATAAGAATATGCCACCAGCAAAGTGTGTAGAAAAACCTTAGACATATCATAGAAGCTACTGATGCTAAGGTGGTGGCGACTTCTGACTGGAAGTACATCATGTCGTTCATGGAACTCCTCGACACGTGGAAGGCTCGCAACTTACCTGGCGAGTTGATTAGTACCACACCTAACTGTAGTCTGCATCGCGGAGACGAAATTGACGAATGGTTGTTTGGATGCGGCGAAGAAGCGTTAGATTATATCATTCTTGATGATATGGACGCAAGTTGTTTCAATGAGCATCAGCTCTCTAGACTGCTTATTGTTAATCCTTATACAGGACTGGATGAGGAGACAGCAGAGCGAGCAATTGCACTCCTGAACAGGTGATTTTTGAAAAGTTGATCATAAACATCGCTAAAATGTAGCCTCTTTACAAAAAAATAATCATTTTTGCGACATTTTTCTATGAAGTAAAATAGCTAATTTTGTAGCAGAATTACTGATTTATAGATTTTGTGTTATGATAAGATGCTTTTTCTGTTAAGAACTACCTGTCCATCAGCGACAAGCAGGGAATTGGATTTTTACCGCTAAAAGGTCCGCTCGTCTGCTTTTGGTATCAGAAGTAGCCGATGGCGTATTCCTATATAAACTAGGTGTTCTCTATGGTGCTAACGCATCGGGTAAGTCAAACATGCTGTTGGCTATGAACGACGTGTTCCGCATTCTTGTGCAGCCGAAGAATGATGCCATTCAAGCTATCTCTTGCTATATTCCGTTTAGTCTGACAGCCGACGAGCCTACCAAGATGGCTGTGTCGTTCTATGTCGGTAAGGTGAGATATGACTATGCTGTAATATACAACCGTTCGTCCATTCTGAAAGAAGAACTGTATTATTACCCCAAGGGCAATAAATCGCTGTTCTATGAGCGTACGTTCGTTGGCGACGGTGTGCAGGCTGAAGTGAAGTTTGGTGCCAGTTTGCGTCTGCAGGTGAAAACTCAGGATAGCATACGTGAGAACACGCTGAACAATCATAGTGTGCTGTCAGTCTGCATCAAGAATACCTTTAAAGAGGATATCAAACCTTTTACTGCTCTACACAGCTATCTCATGACAAGATTCCATGATGTGGATGGCACTGCAGATGGAGCAAAGGGAATCGTTGAGATAATGAAGGAGGCATACTCCGACAAGACCAAGCGGAGATTCTTCGAACAGATGCTCGAGAAGGCTGACCTCAACATTGTTGGCTTCCGCCCAGTGGTGGAAGACAGAATTGTCCCTGCCGCATATCGTGAGCATATCAAGAATGAGTCGATTCCAGACAATATAAAAGAGGAGTTACTGAAGCCGACAGTGGAATCCATCGTGTTTGAACACAAGACAGATAGCACTACATTCGATGTGCCTCTGAAGATGCAGTCACGCGGCACACAGAAGTACATCCGTATTCTGAATACGCTCTACGACCTCATCAGCAGCAACCACGTGTATTATCTTGACGAGCTCGGCGAGGACTTGCACTATGACCTGCTGTTCTATTATCTGAGTGTTTTTCCTCTTCAACTCCGAGAACTCGCAGTTGATAATCACCAGCCAGGAGACTGCCCTGCTCTCAGGATCTCATCAATGAGAACAGAGGTGCAGTATGGTTTGTCGAGAAGAATCACAATACTGCTTCGCTGGAGTGTAGCCGTGGCGACTCTTTCGGTCTTCACAAGAATCTCTCTGTACAACTCCTATAAGTCGGGAAGACTGGGAGCCAAACCAGAACTGGGAAGTATGTTCATTGATTTGGAGGATTAGCATATGGCAAAGCAACATAACTCCATACTCATTCTGGGAGAAGGACCTACAGAGTTCTACTATTTCCACTCGCTGCGTGACGAACTGCGCAGTATCAACATCAAGCCTGATTATCCGAAGCACACGAGCATGAAGGAACTTGAGTTGAAGATAGAGGAAGGCATCACGTTGAACTACTCGCACATCTTCTGCGTCATCGATATGGACAATAAGGATGAGATATAGGAGCGTCAGCAGTATGAAAAGTTGAAGAGAAAATACGCAAAGCCTGTCAACAAGCCCAAGAAGGGGTATCCACTGCGAGGTGAGATTCTACGAGATGCACCGCTGTACAGAGCTGTTCTTCATCTACTATTTCGAGTACACCCTCACGTGCCTATGTCGACCAGCGGTCACTCCTCAAAGACTTGAACAGTATCTGCCCATACGAGAAGACAGAAGCCTTCTTTCGAAAAGAACAAAGGCCTCCATGTCTCACTTTGAGAAGAACGGAGGAAAACTCAGTGAGGCCATAGCTCACGGCAACCAATCTCTTGTGGAAAGAGACAACGGCAGCAGAGACTACACCTACTCAGAACTTGGACGGATGATAGAGGACATCAGGTCTCTCATGAAATGAAGCCACAGAACATAACTTTAACACTCGACGCAGGTGGACCAGTAGTGCAAGAGGGTGTGTCAAAATGGACACATCCTCTTTTTACTCCCCATTTACCTTGTCTACCACATAATTCATTATTTAGTGCAGCTATGCTGCTAATTTCATATAAAATGATTTGTTGGGCCTTAAATAGCCTATATAAACTTGTATAGAGCACCTGACGGTGACTAAAAGTACCTCCATAATGGCTTTTAGTTCCTTTGAGATTAGTTTTGCTGCACATTTTTCCTATGTTAAAGGCAATGGCAAAGAAGGCAAAATCCATATTGACCTTGTCTTTTCCAAAATGTCTAAATCTCTTGTAGACTTTATTATATTTTGTTTGTCCAAAAACAGCTTCAGGTTCTATGCACCTTCGTCCTCGATGCTTGATGCCTTCTTCCGAGGTCAGTAGTTCCCGTGCCTTTTGTTTATAGTGCTGTAGTTGGTGGTTTACTTCTATAATTCTGTTTCCTCTTGCCTTGAAGCATGAACCTCTCAGCGGACAACCATCACAGCGTTCTGCCTGATAACGTACGCTGTAAGTTATGGAAGTAGTTATATTTCACATAGGCTTCCATATTATGTACGCCCATGAACAGATAATTCTCCTCGGAGTCATACCCCGAATCGGCTACGACTGTCTTTGCATAGCGATGGTAGCGTGATTTGAAAGACTCCAAGAAAGAAGAAAGTGTGAGCGTGTCTGTACGGTTAGCATAGAGTGCAAAGTTGGTGATAAACTGGTTCTCAGTTGCTATCTGCAGATTATATCCAGGCTTAGTCTGTCCGTTCCGCATAGCATCCTCCTTCATGTGCATAAACGTGGCATCAGGGTCGGTCTTGCTATAAGAGTTTCTTTCTCCCATTATCTCAAGGTGTCGGTCATACTCTTGAAGTTTATTACGTTTCTTCTCAAGCTCTTTAAGCTGTTTTTTCTTGGTTCTAACAGCCTGCTTCTCTTCTTTTGTCTTAGGCTCAGGGGCTGATTCCAAAGACTTGTTCAATTCCTCGGATATTTCATCGAGCAGAGCTGCAGTAAACTCGACACCTTCTGTCTTAGCGGCATTGTCCTGCGCTATGACATCATCAACCTGAAGCAAGAGTGTGCGTATTTGTTCCTGCAACTTGGCGCAGTTCTTTTCCACGGTTCTCTTCCAAACGAAGGTATACTTGTTGGCTTTCGATTCTATCTTTGTACCGTCAATATATTCAACGTCAAGGCTTATCAGACCTTTGGCTGCAAGTAATAATACGACCTGTGTGAAGATATTGTTGATTTCCTTTTTCACACGATTACGAAAACGATTGATGGTAATAAAGTCAGGCTGCTCATATCCTGCTAGATAGATGAAATGAATGTCACGCTTGAGAAGCGACTCTATACGACGGCAGGAATAGATATTATTCATATAGGCGTAAAGAATCACCTTGAGCATCATTTGTGGATGATAAGGCTTGCGACCACTGGGCTTATAAAGCCTATAGACTTTATCCAGCATAAGGTTATCAACCAAGACGGCTAAAAGACGAACAGGGTCATCTTCTACGATATCCTTATCGATTCTTTGAGGAAAAAGAATCATTTCTTGTGTATGTAAGAACGAAAGTGTACCTTTGTCATAATGAGAATTTTTTTATGCCTAAAGGTACAAAAACTTTTAGGGAAATAGCAAAGCCCTGCCTTGAGAAAGTCGGGGCTTTGTGCATAAAAAGAGGATGTGTACATTTTGACACACCCTCTTCAGACTACTTTCTGCGACCAAGTGTTAAAGTTAAGCACTTTGTCAGCAGTAAGTTTGGATATTAGTTCGAAAAGTAGTAAATTTGAACCCAAATTCAAAATGTGTCTTCATACGATTCTCCGGTGGGAGATGTAATTCTGCTCAGGTGGAGGAGGCACACTAACGTCACAACACAGCCGAAAGGGTGGCAACACTGCCAGACGACAAGTGACACACACGACATATTGGAAAAATAATTCTAGAAAAATCAGTTGCAAACATCGTAAGTTCTTGATTATCTGAGATAAAAATTCTTTTAAGCAGGAATGACCGACATTGGAATTGCGACCCACATCAGGCTGAAAAACAGTCACAAAAAAATAGGTTTAATTTCATAATGCTTGCAACAAGCTGATATATAGAGAGTTACAAACCTCGGTCGCAATTGGGTCGCAACGTGATTTTTAACACATTACAAACCGATGATTATCAAAGAATCACGAATTAAAGTTCATTTTTCCTCTCTGCCATTTCCTTTACCGATTGCTTGGCGATGAGCATGTCCATATCCTCCGAAATCTTGTTATCCGTTACCTGCGCATAGACTTGAGTGCTTGATATGGAGGTATGTCCCATCATCTTGGCTATGCTCTCAATGGGAATACCTGCGCTCAGGCTCATCGTGCCGAATGTATGTCTTGCCATGTGGAAGGAAAGTCTTTGGCGGATACCGCATGCCTTTCCCACGATGCTCAGTCTGGTATCCATGACACTACGGCTGCAATTACGGTGAAAGACAAGGTGGGCATCTTTTTCACCGTCTGCTGTTCCTCGCTTCTTTCCTGCTCTTTCCGACAATGACTGATGATGGCTTCTGCTATGGGATGTAACGGCACGATCAACTCAACCTTGGTCTTCTGGCGCTCCTTGCGGATATACTTCTGTCCGTCAGCTGTCGTTTGGATATGCTTGTTTTCTAAATTCTCCATGTCTGAGATAGCCAAGCCTGTAAAGCAGGAAAAAGATGAACATCTGTCTTGCCAACTCTGTTTCCTTGTCGTTCATCTTCATTGCCATAAGTTTCATCACATCGCTCTTTTGCAGAAAACGTATCTTCTTTTCCTCCTTTTCATACTTGGCATTCTCAAACGGATTGCAGCGGATAATCCTCTTGCTGACCGCACGGAACATCAGTCGGCTCAACCAGCAGAGGTTGCTGTTGATGGTGGATGCTTTCAGTCCACGCTTTTTGAGAAAGAAGCGGTATTCCTCGAACAAGTTCTCTGTAATGGCTCCGATGGGTATGTCCTGCATTCCTTTGTTTTCGACAAATTCACGGAGATTTCTATCAGAATAGAACAGATTCAGATAAGTTCCCTCTGCCCTTGAACTGCTCTACGCTCTCCTTGACGGATTGCAATTCTGCCTTACTCATGACAAGGAGCGTTGTCGGATTAGTGGCAATGCCTTGTAAGCGGTTCTTGATAAGTTCCACACTTACCACTCCATCCTTTACAAGAATGTCCCGATAGGTCTTTTTCCACCAAATCCCTGAACTCATTGATTCTTTGGTTTGTTTTTCTTGTTGGTTGTCAACCCCTGCTTGGTGTTCCACTCGGCGGGATAGCACTCTTCACCTGTGGTAATGGCAGCGTTCTTTCCGTCTATGGTGATACGGCAGAGAATGGCGGTATTGCCGTCTGCCATTGTCTTCTGTCTGTTGATATAAAACAGTATCTTGAATGTACTTCTCATTGTCTTGGTGGTTTTGAATAATGAATAATGATAAGATAGAAAAATAGGAATTAGATTGTTAACTGCATATCTTCAGTGAAAGAAAGGAAACGATCAAATTCTTCAAAGAGTTTCTGTGGAGTTACCTTTGCATAACGCTCGGTCATGCTCACGTTGGAATGCCCCAGCATCTTACTCACGGTCTCAATGGGTACACCCCTATTCAAGCGTGATGAGCGTGGCAAATGTGTGCCTTGCCGTATGTGTGGTAAAAGGAAACGAGATGCCTGCACGAAGCCGCAGGGCTTTCAAATAAGATTGGTAAGTGGCATATCCCATGAAAGGGAGCAATGTTTCCCTTTCATCGCTGTGGAGCTTCTCCATCAGCCGTATGGCTTCGGGCAGCAGTTTGACACGGCAAGGCACACTTGTCTTCTGACGGTTGAACTTCAGCCAAAGGCTACCCTCGTCATCACGCACAAGATGGGACTTGTCCAGTTCCATCAAATCACAATACGCAGCACCCGTATAACAGGCAAAGAGGAAAATATCCCTTGCCGTTTCCATTTCCTCCTCCAATTCCTCAAAGTAGAGAGTCTTTAACTTCTCAAATGCTCCTCTGTCAAGTGCTTTGGGGAGTTTCTTGTTACCCTTGCTGATTTTGACTTTGTCAAAAAGCAGGATGTCTGCCAACCCCTCACGGTAAGCCAGCCTGCAAACTGTTTTCAAATGGGTGGCGACATTGTATAATGAGCTCTCCTGAAATCCACACTCTCCCAAGAAGTACTACTGAAAACTCATGGATGAAGTTCTCTGCCAGTTGTGAGAAGGCTAAGTCAGAAACCTTATACTTCTTTTGGATGAACTCCTGCAAGTGGATTCTCGTGGAGTGATAGCTTGCCATTGACTCTTTTCTGATGTCTATACCGATATGACTTTCTTTTTCTTTTATGAGCACATCAAGCCTCTCGATGAGCATGCACCGTGTCTGTACACTGCCTTGAAACTGTTCCTTCACGCCGGTTGCGTCAAATGGGCAACCTCTCGCAAACAAAGATTGATAAGCTGACTGAATGGACAGCAGCAAGTTCTCCAACCTGCCATTCACTTCCACCGCCTCACGACTTTTTTTCCGTCCATTCTGCTCTCACGGGGATTCCACAGGTCAGGATTGCAGGAGAGTTTGCAACTGAACTGGGCGATAGAACGCCCAATGGTTATCCGCCCCATAATCGGAGCCTTGCCCGACTTATCCAGACCGCTCTTTTTGAGGTAGAGCAACACCTTCATTTTTTTCTGTTTTCATACGCTTTGATGTTTTTGTGGCAAAAAATACCAATTTCAAAGCGTTCCTCACTTATGCAGAAAACTGCCGACCGTAGCAACAGCCACACGAGCGAAAAATAATTCAGTTACCGAACATTACTCCATCGTTACCTATGGCAAAAATCGGGCAACGGTTTGGTAACTGAACTTCTGCCTAAATCTGCATATTCCTACCCTTTTTGAAAAGGGTACTTCTATGCAAATCGTTCCATTTCTCACTCATTATCAGTTAGTTTACATTAACTTCGACTTTTCTTCATTTTCATTGATTAGTTGCCGCGCAATATGGGCCATATTGTCGTGTAATATGGCTGAGATTATACGGTGAAATGGGTGAGAGTAGAACGCGACATTAAGTAATTGATTTTCAAGGGGGAAGAAATTGCGGACTTACTCCAGCAGGGCATCGAGCTTTTCGCTGAACTTCGGGTCGGAAGGACGGAAGGCATCGGCATCAAGAATAGTGCCGTCGGCCTTGATGAGCAGGAAACGGGGAATCGACATCACACCGAACTCGCGCGAGATGAGGGCATCTTCCTCGCTGTTGGCAATGAATTGGGGCCACGCAGGACGGTCTTTCTGCAGCTTCGCCAGCCATGATTGCCGGTTCTTATCCATACTGATGCTGATGAACATCACGCGAGCATCGTTCTTATAATGCTCCACCCTGACGGGCCAAAGCCGGGATTTCCATCATGCAGGGCACGCACCATGTGGCCCAAAGGTCGATGTATAGCGTTTTACCGAAGTAGTCGCTGAGGCGGTGTTGCTGCCCTTCGGGGTCGGAAAAACGTCACGTCCGGGCACTTCATTCCACGCTTCGTGGCCTTCCGGGAACTGACGACAAACTCGTATTTCGAACGATATTGCTGTCGGCTTTAGCCTTAACTACGGTCCAAAAACGCATCGGTTTGGTCGGCAGGTATCTGCCCCAAGACAGTGCCAACCATACTTTCCATGAGCTCGTTTCGTATTTTTTTGGGTTGGCAATATAGGCGTCGACAGCCGTCAAATAGGGCTGCCCCATACGCGCCAATTGAGGTTTCTTGCGTTGCAAGAGGCATCTTACTGAGCACGAACATATCAATCAATCCGCGTTGAAGATACATGGAATCGTTTGGATTAATCTGCTTGATCAACGTCATATAACGCGCATCTTCGTTGGGATTTCGGCCGTACTTGTAGTCTTCATCGGCCGTGAGTTGGAGCCGATTGGCCAGATAAGCGAGGTTGATATCGCGCAGATTGTCGGCCCGTTCGGCCGGTGTTTCGAGCTTTTCTGCCATTTTTACGAGCCGCTGATAGCGCATATCGAGTCGCCGACGAGCCTCTTCGTGGTGATGGTGTCAGTGGATTGGTTGGCCATTTATAGCCCGTGTTCTTTTCGGGCACGAATTTAGCAAATTCATTGAAGAGCACCGACAGGGCGGTGTTAGCCCCTTTGTAGTCCACCCTGCAGCTTTCCGCCCTTGCCACGTGTGAACTTTATGCGCTGCGTTTTGCCCGGTTCAACGACCAAGAAATGGGACGTTCCGTCGGCAAGGAGCAGTTGTAGCTGCGCCTTTTCCTGATAGTTGGGTCGTCATAGACGGCAATTCCCTTCTGATTGAACGTGAGTTTATCGAGCAGTTGGGCCTCCGTCATGAGCATACTTCCGCTCAACAACGTGGTGTCCGAGGTCTCTATGACGGCCAACTGTGCGTGGACCAAGCAGGGAAAAAGGGCCAAAAGGCCGATTAAAATACGTTTCATATCGGGTTGTTCTTTAAAAATGCTTCGATTTCGTCAACGGTATGCAAGGGCCTTCACCACCTTTCTGGCCGGAGAGACCAGCAGGAAATAGGGCACTCCGTTGCCGATTTGGTACTTCTGGAACAGGTCTTTATAGCCGCCGGGTGTCGTACAATACTGCGGCCAAGCATGCGGATGCTTCGCCATTGCCCTGCGCCAAGCAGCGTCATTGGTATCGATGGAGAGCCCTATCAGGCTCACCTTACCTTTATATTCGGTCATCAGCCGTTGCAACTCGGGGAAAGCTGCGATGCATTGTCCGCACCAACTGGCCCAAAAAGTCAATCAAAACGAGTCCTTGGTCGGTCGGAATCTGATCTGAAAGGCGCATCACCTTGCCGGCCGTATTTTTGATTTTCGAGGTCGATTAGTGGCGACCCTATGGTGGCTTTACGGGCCATTGCCACGCGCCATTGATATTCTTTCCAGCGCAAAGTGTCGGCCGGAACACCTGTGAGTGCCCGTCCCAAGCGTTCGACCTCACTGTCGGTGAGTCCGAACCCGGCTTTCAACATACCATTGACCAAAAAGGCCGAGACCACAGATTGTGGGTGTTTGTCAATGAACCGCCATGCAACAGCAGCGTCGCGCCAGTCGCCCAAGGCCATCAGTTCGTTACAATCGGCCTGTATCTGCGTGCCCGTCAGCTTAAAAATCCGGCCCAATCGTGAGGTTTGCGTTACTGACAAAAACAGTCTTCATAGTGCCATTTGATGGAGTCGTCAGACCAATGATGCGCTTCAACGAGCTTGAGGTTGTTGGCCGTGAACGAGGCCAAAACGGGTGTTTCACCTGCCCGTACAGTTCAAAACGGCCGTTTTAACCACCGAAGTGGCTAGTTCTACAATCGAATCCTCCACGGCTCCGATGCCCACCTCGGTGCCGTCGGGCAACGAGGGAATATAACCTTTGATGGTGAAACCGCGCTCTTGAGCCGTCAGCATCATCGTCCATAGCAGGAAAAAGCGAAAGGAATATCTTTCTCATACGGCAGGATTAGTTTGCATCGCGCACGCAACGCACGCTCAACATATTGTTGGTTTTGGTGGTGTGGCGGTAGACTTGACCGCTGTTATAGCGTATCTTGCGAAACAAGGCCAGTCCTTCAGCGGGCGAAGTGGCCGTCCAATAGTAGCCCACGGCACCCATGAAGAAGAAGTGTTGGGCAAAGGAGGTGGAGTTTTTGTCGTGAAACCCAGCATAAAGCAAATTCAGTCCCGTTGCACTGTTAAGCACTTCGGCCTGTCCGTTGCCCCGCCAAAGGTCGCCGTCTGCCTGTTCCGCGTCATGCCCAAGGCTGTTTCGAGTCGTTTCCAGTCCTCATCGGTGGGCAATCTCCAGCCAGCCGGTGCGGCAGTCAGGGCACCTTCGTAGCTATAGAGATAGCCATAGCGGGCCACGGTCCGTGCGTTAGTAGTCGTTCCGTTGTCACCCGGTAGCTCTTGTGTGGCATAAATGCTGCGCGTGTTATCATCTCCTGTGTCGTAACGTAGGTTATCCGTCATCCAATCAAGGCCGCCCACAGAGACGTAATGATAGGGTGTTGGCATCACGCGCATCAGTGAATGAGTCGCGTTTATTGGACACTCAAATCCACCAAAACGGAGCTTCATCGCTGCCACATGCGGCAGAAGCGGTGTCAGCAGGCCTATCATGAGGTAAAAAAATAGTCTTCTTCATCATGCGCTTTATTTAATATAACCCAGTTCGTTGAGGACTTCTGTCATCAATCGATACTTTTCAATGATTTTCGGATAGCTTAAATAGGTGGTTTCCACAGCGCTGGCAGTTGCTTCGAGAGCCAATGCAACGTAGGCTGTCACATCTTCGGACACCGTAGGATAGGCTCCGAAAATGGGGTAACCATAGGAATAGTGCACGGAAATAAAGCCTTTGGCATTCATCAGTAACATGTTCTCGGCCTCATTCGCTGGAGGCGGACCGTCATAAAAACCGCCATAGTCATCTTTACTGACCGCTTTTAAAGGCATCAACCTTGCCACCGCTCTGCAATGCAATAGCGTTTGAGAGAATACCTTTCAGCAAGGTTTGGGCATAAGTTTTCCGCTCTTCCGGATCGGAAGGAATGCTTTTGCATGGCGATAGCCGTGCTCCTAACGCCCGTAACTAGCTGTGGTGTGTCGCTTTCGTCGTAGTTCTGAGAGAACGATGTGCCGTTTCTTGTCCACCGATGAATGCCACTAACGAGCAGAAAAAGAGAACGGACGGAGTCGCTTTCCCAAGTGGGGAAGGAGGTCATGCTCGATAAATCGCGCAGCATTTTGCTTCTCGTTGAACGACGAAAGATAGTCGTAGGTATAGACGATGTTGTTCTCTGCGGCCGTCATCACATAACCGTTATCTAACAATTCGCCGTTGGCGAGCGTATCATTGAAGAGCAGATAGCTGCCGTTTTTGTCGTGAAAGTCGCGCCGGAGCCGTGCATCAGGCCTGTTGTCTGCCGCAGAAACCACGAAAGGATCTGTGTCGGCATGGCTTGGAGTGAGGGCATCTTCGCCGGTACAAGCCGTAAATAGTAGGCAACGGCAAAGAGAGTAAAGGCATGGTTTGCGTCTTTTTCATATCGTTGTTACTTGAAAATCGGGTCATAAAGTCTGTGTTGTATGGGTGCGTTCGCCGCGCGGGTTCTGCGGCATTTGGTTGAATTCTCTAGCCGATTCGGGTATCGGAAGCGTCCAACCCCAGTCACCGGGCGTCAATGTAAAGGTGTGCAAGGCTGTCTTAACGCCGGAGTCGCGCTTCTGATAGTAGTAATAATGATGCGTGATGGTAGCCGTTTGTGGGGGCCGTTTTACAGACGGCATAGCGACGAAGGTCGAACCATCGATGGCCTTCGAGCAGCAGTTCGCGAGCCCGTTCTTCGCGAATGGCATGGATAAGTGGGGCACCCGTGAAGGTCAACCGATAGTTGCTACCCGATGCATAGCGCGACTTTCGCAGGGTGTTCACGGCTTGTTGTGCCGCAACATCATGGCCCAAGCAAGCTTCGGCCTCTGCTAAATTGAGATAAGCCTCGGCACTTCGGGAAGCAATTCTTATCTGAAATGTCGTTCGTTTGGTTCTGATAACCGTAGTAATAAACATCGAAATAGTATTCGGGGTCGGTCTCTGTGCGACTTGAAGCAGCTAAGGCAGCTGCGTTGGCAGGTAGTTTTTATAGCCATGGAAGTCGCCGTTGGTCCATATATACCTTGTCTTTCGCAGGGTCGTCGTTGGCATACAGCCGATAGAAAGCATCAGGGAATTTGAAACGATTTACTGTAGTTGATGGTGTATTCCATCACGGAATTGCTACCCATCGAGAAGATTAGCTCGGGTGAAGTGGGCGAGATGATGCCGCCGGTTGTACTTAATCGCTTGAGATCGACCAGGCTCAGGCGAGCCTCGATGACCTTTCGGGCATACTCGGCAGCCTTGTCCCAGCATTGCATATACAGGTAGACGCGACTCAATAACAGCCTGACGGCCGTGGCATCCGCACGATATTTCGATCGTTGCGCACCATATTCGGCCAGCTCGGTCTCTGCCGTTTGAAGGTCAGTGAGTATGAGGTCGTAGCATTCCTGCACCGTATTGCGGCCAAACCTACGGTCTTCCACCACTTCGGTTGTCTTCAATGGCACACCAAGGTCGGTTGTTGCAGCTGCCGAGTAGGGCTTTCCGTACATATTCACCAGCATGAAATAGTAATAAGCACGCAGGAAACGGGCCTCACCGTCTACTTTCAATCGGCCTCGACGGCCCTCTTCACCGGCCTCTTTCAGCACTGCAGCCTCGGCAATGATATTGTTTGCCACATTGATTCGGTTGTAATAGTCTTGCCAACTCTGGTTTTCTGTGTTGTAACCCGTATAGGTTTCGTTCTGCCCACTACGTGCCTGCCACGTGTAATAACCAAAGACTCGCTCCTTACCGTCATAGGACATGTAACCCGAAATGACGCTTGTTGAGGTCTCATCCAGTTCATCTGCGAGGAAATGAAGGAAGTATTGAGGGTCTGAAACCGTTGATAATGTAGCGGCAGCATACAGGGGTTGATAGGCCGAACCTATGAGAAGCTCGTCCAAATCGCGCCATGATCGCACATAATCCGTGTCTTGTGAGTATTCTTTCAAGAAGTCTCCGCAACTTCCAAAGGCCAGCATTGCACAGCCTGCGAGGATATATTTGAAGCCTTTCATCGTTATTTTCTTTTCCGTTAAAACTGAATGTTCACGCCAAGGGTATAATAAGGAGTGTCTGAAAGCTGCACTTCGGCAAAGCCACTCTGCATGGGTGTCTGTCCTTTGAGCCTGTTATCGCACCACGTATAAAGGTTGTTTCCCGTCAAAGAGAGAGCGATTCGCTGCACACTCCCACTTCATCAAGAGGGCGAGGGGGAGCTCATAAGTGAGACTGAGGGAGGCTAATCGCAGATAATCGGCACTGACAACGCGCACGTTACTGTAGTCATACATCGTCCAAAGGTCGGTCCCCTAACTTCACACCCTTATAGTTATCGCCATTGAACCAAGGCTGGGCATACTGATAAAAGTTGGGAGAATTGGTGCTCATAATCGATGGAATGTCTGTCAAGCGCTCGTCTCCGGGTCGCTTCCAACGGTCGAGTAGAGCGCGGTTCAGATTGTATTCGGGATAGATATAACCCGGTCCTGTGTTGCTACCTGAGCCTTGATTGAACACTTTGAACAGGCGGATCTTCTTCCCAAAGCGTAATCCATGAGCAAACCCAGCCGCCAATGCTTGTAACTCAAGAGTGGAACTGAAGCTCCCAGTGACGTCAGGGATCGCGCTTTCCACTACGTTCAAGCACCCTCATGGCAGTCTCATACTTATTCAATCCCACAAGTTCATGGGCCCTATCTTGCCAATCATCGAACATAGGACCACCGTCCTGAGGGTTCAATCCCACGAAACGATAGGGAGTAAAAAGTGCCGATAGCTTGTCCATTAATGATAGCCGTTCCTGCCAAATAGTCGCTGATTTCGTAGGCATCTTCACCAGGAATGGTGTTCATTCTGTTGATGACTTTCGAGAAAAGATGCCGAAAAGCAACCAGTTCCAATCACGTGTTTGGACGGGTGTTGCCGTGACGGAAAGGTTGTAACCTTTATTGATAATGCGACCCGAATTGATGTAATAAGCCGAATAACCATTCACATCGGAGATAGTTTTATTCATGAAAGCGTCGGTTGTTTTCTTGTAGTAATACTCCAAAGAGAGTAGCAGTCGGTTATGGAAAAGGGCGGTCTCGATGCCCGTGTTGAACGACTTTGTCTTCTCCCAACGCAGGTCCGGATTGGCAAAACGGTCTACTTCGGATATCATTTTCGCCGTAGTGTGTCGTAAAGCTCCCTTCTTTACGGTCAGCTTAGGGTCTGTCCTTCGAGCATATTGCCCTGTCCTCCATACGAAATCTTCCAAACCAAGGCATCTAACCAAGTGGCTTTTGAGATCTCGATATGCGCTTGATATTGGCCAAACCCGACACGGACCAAACGGGCAATATCTTCTCATTACTGCGGTCACCGAAGCGGTTTGAGCCGTCATAACGGGTGTTGGCGTTCAGTGTAAACAGCTCTTTATAGCTGTAAGATGCCGTACCATAGGCCGAAACGAGGTTGGTTAGATTGTCGGTAATGACCGGAATATTCCGCCCAACCCACCCTCAAATAGGCTGCATACTTATCGGGAATCTCTGCCGTGAACCTCTTTCCTCGGTCGGCATAGTAGCCACGTTGCGTGAAAAAGATTACCCATATAATGGGTCGAACTCGCCTCTAAACCCACCGCAATATTGAGGTTATGGTGGCCTTCGGGACCGAAGTTCTTGTTCAGATTGCCCTGTAGGCGTACCGTCCAATCACGCTGATCGATATCGTTTTCAGAGAGTTCTCCGCCGAAAGGCATCTCACTTGTGGACGGAGCCTCTATACCGTAAGGCGACTGACGCAGTGCGGCTGCATACCAACTCTTCTCACCATGCCAGCCCTCGATGTTCGTATTCGAGGTGTTAAAGGCCAGAATAGCATTGAAATTCAGCCAATCCAGTGGTGCATAACGCAGGTTGGCCGTAGCCTTGAAGCCGTTAGTTCGCTGGCGCATATAGCTGTTATCAAGTTCGTTAAGGATATTGAAATCATACGAACCAGAGCCAACTGACATCTTTTTATAATAGAAATAGCCGCTTTCCGTATGAGATGGGATTACCCGACTGGTGTTATAGGCATAGTCAATGGGCGAAACATCGCTCTGATCGTAGCGGCGTTTATCGGTATGCATACCCAAATTGAGACTCAATTGGAATTGGTTGTTGAGCGTGAAGTCAAGGTTTGCGGCCGCTGTATAGCGGTCGTTGCCGTTGCGGTTGATGACATCATTGTCGTTGGTGTAGCCCAATGAGGCGTAATAACGAAACTTATCAGCACCTCCAGAGAGGTTGATTGAGTGGTCTTGTGAGAAAGAATCACGTTTCAGAAGCTTGAACCAATCCGTATTTTGCACCTCGGCTGCGGCCACAGCTGCCTCGAATTGGCTCCTGTTATAGGTGCCCCCGTAATACTTCTGCAGGGCATCTTCATAGCCAATATAGGTCATATTTGAGGGAAAGTGTAGTGCATTGCAGCCAAATCCCTTGACACTTGCGTGCGCTCTTTGGCGTTCATTAGGTCGATTTTCCGGTCACTATAGCGCGGACGATGGCGGACTGTGCCCGTGAAATGTAGGAGATGACGGGCCTACCTGCCCGTCCTTTCTTCGTTGTTACAACGATAACGCCATTCGCTGCACGCGTTCCATAGAGTGCTGTTGCAGCCGCATCCTTCAGCACATCGATGCGTTCAATGTCCTGAGGATTGATACCTGAGATGGCATTCCCTATACGATTGACGTAGTCGGGGTCGTTGATAACGTCGGAAGTCAGGTTAACTGGGTCGTTAACAATAATGCCATCGACCACCCAAAGCGGCTCCCTATTGCCGATAAGTGTGCTCACCCGCGGATACGTATCTTCGGTGTGGCATTCACTTCGCCGCTCGTTGTGGAGAGAACAAGGTCGGGTATGCGCCCTGCAGCATCTTATCGACCGACGAAACGCCTGCCCGGGCGATGTCATCCATCTTGACACTCGAGACGGAACTCGTCAGATTGCGGCGGTCTACCTGCTGATAACCCGTCACAACCACTTCTTTCAACGTGGCTTTATCGTCTTCCATGATTACAATGACATCTTTTCCGGCCTTTACGGTCAGTGTCTGAGGCTTACAACCAATGTAGGAAAAACGTCAGTTTCAGGCTTTGATTCTTTCCACGGGCAGTGCGAACCGGCCATCATAGTCGCTGGCTACGCCCCCATTCTTGGTGCCATTGATGCGTATGGTGACGCCCGGAAGCGGCTGACCGGCCTCATCGAGCACCTGTCCTGCCACTTCGTTATCGGCCTGTTGCATCGTTTCTTGCGGCTTGCTTACTGCTGCATCGGCTTGGACATGGGCCGTCATGCCTGCAAACAAGCACAGCCATAAACACGTTATTCTATTCATCTGCATCTTCATGATGTCTCTTCTGCGATGCACAGCGGCCTCCGCTCCTCGTAGCCTCCCTCGTTTGCGAGGGGGACACGACCATCGCAAGTTACGATTCGATATGCAAAAGTATCGAAAAATCCGTGAAACACACAAGAAAAACCCCAATAAAATAACGAAACCAAACCTCAGACGCATCACAGTCCAGTTCATCAAGCTGTGCAATCCCTATGAAACGGTATTGCTATTCCAGCCATTTCGCCACACAATATCAGCCATATTGTCTTGTAAGATAATTATAAAAAATATATCTGTCTGAAAAATAAAGAAGTTACCGTATTGATATAACTAAACAGGTAACGATTTGGAAACAGAGCGAGCTACTTGGCTTCGCTGTTTTCTGCCTAACAAAAGAACGCTTGTTATTCCGTTTACAAAGATAATACTTTGTTACCGAATAACAAGCGTTTTTGATGAGATATTCTTTATTCTGCACTTTTTGTATGCTGCTATGTTTATATTCCCTTCCACGTTTTCTTCTTTCTGTTAGCTTGGTATCTGAGTTTGCGCTGCCATGCAGCTTCAGTTAAGTCATTGCCTTGTGTACTTGGTGTAATCAAATCGCCTAACTCTTCCACAACTTCATCGGCTGCGCTAACGATGGTGTCTGCCACCGCACCAATGGAATTCTGTACTTGTGGTGTGTCATTGTCTCGTGAAATTGAGGAACGACTCTTGGGTACAAGTTGATAATCTGCATTAGGTTGTTTGTTATTTTCTGCTGACTTTTGTACTGTTTGATGTAGCTTCTTTAGTTCTTCATTATTAATTGGTTCAAAGTTCTTCTGCAGGGAACGGTAGCCGAACTCCCTGCCGATTTCGGAAGCTTTGAATGTCTGTCCATAGTAGGAGAACTTCAAGCCATAGACATTACCTTGCTTGTTCTTCATATGCTCTATAATAATGCCGTTTTTGTTCAATTCATAAAGGAACATGGAGTATCCCGTGATACCTGTTCCTTTGTACTTGTCAAGCAGGGCATAACAAACATTCTGTACTTGATGCTTTGTTTGCTCTCTCGTGGGATTAGCCTTTGTCTTTTGGTGTTTCCTTTCTGCCTTAATCTCCTTTGCGATGGTCAAGCCTTTCTCTCTGCTTATTTCCTCCGCCACTCTCGCTGCCCTGTTGCTCACAAAAGTAGTATCATAGACCTCACCAAACAGGCTGATGCGGTTGGCAATAATGTGAATATGTCTGTTGTCGGTGTCCTTGTGCGTTACCGCTACCCATTGGTGGTTGTCAAGTCCCATTTGCTTGGCAGACAGATGGGCTATTCCCATAAGCTCGGATACAGGCAGTCTTTTCTCGTCTTGTGGTGCGATACCGATTTCAATACGAGGGTGTGTCAAAAATTGATACATCCTCTTTTTACTCTCCTTTACCTTGTCTACCACATAATTCGTTATTTACTGCAGCTATGCTGCTAATTTCATATAAAATGATTTATTGGGCTTTTAAATAGCCTATATAAATTTGTATAGAGCATCTGAAGGTGCCTAAAAGTACCTCCATAATGTCTTTTTAGTTCCTTGAGATTGGTTTTTCTACACATTTTTCCCTATGTTAAAGGCTATAGTGGAAAAGCCACTCTACTTTGCCCCCTTTGGGCAAACAGGATTGCTCACTTTGGCCATAAAAATGATTGACCCTTTTGGTCAAAATAATATTAACCACTTAGTACAAGTGTCGTTAGAGTTTTTTTGTGTAGATTTGAGACCCCGAGTTCTGGTGTAAGGGGTAATAATAAAAATCTATTCAAATGAATAAAAGAATCAAGAACATTTTAAGATGTTATGCAGCAGGGATGGGCATCAAGGAAACGGCATCCACGTTCCATACTTCCCGTAACACTGTTCGCAAGTATGTCCGCCTGTTCCTTTCTAGTGGGAAAAGCATCGATCAGCTTCTCTCCCTTTCCGAGGAGCAGTTGCATGAGATGTTTGGCGGTACGGAATCCCGACGTCGGGAGCCTTCCTCCAAAAGGATTGAATTGGAGGCTTTGCTTCCCGGATATGTATCTCGCCTGACACGCAAGGGGATGAGTGTCAGGAAACTTTTCAAGGAGTATCATTCCGAGTATCCTGACGGTCTTCAGCTGTCTTCCTTCAAGCGGGCTGTCCGCCAGTACAAGTTCCACATCAAGGTCGTCGGCCATGTCGAACACTATGCCGCAGACCAGATGTATGTTGATTTTGCCGGTGACAGGCTTGAAGTTGTCGATGAGATGACAGGCGAGACGAAGAAGGCAGAAGTCTTTGTTGCCATCCTTCCGTTCAGTCATTACACCTACTGTGAGGCCGTATGGTCGCAACGCAAGGAAGACCTGATCAAGGGATGCGAGAATGCCATGCTGTATTTCGAAGGGGCTCCGGCGGCAATAGTTCCCGACAATCTGAAGGCGGCCGTCACACGAAGTGACCGCAACGAGCCCGTCATCAATGACGATTTTGCCGCTTTTGCCGAGTATTACAGCTGTGCGGTCTATCCCGCCCGTGTACGCCACCCCAAGGATAAGGCCCTTGTTAAAAACGCCGTGAAGCTTCTCTATCGTTCCGTTTACCTGGATATAGAGGGAATGACTTTCTCCAGTCTGGACAATCTCAATGCCGCCATCCATGTTTTCCTGAACGATTTCAATGAAAAAGGTGATGGCCGGCCGGGAGGCGTCACGCAAGGAGATGTTCCTGCGCGGTGAGAAGGGCTACCTCCGCCCGATTCCATAGAAACGCTACGCCATGAAAGAGAAAAAGCTGATGACTGTCGGCAGGGAACTCCTACGTATCGCTGTTCAAAGCACCATTACAGTGTTCCTAAGGAACATGTGGGGAAACGCGTGACGATCCTCTACGATGCCGACATGGTGGAAATCTACTGTGGCATGAACCTTGTCGCCATCCACGACCGCTGTGACATGCCCTACACCTATTCATGGAGAAAAGGAACACAACCTGCCAGGGGCACTATGGCCCCTTATGACAAGGATTTGAGGGACTCTTCCGGCGTGCCTCGAAATAGACAATATCGTATAGAATTATCTCCAGGAAGCGGAGCGGCTCATGCAGTATCCTCCAAAAGCGTTCAAATCCTGCCGGAGCATACATTTTCGCGAAAAAAATCACTCAGATACGGGGTGCAATTGATAAAAAAACGGCAAAAAGAAGCTTTCGTAGGGGTACGATGAACGAAAAAAACGAGAAAGGAGGCTTTCCCCCGCGGGAAAAATCAAAAAAACGCTGAAAATCGGCATTCCCAACATTGGGAAAACAAGAAATCAGCGAAAAACAATTTTCCCAATATTGGGAAGAATAAAAATGCCATTGGCTGCATTTCCCAACTCTTGGAAAGACGAAAAAAACCCCGAAAGCCTTTTATCTGACTTTCGGGGTTCGGTTCATTTTGACACATCTTCTTGTCGGCACTACTCCATAGTCCATGACGGCGGACACTTTCCTTTCCATGCTCCTTGCACGTGAATGGGATTACCATGCCCAGGCTGCCATAGTGCGGTTTACCAGGAATGCGGCATTCCGATACAAGGCCTATCTCGAACAGATTGACTATGCCACAAACTGGGGCCTTGAGCGCAATCATATGGGACGCCTCGCCACCCTTGACTTTGTACATAAGGGGCAGAACCTCTTCATTACCGGCTCTTCAGGTACGGGGAAAAGCTATATAGCATGTGCCCTTGGCCACGAGGCATGTAAAAGGGGATTCCGTACTTTCTATGCCAACGCACCTAAACTGCTTGGCGCACTGAAGGTTGCCAAAGTCAAAGGTACACTTGATACTGAGCTCAAGAAGATTGAGCGTTGCCAGTTACTCATCCTTGATGACCTGTTCATTGTACCTCTTGACACCAAGGAACGTCCTATCCTGCTCGAAATTATTGAGGACAGGCATGAAAGGAAATCCACTATCATAACCTCGCAGTACCCATCGTCCAACAGGTATGACATGATTGGTGATCCGACAATAGCCGACGCCATCCTTGACCGAATTATTCATACGGCGCATACCATAGAATTATATGGCGAAAGCATGCGTAAGTTAAGGGCTAAGAAAAGCCAGAGTCTCTAAAAGGGTAAAATAAAATTGACCCCTGCACCAGGACTTTACAAGGGGCAATAATATTGTGACCAACAGGAGCAAATTCTATTTGCCCAAAGGGGTCAAAGTAGAGTGGCTTTTCCAATACCCTTATAAGAGTGTTCGTCAATATCCTTGTATGGGTGTTCACTGATACCCTTATATGACTAATATCACGAGGCTTTATATTACCTTTTTAATTGGGGTGGTATAAAGGTCTTCATCTATTTTTTCTTCCCCTCATCAAACAGTGAGTATATCCTCTTTAACTCTGATATAAGCATTTGCTCGAACGTTTCCCATTGGAATAGGGAGGTTGCATCGTCTCTATCACAATAGTGCACGGTGCTTGTTCTTTTTATCTATATAAAGATAAGAACCGTCCCAGTCATAACCGCCTATAAAGAAATGCTCGTCTGCGGCATTTCGAGGTCTTTCCGAATGTTTGCCGTAATAATCGAAAAATGGTTGGCGGCTTTCATCAGTGCTTCTTTTATAGTTTCTTCTTAACCCGTCTAAACAAAAGGTTCCAACCAATATGTCTAACCCATTGCTTACATCTAACAAGAATTTTTTTATAATCGATGGGAATTTCCATACCCAATTCTTTCTCCAATGCTTGGACGTCGTTCTTACTTAGCGGAGGATACAGGGTATTTAGCCAAGCCTCGGGGGCTATATGGGGCGCTTTTTCCTATAAGGATTGCACCGGTGGATTGGGATTCTTCAATACCCTGGTTCTGAAATCTATAAATTAAATCCCTATATGTTTTATTCATATTCTATTTTTTTCTATATACGCTATACTATTTATGATAAAGGCTCATCATTAAAAAAATGAAGAATTTGACAATAGTTGATTTTCTTCCCACTTGATGGATTCCTGTAATTACCATTATGCCTACTAAGATGTTCTCCACCTTTCTTCACAAATTCAATATTTGACGGATCACCAGCATCTTCTGGATGTCCTTTTTACACTATTAATGTGATGTCTGTACGTTGTCAAACAAAAAGTGTACAACTGCAAATGTAGTTATTAATGCTGATACTTCTTTCCTTTATTCTCAGAAATTCTTTTGTTGATTGAATTTTGCTTTATAGCGTAGCGTCAAAACCTTTAAAACTGATTTGCGGGAGGCTCGTAAGCACAAAACTATTCGGGAAACGACTTTCGCCATACGCGGAAAATGCCAAACCTTTTAAAAAGCGATTTGCGGGAAGCCCGCAAGCTCAAAAACCTTTAAAAATGATTTGCGGGAGGCCCGCAAGCATCAAAAACCTTTAAAAAGTGAGTCGTGGGAGGCCATATAGGCAGCAAGAAACGATTGAAACTGCAATAGAAATACCCTTGTGGATAACGTTTAATATACTCCGAGTAGAGCGTTTTTCTTGTTATACCACGCTTTCGGAGGCGTTTAGCATAGTCGGGAAGTAGAGCCGAGAGCGCATCTAATCGGAGACCAAATCCAAAGAAATCAAAAAGCGTGGCATCATCCTTACAAAGAAGTTCTTTGGCGGTGTACCACACGATAATTGTCCTCGATAATCTCAAAGCATAAAGTAATTAAAATTCAAATGAAAAAGAGAACCTATGAGAAAAGAAAAATATAGGAAAAGAAAAAACATA
>BNJV01001305.1_pt1 | contig 48739 bp, 42 predicted proteins | sample 8540591 | NCBI WGS metagenome assembly BNJV01 (sample SAMD00202457, study PRJDB9452) | human saliva metagenome | host: Homo sapiens | reverse complement strand
AGGTATTTGTAAAATTATTCATAAAAATATTTGTCCACAATTATCCATATTAAATTAGTACCACGAATCAGATTAACAGTTATCTTAATTTTATACTATACTCGAACCCTTTTAAAAATAGAACTGCTAAAAATTATAAAAATCTAGGGGTTTGAGTAAAAGTATCATAACTCAATTCGGTTTTTAAGAGCCGGTTTTACTATATTCCCACTTAAATAGCAGGAATCAGAAAAATTCATGGAATTAAAACAGTTTTTGTTATAACAGAAAAGCCCAAACAAATTGTACTGAAAAATTAAAATCTCGGAAATTCATAATATTTGATTTTATTCTCTATAAAATATTCTTTTCAAAAATAGAAGCAGAATCTTAAAAATCCACTTCCATTCATAAATTCATTTTTCTTAAATCACATATCAATAAGTTCGATTTCCATATCTATCCCAGCATTGATAATACCCATTTTCTCATAACATCTCACACCCTCTTTCAGCCATCCGCCGATCTGAATCTTTCAAATTGCTATGTCCTCTGCAGTCACATCCTACAACTGTCATTCAAGTAACAATCAAAAATCAATTTCTTCATAAAAATCAACTCCTATCCTATATTCTATTTATTATATTATAACAATTACTTATAATTTCAAATTTTATTTTTGGGTTTTGATTAAAAATTTCCTATATTTGCTTTTTCACTCACAAAAACCGCCAGCAAGTTCAGCTGGCAGGCAAAGGTAGGGACAACAAGACAAGAAATTCAACTGCTAATCTTAACTGCTAAAAATCAAAAACAATATGATTATAACAGCCAAAACAGTCGTCCAATTTTGCCATTGCAACCACCTCCCAACCAATTGTAGTTATTGAGGTTGCGAGCCTCAGTAAATACTTATAACATAGCCCCATTCAATAGAACAGGCTCGCATATTTACTACTACAACCAGTTGGTTATTTTTCAAAAAGTATTATATCATTTTCTTCAAAATTCAATCCCAAATTTATAAAAAGAAGCAGAATCTAAAATCCACTTCATAATACATTAAGTTTTCATCACATCATATTTACAGGATCTACATCAATCGTAACCCTAACTTTCTTTTCCCTTTCCCAGAAATTTGCCTCACACATTTTTATAATTTTTAATTTTTCAAGATATTTTCTCTTTCAAATTTAAAAATATCTGGTATCAGTATCTTCCATTTATTTTGTAAATCTGAGATTTGAAAGCATCTGAGATAAAATCATTTTGAGTTAAATTCATAGATGCATTTTACATTTCTTTATAATCTCTTCACGCAAAATTTTGGCTTTTTCCATTACCAAATTTTCTTCCGTTGCTGAAATTATCAAAATTACAATTCGTCCAAAAGGCGGATAATTTAACATTTTTCGCATAATCATCTCGTTTTTGTAATATCCTTCGTAATCACTTTCAATTGTTTTTTTATTACATCATTTTTCGCCATTAAAAGTCTGAATAATCACTTCTCCATCCTTTTCTCCACGTCCTGCACGCCCTGAAGCCTGTGTCAACAGCTGAAAAGTCTTTTCCGAGGCCCGAAAGTCTGGAAAATTTAGGATTATATCAGCATTAATTACGCGACTAATGTTACGTTTGAAAAATACGGTCCCTTTGCGATAATCTGTGTTCCGAGCATTATGTCGTATTTGTGATTTTTAAAGTCGTTGTAGGTTTTTCATAATTTTGCTTTGTCTTTATGCTTTCAGAGTCTACTCTTACAATTCTTGCCGATGGAAAACGCCGTCGCCAGTTCCTCCTCAATTTTTTCCGTCCCAGCGCCCAATTTGTCTCATTTTTATGCCCACCACATTCATCACACGTGTTGTCAAAGCGTTTTTCATAGTCCACAGTAATGGCATTTGAGACGATTATCATATTTGTAATAGTTTAAAAGAAATACTGCAGTTCGGACAAGTTGGAATATTTCCACAATCCTTGCATTTCAGCAAAGTTTGAAAATGCCTTTTCTGTTCAAAAATCAAGATAACCTGCTCATTTTTGTAAAGTCTGAAATCCTGTCTAGCAGTTCTTCTGAAAAATTTTTCTGTTGTTTCATTCAAATCCACAATTTTCAAATTTTTGGCAATTTAGCATTCTTATACCGTTTTTGTGAGCTCAATTAATTCAATATCGCCCTGCTGTGCCTGATAATAAGTTTCAAAAGATGGAGTTGCTGAACCTAAAATCACTTTTTATCTTTTCACTTTTTAAAATTCAGCTTCTTCCAAATTATCATTTTTCTCTAATTCACTATCAAGTTTTCTCATCTTTTTCAAATTTTCGTTTTTGTAAAATGCTCTTTTTATCCTACATTTTTACGTGATACCGTGGATTATTCTCCTGTTTATAGGTATTTTTCATGCTCCTCATCCACAATAATATATTTCAAGTTCTGAACAGGTGCAAAAACCGTCGATCTTGCTCCAATCACAATCGCCATTTCGTATGAAAAGTCCACTCTTCCCGCTTTTTCCTTGTCTGTGGTTTGCTATGAAGAATAGCCACTTCATTGTGAAATTCCTCCTCAAAGCCTTTGTATCATCTGAACTGTAAGTGAAATTTCGAGCACCAGAAAAGATACTGCCAAACCCTTGTTTCAAGGCTTCCTTTATCAAAGTTAATATAAATTTCCGTCTTTCCTGAGCCAGTTATCCCTTTAACAGAAAAAAATCTGATTTTTCACTATTTTTATCGTATCCACAGCCTTTTGCTGCTCGTCATTCAAAATAATTTCCTTTTCTACAATTTCACTTTTTCCTTTTCTCTTTTTGAAATTTTAGAATTTAAAAATAACTTTTCTTTTCAATGGAAATAACCTTTTCATTTACAGCTTTTTCTACAATTTCGCTGGAAAAATTCTTTTTCAAAGTTGCGATGGTAACTTCCTGACGTTTTTCATATATTCGTTAAATTTTTTATTTCCTCAATCCACTTCCAAAGTTTCATTATTTTCAGAAAATTCCCTTTTGGAAAAATGGCTTTTTAGAATAATTTAACTTCAATGCTCCTGGATAAACTGCCTTTATTACGCTATAATAATCACTTATATAATAATTTTTTTATCCACCTTATAAGCTGCATAATATCGGATGGAATGGATAAAGACTGGGGCAGCATCCTTAATTTTTCACTTTTGAAATATCAAACTGAATCTGATTTTTCATTAACAATTGCTACGATAAGCCCCATTTTATCCTTATTTATAAAATTGACAATGCACCATTGCCCAATTTTCATACTTCTCTTCCGATTTATACGTGTATATTCTGATTATTTTCCACATAAATTTCATAATAATACATTTTTACCCTTAACATTTCTTCCTCAATTAATTTTTATATATACTTTTTACTCCAGCATTATCTGTATCTTCGTCTGTTTATCAAGTTTAGTCCCGTTTTTCAGGAAATTGGGATACAATCTTTCCACTTCCAGTAATTTCATATTGAGCAAACTTTCCCTTGCGGATAAATTGATAAAAACTCTCTCAGACTAATTCCAGTTAAATCAGGGCATAATATTTTTATCAAAATCCTGCTTTATCTTTCCTAAATCCTTTTCTCTTTCCTGCTCAACAAATTCTGTATTTTACAGTGTCTTAACTTGACCATTTGGTTTAATTCTGCTTATATTCAATTAGTTTTTGCAATACATTTCTTGACTGATGTAATGCAACCTGTGCTCCATAAATCGTTTCCCTTTAGGCTCATTAATCGATTATCAGATGCATAGCTTTAGGATTTTTCTACTGGAAAAAATGCAAAAACGAACTGAGTATGAAATTTTATATATCCTCCTTCTCGACTTTTCTGAGCAGTCCTCTGTTTTCCTCCAATTCGATAACCAGGAATATATGCACCTTTCCAGTTCCTCTAGTTACACTCGCTTCCATATATCTTCGGCTTAATCTTGAAACTGTCATCCTAAACACTTTTCTTATTACAACAGGTTTGTTCTGTTTTACAATATTTCCCTTTACTATCTTCCACTTTCTATCCACCAAATAAGGTTTTAATAATCTTCCCATCATTTATAACTGCATTTAATGCCATCATTATCTGAATCTGTGTCATTGAAATTCCTTGTCCATAACCCATTGCTGATTTTCCTACCTTGTTTAATGTGGATTCAACAAGTTTTTGAGTTGATTCAAAATAAGTGTCTATACCTGTTTTTGTTCCTAATCCAAAGATCTTTGAAAATAATTAAAACAGTATCATTGTTCAGCATTTGCTATATTTTTACCATTATTACATTTGAAGATTTTGCAATTGCATCAGCTCAGACTCAACCTACCTTTTACACTATTACCTCATGCTCTCTATGATTCTATCGTGCTACTCTTATCAGAACCATGCTGTATCAAGCTTTTGTATTTTCATTAATTTTTTGTTTCCAGTCCATCTGCAACTGTTATAGGCTTAAATATAGATCCTGGTTCAAAAATCTGTAATCGTTCTATTTTTATATTTGATTTATCTCTCGACCTTTGGATACGAAGACATTACAATATCTTTCCTGTTTCCACTTCCATCAAAATTCCCATTGCTGAGTCTGCCTTATGATCTCATAAGCCTGTTTCCAGTTCGCTCATCAAGAGCATCCTGCATAAAAGCTGTCAATAGTAAGGACAAGATTATTACCTTCTTCTTCTTTCCTGTCTTCAGTTTTCTTCATTTTTCAAACTTTTCACAATTTCCTGCAATGCCTTTGTATTTCTAAGACCCTTGGGTACATACTCCCTGTCTACCTGAAAGCTCTTTATCGTAATACTTTTTCAATCCGTACACACCTCTGTTTTCATTTTGATTCACAAAACCCTAGCTGTTTCTTGAAAAGCATCTATTTTGAACATAATTTCTTGTAAAATGCTTTCAAATGTTACACCCTTTATATCTTCTCTTTATATCCCTCTTTTTGGGGTTTTTCATAGCTAATATCATTATCAATTTCAGCTTCAATGCTATTTTTGTTTATGAGAATTATATCATCAATTTTTCAGATATTGTCTGACTGCCTTTTCTTTTCACGTTTTAAATACTCATTTTATATCTCAGTTTCCAGATTAGGATATATGCTTTTCAACATATCTAGCACTGTATCAATATTTTTCTCATCAATCAAAGTCGGATCCAGATATAATACAAACTGCTCATTGTCATAGCCAGAACCTGTCCATCACTTGTGGATATTTTCCCTCTTTTAGCTTTAGTAGCTCTGATGAATACTTTTTTTCTGCATCTTCTCTCATTTGTTTCCACCTTTTTGTCTGAAGACTGGTAAACTCTTTCCAAGTAACTTGCAATAAACCCTAGTAATGGTAAAGAAATAACAATATAAATCTTCCCTCTGAATGTATTTATATATTTCAAAACTACTTCAATTTTTCAGTTTCTGCTCTTTTTCTATTCTTTTCTATATTTGACTTTGCCTAGTCAATAATACTACTTTTTATTACCCTTTTTCATTTTTCTCCTAATTTAACCTATTAACCTTCAAGTCTTGCTAAAATCATTTCATTAATCATTTGCGGATTAGCCTTGCCTTTAGACAATCTCATTGACTGTCCCACAAGATATTTTAATGCGTTACTCTTTCCAGCCTTGTAATCTTCCACAGATTGAGGATTTTCAGCCAGCACCTGCTCTACAATCTTTTCAATTTCGCTGTTGTCTGTAATTTGCACAAGCCCTTTTCCTTTACGATAATTTCAGGATCTTTATTTTCTGAAAGCAATATTTCAAACACATCTTTTGCAATTTTTGAACTAATCGTATTAGCTTTTATCAATTTAATTAATTTTCCAATATTTTCAGGCTCAACAGAAAATTCCTCAATAGAAATATTTTTTTCTTTTAACACACGTAAAATTTCTGTCAATACCCAGTTTGCCAGCAAGTCTTGCATCATCTGAAACTTTTACAACTTCCTCATAATATTCAGCCAGTTCCTGCTCTGATGAAAGAGTAGCCGCTTCCATTTCATTCAATTTATACTCATTAATAAATCTTTTGCCTTCTCATCTGCAAATTCAGGCATTTTCATCCTTTTACATTTGAAAGTCTTGATTCAGTAATGATAATCGCTGGCAAGTCAGGCTCTGGAAAAATATCTATAGTCCATCGCTTCCTCTTTGCTTCTCATCGGCTTTGTAACTGCATTTTCCTCATCCCAAAGTCTTGTTTCCTGAACTACACGCCCGCCATTTTTCAAGCACTTCAATTTGTCTGTTTGTTTCATATTCAATCGCCTTTACAACTGCCTTAAACGAGTTCAAGTTCTTAGTTTCCGTTCTAGTCCCAAGTTTTTGTTTCACCCTTTTTCTAACAGAAACATTAGCATCGCATCTAAGTGATCCAAGTTCCATACCTACATCGCTGACTTTTGTATATTTCAGCCTATCCTTCAATGTATTCAAATAGGCATACGCTTCCTCAGCATTTTTTATCTCAGGCTTTGAAATAATCTCGATTAACGGTACAGAGGCCCTGTTATAATTTAGCAAAGTTTCAGAAGCCGTATGAATACTTTTTCGCCGTATCTTCCTCAATCTGTATTTCTTTCAATCCCGACACTTGCTTCCTTCCACTATTTGTCGTAATTTTCAAAACTCCATTTTTCAGCATAAGGCTTAAAAACTGTGTAATTTGATAATTTTTGGCGAATCAGGATAAAAATAATTTTTTCTATCAAAATAACTCTCCCTGTTTATCTCGCACCCAAGTGCAAGTGCCGCCTTTATCGCATAATCCAGCACCTTTTCATTCAACTTCGGCAAAGCCCCAGGCTGCCCTGTACAAATAGGACATACCGCAGTATTAGGCTCTTTATTATCATAATCCGCATCACAAGAACACCATACTTTCGTATTCGTTTTCAATTGACAATGCACTTCTAGTCCAATGACTGTTTTCGTATTCCATACTCATTTTCTATATTTTCCTTTTCTTCTTTTCTAATTTTATATTTTAATTATTACTTTAACCCTTTATATTCTCTCATGATATTTTAAATACTTTTCTTTATCTAAACAACTTTTCAATTAACATTCCATTATAAATTCTCTGATTCATTGGAGATAACCAAAGGTTTCAAAGTTTTATCACTTTCAAAAAGAAAAACCTCTATCAAATAATTTATCATATGGGTGAACAAAAACATTTTAGGGTCTATCTTTTCTTTATCATTTGATTTTGCAAGGTTTTATAGAGCAATCAACAATCTTTTCATCATTTACTATGTAAAAGGACAAATGGACATTCTTCAATAATTTTTCTCTGTATACTCCTTGTCCAACTCTTATTTATTATTAATTTTTCTTTTTGTTTATCGTTATAGATAATCTCTTATCTTATCTTGTTTAGTTTCTTCAGTTCTATACCATCTCTATCGGCCTATAATCAATAAAAGATTTTATATAATATATTTTTCTTTTTATCTTTTAATTTTAAAACTGATAAATAAGAAATATTTGGTAGATATGACTTCTCTCATAAAATCATAAAAGTTACTCTGAATTAATATAAACTTGAGGTCACATTAACACGATTAATCATTTAGAGTCATTACTAATACGTTTATCTGAAACTTTTATTACTACTACTTTGCCACAATCTCTAAATTATTAACGTTTTTCTATCATCTGATATTACAATTTTAAAGTTTCTCATTGCTCTTAAAGATTATTTATATATGAACTTTATCTTCTGTTTAGGTATTTTATATATACGTGCTGGGAATCTATCATAATTTAGCACCATATCCTGCAAATTCATCCATTAACATATCCGTTAATATTACGTTTTATCATATCTAGACTTTTGACATTACCCTTCACTTCATCTAAATTATGCTTTCATCAGATATACATAGTCTTCAAATTTTCATACATTGTTATATTTTATTTCTGTTTCTTCATAACTTACAATATATCGTTCAGATAGATTTATCATTTTCACTTAATTATCTTTTTGAGCTAACTTTCTCATTATAATACTTTTACTATATCTTTCATAACAGCCACTTTTCTTTATCTAAGAATCAATAAAATCGAGCACTATTATCAGAATCTTTATCATTATTTTCAGAATCTTTTAGCATACTTCAGACAATTGTTTTATAAAGTTTTCATAATAATCCCACCAGATTCTCACCATACATAAACCTCATTTAATCCATTGGTTTTGAGAATTTATTATTTTTATCTAGTTTGACGATATAAAATGATATAAAAACCATCTGGATTTATTTCGACGTATATACTAGCACCACATTATTGTAAACATATCATATTTATTAGGGTTTTGAGCAATATTTTCTATTACCTAGCAAGATGTCTTTAATTGAAAAATCAATTTCAGGAACTTCTTCATAACTTTTTAGCCTATAATAACACCTTGATTTTCGTTGGTTTTCATAGTTATTTTTCCCACAGCTTACTAAAATACAGATACTCAGTATCAAAATAGTATTACTCTTATTTTCTTCTTCATATATTTCCTCCACTTTTTAAAGTTCTGGATATTCTATCTCTCTCCACGTTCCTTCTCAAATTTATTTGCCACTATTAAACAATAAATCTTCCTAAAATACTAATCAGCTGTATTCCCACAGGAGGTCCATTTTGACTAAAGCCACCTGGCACTGATATTGCAGGCAATCCAGCCATATTTATTGATACTGTGTAAAATATCTCCCAAATACATTTGAACTGGATCTGTAACTTTTTCACCTTTTTAAATGCTGTTGTCGGAGAAACTGGTGTCAAAAATCAAAGTCGACTTCTGAAAGAACTCGTGAAAAATCATCTCTTATTAATCTTCTAACTTACGAAGCCTTTTTATAATAAGCATCATAAAAATCCTGAACTTAACACTAATTTCCAATCATAATTCTACGCTTCACTTCATCTCCAAAAACCTTCTGTTCGTGATTTTCATACATTTCCTCAATATTTTCATCACTTTTTCTAACTCCATATCTCACTCCGTCATATCTTGACAAGTTTGAAGCTGCTTCAGCCGATGAAATTATATAATAAGTGGAAATTGCGTGTCTTGTGTAAGGCAACGATACTTCCTTCACTTCTGCTCCAAGTTTTTCAATGTTTCCCACAGTTTTATCCACAACTTCCTTTACATCGACTTCATCCAGTTCATCTGAAAATATTCTTTTTGGAAGTCCAATTTTTAATCCTTTTAATATCATTTTTCAAGCAAGATAAATAATCTGGGGACTTCCACATCCGCACCCGGTTGTCGGATCATTTTCATCATATCACGAAATTATGCATAACTCTTGCCAAATCTTTGAACTTTTGCCAAAGCGATCTGATCAACGAAGAACCAAATGCCATAAGCCCATATCTCAAACTCTTCCATAAGTTGGCTTTTATTCACAGTTCAGTCAAGCTCGCAGCTGTCTAATACTTCCACCAGTATCCGTTCAAAGCAACAGGTATTTCACTAGCTGACCAACCGGCACAGACCGATCCTCCACTGCTTCCTCTGAGTACTCTTTCCAAATCCCAAAGGTTTGAGATAGCTGACTTTTATTGACGAATTTTCATTTGAAGATCCTCATCAAACTCATCCATATTAGCTTTTCCCAACTACATTATTGCTCTAGCTTCCTTTAACTTTTTCACAACAGTCGCATCATAAACTCCCACATAATTTTCAAAATTTTTGCGAAGCTGCCGTTGTCAAATCTCTTTTGAACAATGTTATCCTTCAACGTCACAGGCACTCAAAAAGTCCTGTATTTTCATAATTTTTCTTCCTTCTTCGTTATTTTCTTCATCAATTTTTCGAGCCTGTTCCAATGCTCTCCTCATAATAGAAAAGTCCCAACCTTATTCTCTCCAACTGCTTTTGGTTCTATCTAAAAATTTCTTGTAATCCTCTTCTGAGTAATCTCTATTCTTTATCATTTCAGCCAGTTCGCTTCAGTCGTGTATAAATTCGTTTTCCACCTTTTCCAATTTTTCTAATTATCGCATTTTCTCCAACAACTTTTGGTACAATTATAAATTCCTCATCCTTATTAGGCGAATTTTCTAAAAATTTCCTTCTTAATTCCAGCATCCCTAACTTTATCTTCTCTCAATTTATCTTTTAAGTCCAGCACATTAAAAAGTGGCTTTCACATCAGTCGTATCAACTCCATTCAACTCTTCCATATGCTCAAATATTTTATTCAAATCCATCCCTAAATTTTCTCAATTTCACTTTCCGAAAAATTCCAATTTAGAAAGTGCTGCTCATTTTATAAAACATCTTCTTTGTTTAACATTTCTCCTCCATTCCCGATTATCTTTATTTTTTATAACCTAATTTTTCAATTCCAGCTAGCTTCCACACTTTATAAAGAGTATTGAATAATAACCTTTCAATCGTTTGTTCATATTGTTTAACTAATTCCTCATCTAAAAATTTAACTTTCAAAGCTTTTGGTTCATTAATGCATATCCTATCTTATTTTCAAATTCTTTGACATTTATCTGCTACAAGCAATCATTACGGTAAAAATCTGTAAATCATAAAATTTCAACAATGAATTTTGTATATCCAATAAGTGTAACTTCAAAAAAAGAATGTATTTCTTTCATTAAACCATATAACATCAATCATCGAACACTTTTTACCAATTCTTTATACCGTAAACATTGGAATTTCATTAAATGAAGATATTTCACTTGGTACGTAATAAATTTTTATTTTTATCTTGATTTGGTATAAAAGTTTTTCAGATTTTAAATTTCCCATATTTACAAATAATGTGATAATATGAATGGTTAAAGTTTTTATTTCTTCAGAATTTTATTTTTCATCTTCTTGAATTATTCCTTTTAACTCGACCTGTTTCTAAATTGCTCTAATCCATAAGGTCCTGGCTTTATTTATAAGGCTCTTTTCTTTGCTGAACTATTCTCCGAATACTTGCAAATAGTGTGTTTTAGTTTTCATTCACACTCTTTAATTTTAAAACTTCGTGGTTAGTTCTCTAAAGTGGCAACTCACCTAATCTTTCAATTGTCAAATAACAACTTCATGTTTCATTCAACTCCAAAATCTTAATAATTTAAGAATTCAATCCATTCTGTACTTTCTTTTCCATCAACTGTTTCTCCAAAATATAAATTTATGTAAAACATTTCCTGGTTCAAGTACAAATTCTCCGCTATAATATTTTCTCTGCAATGATAAGCCGCTTTATATTTCTACTTCAACTTCAAATTCTTCTGAAACATGTTCTTCTATTATTATTTTAAATTTTTTCATTTTAAAACTCTTTTCTTAAATTAAAATTTCTTGTTATTTTCTACCACTTCAAATCTCAAAATCCCCCAAACTCAAAATTCAATTCCATTTTCTTCCACAAAACTTAGCCCTAGTCCTTTTTCTCACAAAAAGCGAAAATCAGCTACTTCCAATGCCTTTAGTAATCAGACGGACCATCGCCTACGAAATAAGTTGTGTAGCCCTGTTTCTTATAATTTTCTACAGCTTCTTTCTTGTCCAACGCCGTAATAGCCTTCCTTGTCCAAAATGGATTTTCCACAGTAATTTGGTTTTTATCAGTTCCACTAAATTTTTAAATCATTTGATATAACTCTCGCTATCTGCAAGTTTATACCATTATTTTGAAAGTGTTCCTTGAACGTTTAGCCTTGCACCCGCACTAACATTTTAAATTCTGCTCTGCTTTTACAAAATCTATAAAAGTTTCATCAATTGTCACATTTTCCTGTAAAAGTCTGGATACCGCTCTTTTGTGATATTTAGAGAACCTAGTCCATATTTTTATAAACTCCCCTATAGAATATTCTCCAGCTCTGTATCTCGCAGTTCTTGTTTAAATTCAGGCTGATGTGTTTCAAGCAAAACATCTGTCGAGATCTTTTTACTGATTGTTATATCAAAATCTATTAAAAAGATTGATTTTTATTATTTCAATCCTCCTGCCAGAAAATTTATAAACTTTTAGATATTTAATTTCATCTTCATTCAAAAGCACGATATTCTCCGACTTGCAAATTACCAAGCGTAAGTTCTCCCACTTTAATACGTTTTAATGAATTAACATTATATCCCAATGTTTCAGCATTTTCTTATCTGCCTGTTTCTTCCTTCAAAATTGCAATTCTAAGTTCCTTTTTGTCAATTTTCTTAACTTTTTGCTGGTGCAGTCCTTTTTCCGTCAATTACTAACTCCATGCTGCAGTGCCTCAATATCCTTGTCTTCAATTTCACGGCTAACTTTTGCAATGTAACTTTATGCCAATCGTGGATGCATTACGTGATTGTAAACTTCGCCATCATTACTGATTATAATTAACCCTTCTGTCATAAGTCTAATCTTCCATAAGTAAAAAGTCTGGCACGTGATTTTATAAAGTCTACTGCAAGTCTACGCCCACTTGTCTTCATTTGAACAAATAACTCTTTTTAGGCTTGTTCAAAAATGTAATATTCATATCTCTGTATTAAGTTTCACTCTTTCTCCATCAATTTCTGACCACATCTTGAGGCTTCACATCCATTCCCAATAATCGCCTCATGCTTTATTTACGGTAACTCTTCCTTCATTTATCAGTTCATCAGCCTTCCCACGTGAACAAAACTCTGTTTCAGCTATAAATTTATTTAATCTCATTTTATTTACCTCTTATTTTCTACTCTTTTATTTTTCAATTTCTTCTTTTACTTTTGGTTCCGAATCTTCTTCTGAATCTAATTTTTCTTTCCCTCGCTTACATCTTCATTTTTCTGCCTTCTCATCTTCTTGTAAAGCATCTCAATGAAACTGCTCACTTCCTCATAATTCTTGCTTCCACGAATATTCAGATAATTATAAAAATCATCTGTTACTTCGCACAAATTTGAGTGTCCCTAGCGCTTTTTCCGTCCAGAAATATAAATTAGTTTTCTTTCAATAGATTTGACATAGTCTTATCACACCAACACTTCTAATCTGCTCTATTGCTTTAGTTATAGGTCCTTATATGCGATGATTGCCAATGTTTCCATTGCTGAACGAGATAATTTTCTTTAATTTCATTTCGGATTATCGTTTTCACATCAGAGCCAAAAAGTGGATTTGATACAAGACATCGATTCATTTTCAATTCTTTACATTTATTCCTGTATTTTTCCGCTTTTTCCTTTAAATTACGCAATATTTCCTCTATTTCAAAGATTCCATTCCATAAAAACTGTGCTAGTTCTTTTCACAGTAATCATTTCTTTTGACATAATTAGCTTCAATTCTTTTCTTCAATATCATTAATTTTATTTTTATAGTTTTCTTCTCTATCTTTTCTACTTTTCTTCTATTTCAATACTTTTCAAAAATTTTCCATATTCTACCATTTTATCTTCTTATTTTGTTTTTGCTAATAAACTCATATGGTTAATAGAAATTCTCTTTTTAACTGCGTCCAGAAAATTCCCTAAATTTCTTATTATTCAATTAATATTCATGCATCGGTGAAATAATGACATTTCTTTATACTTTTTAAAGTCTGTCGACTACTTCTGCAATCCCCTGTCACTACAGCATGAATTGAATCTTCTCCCACACGTTACCTCTCAATGATAATTCCTCTTCGATTCTTTTCTTTCAAGATTCTTATATCCTGCTCCACCACCAGATACAGAAAATTCCTGTTTCATAAATATCTGCCCTATTTAGGGCTCGATTTCCTCAATCGTGAGCCTTACTTCATCAATAATAGCATCAATATGTTTTTCTAATCGTCTCATTATCGAGATGCTTTTATTTTTCATGCTTTTTGGCAATCAACTCCTAATTCACGTCCTCTAATTTCATATTCAAAATTTCGGGATCTTCATGACTTATTGTATTCACTTTTCAGTTCTTCAGCTGTTCTTTTTCTCCAATCAGCAGATTAAATTCATCTTTACAAATTCCATAATGTCTTCATTTAAATGGTCTCCAGCAATTTTAACTGATTTTTGATAACGCTGTCTCCACCTAGATACAATAAATGCAATTTCGGTAGTTCCTCCACCTATATCAACAATCAAATGTCCTTTTGGCTCAAACAGTCAATTCCTACACCAATCGCAGCTACTATTGCTCTTCAATCAAAGTAAACCTCTTTCGCTCCTGCATCTTTTACAACTTCATATTACAGCTCTTCTTTCAACTTGTGTAACTCCGCTCGAACACAAATTATAACTCTCGAACTTTGAAATTTATCTTTTTGATTCTATGTAAAAATTCTTCAAAGCATTCTTTCAGTAACTTTCATAATTTGAAATTACTCCATTTTTAATGGACATTATGATTTCAGTATGTTTAGCAGTTCTTCCAATAATTTCCTTTTAGCTTTTTCCCCGATATGTTCCACTCCTCCGTCTTCTATTAACTGCTACATAAGTCGGCTCATCTACTTGAATACCTTCCCCTTTCACATACAACAGTATTCGCCGTTCCCTAAATCAATAGCTATATCACGTGTACCTCTTGGCGTTATATTTGTCTTAAATAAGTCCATTTCATTTATTCTATCTCCTTTATTTTGTACTTTGTATTACACCACTTCACTTTTCAAAGTCAGTATACACACGTTTTTAAAAGTTTTGCAGTCACTAATCACTTTAAACTTTAGTATATTGTAAATAATTATTATATTTTTCATTCTTATATAGTATTTTTACCATAAATATACTCACAGTCCTTTGACTGTGAATGAAATAATATATAAATTATTATTACAAATTTTATTTATTATTAATTTATTTCATCAATATTATCAGCTAATATCTGATCGATCAAAACTTATGACACCATGTTCCTTTAAGCTGTTCATAAATTCTTGAAGCCCTGTTAAATCCTACCTTTTCAATTTACGTTGTGACTAATGAAATGATACCTTGTTCTCCTGTCTTATAATATTTACTGCATTTTCAAAAAGGATCTACATCTATCGTTTCTTCTGCGTTTCCTCAAGATTTCATTTCTATATTTTACTAGGCAGATTTTAGCGTATCTGTCAAGTTTTTAACTCTCTCATCTCGATATATGCGCCCTTGAATCCTTTCCAGCTTTGAAGACCCATTGTGCAGTAGAAGCATATCTCCCCTGATCTAGTGACTTTTCATGCTCCAGCTGTATCCAGTATTGTTCTTGAATCGATTTGGGATCTTAGTGCGAAAGAAATTCTGCTTGCGAAGTTTGCCTTTATCATTCCAGTTATGACATCTGTGAGACGGACGCTGTGTCGCTACAACTAAAATGGATCTACACCTTGCTCTGTCTGTGCGATTCTCGCGATCGACTCCTCAACGCTTTCCAGATGTAACCATCATGAGATCAGCCAACTCATCAATAATTATGACAATATAAGGCATTTTTCCACATAGCTAAGATCCATTGTAGTATGTTTCTTACGCCATTTTTCCACTAAGCTTCCTGTATCTATTTCTCCATTTCATTTACTGCCCATTTCAAAGCGATTGCATCTTGTTGCAGATCTATGATTACTGGAACTAGCAAATGTGGAATATCATTATATGGCATAGCTCTACCATCTTTAGGGATCTATCATTATAAATTTTCACTTCATTTTCAGACTTCTTGAGAAATTAATGTTGAAATAATGTATTTACCGCTACAGATTTTCCCGAACCCGTCTGTCCAGCTATCAGCAATGCGGCATCTTTACAATGTCTATCAGTTTATCTCTTCCAACTATATCTTTTCCCAGTATTACTCTTAATTCTCCGTTGTCAAGCTCTTTATTCTTTATAATATTAGAAAAAGTGCACTGGCTCCTTAATCTTATTTGGAGTTTCAATTCCAATAGTATTTTTCCAGGGTGGAGCTTCTATACGGATACTTTCATGCAAGATTCATTGATATATCATCCGAAAGTCCTGTAACCTTGCTCACTTTTATACCTTTTGGAATAATAATTTCGTATCTCGTAATTGTAGGCCATATTCATAGTTCACAACTTTTGCTTCAACTCCAGATTCCTTTAAAACGTTTTCAGGTATGTCTCATATTTTCTCTTATGCTCTTTTTCAATTTTTCCTCCTTTCTTATAATCCATCGGCTTTTAGACTTGAATATTTCATGCAATAGACTTTTTCACCACATCATCATATCCACGACTGCTGTCAAGCATTGCATTAACTTCCTTTATCTCCTCTTCCAGCCCCTTTTCCACAGCCACGCTGTTTTCAAATGCTTCAAGTTTTGGAAACTGCTGAAAATGGGATCCATCTGTGCTGAATTAACAGCTGTTTCCTTCTTAAAGGCGTTACAATTTCAAGTTTTGGCTCTTTTTCATACTGTTCCTCGTACTTTTCTGTTTTATCTTCTCTTTTTATGTTCTTCAAAGTTTTTAGGCTCGGGCGCTTCCTGTTCCTCGTATTTATGGTATTTTTAGTTTCAGTTTCCTGTTCTTCCTTGTCATCTTTATTCTCAGTTTTCTTAGCATTTTCCTGAATCTTCTGCTTTTCATTTTCTTCAAAGATTTCAATCCATTCCTTCTCTTTTTCAGCCAGCTCTTCCTTAGAATAGACTTCCGTTTTCTGCAAAAAGTTATCCTTTGGCTTTTTAGCAATTTCAAAACTCAGCTTTTTCACTTCTTGACTGAATAATTTTTGCCTTGAGCATTTCCTCTGATAACGTTTGTAATCTGTCTTTTTCAAGTTTTTCTGCATATTTTTGCTTTCAGCTTTCTCTTTTTCCTTATAGTCGTCGCTCTTGTAATATCTTTGCAACTTCTCTTAGCAGTTCATAACCAAGCTCTATATAGTCCTTTAGCAAAAGGCAGACAAATAATGCCAGCACGGTAATCAGCCCGATAGTCATCCATTTCAGATGCAAAATCTTATAAAACGGCGTCGACAGCAGCAGGGCCCCTGGAACTCCTCCGCTTTCACGGTTAAACCCTATTTCGAAGTTTTCTTCCCGCTTCAGTAAATACATTCGGCAAAGATTCTTCCCAACCGAACCTTTTCACGAAAGCTGTGGATAGGCTCAGAAATACTCCGATAAGTGCAACAACTTTCCCCTGCGTTATATCAACCCTTATTTTCTCGTAAAAAAACAGAACTATTCCGTATAGCATGGCGGCAATCGCTATAAACCATGTCATTTTTCCAAAAAAGAGCATAATTCCACCCAGTATAAGTGAAAAAAATATTTTTCCCCAACATTATCACTCAGCATGCTTGATTTGTTTGCCGAAGCATTATTATACAAGTCCGCAAAAACCATATTGCACCTTCGATTTTTCTTTTATTCATTTCGTCTTCCTTTCTAAAAATTCCTATCTGCTAAATTGCTCACTATTTCCCATTTAAAAAGCATAAATCAAAAATTCATGTAATGAAAGTCATGTTTTTAAGATTCTTCTATTATACAACCTATGTAACTATTAGAATACCCTTTAATTAAATTTTATCATTAAGTATCTGTCTTAAGAGTTAAATTTGATTTTTAACAAAGACTGGCAAATTAGTTGTTATGAATTTTACTTCTATTTTTAAATGGGTTTAGTATTAATTTTTAAAATGCAGTCAAATTTAACCAAAAATTAAATTAGCTGTGTAAAACGCCATCTGTTTTAAAATGGCTTTATTATAATATCATACATTACTATATTTTTTCAAATTTGTCATTTTTTATAGCAATATCTCTTAAAATAAAACTTATAAATTCTAACTTTTTACCCAATTTTTAAATTTGTTTGTTTTTATTCCCTATTTTCAAAGCATTTTAAACATCTTATCCAATTCTTCTAATTCACTTAGAATTTTTACTTGCTTTTACCTAAAATTTCTATTTTTAGAAAAATAAAAAGAGCTATCACGAACTGAAATAACTCTTTCTTTATAATTTCTAACTTTTAATTAAATTTTTAATTCTGCCATAAATTTAGAATACGGACAATATCCTCCTCTGTCAATTTTACAATTTTTCATTTCTAAAAACTGTATGTTTTTGGTGGATTTTCCCTTGTCAATTTTGCGTTTCCTTTATTTGGCTTAATGTCTGATATATGTACTCAACTTTTACTTTTTCTTTCTCCTGTTTTTATCTTTCCAAATTTCAAAGAAATACTTTTTCCACCAATTGGAGTTTTTCAACTTAGCTCTTCCAGCTTATAATCTTTAAAAACCTAACGCGAAAGCATAGCAACTAGATTAGAATCATGCCCACTAATACTGTTACTTTGTGATTTGAAGAGCTTATATCGTTATAAATATGTATTTTATCGAGGGCGACGACCACATTTTTAACTACTTTTTCTGTTGCAAACAGCAAATCTTCATATCCGTTTTTATATCTGTTATTTTTGCCATTTTTCTCTTGTATTTATATTATTTCCAGCAATTTTGTCCAGCGGATACCCTTCATAATATTGCAATAACAAGGCATCTCCAATCTGTGTCCCCAATTTTATCGGTCCGTCTACTCTGGCTCCTTATCCTTTTCAATTTTTCAACGTTCCTTCCTCATTAAAAATTTACATTTTCCTTCCTTGGGCATTCTTCAGATTTTGTATAGTTAATCACATCGCTTAATAAAGAGTACGAACCTTTTTAATTCCTGATTCTGCTTCTTTAAATTCATCCCTTTTAACGCTTCTTCCTTAAATTTTGCATTATCAGTTGTAATTACTGGATTAAATACAGGATCCATTTTCCCTATTTCCATTTTGTACTCTGTTTTTAATATCACATCCCGAAATATCAGTTGTAAGTGATTGCCCAGTTGCAATTGTTCTTTGCAGGCTATTTGTATAAATTTGGGCATTATCGGGACTTAGGCACTCTCCTTTTATAACTTCATTTTGTATTAACCAGTCATTTATATACTGTCGAAAATAAGTTTCCGAATAGCGCCTGTCAAATGGCTTGCTGGAACATCCCAGTTCTCCCATTCATACGGAGTTACCTTCGACAATCTGCTCCCCGGCGATGTTAATGGTGAACCGTGACCCATGCCTGCTGAAAATCACAACCTTTTTCCAGGCGCAAATTTTCACTTGAGAACGTCATCAAACTACAAAAACAAACATCAAAAATACCGCAACTTTTCTTATTTTTTTGACATAGTACCATCTCCTATAAAAAAATTTTCTTAATTGATTATAAATATTTATAACATTTTTATTATCTTTAATTTTAATATTTACTTAATTTCATTATTTATTATACCTTGAAATAGTATTTTTGTCAATTTTATATTTTTAAATATTATTTTTATAGTTATATGAAACAGTATTTTTCAATACAATAATTTAAAATTTATTCTCTTAAATATACATAAAAAGGAATTATCTCAAAAATTAAAGCAATTTCCTTGTTAATTTTTATCCTAAGGTTACACAATTCTTTAACATATTTTAATAATTATTAATTGTTTCATTAATAATTTTTCCTATCCTCCACAAGTATATTCATCTAAATAAATTCGTTTTATCAGACTTTTTCGTTGTCAATTGTTATATAATCTAAAAAGTCTTCTTTTTCCAAATCCTTTATATCACACAAAATTACTAATTTAAACTCTGTATTATGTTTTTCTTTAGCAGTTATATAGTTTGAAAACAAATACTCACCATCTTCTTTGTCATAATAAGAACTATCTTCATCTAAATATGTAATTTCTATTTCTATATCTAATTTTACATTGAATTCATATATTTGTATATTTTTCTGTTTCACAAGAGTTAATAAACTCAGGATAGTTCTTATAATTTCATAATTATCAATTTCATAATCAGAGGAATCATAATCAATTTCTAAACCAATATCATCTATAAAATCTTTAATTTTTACTCATTTGCTTCTCCAACTTTTTATTTCATTTATTAAGATTAAGAATTTTTCATTTTCTTTCAACATTTCCATTTCTATTTCTTCTATAAATTTTGATAAATTTTTCAAAAATTATAAAAGTTTTGATCATTATTGTCAAACGTTTTTCCTAAATCCGTCGTCTTTTGAAATAATATAAATTTTTCGTTATTCTTTTTGATATTTTTATTATTTGTGCGACAAAAGCATCCTTAAATTCATTTTTGCTTTTGTCTTCTCAAATGGTAAGTTTAAGTTAAAATGATCTTCTAATATTAATTTTTATATCTACATCTTCTAAAGATAATTTTATAGAATCATCAAAAAAATTTTATCAATTCTGTTTTTAAGAAAAGAAATTATGTATGTTTCATCTTCAGCAGATAATTTAATCGGAGTTTCGCTTAATATTTCTAAAAGGACTTTTGCTTAATACTTTTATTATAACTGTTTTATTACTTCTTTTACATCTTTGATTATATGAACTTCTAATTCTCTTTCTGTTATTTCATTATTTAACAATATTATTTTTATCGTTTTCAATATATGTTTTTAACTTTTCAAATTTATCATTTGATAACATAAATTTTTCACCAATAAATATATTTGTATCTATAAAAACTTTTTACACATAATAATACTCTATTCTTAATAATCATATAAACAATATTTTCAAAAATACAATTCACTATTTCTAATGAATTGTATTTTGCAATATTATGAAAAATTTGTTTAAAATCAATAATAATGGTGCCCGAGACGTGGAATCGAACCACGGACACAGGGATTTTCAGTCCCTTGCTCTACCGACTGAGCTATCCGGGCAAATGGCGAAGTGACGAGACTCGAACTCGCGACATCTTGCGTGACAGGCAAAGCTACTCTAACCAGCTGAGCTACACCTCCAAATAAATGGTGGTCACAACTGGGCTCGAACCAGTGACCCCTCTATGTGAGCAGGTGCTCTCCCAACTGAGCTATGCGACCACACTTATATTACTCAATAAGTATAGCATATCTTTTTCAATTTTTCAACTATTTTTCCTAAAAATCATAACGAAGAATTCTACCAGTAAATTTCCTTCATATTTTCCAAAGGCAGACAGTATTCTCCCTTCATCATTTGTCTTAATCTGATAAAATTCCACCCTTTTTTTAAATGTTCTGTTCACTTCCTTTACAAGTTCCCTAAAATCTAGCCTGGTGCTAGCCGTAAAGTAAAAATATAAAGCTTTGCTTTCATCAAATGTGTACTCTCCGATAACAAGATTCATCTCGGGAAGCGACTCCTTTACAATCTTTTTGCATTTAAAATAAGTATCATCCGCTTTTTATCCAGTTCCAGCAGTTTCTGAACTTCCTTGCTTGACAGCTTTCTTTTAACTTCCCTGATTTTGAGTTCATCCTGTTCGCCATTTTCTTTATTCAAGGCAATTCCCAAAACTATTCCAATCTGTTCTCCACGGATTGTGTCAACTTCTACTATGATCCCCTTTTATAATTTTTCAGCATCGTTTATCATAAATGGATAAACTTTTTGTCTTTCTGAATTTAATATTTATTATCTTCACAATATTCCACCTTCTAAAAACTAAAAATATCCCTTCTCACTTATTATAAGATGATCCAAAAAGCCGTATTTCCGACTTTTCAAAAACCTCTTTCACTTTTTGTCAATCTAATATCAGAATCTGACGGCCTTAACGAGCCTGCTGGATGATTATGCACGAATTACAGATTTTTGCATTGTATTCTAAAAATTTTTCTTTATCAGTTCACGAATATAGACTGTACTTCTGTCAATTGTTCCGCGAAACAGCTCCTCTTCCTTCGAAGTTCATTCTGAGTATTTAAAAACAGCACCTTAAATACTTCAATATCCCTTTTTAGCAACGAATATTCCAAGTAGTTCATAAGCTTTACATTACTGGATAGTGTAATTTTCTTATTATGCACTTTTTTATAAAGCCCATTTTCAATTATCTCAAACAGGAGTTTTTAAAAAACACTATCGTTCTTTCAGTAATATACTTATTTTTTTCGTAATTCTTCCTCAGGGCTGTTTTCAAAAGTGTATACAAATCTCCATATTTTTAACAAATTCTTAGCAATTCCCCTGCAATTCTTTCTAATGACAGTATATGTGAGCGACAGTTCAGAGTTCATAGTCAAGAAAACCTTTTTGCTCCTGTCGAAAAGAAATCTCTGCTAGTAGCTCTCTATGTCCTTTTTCCTGCTCTTCAGCCAATTCGAGTCCCAATATCAGCTCTCTATTATCCTATCATTTTCCCCCAAAAATGTATATTAAACTTTATATAGACAGTTTATCATAAAACGATAACAACATATCCCAAGCTCGTTTCAATACTGCATTATTAAAATTTTTAATTAATATTCTGTCAATATGCCCTTACTAATTGTCCCCTTCACATTAAACTTATCATCAAAATATGTCAAATCTGCAACATACCCTTCCTTTATAAATCCATATTTTTCATCCACAGCTACAGCCTCTGCTGGATAAGAAGTAGCCATTCTAAGCGCTTCTTCTAGCGAAACATGAACTTTTCTCTACAGATTTTTCACTCCATCAATCATAACTAGGGCAGAACCTCCCAAAGTACCTTCTGGCGAAACACATTTACCATCCTTATATAGAACTCTATTTCCTTCAAACATAAATTCCGTCATATTATCAGTTCCAGCAGGACTAACAGCATCTGTCACAAGATAAAGCCGATCCTTCAATATTTTAGTAATCTCCACAGAGGCAAAGTCCATGTGAAGCCCATCAACTATTATTCCGCAGTTTGCAGTGTCATTATTGAATAAAAATCCTACAACTCCTGGCTCTCTTGAATCCAATGCCCTCATGGCATTATACAAATGTGTAGCACAGTTAAAATAATCTTTCTTTTCCATACATTCCTTATACGTTGCATTCGTATGCCCCACAGCAATATTAATCCCTGCTTTTTCAATTTTTCAAGATGTTCAACTTTAGCCTTTTAGGGTGCAATTGTTATTATTTTTGTAGCTTGGGTCCTGCATCCGCTATTTTTCTATCATTTCATCAGATAAAACCCTTATATATTCGGGACGATGAATTCCTTTTTCTCAACACTTATATAAGGTCCTTCTATGTGAAAGCCCCAAAACTCCAATTTCCTCCTTATCTTTTATTTCCTTCATAAGATTCAGAGCTTTTTCTATTTTTCTCATCTGGAGAAGTTATAAGCGTTGGCAAAAAACAAAGTGCATCCATATCTTTTATTAGTTTCATTCATTATCTCAAGTGTCTTTTCGCGAAATATCATCATTAAACAGCACTCCTCCCACATCCATTAATCTGCAAATCAATAAATCCTGGCGACAGAACCATCCCTTTGGCATCAACTACTTCTGATTTTCTAATTCTTTTTCATCAATCAATGAAAAATCTGTTATTTTCTTTATAAATTTTCCCATCCAAAACAACGGTATCTTCCTCAATAAATTTTTCCCCATCAAATATCTTTTGCATTTTTATAATCATCTCAATAATTCCTCTCTATTCTGCTAATTCTATTAAATATTTTTATATTCTTCCAAATCCAAATTTTTGCCTCAATTTCCTTGAAAATATCTATACGTCTTGACTTTTATACAATATAGCATTTCATCAATTACCAGCACAGCCCTTCTATGCATTTTGCAAAGCTAGAAATTGTCCAAAAAGATGATTTACTCCTGACTTCTACGCCATGATAAACTGCACGAGCCTTTTTGCTAGCCATTTGCAAGAATCATGACTTCCTGACTCCATTAATGTTCCTACACCTATTGTCAAGGCCAGTTTTGGCACTTTTTCGATGTCATTGTCAAAAACATGCGGAATTTGCCAAGATTGTGTCGTAAAGTCAAATCTTTATCACGTGTGATGTGAAGAGTGAGGATCCAGGCTCGTAAATGCAATAGTCCATCCTCTCAACTCCGCCTAAAAATAACTGTATTCCACCTCTGCCTTTATTTTTGTTCTCATCAGTCTTCGCATTCTTTTTCCAAATCCCCAGCACATCCATCCGAATATTTATATTTTCTTTTTATATCAATATATTTAAAAAGTTTTTCATTCATAAAATAATAATAACTTTGCCGGATCTTACGGCTTTAAGCCCCATACTCATCCATATTGAAAGTCACAACATTCTCAAACGATAATATTTTTCATTATATAAATTTATCAATTCCTTATAAGTTGCAAGCGGTGTAGAGCCAGTAGGAAGCCCCAGTACAAAAGGTTTTTCCTTTGTAGGTTTTAAATTTCAGTATTTTTAGCTATTTGGTATGCACTCCATTTTTGCAACTTCATCAGCATTTTTAAGAATAATTACACGCATTTAATTCACTTCCTTTAATAATTTCCAAAAATTTAAATTTTTCATTAAAACGACCTTTACTATTATTATATAACCTTTTTCATTATGTCAAGCTATATTTTTACTTTTTATAAAATCTTAGCAATTTCTATTGGATGAAAAAGATTGTATAATCTAATTGGTGATGATAAATAAAAAAACTGTAAATTACAGTAAATTAATTAGGAGGAAATGAAAACATATTTAGTGACAGGTGCTTGCAGGACTTTTGATCAGTGCCAATTATTTAAAATATATTTTTGAATAAATATAAAAATGATGAAATTAAGGTAATTGTTGTAGATGTGCTAACTTATGCTGGGAATTTAGGTACGATTGCTGAAGAAAATTAAAGATGAAAGAGTAAAATTTGAAAAAGTTGATATTCGTGATCAAAAGGAAATTGCGAGAATTTTTCTGAAAATGAAATTGACTTTTGTTGTAAACTTTGCAGCAGAGTCGCACGTTGACCGTTCCATAGAAAATCCGCAAATATTTTTAGAAACAAACATTCTTGGTACTCAAAATCTTTTGGAAAAATCTTTAAAAAGCATGGACTGTTTCAAAAGATGAAAATGGATATCCAGTTTACAGAGAAGGTGTAAAATATTTACAAGTTTCTACAGATGAAGTTTACGGAAGTCTTTCAAAAGATTATGACACAGCAATTGACTTGGTGATTGACGATGAAGAAGTGAAAAAGTTGTAAAAAAATAGAACAAATTTAAAAACTTACGGAAAAAAATTTCTTCACAGAAAAACTTCACTTGACCCAAGAAGCCCATATTCAGCTTCCAAAGCGAGTGCCGACCATATCGTAATTGCCTACGGTGAAACTTACAAAATGCCAATAAATATTACAAGATGTTTTCAAACAACTACGGACCTTACCATTTCCCGGAAAAAAATTAATTCCACTTATGATTAAAAACGTACTGGAAGGTAAAAAGTTGCCAGTTTACGGTAAAGGGAGACAATGTAAAGGGACTGGCTTTATGTGGAAGATCACTGTAAAGGAATCGACTTAGTTTTTAAGAAATGCCGATATTTACGAAATTTACAATATTGCGGTTTTAACGAAGAACAAAAATATTAATATTGTAAAACTGGTTATCGATATTTTTAAAAAGAAGAAAATTGAAAATAATGATGAATATAAAAAAAGTTCTAAAAACTGACTTACAAAATATAAATTATGATTTGATTACTTATGTTCAAGATAGACTTGGACACGATATGAGATATGCCATTGATCCTTCGAAAAATTGCAAGAGATTTAGGATGGTATCCGAAACAGATTTTGAAACAGGTATCAGAAAAAAACTGTAAAATGGTACTTGGAACATCAGGGACTGGGTAAATGAAGTAGTCTCAGGGAGATTATCAAAAATATTATGAAAGAAATGTATGGAAATAAATAATCAAATTTATATAAAAAGGAGAAAACCAATGAATAATTTTACAATAAAAGAAACCCCAATAAAAGACTTGGTAATAATTGAGCCAAAAGTTTTTGGAGATGAAAGAGGATTTTTATGGAAAACTTACAACCAAAAATCCTTTTGAGGAATGGGACTTACAATGAACTTCGTCCAAGACAACCACTCAAAATCCAAAAGGCGTTTTACGTGGACTTCATTTCGGACAAAAAGCACACTCAAGGAAAATTAGTACGAGTAATAAAGGGAAGCGTCTACGATGTGGCAGTTGATTTAAGAAAAGGAAGCAAAACTTTTTGGAAAAATGGTACGCAGTAAAACTATCTACCGAAAAATAAATTGATGTTCTATGTTCCGAAGGCTTTGCACAGGCTTTCTAACACTTGAAGATGAAACAGAGTTTGTTTACAGATGTACCGACTTATACGCTCCAGAATACGACAGCGGACTTTTATGGAGCGACAAAAACTTTTAAACATTGACTGGAAATTTGAAGAATTTGGAATAAATTCCGATGAACTGACAATTTCTGAAAAAGATAAAGTTCAGCAGAAATTTGATGAAAACAAAAATTATTTTGAATAATATAATCTAAAATTAGCTATTTCTTATTGAGATAGCTTTTTTTCTTTTACAAAAAGACAGAAAAACTTCTTTTCAAAAGCCTTCCTGCCTAAATCACCTATATCCACGCTAATCAAATTAATACTAAACTCCGTTTAAATAACGAAATTATTACAAACTTTTCTAATTAATAAAGTATATAAACCTAATATTTTCAAATAATTAAAAATATAATTTTCATTTTTAATCAGATTCTAATATAAATAACCTGTCAGAGCATTTTTCTGTGCTGGCAAAAACTGTCTGAGCATAGCGAGTTTTTGTCAGTGCAGAAAAATGTCGTAGACTAACCATAGGTTGTAGGATTTGCGGCAATGAGCAATCCTACAAAAAAATATAATTTAATTTAATGATTATGAGTTAGCTATTAAACAATCCTATTATAAAAAAATTTATTCCTATTTTTAAAATGGGTTTACTACAAATTATTTTTTTCTGATAAACCCTTACATAATCAACTTTCATTTCTGTCGGAAAATCCACATCCCCATCTTCTCCGGTAATTTTTACTCAAACGCAACATTTATTATTATAAAAGTAAGGCTGATTAAATGGATTTTTGTAATCCTTTCTCTATCAAGTTCCTTATAAGAAAATTTTTTTATACACTTTGTTATTAAATAACCATTTTTATTTCCTTATCATCCCATTCTACTGCATAAGTATTGAAGTTTAGTCAATTTTTCCCTAGGCCATTTACTCAGCTTTATAATCATCCCCATCAAACGTTTCATAAGTATTGTCACTTTTAAGAACGTGAAGTGTCCCTGTCGCACGACGCATATCATCTCCATAAGTTTCACTATAGTCAATTTCCCCATTTGCATTTCCATCCACTTGAGAATATCCTGCAGGCCACATCAGAATACGAGCTATGTTCCCACTCCTTCAGGCATAGTAGCCCTCATTTCAATTTTTGCCGTATTTTACATTATATGTGTTTCTCGTATGGACTGCTCCGAACTGTAAAGTTTTTCTTTCCGTTCCATTTATATTAACTTTTTGTCTGTCTCCTTTTTCAGTTTTATAACCATATTTCCATTTTCAATTTTACATTGTCTTTCAGATAGTAGTGCTTTGCATCAAATCCATATTGATTGACTAGATTTCCATTTTCATCCGGATAATTTCCAGGATTCCACGGATTGCCGTAATCCCAGTAAGACCATTTCTGAGTATCCAGCTGGTTTCCGTTAAATTCATCATGCCACCTAATTTCCATTCTTTCCCTTAATTTTTGAAATAAATGAATTTATTTTATGATTTTTACCTCTTTCCTCCTTACAATTTCACTGTTCTAACCTTTTTCACTAATATCCTGCACTTCCTTTTCGCTGACTTCCATTTTTCTTTTCAGTTTCTACCCTACATTTTTTCTCTCCTGCTTATAAACGAAATATTTCCCATCATTATAAGCACAGCCATACTTAAAAAGCACTTTTCTCCTCAGTTTTGTTCTCCTTTTTAAATTATGCTCAAATCCCTTAAAACAATTTTTATAAAAATCATATACTTAAATATTTTATACTAATTTAAAAGGAAAATCAATTAGAAAAATTTTTCTTAAAAATCAGATAGTTTCATTAAAATAATCTTATATATATAAACTTTCCTTTTTCTTAATATTAACACTGATAAGCAATCCATCATATAAAAAGACAGAAAAAAACTTCTTCTCAAAAGGCTCCCTGTCTAAATCTCTTTTATTTCACCCATTTAATACGTTCTATTTCATATTTATCTTTTACAATACATCTCTCCATTTGCTCTTCTATAACATTTTTCGCCTATTTCTCTGCTACGTTCGTCGACTCTTTGCCAAAATTTTTGGACTAAATAATTCACATCCGGTAACACTCAGCCCTAACAAAATCACTATCAGAACCCTAACCAAATTTTTCATTTCAGACACTCTCCTCCTCAACCTTTTCTATTCCATAACATTATAACAGACATTTATTTTTAATCCTATTTCACTTGTATTATGTTAGAATATCATTATAATCCTCACTTTTTATACTAAACCTTGTTTAAATAACAAATTTGTTACAGACTTTTCCAATATAATTTTTCGCTAAATGGGAAATAGTATTAATTATGTTCTTTAATCATTATATCAAACCATTATTTTTAAGTTTCTATTTTGAATTATTTTTGTTTAATAATTACTGCATTTGATTATGCAATCTAACTTAACCATAACTTTTTGGAATATTTTTAATCAAACTAGCTTTTTATAATTGAATTAGAATATCATAATTTTCTAGAAATAAAAATTACTCTTTGGACTTTTTAATAATCTTAAATTGTAATATTGACCAAATTAACTCTTGAATAAAAATTTAAATAAAAATTATAACTGCCTATTTTTATATTTTTAATACATTCCCTATTTTTCTCTTTTCTCTCCTTATCAAAAACCATCCCCACTTATTAAAAATATTTTATAGCCGAACTTACATGCAGGAGCATCATTTTCCGTGACTTATAGGATGCCTTCCCATGCTCATGGATTATTTCCGCCTCCGGATAAAAAACAGTTCTGTACTTCTCCCAATTGCCTACATAAATCATAATCTTCCATATACATAAAAGTATCTCTTTGTCAAATCCACTAATCTCCTTCAGCACATCCGTCCGTACAAATATAAAACATCCTCGATAAAATCGGAACATCTATCGTTTCCTGTAATTATACCATTTCATTTCATAATTATAATCCAATTTTTCAACAACCGACTTCAATGGTAAAAATCTTCTAAATATTAAATTTATAGGCGACGGCAATAATCTGCAAGACTTTGTCACTTCTCCATTCAGTCCATGTATTTTTCGGTCCAATTTGCCCAATATCCTTATTTTCTCTCATATATCAATAATTTTTCTCAATAGTATTTTCCTCACATCCGCATTTACCATCAAGTGAAATTCCGCTTTCACTTCCCCTCAATCAGCCTCTTAATTACAACATTATGCCCAGCCCCAAATCCACCATTTGAATTATTAAAAATATACTCAATTCTAGCATCTAAAGAAATTCCCCTATAAACTCTTTCAAATCATCTTTTCAGAATTATCCGAAATCCACAGCTTAAATCTAAGTCCTGTCTTCTGAAAACACCAATAACCTTCCTTAATTCTTCTTTCTCTGTATTATAAGTGACAATACAAGCTGTAAAATCATACATAAACAACCTCTATCCATATTTTTTATTCATAAAAATTATACCACTTTTCATATAATCAAACAACTAAATTTTTTTAACAAAAATTTTAACAACTGACTTACTTACCTATTAAAATCTTTAACTAGAAATTTGCCCTCTTGCAAGTAATATTTTATTTCATCATATTTCCAAATTTATACAGTTATCCAACATATCCAATAAATTTTCCATTTTAGCTTTAATAAACAAGGCTGTCAAATTAATTATCATATAATTCTATTCCTATTTTTATGGGTTTAGTATATACTCAGACCTGCTTAAAAATCAAGCTTCTAAAAAATTATATAAATTCGAGTTTTTGAGTAAAAATAGCCATACACTTTTTGAGTTCAGGTTTTAAGAGCAGTTTTACTGAGACCTGTTTTTGATAACTGTATTAAATTTGAAAAATTCAATGAGATAAATATTACTCTGAAAAGGAGCAAAACATCTTATTAGAGATAAAAATATAAAGTTGCCGAACAAGTCTGCATATAAAAACTATCAAACTTGAAACCCCATTAAAAAAGCATAAACTACTTTCACAGAAAACAAAAAGGCAGGAGCGCCTTAATCCTTTCCTATCAGATCAGAGCTTCCTGCCTAAGTTTCCCATATTCCCCACAGCAACCTGCTGTCCTCATATTTACATAGCGGGGACGTGTTCATTGACATGCTGTACAATGCCTCATGCCTCTCTGCCTTAAACTCCTATGAAATTTTGCAAAAAAAAATGGCGTCCCCGGTTGGACTCGAACCAACGGCCCTCTGATTAACAGTCAGATGCTCTGACCGGCTGAGCTACGGAGACACGCAAAAGAAAAAAAGTTTGGCAACTGCCTATTTTCCCGGGACGAATCCAAGTATCGTAGGCGCAGGCAGACTTAACTGCCGGGTTCGAAATGTGACCGGGTGTATCCCTGCTCGCTATGATCACCAAACTTCAAAAAATTAAACTGTCTAGTTAAGACAATGGGAAATAAATAGTAGCAGTAAAAGATTGACTAAAAAGCAGATGTAATATTAGTACCAGTCAGCTGAACGCATTGCTGCGCTTGCACCCCTGGCCTATCAGACCATGTGTTCTCCATGGATACTGCGAGCACTCATCTCAAAGCCGGCTTCCCGCTTAGATGCTTTCAGCGGTTATCCGTCGCAGACGTGACTACCCAGCCGTGCCACTGGCGTGACAACTGGTACATCAGAGGTCTGTCCAACCCGGTCCTCTCGTACTAAGGTCAGATCTTTTCAGTGCTCGAGCGCCTGCAGTGGATAGGGGACCGAACTGTCTCGACGTTCTGAACCCAGCTCGCGTGCCTCTTTAATGGGCGAACAGCCCAACCCTTGGGACCTTCTCCAGCCCCAGGATGAGACGAGCCGACATCGAGGTGCCAAACACTTCCGTCGATATGGACTCTTGGGAAGTATCAGCCTGTTATCCCCGGGGGTAGCTTTTTATCCGTTGAGCGACGGTCCTTCCATGCGGAACCGCCGGATCACTAACTCCCACTTTCGTGCCTGCTCGACCCGTCAGTCTTGCAGTCAAGCTCCCTTATGCGTTTGCACTCTTAGGGCTGATTTCCATCCAGCCTGAGGGAACCTTTGAACGCCTCCGTTACTCTTTTTGGAGGCGACCGCCCCAGTCAAACTGCCCATCTAGCACTGTCTCCGTTTGCAGATTAGAATTTCAACGGCATATGGTTGGTATTCCAACGGCGACTCGGCTGAAACTGACGCCTCAGCTTCACAGTCTCCCAACTATCCTATACACATGCAGCCAGAAACCCAATGCCGGACTGCAGTAAAGCTCACGGGGTCTTTCCGTCCTACTGCAGGTAGCCGGTATCTTCACCGGCATTACAACTTCACCAGGTCTCCAGTCAAGACAGCTCCCAAATCATTTTCACCATTCGTGCAGGTCGGAACTTACCCGACAAGGAATTTCGCTACCTTAGGACCGTTATAGTTGCAGTAGCCGTTCACCGGGGCTTCAATTCGAGCTCTCACTCCTCCTCTTAACCTTCCGGCACTGGGCAGGGTGTCAGCCCATATACGTCGCCTTTCCAGCTTAGCATAGACCTGTGTTTTTGGTAAACAGTTGCTTGGGACTCTTCACTGCGGCCTGTTTCCCCTCAGGGCGTCTCTCCCTTCAGGTATGTCAGGCACCCCTTCTCCCGAAGTTACGGGGCCATTTTGCAGAGTTCCTTAGCTAGAGTTATCCTGTCGGCCTTAAGTTTCTCACTCTGTCCACCTGTGTCGGTTTACAGTACGGGCGCTGGTTCTCATCGATAGAAGTTTTTCTCGGCAGTGTAGGATCTGCGGCTTATGCAAGATGCACTTACCCGTCAGGTCTCACATTTAGGCATGCGGATTTTCCTGCATGCCCATGCTACGCCCTTAGAAAGGCTATTCCGTCAGCCTTCCCGCATACCTTCCTGCGTCACTCCGTCTCTCAGGCGATAACAGCGGTACAGGAATATTAACCTGTTTTCCATTCGCCATCACATTTTTGCTTATGCTTAGGTCCCGACTTCCCCAGGGCGGACAAACCTTCCCCTGGAAACCTTGGACTTCCGGCCGGCGGGATTCTCGCCCGCCTTCTCGCTACTCATTCCTGCATTCTCACTTCTGATACCTCCAGAATGGCCTTGCGGCATTCCTTCAACGGCCTACAGAACGCTCTCCTACCAGGCGTGCAAGCACGCCTCCGCAGCTTCGGTTTATGTCTTAGCCCCGTTACATCTTCGGCGCAGATACTCTCGACCAGTGAGCTGTTACGCACTCTTTCAAGGCATGGCTGCTTCTAAGCCAACCTCCTGGTTGTCTGTGAATATCCACCTCCTTTCCCACTTAGACATAATTAGGGACCTTAGCTGGCGGTCTGGGCTGTTCCCCTCTCGTCCGCGGACCTTGTCATCCGCGGACTCACTCCTGACTATTAATATATGGTATTCGCAGTTTGCTTGATTTCGGTAAGCAGTACGCCCCCTAGACCATACAGAGCTCTACCCCCACATATCTTGACGTCAAGGCTGCACCTAAATGCATTTCGGAGAGAACGAGCTATCTCCTAGTTCGATTGGCTTTTCACCCCTAGACCTGCCTCATCTCCCAACTTTTCAACGGCGGTGAGTTCGGCCCTCCACTGAGTCTTACCTCAGCTTCAGCCTGGACAGGCCTAGATCACTAGGTTTCGCGTCTATGACCAGCGACTTGTCGCCCTGTTAAGACTCGGTTTCCCTTCGGCTCCGCTTTATTAACCTTGCCACTGATCATAACTCGCAGGATGATTAACCAAAATCCACGCAGTCACGCATAAGGCGCTCCTACCGTTTGTAAGCACACGGTTTCAAATTCTGTTTCACTCCCTTGCTCAGGGTTCTTTTCACCTTTCCCTCACGGTACTCTTCACTATCGGTCAACAGCAGTATTTAGCCTTGCGTGATATGGTCCACGCTGATTCACGCCAGATTCCTCGTGCCTGACGCTACTCGGGTGCTTCCAGTCACCATATGCATTTTATGTTCTACAGGACTATCACCTTCTTTGGTCCAGCTTCCCAGCTGGTTCCACTTACATGCATACAGCTTAAACATTATGACAATCCGTTAATGGAAGTCCCGCAACCCCGTGCCAGCAACGCTGTCCGCTTGGCACTGGCACGGTTTCAAAGCTTTTCCCCGTTCGCTCGCCGCTACTCGGGGAATCGTTTTTACTTTCCTTTCCTCCCGCTACTTAGATGTTTCAGTTCGCGGGCTTACCGTTTTCACGCATGCCCTCCAGGCATGCAGGTTTTCCCATTCGGAGATCCGGGGATCAACGATTATGTGCATCTCCTCCCGGCTTATCGCAGCTTATCACGTCCTTCATCGGCTGTTGTTGCCTAGGCATCCTCCGTGTGCCCTTTTTAGCTTTTTATCCAGAATAACTTTTACTCCAGTTTCATTGTAATCTTTTACCTACTATTCATTTCCCATTGTCCTAAATATAATTGGTGGAGATAAGCGGGTTCGAACCGCTGACCTCTGCCTTGCAAGGGCAGCGCTCTCCCAACTGAGCTATATCCCCAAACATCATATGGTGGGCATGGCTGGACTCGAACCAGCGACCCCTGCGTTATCAGCACAGTGCTCTAACCACCTGAGCTACACGCCCATAAGATATACGAAGAAGCAGTGTAACGAATTAACTCCTTAGAAAGGAGGTGATCCATCCGCACCTTCCGGTACGGATACCTTGTTACGACTTCACCCCAATCACTGTCCACACCTTAGATGCCTTCCTCCTTTCGGTTGGACCAGCGAGCTCAGTGCGAACAACTCTCGTGGTGTGACGGGCGGTGTGTACAAGACCCGAGAACGTATTCACCGCAGCATTGCTGATCTGCGATTACTAGCGATTCCAGCTTCATGAAGTCGAGTTGCAGACTTCAATCCGAACTTGGACCGGCTTTGAAGATTCGCTGGGCGTTGCCGCCTCGCAGCTCTCTGTACCGGTCATTGTAGCACGTGTGTAGCCCAGATCATAAGGGGCATGATGACTTGACGTCATCCCCACCTTCCTCCTGCTCTTCGCAGGCAGTCTCGCCAGAGTCCCCAGCAATGATGGCAACTGGCGATAGGGGTTGCGCTCGTTGCGGGACTAACCCAACATCTCACGACACGAGCTGTCGACAGCCATGCACCACCTGTCTCCACGTTCCCGAAGGCGCTGCCCGCTCTGCAGGGCATACGCGGGATGTCAAGATCTGGTAAGGTTCCTCGCGTTGCGTCGAATTAAACCCATGCTCCACCGCTTGTGCGGGTCCCCGTCAATTCCTTTGAGTTTCAGCCTTTGCGACCGTACTCCCCAGGCGGATTACTTATCGCATTTGCTTCGGCACGGACACTCTTCATGCCCACACCCAGTAATCATCGTTTACGGCTGGGACTACCAGGGTATCTAATCCTGTTCTGCTCCCCAGCTTTTGCACTTCAGCGTCAGTTGCCGTCCAGTGAACTATCTTCATCATCGGCATTCCTGCACATATCTACGAATTTCACCTCTACTCGTGCAGTTCCGTCCACCTCTCCAGACTCTCTAGCCCAGGTGGTTTCCAGGGCAGGCTTGCGGTTGAGCCGCAAGTTTTCACCCCAGACTTACCTGGTCGCCTAGATCCCTTTATGCCCAATAATTCCGGATAACGCTTGCGACATACGTATTACCGCGTTTGCTGGCACGTATTTAGCCGTCGCTTCTTCTGCAGGTACCGTCACTTTCCTTCTTCCCTGCTGAAAGCACTTTACAATCCGAAAAACCTTCCTCGTGCACACAGAATTGCTGGATCAGGGTTGCCCCCATTGTCCAATATTCCCCACTGCTGCCTCCCGTAGGAGTAAGGGCCGTATCTCAGTCCCCTGTGGCCGTTCACCCTCTCAGGGCCGGCTACCTATCATCGCCTTGGTGGGCCGTTACCCGCCAACAAGCTAATAGGACGCAAAGGCTCTCCCGCGACATCTCCTTTTCATTGCCGGGCATGCGCCAGCCTGGCAACTGTATCAGTGTTGTCAGTCGTTTCCGTCTGTTATCCTGTCTGCAGGGCAAGTTCTTTACGCGTTACTCACCCGTCCGCCTTGGCTAGACTGTGCAAGCGCAGATTTCGCCAAAGACTTGCATGTGTTAAGCATTCTGTCAGCGTTCATCCTGAGCCAGGATCAAACTCTTCATTCAATATATTTTACATATATTTTAGTTTCCACCTTAGTCTTGACGAGAATCTTGTTTTCAAGGCAAGAGCTCTTGACTATTATTTATCTTTTTACACATTGTTGCTTCTTCATTCTTATCTTCTATTGTCCTGCGACACGATTTTCGTATCGACAGAGATATATATTATCATAACTCGCTCCCTTTGTCAACTACTTTTTCAAAGTTTTGGGTTTGGAGTGCGACCTTAGAATTTTATTTTTATGATATTCTTTCACAAAGATAAAAATAGGTTTAATTTTCTATAAAAAAATTATGTGAGAAATTTAGGGCGCATATTTATTCTTGCTAAATATCGTTTCCATGCTTAGTTATTGTCTCTCGTCTGCAGGGATATTTTCCTCGAATACTGTATTCGCCATTAACCAGCTGAATTTTTCTCGTATTTCATCAAAAGACAATATCCTTTGAGCCACTTGCTGAAATTTGAATTGTTTGTCCATTGACCAAAATAATTCCATATTATCAACCATAATAATTCTAAAGACTTCTTTTAAAGCTGACTGAGTATTCCCTCTTGATATTTTCAATATCCGAATTTTTTAGAGCGTTTTTAAACTTTTCATTCTTCATTACCATTTACGGCAACTCTTTTATCTGTCTTGCAACATTATCCTCATCTTGCCATTTCGATATTACCAAAAATATCATTAAATGTAGACACAATATGTTCTCTAATGAATCTAATTCAACTTTATTCTTTTTTTCCTGCTCCTATACCCAGTCCTTCAACTGTGCCGTCTTTGTCTTCCAAGATAATATTAATTGTATTTTCTTTTCCAAGTCTATAACTTTCCAAATCCACCGACTCCAAAAATTCCAGCAGATAAATCTTCTCCTTCAGGCGTTGGCAACCTATGAATCAGCTGTTCAAAAAGATTACTTTCTTTTTCCCAATTCACTTGCCCAACAGGTATGAAGCCAGGAAATTATAAGTTCTTATAAAAGCTTTTCACACCACTCTTTAAATTCAACTTGTTCCTCTTCATTCAAAGCTGCGTATCTTTCTATAGATTTATCTATAATACTGTCAATAAAAACTTCTTGAGCTATTTTTAAGAAAATAAAGTCAACTAATCTGTCCACCTCGTCTTCCTCATAAACATACTTTACCGTCTAGCATATCTAATAAGTTATGTAAGCTTATTAGGATCTGTTTCCCCTTCTAGTTTTTGTTTCTTTGTAATATGGTTGAAATCTTGCTAAATATATGCTCCGGTTCGTTTGCAAAAGTCAATTACACAAGTATCTATTTTATATTTTGTGCTTCTATTAAGCCTTGATAGAGGTTTTGTACTGCTTTTAATGTCATTCAAAACTTTATCCATGTACATAGTATGCAGAAGAGGTTCATCGTATCCTGTCTGATATTTATCAGCAACGATCAGAAATTTATATTTATCTTGTTTAAATTTTTCCACTGTCTCCTTATCAGAAAAACCATTTAAAGCCAGTTTCTGTTACAACTTTTCCCTTATATTCCTTTTTCACTTTGAAAAATGCACTTTAAGAGCCTCATAACCGGTATTAGAATTTTTCAATAACTCACTAACTATACGATAGTACTCAACTGCTCTTAGAATACTTTGATGTTACAATCATCGCCTTAGCTTTCCCATTTATCTTGATAACAGTGTATTGCTTAAGGAAATGATTTACATAACTTCAGCTTTTTCTCTTATCGGAAATTCTTGTCCTTCAACAAAATTTCTAATTTTCTTTTGAGCTTTCTTTTTATCAAAGTCCGGGATTACCTTCTATAGTTTTGTAAATCTTGTAGTAATTTTTCATAGTGTGTATAGTTCTTTTAGCACATCGAATAAATCCTTCTTCAGCAGCTTGTTTCATGGAATACAAATCAAACACGCTTCCAAACATCTGAACCGTTTTTGCTTTTAGAGTGTAGCGATGTAAATACAAAAGAAACTAGCATTCTCAGAGCATTTTTCTTGCTTCAATAAGTTCATTCAGTTTATCTTCAATTTTCAAATTCATCATTGTTATTCAGATTTTCCTGATACCGCCATATTTAATGAAGTCATACTTGCACGCTTTGAGAAGAATGGGCTTCATCAATAATAACAGCAAAATTCTTTCCCTTTAGTTCAGCACCTATTTTTCAAGCAAATAAGGGAAATTTCTGTACTGTAGTGATGATGATTTTTCTTGCCATCACTAAAGTTTTTCAAATCTGCTGAAGAATTAGCATGACCCTACAATGCTCTTCTCGTCCTATAAATTTCTCGATATTGTCATTTATCTGCTTATCTAAATTTCAATCTATCTGTAACAACATATTACTGAATCAAACAGCTTTTTTGCTATTATACTCCACTTCAACTAAACGATACAGCAAGCCATGTTATAGAATTGCTCTTGCCATTGCCTGCACTATATGTGAATTGATATCTATTTCCAACTCCATTTTTCACGAACATCGTCTACAAGCCTAGTTACAGCTCTATATTGATGATATCTAGGAAAAATCAGAGTTTCTGTCTTCTTGACCTTGTCTGCAGAAATATATGCAAAGTCTCTTATTAAGACTTGTTAAAATTTTTTTCTTCAAAAACTCTTTCCACAAATAATCAGTCATTGTTCTGCCGTTATTTATCGGATTTCCAGAACCGCCAAGCTCAGTGCCTTTGTTAAATGGCATAAAATCTTGTATTTTACCATCCAGCTTTTGTTGTAAAAGGTAACAAAGTTCTCATCAACAGCAAGTACGCAATGCATCTTTTAAAACTAAATAACGCTTCTTTTGGATCTCTATCATTTTTGTATTGCTCCTCAGCATCTTTATATGTCCATCCTGTACTGGAAGCTCTGCTCTTAAGCTCCATCGTTATAACAGGAATACCATTAACAAATATCGCCAAATCAATTTCTAAGCCCTTATTTTTATCAGAATAAGCCAATTGATTCGTAACTGAAAAATATTCATATTAAACTCATCATACGAACTTGGTCTTTTTAGAATCTGAGCATGATAAAAAAGATGATAGTTCCCTGAAGACGGGGTAACACTTAATTCCATTTTTCAAAACAGCGGCTATACCCTTTTTGTTTTTATAGAAATATCTAGCTGTTTATAGAAACTTTTCTTTTCCTTCCTCTGTATCAAGTCTTAAAATATCAAATTCATCTAGGTTGAGATGTCTTAATAAAATTCAAAAGTCTTTTTCATCAAAAGCATATTTCCTATTAAAAGAAATCTTCATCTCATCCGGTTTTTATATATACATAACTCTGACTTGAAACAAGATATTCGATAATATTATTCTCAAGCTCAGCTTCCATCTTTGTATCTCTAATTCCCATATTCTTTACCTTCCATTTCATCAGTTTCTTCTATTTCTCCATCTGCAATAGCCACTTTTTCGTATTTAGGAATAGCAATGTCCTCACATCAATTTGTCCTGTTACCACTTCTGATATTAGTGATTGCTGAGCTTATTTAACATTTCACTCTCATGATTATTTCTAGTATTAGTTTTCTCAGAATTATTTATTTCTGTTAATGTATTCGATATTTCATATTGCTTTTCAATAGGTGGGTATAATAATATTAATTTGACCTAATTCTATCCCAGCTTCTAAAATCACTTGTGTTCTGTCTAACTCCATTTGAAAAAGGTTTATACATTTCTAAAAAGCTAACAATCTAAGGTAATAATATATATACATTTTATCTTCATTGGTTTCACGACATGAACAACCTAGTACATCTGCCATTATAATCTGAAATGCAAATAGCCCCATGCCAAGTATCCATACCGTGAATCATAAGTTGTCCTTTATTTATATTCTGATACATTTTTATATTATCTGAATAAAGACCAATTTTCTTATCTCCTCTAACAAATGATTTACCATTATTTGAACAAATAATAATGTCAGAATCTAAAGAAGCTTCCTTTTCTATAAGTACGCTTTTAATCTCTTGATTTTGATTTTTGTCACTATAATCATAAATATTGTTTTAATAATTAATTTTTAACTTCAGAGTCATTGTTCAAAAATTAATCTTTCGTGTTCCGATATTATGTATTTCCGAATTTCTTTTATCTTATTTATTTCAATTAATTTATTTATTTCATTAATTTTCCAATCAGATAATTTGCAATTTGGACTTGTTCTTCAATTGGAGGTACTGGTAAAGTTGAGTTTTCAGTATATCCCATGAAATTCTCATTCTAACCGTGAAAAGCTTTCCATCCTCAGATTCTGACATCTGAATTCCTTTTCCAAGTCCTACAAAGCTTCTTTGGAAATTATAATTTCTAAAAACATATTCCATGTACCGAGTGCAGTTTTCATCTGCATTCATATTTAATAAAGGATAATAAAACTGGACTAACTGCACCAAAATAATTTGATATACCAACCGAACCAGCAACGATATTCATACAATTAACCAATATATCCCACGAATAACAAAGGTGAGTATGAAGTTAAATCTTCTTTTGGTTTATTTCCTCCTTTTTCCTTTTATCTGAATATGAGAAAACACCGTACTTTGCACTAATGATAAAAATTTCTTTGGTTCCTAACAGGAGAATTTTTCTTTCTTATGTCAAAGATACTTGCTATTCTCTTTATATTCCAGTAATATGGCAAATGTTTTTGACCAAGACAGTTCCGATATTCTTATATCTCTCACTCTTATTCATAAAGCCCCTCCAATATAGAAGCCATCATTCCATCAGATTGTCTTTCCAGCTCTTTAATACGATTCACAATCTCTTCTACACTCTCCAGTTCTTTAGCTTTGTAGAAAATACTTTGTAAAGTTTATTTCATATCCTATTTGTGTTTTGCTTTCATCAACAAAAAGCATCACGTGATATGGCAATACTTCCTGCTAATAAACTCGTCTATACCTCCTTCAAATGTCATCAGAATACTTTTCGGTATCTCTAAGTTCGGATCTGCAACTATATTACCTTTTGCAGGTCCTTACGGATAGGCGCCTCTTCATCCTTAACTATCATGCGGCTTAACAGTCCTGTTGAAGCAAGCTTGCTAAACTAGCCCCTTTTATATCTTTCTTTTTAAAATGCTTATTAAAAAGCCTTTTTCAAATCTTTGTATAATTTAGATATTTTTCATCACTTTCCATTAATTTCAAAAACTTCCGGATATGTATTTACATTTTTCACTCTTTTTCAAGCTCCTTCATAGAGCTAGATGTCCCTTTAATAAAAGCTTTTCTGCAAGCACTTTTTATCTATCGCCCCCGAGACAGCACGCCAATTTTTCAAGCTCCTCCTCTATTTCTTTTTATATTATTTGCATTACATAATACAGCTTGTCTTGGCGGTCTTTTCCACTACAACTTTATAATATCCAAACTCATCATTTGAGAATATTTTCGAATACTCATTCTCTTCAAAATTTAGATACTGATTTAGAATAAATTGTCTATTATCTTCTGAAAATTCACAGTTTTCTTGCCCATGTTTTTCTAAGTGAAGTCTTTTATTCCACTTGCATTAATAAGCTGTATCTTCCCCTTTCTTTTTCTTCTTTTCTATTGGATAAAAATCCGGATATATGTTGTTATTCCTGTATTGTAAAACATATTTTTCGAGCTGAATAATGGCTTCTATTAAATCTTTTTCAATCATAAATCTTCTTGCATTGCTTGCTCCATTTCCAGCATCACCTGTAAAGAAGCTGAACCATTGTGAACCTCAACAATGCAGGGAACCCTATTTCAGTCTCCTTCATTTTGGAAATATTATTAAGCGAAGCATCTGTCCATCACTTACATCAGGTATCATCCTAAAATCATCCTGTTCTTTATAGTTTCTAACAAAAACGTCTGTCTGTTATATTTTTCTTTGGGTCTTTATCATTTCCACTTCCTAAAATAGCCAAAATCTGTTTTCCAAGTTTTCCCATAAGGCGGATTAGACAGCATAAAAATCAAAATGTTGTCCGAAGTCTTGTCATCAGAAAGAGTAGAAACCATAATAAACATTGTTAGAATCTGTATCTCCACCTTTGATAAACAAGTCAGCCTTAGAAATTGCATACGTCTCTGGATTTACTTCTTGCCCTATTAAGTGGATAGACACTTCCTTATTATTTTCTTTAGCAAATGCCTTTAACCTCTCTTCAGCAACAGTCCCCATCCCAAGAGTTCCACAGCGCCATCATATATTGAGTAAGTACCATCTTTGATTTTATCCATAACCGGATACATGCTGATATCAGCCATAAGCTCAATTACATCACGAGGTGTAAAAGTGTTTCTGCTTCCTCGTGTTTTTCTTCGTTGAATTTCCTAATAATCTCTTCAAATAACGTTCCCATCGCATGATTATCTAATCCTTTTCTTATAACCTCCTCCAGTGTAATTTTTCTCATCATAAGGACTTAAAATTAAGTTCAGCTTGATGTAAATTTTCAATTACAGAACCTAAAATACCAGCATCTGTCATCTTGAGTCAACTGATTATTGAAATCAAATTTTGAAGTATTTCTTTTATATTTTCAAACCATTCAAATATTCTTCAAAAGCTTCTTTTTAAAAATTCTGCCTGTTGGTTTTCATATTTCAATCTTTTAAACAAAAAAGTTGAAGTATTATAAAACGGAAGTCCAGTAGCTGTATCTAAAGTTTTACAACATCCCAGCCTGTGTTTCCGCCATTTCCTTAATTTCCATTATATTAGTGATTCAATCAATAGCATCAAATCTCGAATTACAGTCATGGGAATTATAACATCCCTGTATTTACCTCTAACATAAACATCTCTTAGACAATCATCAGCCACGAACCAAATAAAACTAATTAATTTATTGTAGTCAGCGCATTGTATGTACTGTTTATCTATCCTCCTCAACAGCTCTATTCTGCAACTTAAATATCAATATCCCTCTATATAAAAGTACAACCTCGACTAACTATTTCCCTCTTTCAACAAAGTTTGTTAATTGTAATTTCTTTATGTAAGGATATTCAGGTACCGCAGCTTTTACAATTTTGCTTAATGTGTTTAATCAAATTATTTTTCATAGTTAAATTAGGAACGCCGTGATTTTTGGAAATAAAATTGACTGTCTGAGCGAAGTTTAACGCGCGAGTTTCAATTTTGTTTTTCATGCTTAGACAAGCGGGGATTGTAAAGGGATGGCGATTGATCCCCTTTACTTTATAAAAAGGAAAAATATAAAAATTATAGGAAGAATATTTATTAACGACAACAAAAATAAGATTTAGTATAAAAGACTATTAATTTCATTTGTACAATATGAAAATAACAAAAATATACGATTTTAGTGGTATAATACTTAGTGAAAAATAGCATGAATTAAGTAACAAACTTAGTTAAATTTGACTAAACATTTTTCCAATAATTTTAGTAAAATATAAAAACTAAATTTAGGAGGAAAATATGACTAAAAAATATTTAAACAAAACTTAAAATATAAAGGAATGGCTGGATATTTGGCTGGAAAAGAAAAGATTTTTATAAAGGAATCGACTTTATGCGACTTATACTAATATTATTGAAAATCATTTAAAAGCCTGTACTCGGGAAGAAAATTGGAAATATTAAAAATGAAAGATTTACAAAATTTTATTATCTTAAAATTAAAGCGGACTCAAGATTTGGAAAAGGACTTTCCTAAAAACAGTTAAGGATATGGCCGTGCTTCTAAAAAGCACTTTTAAATACAACAATTCAAGAGGGTTGATACCTTTTCAGAATTTCCGTTTACAAGGTTCCTTCTTCCTCTTCAAAATTGTATTTAAAAACTTTTTCTACTGAGAACAGAAGATTCTTTTCGATATTTAATAAATAATCAAATTCTAAAATGAGGAATTTTACTTTGTCTGCAAAACAGGACTACGACTTGGGGAAATATGTGGACTGCAGTGGAAGGACATAATTTGAAAAACACACTCTGACAGTTTTGCAGAACTTTGCAGAAAATTTATATAAAGGATAAATCCTATTCAAAACAATTATAAGCACTCCAAAAACAAAACTTCCAATCGCGTAATCCCTCTCAATACTGATTTCATAAATTTAATAAAACCATTTTTAGCAAAATAAAAATAACTATTTTTATTACAAACAGCACAAATTATCTAAAAACCTCATCGTTACCGTTATACTATCAAAAAGCTCCTTCATTCTACTGAATCTTCAAAACTTACGTTTCCACAGCCTTCGCCATGCTTTCATGACGCAGGCCATCGAACTCGGAATTGACTGCAAGACTGTTTCTGAGTACTAGGGCACGCCAGCATGAATGCCACTCTAAAATCTTTATGTCCATCCAAGAGACTGAATACAAACGTAAGTGCCTTGATTTTATCTATCAAAATCTCAAAAACAGATAAATTTCTCTTCAATATAATTTTACTCTGTCTAATAAAGTTTGAAATGTTTGTAATGCTTGATATACTAAAGACATAATCTTAATACAAAACCATCTTGGAGATGATAAATTTAAAAATAGCTGTCTTGACAGCAGTATACATTTGCATTGTCTTGTGGAAATAGTAGCGAGGCAAGTGCTATTTTGAAACATCAGATATAAAAGTGTGAGAAAGGAAGTTAATAACGAACTGGAAAAAGCCTTTTTCTGGCGATTTCTGAACCCTTACTCCACGAACAAATTACGCAGATGAAACATTCTATTAAAAATATTGCTCTAAACAGAGCTCTTGTGCCAAGCGAAAAGACTTTAACGAGGATAAAAAGTAATACGGAAAGCAGGAAATTTTACAGGAACAGTGCCTAGTGAGTGGCAACACTAAGCGAAGTTAATGAAAGAGCCAGTACAGATGCCGATGCCAAAAGTCATGCTATGATCTCAGCCAGGGCAAGCTTCACAGCAACTGAAAGATTCAGTAAGACTGCGAGTTGTAGTATTCCGCCTACTGATACAGCAAAAGGCGAACAGGCATTAAAGGAAGCCGTTTGACAAAATCCTAACAGCAATTTTACTGCAGCCGTAAACCAGTACAATCCTGGAACTGAGCAGAACGGACAGACGCAATCAATTCTTCTAAGTCAGCTGGCAAGCCGTTTTGGTTCAGTGGTGAAGCCATCAAGGATGTTAAGGCAGGTGGACAGTGTTAACAAAGTTGTAAATGGTGGAAAAAGTTTGCACATCGTGAGGAGTTCTTGAAAGAAACCTAAAGGGCTAATACCTTTTGAAAGCGTTAAAGAAGCTGTCAAAACTCAGATTGAAAGAAATCAGAAAAGACAGATTGAGCAACAAACTTACCTAAAAATCAGTCTCTGATGATTTAAGTATCAAAATATGGATGAAGCATGATAAAAATATTAAATAATCTAAAACTTTAAAAATTTAGAAAGAGACTGTTTTAAAGATAGATGTCAAAATTTATAGCGTCTATTTTTAACAGCTTATTTGATGTAAAAACTATAGCTTAAAACTTCTTTTAAAACCAAGCTCCAGAGTTGTTTAATCTTACAGCGGTTTGATGATTAAAGAGTTTAATCCTATCCTCAATAGGAGGAGTTTTGTAGAAAATTTTGAAATATTTATTGAGTCTTGTATTAATAGACTACTGGTTATCTTTGCTTTGGCGTAATGTTTTTCGCAACATTGTCTCACGCTCATGACAAAATCAAGACACTTCTGAATTTTGAGGAAATGTAAAAATTTTCTATAGAAAATGACTGAAAATGGTTTTTGATAATTTTTGTAGTCAATGGAAAAAGCCTTGAAAGGACGATGCTACAGTTGGCGTTGTACGAACTGTGAGGCTGTTTAACCTTGTTCCAAAAGAGTAACGTTGTCTAACATGGAAACTGGAAGATGTGAATGCGGAAAGCATTTATAAGACTCTCAGATTGACACGTTTGCTGAAAAAGATAAAGTTCTCTTACCGCTCCAGAAAAATCTGATAAAGACAGCTGCAGATTTTTATAAAGGCACCAACGCTGATAAGGTTACAACATTGTCAAATAATACAAACAATCTTATTAACAGCAAATGGAAAGAGAATATTGATCAATGTTCTGAGATTATGTGGGCTTACAGACTTAAAAGCAAAGCTCAGAAATCGTAGAACTGAATAAACAGAAATTAGTACTTAGTAAAGTCTGTCAATTCTGAAAAGGAAAACATTGATATTTCTGACAATTGAGCTGGAAAGAGATATAGCTCTTTGCAAATGTTTCACAACAACTTGACTAAGCTTGAAAGAAATTTCATTGAACGAGTTTTAACAATATCTAATAACGTAATGTTCAAAATATGAGATCACGTATATATTTCCTGAGACAAGGGATTGGAAACTTCGTTAAAGAGCACGAGCTTTTAAGGCCACTTCTCTTATAAAAGAGTAAAGAGAGCTGGATATAATTTCAGATATAGATATTAATGATGGATCGTGGCAAAGGATTAAATGGGAATATTTTCATGCAGGTAAATGGGGAAGATTTACTGCAAAATAACTCAGCAAACGTTGATAAAGGGCAAAGCTATGGTTGTGAAATTACTTATCAACGAGACAATTTCACTTCCAAAATACTTTAGTTTGCAATCAATAAAATCAGTTCTCTTATTGAATATTCAAAATGATTTACTTGAAGGAAGATTTGCGAAAACTTGCCTCAGAGCTTATTTTAGAAAACAGCAATTTCAAAGAAAATCTAAATCTACTGTGATAACTGACGAGGAGCATTGCTGACTCAAAAATTGAAAACTAAAATAATAATTATCAGCAAATTATGTCCTAAATATGAGAGATAACAAAATATCAAACATTAATTGATAATGTATATGTCCATAAACTTGACAAACTTCAAAGGATTTGCTGTCACTAGGAACGATTATCACATTTTGAACAATCTATGCTAACAACTGGTGAACATAGTCTCTAAGCAGTGAGACAAAACAGCTGACTCATCAATGCAAATATCATTAACCGTAGTGATAATACACACACAGTACGGAAAGACGAGCACAATCAACACTCAAAATTAAATATTGAGTAGGCATAGCCTCAGATTGATATGCCTTATAAATATTATTTGTATAGTAAAATTATTTAGAAAGGAATTTTTATGTTATTAAGTATAAAAATGTTTCATATAATAACGGAACAAATGCCTTAAAAATATTTCATTTGACGTGAGAAAAAGGTGAATTTATCTCGTTATTGAGTACGACTCAGGAAAATCAACATTACTTAGAAGTATAAACAAAATGATTGATATTTCACAAGGTTCAATTTTATTTGAAAGCAAAAATATTGAGAACTTGAAAAACACAAATAGAAATTGTAAGACGGAAATTGGAATGATTTTTCAAAGTTATAATCTTGTGGAAAGGCTTACTGTTATTGAAAAATGTGCTTCATGGAAGGCTTGGATATAAATCGGTAATTGCTGGAATATTAGGTATTTATTCAGAAGAGGAGGAGGCTTTTAACTTTCGGAAAGGTAAATATGACTCAGAGCACGCCTATCGGAAATGTAACGAACTGATCCGGAGGTCAAAAAGCGCTGTCAGGAATTGCGAGGGCAATTATGCAAAAACCAAAATTATTACTATGATGAGCCAATCGCACTCTCTTGATCCCAAAAACTGCTGAAAATATAATGGACTATTTATTGTTTCCGAGCTAAAAATTACGTGCATTGTAAATCTTCACCAAGTTGATATTGCCAAAAAATATTCTGACAGGATTATTGCCTTGAATAAAGGTGAGAAAATTTTGACGATAAAACAGAACGGCTTACAGATGATATGATCGATTTATTTATAAGATGAAGAAAATACTTGATAAGGAGGTTTTATGAAATTAAAATGAAAAAGATGTTTTTAAAGCTAAAGATTTTTACTCTAAAAATTATATTTATATCAGCAATTATTCTAATTTATACAATATCCTCCATTATTGCAGGCTTCCAAAAATGGGATGGCATTTTCCTCAATTCCAGCTGGAATCTTGGCTTTTACAAAAATTTATCCCTACACAAAATGCTTTTGCAGTATTTTCCGAAATTTTGGATTCCGTAATAAAACAGTTTTACTTTGCCATAACTTCCACAACGATTTCATGCAACTTTTTGCACTATTTCTTGCAATAATCGGATCAAATTCAACTGGAATTAACATTTTTACAAAAATTATAACAAAAATAATTGCTTCACTAGAAATATTCCAATTGTAGCATGGGCGTTAATACGTATTTTTCCCTTTAAAACAAAGTCAATTTCAGGATTTCTTGCACTATTTCTGATAACATTTGGATATTTAACACGTGCTTTTTCTGAAAACAATTGACGAGTGGCAGAGTGATGTAATTGAAGCGCTAAAAATCGGTAGGAGCTTCCTATTTTTCAGATAATATTCTGCGGGAGTTATCCCAAGCGTTCCTCACAGCTCCTGTCTTGGCTTCTTTTCTTTATTGAAACTGGCGTGCGTGAATCTACACTGGTTGGTATTTTTAACAGGACTGGAATAGGATTCACATTTAACCTGTATTACAAAAGTTTTTAGATATGATGCTGGACTCCGTAATTTTAACAGTTTACGGTTATTGTAATCGGAATAGAAATTCTGTCTAACAAACTTAGAAAAGAAATGATGTAAAACAAATCAGAAGGAAGGTGAATTTTCTTTTTGGAAAAATAAAAGATAAGAAAACTTACAAAAATCAAAAATTTATTTATATGCAACTTTATTCCTATTGTCAACTATTACAATTTATACATTGATTACAATGGTTTTGGCAATGTAAATATCGCTGAAGGCAGCTGACCATTTTTAAAGAGATTTGAAAAACAATGTTCTTTTCTCCAAAATTATCAGATAGATACACCTATAGCCAGAGTTTTTCAAAAGCCTTATGGTAACAATTGCTCTAGCAGACCTTAACAACAATTATAGGTTCTTTTTATAGCTCTATTTCTATCTTTTCTTTTGCGACGCAAAATTTATCAAGCAAATATGTTTCTAAAAATTATAAAATTAGGCATAACATTTTTCCCGTGCTATTCCAACAATATTATGGGTTATGGTGTTTTCAGTCGTTGCAAATGTTGGTGTAGAAGCGGCAATTATAGGAATGACTTTTTCACAGCGTTGCCTACCTTGTAAAAGCCTATTCTGAAAGCATCGAGGAAATTGACAACGGAATTATCGAAGCTCTTAGAGCGACAGGCGCTTCGATACTGAAAGTTATTTTTCGGGCTGTATTGCCAAAGTACAAGCACTTCTCTTCTATCATGGACATTCATCCGTTTTGAAATAAACTTTACAAATGCTGTATTAGTAGGAGCTGCAGCTGGAGCTGGCAGGAATTGGTTATGATATGTTTATGGCTGGAACTATGTACTTTGATATAAGAGAAATTGGGGTATTTGTATATCTAATATTTGGTGTAGCAATTATATTAACTTTATTTCATATGAGATATTTAAAAATTGAAATTTTAAGAGGAGAAACGA
>BNJV01003121.1_pt1 | contig 48761 bp, 62 predicted proteins | sample 8540591 | NCBI WGS metagenome assembly BNJV01 (sample SAMD00202457, study PRJDB9452) | human saliva metagenome | host: Homo sapiens | reverse complement strand
ATGTTACGTGCACATGGAAGCCGGTGCCCAGGCCTGCAAGCTTAGTTTTTGGCACGACAGAGGATCCACGCTCATTTGGACATAAAGTCACTTGAGGATTTGCCTCACATTGGGCAGGAAGCAGGAGGATGAGCTTTAAGCTTTTCGAGGCTGGAGAGAGACCCAGCTTTCTTTTGAGGATTTGGGAAAATTGACTAAAATACCGACTTTTTATACTTAAAATACACTTTGCACCTTTTCCGGTTATAAGTTTATACCTTTACAATTGGCGGTAAATTGATGTTTTACTATCTACAGTCTATCCCGATAAAAACCAACCACGCTAATGGAGGGCAAGAATGGGTACGCAGAGCTGTCATGCAGAGAGAATACTCTCTTTGCTTGACGAAACAGTTTTGTTGAAATTCAGCTTTGAAAGGACAGAAGCACAGATTTTAAACCTTCCAGTGAAAAAGTATAGTTCCCGGTGACGGCGTAATTGCAGGCTATGGTCTATAGACGGTAGTCTTGTTTATGTTTATAGCCAGGACAAGGATGCTCTTGGTGACAATGGGTGAAATGCACGCCAGACAGATAGTCAATGTATGATCTGCTACCAAGGTTGGTGTTCCTGTGGTTGCAATCACAGATTGTGCAGGCATGAGACTAGAAGAGTCTACAGATGCACTTGATGCATCTCGGTAAGGTATATGCAAGACAGGTGCTTGCAAGCGGTGTTATTCCTACAGTTACCGTAATTCTTGAACCTAGTGGAGCGTGGCTCTGCAATCTTCGGCCGCAATTAGTGACTTTTGTTAATATGACAGAGATAATGCAAAGTTATTTGTTAACTCACCTAACGCAGTTGACAATAACTATACAGCTAAGTGTAATACAGCAGGAGCAGCTTTTCCAGGCTGAATCAGGCAATGTAGACATCGTGGCAGAGGATGATGCAGAAGCTCTTGCAAAGGCAAGAGAGCTTATTTCTGTACTTCCTTCAAACAACGAGAATACCGGAGTTATTTGCGAATGCGATGATGACCTCAACAGGGTAACAGCTGGTTTAGGTACACATGTAAAAGATACTGCGGTAGCACTTCGTGAAATATCTGATAACAACTGGTTCTTAGAGTTAAAGGCTGATTGCGCAAAAGAAATGGTTATTGGCTTTCATCCGCCTGAACGGAGAGCAATTGTAGAGCTGTGGCAAACCGTAGTGAAATCCTTCGGTGAGGATGGAAAGGCTGCTAAAAAGTTTGACAGTGTTCTACAATGGCAGGTGCATATAAGGCAGCTCATTTTGTAGAATTCTGTGATTCATTTTCATTCCTGTGCTTACGCTTACATCTGTAACAGGCTTTGCCTCATCTGTAGGAGAAGAGCGTTCTATAGCAAGAGCTTTATCACAGCTTACAGCAGCATTTGCCAATGCGACTGTACCTAAGGTAAACCTTATTGTAGGGAAGGCATACGGAAGTGCTTACATCACTATGAATTCAAAGCATATTGGTGCGGACCTTGTATTTGCTTACAGTGATGCAGAGATAGTCATGATGGATGCTAAGCTTGCTGCGGAGATTATATATATGACGGCAAGGATGCTGGCCACAATCAGCGAAAAAGGGAGAGTATGCGGCTCTTCAGAACAATCCTGTGGCAGCAGCAAAGAGAGGCTCTGTAGATAGCATCATCGAGCCAGCTGCAACAAGAAAGCAGCTTGTATATGCTTTTTGAGATGTTATATACAAAGAGGAATTTCGTCCAAATAAAAACACAGCACAATTTAATATAGAGAGGAAGTAAAATATGCAGAAAAGACTATTATTAGTGCTAGCTTCTCCTGCTTTTATGCTACTTACGAAGGGCTGTGCGGGCGGCCTAAGACTGATAGCGATACCTTTGTCCCATACAAAGAGACTGTTATGCAGGCAGGCAGTCTTTGCAGAACAGTGGGCATCAGGAGCGTCATAAACAATACTGACCCAAACAGAGGCAATAAGGCTAAAAAGAGCATCATTTCATGATTGACAACCTTAATTCCGTTAAGGAAGAGGTTGAGCTTTCTGTCAGTTGATGAATCAAGCGCCAATATCGTAGAAGGAAAAGATTACGTTAAGTACGAGGAAATGATTGATTTTGAAGGAGGCAAGGTTAAGTTTACCGCCACCTTTGATGAAGACAGATGGACAGCGGTTATATCCTGCATGTCTCGCGGCAGAACATCAGATAACTATGTTCAGAAGATGGAAAAAGGCAGCTCTTAATACAGTTTTTGCATGGCTTTCATCTTCCTTGTTCTTATATTCATTAGTTTTGTAATAAAGGCATTAAGCCTTGTACCCAAGTTCCCTTTACAGAAGGAGCACACAGAAGTGCAGTCTGATACACAGATTGCAATAGAGCAGCCTGTAGTACAGAATGAAGAATTAAGCCAGGCAGAGCTTACTGCTGTTATCACAGCAGCCATAATGGCTTATACGCAGACAATTCTTCAGCATCTGTTGACGGACTTGTAGTACGCCCAGTAAAGAGAAAAGCAATGGAACCTGGTAATAGCTTAAAAGCATAGTTTTAATTTTTAATATTTTGAAAGGATAATTATATTATGAAAACATATACAATTACTGTTAATGGAACAGCTTATGAAGTTACTGCTGAAGAGGGAGTAGGAAGCGGTGCGGCTCCTGTAGTTGGAGAGTGCAGCTCTGTGGCTGCTCCAGCCTGCTAGCAGCCCCCGCATCAAGTGGTGCCAGGCGCAGTTAAGGTTAATGCGCCAATGCCCGGTAAAATTTTAGCTGTAAAGGCAAATGCCGGACAGGCTGTAAAGAAGGGTGACGTAATCATCATTCTTGAAGCTATGAAGATGGAAAATGATATAGTTGCACCTCAGGACGGAACAATCGCTTCTGTTTCCTGTGCAGTTGATGATTCAGTTGAAGCAGGTGCTTTACTTGCATCCCTTAACCAATCTGATAACTGTACATTAAAACGGAGGTAATTATCTATAGAGCTATGTTACAAATATGCTCGAGAACCTGCGGCAGCAGACAGCATTTGTCAACATATAACAGGAAAATATTCTCCATGATATTCATTGCTCTGGTGTTCTTGTATCTGGCTATAGCAAAGGGATATGAGCCGCTGCTTTTGGTTCCTATTTCATTTGGTATGCTACTTGTTAATATCTATCCGGATATTGCGAAAGAAGGCGGACTTTCCATTTCTTCTTCACTGGATGAGTGGAGTATTCTTCCTTGTCTTATATTCTTAGGTGTAGGTGCTATGACAGACTTTCGGACCTCTGATTGCTAATCCTATTAGCTTTACTATGGGTGCCGCTGCTCAGTTTGGTATCTTTGGTGCCTACTTCTTTGCTATTTTACTTGGATTCAATGATAAGGCAGCAGCAGCCATAGCCATTATCGGTGGTGCTGACGGCCCTACATCCATCTTCCTTGCAGGAAAGCTTGGACAGGCTGAGTATATGGGACCTATAGCAGTAGCGGCATACTCTTATATGTCACTCGTTCCTATCATTCAGCCACCTATTATGAAGCTGTTTACAACTGAAAAGGAAAGAAAAATCAAGATGGAGCAGCTTAGACCTGTAAGTAAGCTTGAGAAAATATTCTTCCCAATAGTTGTTACTATAGTGGTTTCACTCCATTCTTCCAACTACAGCTCCTCTTGTAGGTATGCTTATGCTTGGTAACCTCTTTAGGGAGAGCGGTGTTGTTAAACAGCTCCAGGAGACAGCAAGTAATGCCCTTATGTACATAGTTGTTATCCTTCTTGGTACTTCAGTAGGTGCTACAACTTCAGCAGAGGCATTCCTTAAGCTTGATACACTTAAAAATCGTAGGTCTCGGCCTTATTGCCTTTGCAGTTGCAACAGCTGCAGGCGTACTCTTTGGTAAGTCCTTTGCCACCTTACAGGAGGTAAGATTAATCCTCTTATTGGTTCTGCGGGAGTTTCTGCCGTACCAATGGCAGCCAGAGTATCACAGAAGGTCGGTAGAGAGGCAGACCCTTCCAACTTCCTCCTTATGCACGCTATGGGACCTAACGTAGCAGGTGTTATAGGAACTGCGGTTGCAGCAGGTGTATTTATGGCAATTTTCGGAGTTAAATAATATGATGGTATAAAGATAATATTGCTAAGCAGCTATCATTTGTTGAATGATGAGCAGGCTATGAATATTATCTACGATTGCAGAAGTAATAAACTATGCTAATCTGATATCATTAATCATTGTAATATTGAATATTAAAAGGAGAATAACATATGTCAGAACAGGGTAATAAGGGAGTTAAGATTGTCGAAACTGTCCTTCGTGACGCACATCAGTCCCTGATAGCTACAAGAATGACAACAGAAGAAACGCTTCCTATCATAGACAAGATGGATAAGATTGGGTACCACGCTGTTGAGTGCTGGGGAGGAGCTACTTTGATGCCTGCCTTCGTTTCTTAAAGGAAGATCCATGGGAGAGACTTCTGCAAGCTCAAAGCAGGCTTCAAGAATACCAAGCTCAGATGCTTTTTCAGGGTCAGAACATCCTCGGCTACAACCATTATGCAGATGATGTGGTTGAGTACTTTGTACAGAAATCACTTGCAAAATGGTATTGATATAATCAGAATATTTGACTGTTTCAATGACCTTCGTAACCTTCAGACTGCAGGTAAAGGCAGCCAAGAAGGAAGGCGGTCATGTACAGATTGCGCTTTGCTACACACTTAGGAGAGTCATATACACTCGATTACTGGAAAGAAAAGGCTAAGGCTATTGAGGAGATGGGTGCTGATTCTCTTTGCGTAAAGGATATGGCTGGTCTTCTTGTGCCTACAGAAGCGACCAAGCTTGTTTCTGCTCTTCGTGAAGGAACCAAGCTTCCTATAGATATGCACACTCACTATACATCAGGTGTTGCTGCGATGACTCTATATGAAGTCTGTTGAGGCAGGAGCAAATATCATAGATACCGCCATCAGCCCACTTGCTATGGGGAACCAGCCAGCCAGCTACAGAGGTTATGGTTGAGGTATTTAAGGGTATCTGAGTACGATACTGGTCTTGGACCAGAACAAGCTTGCTGAAATTGCAGGATTATTTCCGTCCTCTTCGTGAGAAGTATCTTGCAAGCGGACTTATGAATACCAAGGTTCTCGGTGTTGATATCAAGACACTTCTTTATCAGGTGCCTGAGTGGTATGCTTTTCAAACCCCGTATCTCAGCTTAAAGAAGCTATATGGAAGATAAGTACAAAGCAGTGCTTTGAGGAGATTCCAAGAGTAAGAGCTGACTTTGGTGAGCCTCCTTGTTAGCACCTTCATCTCAGATAGTTGGTACACAGGCAGTACTTAAATGTACTTCAGGGCGAGCGTTATAAGATGATAACCAAGGAATCAAAGAAGATACTTGCAGGAGAATTTGTGACATGTTGCCATTTAATCCGGAGGTTGTAAAGAAGGCTATAGGCGATCAGGAGCCAATTACCTGCAGGCCTGCTAGACCTTATTGAGCCACAGCTTCCCTAAGTTTGAGGAAGAAGTAAAAGAGTGGAAGCAGCAGGATGAGGACGTGCTCACTACGCACTCTTCCCACAGGTTGCAACTGAGTTCTTTAAGTACAGAAAAGCTCAGCAGACTAAGGTGGATAGTACGGTGGCTGATACCGCTAATGGAGCTTATCCGGTATAAATCTATGAGGCAAAAATGGCGGTTAGGTGATTCTTAATCGCCATTATAATGCAAAATGTTGGAGAAGCTCATGAAGAAGATTTTAAGTTTTATTTTATTGTTCGCTATAATTATATGCTCTGACGGATTATATAACGTCAGTGCTGCTAAAGTGAAGAAAAAGTAATTTGTATAGATGCAGTCATCAGACTAAGGCAAACTTTGAAAAAGAGCCTATAGGCCCGGGAGCAAAGACTACAAAAGTTTGAAAGTAACAGGTGGAACTAGGGCCTCTGGACCAAGCAGACCGAGTACGCACTTGCGCTTAAGGTAGCTAAAAGCTGCAGAAAATCCTTAAGAAACGTGGCTACAAGGTCACTATGTGCAGGACTAAAATGACGTAAACATAAGTAAATTCTGAAAGAGCAGCAATAGCTAATAAGGCCTAAGGCTGATGCTTTTTATAAGAATCCATGCAAATGGCGCTGCAAACAAGGCTGTAAACGGTGCTATGACGATTTGCCAGACAAAAAGAACCCTTTACAACTCAGATATCTATTCAAGCAGCAAGCTTTTTATCAGATAAGGTATTAGACGGAGTAGTAGATAAATCAGGCTGTAAGAAGCTCTACGTATGGGAAACTGATACTATGAGTGGCATCAACTGGTCTAAGGTCCCTGTTACCATAGTTGAAATGGGATATAGGACAAATGAGAAAGAGGACAGGGCACTTAATACCTCCTCTTATCAGAAGAAAATGGCTGAGGGTATGGCGGATGGTATAGATGCTTATCTTAAGGCTTTAGGAAAATAAAATAGTAGAATATAAGAGCAGTAGTCAACTTGGTAGTTCGACTGCTGCTTTTATATTGAGCAATCTCGTATAAGAGAGCTAATCATAGGATGACAATTAAATTTATTGCACATTAAACTTTATATTATATTATCAACACATCTATCTTTAATCAGACATTAATGATATAATGAGAACAGATTTCAATGAGAAAGGAGATTTTATGGTTAACTTTAGAAAAGCTGTTATGGTGAGGTTGTGGTTTTGTAGGTTCAACATCCGTATTTGCACTTATGCAGAGCGGTCTTTTCTGAAATAGCAATGATAGATGCGGATATGGATAGGGGCAGAGGGTGAGGCCGATGGATATAAGCCACGGTATTCCTTTTGCCAAGCAGATGCGTGTGTATCCTGGAGATTATGATGATGTAAGGATGGCAGTATAGTTATAATTACTGCCGGTGCAAACCAGAAGCCTGATGAGACAAGACTTGATCTTGTCCATAAGAATGTAGGTATATTTAAGAGTATAATTCCTGAGATAGCAAGCAGGGACTTTAAGGGAATCCTTCTTGTGGTTGCTAATCCTGTTGATATACTTACTGCAGTTGCACAGAAGCTTCCGGCCTTCCTGAAAACAGGGTTATTGGCTCAGGTACAGTACTTGATACAGGCCGTCTTAAGACGAGGCCAAGTGAGCATTTGGGTGTGGACTCAAGAAGTATAAGATGCTTTTATAATTGGAGAACATGGCGACAGCGAGATAGCAGCCTTTTAGTTCCGCTAATGTCTCCGGTATTCCTCTTAACGATTTCTGTGAGATGAAAGGTCATCAACTATGATGAATCGGAGAAGTTCATAGCTGAGGATGTTAAAAATGCTGCTTGTGAGATTATTCAGAGAAAGAAGATGCCATATTTTGGTGTAGCTATGGCAGTGAAAAAGAATCTGTGAGTGTATAGTAAGGGATGAAAATCCATTTTGCCAGTATCAAACTATGATGCACGGAGAGCAGGGCATAGACGGTGTGGTTCTTAGTATGCCTTGTATAGTTGGTAGAAACGGTATCGAATCTCAGGTGCCTTCGCTTGGATGAGGATGAGCTCAAAAAGGCTTAGAGAATCGGCAGATATTCTTGTATGACAATGTCAGAGCTTGATATTTAATTATTTATAAATTTGTTGAAAATAAAAGCTGTCTGGGATAGATTTTTCTCAGGCAGTTTTTGTTATTTATAATCAAAACTTTTAGCAAACCTACATCATAGGTTGTCTATCACTTTTGGTAACTACATTATTTTATAGTGGAAATAATTCTATTATTTGTATTAAAAATATAGACACCTCATTTGCAATTTAATTCTTTCTACAATTTAAGAGGAGGTTCTATATAGATAAATTGCACTTAATGGGTTGAAGGCTAATATAATACAGAATTGGAGAAGGAGATGAAACAAATTAAGATTAGCTATGATTGGTCTTGGAAGCAAGAGGAAGAGACTTCTTAAAACAGCGTATCTTGAGCATCCTTTGGCAGAGTTTACAGCCATTTGTGACAAGTATGAAGACAGATGCAAGGAATGCTGATATTGTAGAGCAGGCGGGATTTCCACGACCTAAGACTACAACAAACTATAAAGAAATTCTTGAAATGGAAGATGTAGATGCTGTAATTCTTTCGTACTTTGGGATAAACATATTGATATATCGCAGAGGCAATGCATAAAGGCAAGGCTGTGGGCTCAGAGGTTGGTGGAGCTATTCTCTAGAGAATGTTGGAAAAATAGTTGAAGCCTACGAGGAGACAAAGATTCCTGCCATGCTCCTTGAAAACTGTGTATATGGTAGAGATGAAATGCTTGTAGCTCATATGAAAGACCTTGGACTCTTGGAAGGATAGTTCATTGTGAGGGAGGCTACAGCACGACCTTAGAGGCGAAAATAGCTTTTGGCAAGGAAAACCGTCATTACAGGCTAAACAACTACACACATAGAAATACAGAGAACTATCCGACCTATGAATTAGGTCCGATAGCAAAGCTGCTTAACATTAATAAGGGAAATCGTATGTTAGCCTTACATCAGTTGCCTAGGCTTCTTTGGACTTAGTGAGTATATCAAAGAGAGAGTGATGATGAAGAACTGATGAATACAACCTTTAATCAGGCTGATATTGTAAATACAATAATTAAAATGTGCAAATGGGGGAAACCATACTTCTAAGCCTTGATACTACACTGCCTCGCTAATATTCAAGAGGATATACCATTCACGGCACAAAGGGTATGTATACCGAAGATAATCATTCCATGGATAACGAATATAGTGAGAAGGAGCATTTGAGTGAGCAAGCATTGAAACAATGTTGAGGAGTATCGCAAAAATATGAGCATCCACTCTGGAAAGAATACCTTTTGAAAAATGGTGTCAAAAAGGTTATGATGCAGATGGACTATCTGGTATTTTCAGATTTTATTGACTGTGTATTAAAATAAAAAGAGCCTAATATAGATGTATACGATATGGCAGCGTGGATGAGTATTTTCAGTGCTTGCCGAACAGTCAATAAATATGGGAGGAGCACTGTTGCAATTCCTGATTTTACAAATGGAGCTTGGATAAACAGAAGATAGGATGAAATATGGGAAAGTATAATCTAAGATACGGAGAAGCTGCAAAGTTTCGTTATGACGGACTTCCACTTGGCAGCGGAGATTTTGGAGCAAGAGTAATTCATACGAGGCTTATGAGGACATAGCTCAATCTTGGATACCTTTTGGTCGGGCGAAGATAAGATGAATCCACTCTTTAGCCCTGACAAACTGGAAGAGATAAGGAGCATATCTTAAAAAGAAGAATACAAAGAAGCAGAGGAGATTAGCAAGAGATATGTACTTAGTGACTGGACTGAGTGCTATCTTCCTGCAGGTAATCTAATAATAGTACTTGGATGAAGATGAGGCGAAAAACTTCATTTTACAGGGAACTATCTCTCTGATACTGCTGTTTACAAAATGGAGGCTAACAGTAATTCCTCTAAGAGACATCTGTCTGCTTTTGTAAGCTAGCGACAGCACTTTAGTAGCCCGTTTGGAGGGTGAGAACAGAGGACTATCTCTAGAAGTATCCTCTGATAGCAAAACTGCATTATTGCCTAAATAGCAGTGAAAATAGGCTTTACCTTTAAGGGCAGGGCGCCAATCTATGCGGCTCCAAAATTATTTTTAACGTACCTGATCCTATAAGATATGAAGACGGCAAAGGTCTTAACTTTGTACCTATAGCTTTGAAGTCTTAATACATTCAGGTGAAATGCGGATAAAAGATGATAAGTCTCATTATTAATAATGCTGACAAGGTTGAGCTTTTATTTAACTGGAGATACTGATTACAAGAATAAAGAAAATTTAGAAGAATTTGTAAAAGCAGGCTTAAAAAGGTAAGAGAACAAGGTTTTGACAAAACTTTAACAGAACACAAAGAGGCATTTACACCTCATTTTAATACATTTGATATTTCTTCAGATTCAGAAAATAAGGATACACGTTATGCTATTAAAGATGCCAAAGATATAGATGACGGCTACATATATGAGCTAATGACTCAATATGCAAGGTATTTGTTAATTACATCATCTAAGCCTGGAACTGAAATGTGCCAACCTTCAGGGAATATGGTCAGATATTTTAAGAGCGCCTTGAGCTCTAACTACACTGTTAATATTAATACTGAAATGAACTACTGGATAGCTGAGTCCACAGGTCTTTCTGACTTCCATAGACCTCTTTGAGCTTTTAGAAAAGGTAAGCAAGAGGGGAGGAGACAGCAAGAAGATGGAGCAAGAGGCTGGGCTAAGCCTATCACAATGTGGACTTATGGGGACACTCACCCCTGTGGGCTTAAATGCAGGTGATGACAACCCATCTGTGTATGGTCTTTGGCAGATGAGTGGTGGCTGGCTTCTATGACATCTTTTTGAGCATTATCTCTATGAACAAGATGAAGATTTCTAAGGGATACCGCTTTGATCCTATTATTGATGGAGCAGGAAATTTTACCTAGACTATTTGAGAGAGGTAGATGGATATTTAGTTACCATACCGTCAACTTCCCGGAAAACTACTTTAGATGATAAAGGAGGAGTTCATGTTTTCAACTTATGCATCTACGATGGATATAAGCATAATTAAGGAGTTATTTGCTAATTATCTTACTATACAGGATATCTTAGGTTTGGAGAAAGATAAGGAGGTCTTAATGCACTCTAAGAAGCTCTCCGCCTTTCAAGACAGGGAAAAACCGGAGCTTTAGTGAATGGTTCATTGACTACGCCGAAAAATGATGTGCATCATAGGCATGTATCCCACCTTTTATGGCTTGTATCCGGGCAATCTAATCAAAGATGAAGAACTTAAAAAGCTCTGCGAAACTTCCCTTAACAGGAGAGGGATGATGGAACAGGCTGGTGTATAGCTTGGAAAGCCTGCCTCTATGCAAGGCTTAAAGAAGCAGAAAGTGCATTAAACCTCTTAAAGAATCAACCTCGTTACACGGGTTGAAGAGAATATTATGGTGACCGGAGGAGGAACTTATCCCTAATCTTATTCTGTGCACATCCGCCTTTCCAGATTGATGGCAATTTTGGATTTGCTGCTGCTGTGATTGAAATGATACTCCAAAGTGATGAAGAGAGGATTGAACTCTGCCTGCCCTGCCAAAAGCATTTAATACAGGGTTTGTAAAAAGGCATAAGAGCAAAGGGAGGCTATAGTCTTGATGTGGACTGGGAAAATGGCAAGGTAACCTGCATAGTTATAAGAGCCAAAAAGTATGGAAGTGTGAAAGCTTTTGCTATAATGGAAATGAGGAAAACCTGATATTTGATAAGGATTACTTGTCAAAAGAAATAAAAATTTGTTGACATCCCTCTCTGTATGCTAAACTATATTTTGAGCCGCACTGTGTGGGTAGAAGTTTGTCCAAATGACAACACCTAAGCTATATGAGAATTATAATAGGAGGAGCCTATATGTACGCAATTATTGCAACAGGTGGTAAGCAGTATAAGGTAGCTGAAGGTGATGTTATCCAGGTTGAAAAGCTTGGTAGCAGCCGGAGAGACTTATACCTTTGATCAGGTTCTTGCAATCGGTGGTGACAAGTTCGTTCTTGAAACCCTGTAGTAGCTGGTGCTACTGTAACAGCTACAGTTGAAAAAGAAGGCAAGGGACCTAAGGTTATTGTTTACAAGTATAAGCGCAAAAAGCGGATACCACAAGAAAAATGGACACAGACAGTTGTACACAAAGCTTAAGATTGAAAAGATTAACGCTTAACTATGATTAAGGTTGTTGTGTCGGTAGACAAAGATGGCGGTTATAAGAGTATAGAATTTTCAGGTCATGCATTATTTGCCGATTCCGGTAAAGATATTGTATGTGCCGCAGTTTCTATATTGGCTATTAATACGCTAAACTCTATTGAGGTCTTTTTAAAGATGAATTCACTGCTTATGATGATCCTGAAAAAGGTTATCTAAGAGCAGAGTTTAAGAGTAAACTAAGCGATAATGCTGATTTACTTTATGAAGTCTCTTATACTTGACTCGATGGAATATCACAAGAATACGGTAAAAAGTTCATTACTATATTAAGGCAGGAGGTGTAATGCGATGATAAGATTGGAACCTTCAGTTTTGCTCATAAGAAGGGTGTTGGTTCTACTAAGAACGGCAGAGACTTTGAGTCAAAAAGACTTGGTGCTAAGAGAGCAGATGGTCAGTCTGTATTAGCTGGAAATATTCTTTATAGACAGCGTGGAACCTATATCCATCCAGGTACAAATGTTGAATCGGCAAGGATGATACATTATTTGCTACAGTTGATGGAAAAAGTTAAATTTGAGAGATTAGGCAGAGACAAGAAGCAGGTTTCTGTATATCCCAGAAGCTGTTGCTGAATAATAACTGAGATTGGCCCCAAATCTTTGTAATACATAGATTTGGGGCATTTTTAATGAAACAGGGATAAAGGAAGATAAAAATGTTTGCAGATAGTGCAAAAAAATATGTTAAATCAGGTAATGGCGGGAATGGCTTATGTAAGTTTCAGACGGAATTGTCAGAAGTTGCAGGTGGACCGGATGGCGGTGATGACGGGCGATGGCGGTGATGTTATTTTTGAAGTTGATAAAAATATAAACACACTTAATGAATTTAGATATGTTAGAGATATGCCAAGGATGGCGATGAAGGTGGGAAGAAGACGCCGTTATGGAAAAAGACGGCGAGGATATAATAATAAAGGTTCCTGAGGGAACTGTGGTAAAAGAGGCAGAATCCGCAAGGTTATAGTGGATATGTCAGGAGATAAACCAGAGAGAAAGTCATTCTTAAAGGAGGCAAAGGCGGTAAGTGGTAATATGAATTACGTTACTCCTCACAATGCAGGTTCCTACCTATGCACAGCCGAAAACCAGGGCATTGAACTTACTCTTATTCTTGAACTAAAAGCTTATTGCAGATGTAGGCCTTGTGGGTTATCCAAATGTAGGTAAATCAACAATCCTTTTCAAGATGTACCAATGCTAAGCCTCAAGATAGCGAATTATCACTTTACCACATTACATCCTAATCTCGGAGTGGTAGACCTTGGAGGTGGTGCAGGCTTTGTAATTGCTGACATACCGGGACTTATAGAGGGAGCTTGAGGGAGTTGGTCTGGACATCAGTTCTTAAGGCATATTGAAAGAACCAGAATCATTGTCCATGTAGTTGATATTTCAGGCTCAGAAGGAAGAGATCCTATTGAAGACATAAAAATATCAATAAAGAGCTTAGAAACTATAATCCTGAGTTACTTAAGACTCTCAGATAATTGCAGCCACAAAAATGGATTTATTCTATGGAGATGAGGCTGATGAAAAGCTTAAAGAATTTCCACGAAGCCTTTGATGGTGATAATATTCCTATTCATCCGATTTTGCAGTTTCAGGTAAGGGAATTAAAGAGCTTTTTGTATGCAGTAAATGATACTACTTAAGACACTTGGACAGAACCTCGGTTATTTTCCACAAAGAATTTGATGCCTCTGACCTTGTAATCGATGAGAGTCCACTTGAGATTACAAAGGGTGAAGGAAGGTGAATACCTTTGTTAAGGGCTCCAAGATTGATAAAATGCTTGGATACACTAACCTTTGATGATGAAAAGGGCTTTTGCTTTCAAAAAGTTCCTGCGTGACCAGTGAGTTATTGATAGATTAGAGGAGCTTGGAATAGAGGAGGTGACCTTTGTAAATCTTGGGTGACCTGAGTTTTGATTATTATAAGTAAATTATGTGTTTATAAAAAGATTTTATAATTATACTTTGACACTTGTATCAATAAATATTGATTGACATAGCGGGAGATTATATGACCAGTAAACAAAGAGCATACCTAAAGGTCTTGGCAATGAAGTTAGATCCTGTATTTAATGTTGGGAAATCCAGCATCACCCCCTGAATTTACCTCTGCAATTGCAGAAGTTCTTGAATCAAGGGAGCTTTATTAAAACATCCGTACTTAAGAACTGTCTGGATGAGCCTCGTGAAATAGCTGAAGTTCTTGCTGAACGCACACATTCACAGGTTGTACAGGTGATTGAAAGAAGATAGTTCTTTACAAAGAATCAAAAGATAATAAAAAGATTGAACTACCTAAGAAATAACGAGTGACAATATGAAAAATAGGTATATTTGGCGGCACCTTTAATCCGATTCACAACACCCATATAGATATGGCAAAAGCTGCTCTAAAGAAGGAGGGCTTGATGAAGTGTGGGTGATGCTGGCAAAAGGTTCCACTCTCATGCTTGGAATGAAAAATTGTGGCTGACATCCATAGGTTTGAAAATGGTAAAGCTTGCACTCATTATGAAAAAGTACATCTTTCCCTCTGATTATAGAGCTTGTAAGAGATAGGGTTAGCTATACTCAGATACTTTTAATTTCTCTTAAGGAAGACTCTTCCATGACGATGAATTTACACTTATCATTGAGGAGATTCGGTTCTATACCTTGAAGACTGGCGATGAGCCACAGATTATCTTTGATAATGCTGATATTCTCATATTTCAAGAATAGGAAGTGAGTCCGACAAATGCTTGTCTCACATTGATAATGTTTTGAAAGAAAAAGATTCACTAATGTCAGAATGAAGGAAGTAAGGTTTAGGGCAAACCTCAGTTTCATCAACTGAAATAAGGAAAATTGATTTCTGAGGGATAAAGGATGCAAAACTTACTTGGTATAAGTGATAAGGTGATGCACTATATCTAACTAATAACTTATATAAGGAGGAAGTTCATAGGTGATTCTGTGTAAGGCTTTTTGATATACAAAACAAGCTAAGAGTGTTTCTTCCTGAGTATAGGTTTTATCATACCTTAGGTGTTTCATACATAGCGTTTCACTGGCAATGAGCCATGGAGGAGATGTATATAAGGGCTCAGCTTGCAGGACTATTGACACGACTGTGCAAAACATCTTAAAAGCTCTGAAATGATAACTGAATGAGAAAAACGGGATTGAAATTTCTGATATAGAAAGGCTTTCACCGGGATTGTTACATACAAAGCTGGGTGCCTTCTATGCTAAAAAATGTATACGTGTAGAAGACGTGATGGCTTTCAGCCATTACCTCACCACACACAGGCAGACCTGATATGAGCCTATTGGAGGAGATTATATGTGGCTGATTATATTGAACCAAGCCGTCCTGCTCTGCCTTATATCGATGAAAAATGAGAGCCTATGCCTTTACTAATCTACATAAGGCAGCTCTATATGAGCTCAAATCAGTTATTACTAAAATAAAAGAAGATAATGGGGTTAGTGGATAAAAGAACTGAAGAGACATACGAATATTACAAAAATTAGTGGAGGGATAATGGAAAACGTTTTAGATGCAGTAAGAATTACCTGTAAGGCGCTTGATGAGCACTTAGCAACAATATCAAAGCAATTGATATAGCTCATCTTACAACTATTTCAGAGTATTTTTGTAATAGCTGATGCTAAAAACGAAAATCAGATGAAAGCTTTACAGGATGCGGTAGAGGAAAGCTGACTAAGGCTGGTATACATCCTGAAAGAATCGAAGGCAGCCGTTCAGAAACTTGGATACTATTAGATTATGGCGAATTTGTAGTTCATATTTTCGAGAGAAGACAGAGTTCTATAATATTGAGAGAGTATGGTCTGACGGAAAGATGCTTTTGATACAGAAATGCTTATTAATTAACCGTTATTTATGTGACATCCTTAGAAAATATCGCAATTAAGTTGCATCGCTAAAGGTAAGGACTGCTAAAAAGTTCAACTGTAGCAATCCTGTATCAATTTGTGTCAAGTACTGTTGACACGCACATCATATAATAAGTACAGGAAAATACCACAGTTGATTTAACTATTTATTTGCCAAATTTAAGGTGGATTAGTTATAATCAACTGTGGTATCATTATTTATAATAATTATAATTACTACAATTATAAGAAGTCATATAGCAATCATCCATAATACAGAGCTGTAACCTCATCGTTTTTAAGTTTAACAGGTAGTACAACACTGTATAATATTCTAATACATTCTAATAAGTCCTATAACTTTACCGAGAATTTCAACCTGATCAACATAATAGGCTCCATGGAGTCATTTTCAGGCTGTAATCTAAAGTGATCTTTATAAAAGTCTTAACTCGTAGCAGAATCATCTACCATAGCAACTACCATATCACCGTTTGAAGCAGTTGAGCACTTTTTACAATAATTTTTATCTCCACTGTAAACGCCGACATTAATCATACTGTCACCCTTTACAACAAGATGAAAGTTTCCTCATTAGGCATATACCCTGCAGGAATAGGGAAAGTACTCTGATATATTCTCAACAGCAAAAATAGGCTCCGGCAGCAACTGTACCCACAACAGGAATACTTGCGAGCTTCTTCTGTGATATTGAACTCATCATCATCAATCTCAATGGCACGAGGCTTAGTAGGGTCACGCCTGATATAACCATTTTTTTCAAGGTCTCAAGGTGAGGAATAGATGAAGTAGACTTTAAGTGTACTGCTTCGCATATTTCTCTAACTGAAGGTGGATAACCTTTTAGACAAAACCTGTAAGCTAACAATCTAATATTTCCTGCTGTTTAGCAGTTATCTTACCATAGCCCATAACTATTCCTCCAAATTCCTAATAATACATAAGTCAAGTATATATCATTTATTTCAAATGTCAAACGGATGTTCCAAAAATTTGTTCGATTTTCCTGTTGACAAAAGAATATTTGTTCGATATAATAAAACATATCAGAACGGTTGTTCGCAAACATTTGTTTATTATTTAGGGATTAAGATTATGACTAAAAATAACAAGAGAGTACATTATAGAACACATACCAGTAAGAGAAACAAGAGAAGCAAAAATCAGCTTTTATTTTAACTTTTTATGTTATTACGATGGTCATATTTTCTTGGCTTCTCAATAATTTTGTAAAGGCTGATTCAGAAATGAAGCCTGTATACATAGACAGTAGGGTAGAAGCAGGGTGAGACCTCAGGAGCATCGCACAGAGCTATGACTCTGTTTACTATAGCAGTACCAAAGATTATGTAGAGGCTATAAAAGAGTGTAACAATCTCACCGGTGATGAAATTTCTGCCGGAGTAAGCCTTTTACTATCCATATACAAAGTGATTTGAGACTAAACATAAAAGGCAACATATAATATTCCGCAAGTAATAAGTGTTGCAATGACAAAAATTAGAACTATGCCTAATCTACTTGCGTCTTCTTCATTTTCATCCTTGTAATTAGGTTGAAGTCTGTGAAGTTGATTCTTCATTATTATGGCTCATTGCGGCCTTTCTATTCCTTACGCAGTTTCATCTTATTTGCTGCCTTTCTTCGCCTATCTTCTTCAATGGCAGCATAGTGCTTCTTTGTAGTATTTACATCTTTATGGCCAAGCACATCAGCTACAAGATAAATATCACCTGTTTCCCTATATAAACTGGTTCCGTAGGTACTTCTAAGTTTATGAGGAGTTATTTTTCATTGTAGTTATTAGACTGGAATATTTTTGACCAATAATTCAACTGCACGTACACTTATTCTCTTTCTTTGCATAGATAAAAAGAGGGCATAGTATGACCTTCTGTGGCCTCTATTTTTATTCTTTCTTCTAAGTACTTTTTAAGGGCAGCTCCGTTTCATCACCAAAGTACACCATAGTTTCATAACCTCCCTTTCTGTGTACCTTCACCCATTAGTCTTAAAACTACATCTTTACATCGATCTCTACACACTCAGAGCATCGAATGCCTGTACCAAGCAGGAGAGTGACAATCGCCAAATCCTCACAGAAGTCGATGATACCCTGTTTTGGGGCAACAGTAAGACCTTCACCTGATCTGGATATTATCAAGCAAGTCAGCTACCTCTTCCGTTCAGCTCTTACTATAGCCTTTATCGTGAAGCTTAGAGTATCTACAAGCACACCTCGATTGTTCTTAATTCTTTCTTTTTGTAATAATACTCTATAAAAGGTCTATGCCACGAGCTTTACGCTTAATACCTTTTTCTTTATCGCTATGCCCTCTTCACCGTCTTTTTACATAGCACCCGATATAAGATATGTATCTCTATGTCTATTGCTTAAGCTATCTAAAATACTGATATCAATATTTCTCACATCAACGTTTGATAGAGCAGGATTAGACCCCTTAAGCCAGTTAAAAAGACGATAAAGGTCATAGCATAGGCTATCCTTGTTCTGATGCCGTTGTCGACTCTATACCTCTGGAAAAATTCAGAAGCAAATTTGGGAAGCTTTAAGCCAGAAGCTCTCTAAGCTTTAATTCATTATCTATATCAACCTGCTGACCATAAGTTTGCTCAGCATATTACCTCCTGATATTAACACAACCTATATTATGATGTGGGTATCAAAAAGTATTTGACACTGATCAATACAGGATTGCTACAGCTCGTCACCGCAATCCTGCAAAAACATATGAAAATTCCAAAAAGCGAAGTCACAACCATACCTACATCGCATATTGTTATCATAGCTAATTGTAATTTTTCTACATCAATAGCATATCATATACTACAAATATAGTCAAAAAGTAATTAATATTTTCTACAAAACATCTAATTGTCACAAATCGCATAAAATAGCTGTTTTACAAGGATTATACCGTGAATTCAACCATAGTAAAGAAGTAGGTTTATGTAAAATGACTAATATTTAACACAAATTCCCCTCAAATGACATATTTTTACCACTTGATAATCTTACTATAAAAACAGTAAACCAATTGTTAAAGTGATAAAATTTTCGATAAATATGCCGTAGACACTATTAACGCTATTTATATCGGTGCTGGTATATTATTTTTGATTGGAGTGGATTGAATGAAATTTCGAAAAAGTTTGTAACATTTGGTATCAATTCTAGGTATGCTTTGGCTGTACCGTACTGAGGGTATCTTATGTTGACACTGTACATATCAAGTATGGAAAACAAAAAGATTAATTATTCAGATGCACAGGTTAAATATACATTAATGGCAGTAATATCAAATCCAAAACATCCGGGGATTATAATTGATGTAGTATCTCTTGCCAGTAAAAAGAGGTCTGATCTGAAGATAGGACTTTCTTATAAGTACAACGAAAAAATAATACCTTAGAGTTAAAAGAGAGACAAGACCACCTGGTATTAACATTAAATTCAATTACTGCGAAGGTAAAACGGTAAGAGTGAAGTCTTGCCTGTAGAACTCTAGAATGGTTGAATTTAGTGATAAGACCAAAGATGTATATGCGCCCACCAGATATGTAGCAAAAACATTTTGACCAATACATACCTGGATGCTTCATCAGGCGTTGCCTCGATGACAGGAAAGACTGTTAATAAAAAGAAAGCTGTTAAATCTGGACAGCAAAGCAAAAGACTAAAAGGACAAAAATAACACTAAGAAGGATAAAAAGTCCAATACAAATAAGACTAATAAGAAGGCAACTAAAAAGACTACTACAAAAAGTGTTAAGGGAAAACCTTTATATATGGTGGCAAATCTTATGATGTTAAAAATAAAAAGGTCATTTTTAGTATAGAAGATATTGAGCTTAATACTGCAAAGCTTCCCGGTGTCTCACGTAGGTAAAAACTTTAATGGGACCTGCAAGAAGTTTATTCCTATCAGATAGTATGGAAGGAAAGCTTTACCTTAAGTAAATCGAAGAAAAGTGCAACTATAAGCTTTGGAGATAATAACTTAATCCTTACTCTTGGCAGCAAAAATGCAGAGTTAAACGGTACAGGTAAAACTTGAAAAAGGCACTTGACTTTATTAAACTTAATTTTTCAAATAAAAATGAAGTTTTACATACCTATGGAAAGTATATGTGAACTCTTTGACATTGATATTGAAAACAAGTGGTAATGTAAGTACTTTAAGTCTGCCTGATGATGATGAAGATGTTGAGGATGTTGGTGATGATGAGAATTCTAAACCAGCACCTGAGCCAACACCAGAACCTAGTAATGAAGCAGAGCAGCCTCTCCAACCTTTCTGTAGCAAATAAGCTTCCATTTAGCTGGAAGTCAAAAGTAAGCCCCTGCTACAGCCTTTAATGCAGTACAAAGCTTAAACGGCAAGAATACTTTTGTAGGCTCATCAATTGCTGATATAGTTAATTTATCCGGAAATCAGGGCGGATAACTTTGACACATATACCCATCAACATCTCACAGAAGGTTTTAGTGGCATCAAGGGTATAAATATACAATAATCAGTTGACAGTTAGCCTTTGATAATGTATCTTCAAACGGCAGCCAGAGTTATACAAGTAATATTCTGTACCGTTAATTACATAAATACAAATATATAACGCTGCGTCAAATTCTACTAATATCAGCTTTGGTCTTGCAGACGGTATGCAGTGGGATATGAGATGTCACTATCAAAAAGACGTGTAAATCTCTGAATGTGAAAAATATATAAAAACACAATTACAGAGATTAAAGGAAAGCTATAATAAGGAGTATATACCTTACTTTTTACAGGTCTTGCACCTTTAAGTGTGAATGATAACGGAAGTTCTGATAGCAACCAGAATCTAAGGATACCCTAACATTATAGACACACATAGGCTCCGGGTTCATATGTTGACAATACAGGTTCTGCTCTAAGTTTGTTTAACTATTTTTAGTAATGGCGTAGCCGGAGCTTCTTTATCCGTTAACAAAACCTCAAGACTTACTTATTACACAAGTCGGTCCGGCAATACTTTGACTATAACATTTTCACAGGCTTCAACACCTGCAAATGTTGTCGGTGCAACAATAGCATTACCTAGTGGCTTAGATACCTCTGAGATAGAAGATGAGGATAATTATTTTTCAGGGAACTTTACAATTACCCTGCCTGGAGACTTAAGAAGTCATTTTAATTCTAAGCCAATTAAGTATGACGCAAATAAGGTAAGTAATGTCAATATTTCACTTAATGATTCTGGTGATACAGTACTTACTTTCTACACCACAAAACTCTATGCATACAGATTAACTGTGTCAAAAATCACAGATTAAGGTAGCTATAGACCGTGCTAAAAACCTCTATTCAAAGGTAATTGTGGTAGATCCTATTGATGGTGCTTATGATACGGGCACAGTGAGCCTAAACAAAAATATATAAGGAAAAAATGTAGTATTATCAATTGCATATTCTTATTTTAGAAACTATATTGATGACTGAAGATTTGAAGGTTTACTGGACAAGAAAAGATGATACATTTATGACCTTAAATAACAGAGCTGCTTTTTGCAAATAAAGTAGATGCAGATTTATTTGTTAGTGTTCATATGAATTCTGCTCCAAATACTTCTGCAAAGGGGAACTGAGGTATATTACTCCACAAGAAACAACGCAATTCAGTCAAATGGCTTTATCAAGCTACACAATGGCAAGTATGTTCTTAAAGAATATAACCTCTAACTTGGAGCATGGCTAATAGGGAGTGAAGAGTAATGTATTTGTAGTAACAAATATGAATACAGTGCCTGGCAGTCCCAATTGAATACGGATTTTTGAGTAATTCAAGTGATTTGGCAAAGTTTAGCAGGCTTGATGTGCAGGATAAAGCTGCGGAAATTCTTTACGATACAATAGAAGAGATATTTGATAATTACCCAACAGGGAGATAAAGGAGAGGAAGGTTGAATAATCAGTTTATTAAGAGATTCTTTGCATTTTTATCGTATTTCAACTGCTTTTTAAGCACCCTTGGCAGCTACGATGCATACGCAAAGGATAAACGGCACCAAATATAAAATGCTACGTATATACAGATGTTAATAACGGAAATTAAAGTTAAAAATAACTGTCACAGATAACAGCGCAGTTAAAGCTATAAAATACGCAGTTGGGAACCACAGAAAATCATTTTTTGGCAGTGCGTATTACTCAAAAAAAGTAAAAAACGTATCTGTTGCCTCAACCAAGAATATAAGTACCGCAATAACAGTGAAGCAAAACGATATATACACTGTATATGCCGTTGATAAGTCAGGGTAACAGCTCAATTAAAAAGGTGAGGATTAAGATGAATACTAATAACAATCAGACTAATCCAAATACCAAAAGATAACACAGATAACAGTAAAAATACTAGCAAGAATACCGCAAACGGTAATAATGCCGGCAATAATGCAAGTAATAATGACAGTGGTAATAACTCTAATGCTGGCAGTAATCAAAAATGCAAATCAAAAACAAATGTTGTGGGCACAAACGAAGTAAGGGCCGCCTGGATTACCTTTTTAGAGTTTAATAGCAAGGGCTATACATTAAATAGCTTTAATAGCAGAATAACTGAGATGTTTGATAGGATAGCAGCGAGTGGGCTCAATGAAATCTACGTCCATATAAGGCCATTCAGTGATGCTATGTACCGCTCGGAATATTTCCCTTGGTCTAAGCATGCCTCAGGTACACAAGGCGTAGATCCCGGCTTTGATCCACTTGCTATAATGGTTAACGCTGCACACTCAAGGAACCTTAAGATTCACGCCTATATAAATCCATATAGAGTGTGTACAGAGGCAGATTTTGGTAAACTCACGACCAGCAGCCCTGCATATAAATGGCTAAAATGATGACGATGAAGACAATGACGAAATGTACTCAAATTTGGTAATATGTATTACTACATACTTCATCAGATGACGTAATAAAGCTTATCAACAACGGTGTTGCAGAAATAGTTAAAAACTATGATGTAGACGGTGTAATCTTTGATGATTATTTTTATCCTACACTTGGCAGCAATTACGCATCAAAGTTTGATTCTGACGAATATAATGACTATAAGTCAAATACGTCAAATCCATTGTCAATTGCTGACTGGCGCAGAAATAACATCAATAAGATGGTTAAGATGGTGTATGCTACAGTTAAAAATCAGGTAAGAACCGTACTTTTGGTATAAGTCCTGCAGGTAATCTGAATAACCTAAGAGCAAATGACAAGTACTATGTGGACATCGACAGATGGGGTAGGGAATCAGGTTATGTTGACTATATAGCACCTCAGCTCTACTGGGGATTTGAACACAATATATGTCCGTATGAGCAAACTATAAATAACTGGATTGCTACAGTCATCAATCCTAATGTCAAACTATACATTGCGCTGCCTATGCACCTTGCGCAGGCACAGGAGACTTCTGAGTGGAAGAATAACCATGATATATTAGGACGTATGGTTACGAGTCTCAGGAATAAATCTTTGACAGGATTTTCTGTATACAGATATGACTATATGACGCCTGCCTTCCTTAGAAAGACTGGAGCTATTGATGAATACAATTATTTGGTTAAGGTGATAAAATCCAAGTAAATATTACTTTGAAATGGGGCTGTGCATAAGATAAATTATTTCTGTGAGACAGTCCCATTTGTTATAATTTTTATCTGGTATACAAAAAGTACAATAGAGCCCTGTTAATTCATTAGTATCTATTCGTTAAACTTGGGTTTCGTGAATAGTTCTTATATGATAAGCATCTACTCTTTGATTATTAATACTGGTAAATAGTCAAATATAGTATTGATTAAAGTACTGTCTTTTATAGAAATAATAAGAGTGCCAAAGGTATAAACCCTTGAAGCACTCTTATTATTTTATATCATAACTTATTCTTAAACCAATTCATATAGATACTAACATAAAAAACATAAAACTAAGTTAAAAACCACTTAAAAATATTTTAGAACTTCCTGCTGGAGTTCTAGCAAGCTTCTGTAACTCCGCAATATCTCCAGCTGAAAAGGCTTTGATTCTTTAAGTATTCGCTAATAAAGGTCTGTAATGAGCCATTATAGAACTGATCTATCAGTCTCTTTGGTTTCAATCTCACGAACTGAACGCTGCGATACAAGTGCACTACAGATAAAAACCGGGATCTGTCCTTTGAACAGCACCCTTATCTATTAATCTTTTTATTACAGTATATGTGGTGTTTTTCTCCCACCCTATATATTCCTTAATAATCTTAGATATATCTTTGGCAGCAAGCTCCTTATTAGACCAAAGAAGCTCCATAATATTAAGTTCGCCTTCGTGTAATCCGTCTCGCTCATAACTCACTCCCCACTCAATAATATACTACTACTGTCTTACGACTTTTTACTATAACAGTAGTATATAATTATTTAGTCGTAAAAGTCACATTTGTAGAAGATTTAAGCCTTTCATAGCATTCTGAGCATACAGCCTTATAAGAGATAAAGTCAGAATTATCGATTTCTACCTGATTTCCTTAAAAACAGGCACATTGTTAACGAGTCTAAGGTTACAGGTGGCCTTTTTTGCCACAGGAGCAGACGTTTTTTTCATCTCAGTTATGGAATGAGCGAGCTCTAACAATCTTGAACTGGCAGGGAAAGCCATCCATTCTAAAGTCAGCCCTAAGTCCATAGTGCATATTACAGGGATATTAAGCACTACTGCTACCCTATAAAGCTCCTCTTATCTGGGCTACAGTAAGAAACTGTACCTCATCCACCAGTATACAGTCAAGTCCTTGTCCATTCTTTTTCAAAAATGCTCAAATAGATTATCATTCTCCCCAACCAGTAAGTCTACTTCTCTGCTTTATACTCGAGGCGGCTGGTGACACAGGACTTCATCTTTGTGTCTCAGCAGGCTTTTATTATAGCTTTCTGACCACTTTCTGAGTAATTATGTGCAGTCTGCAAAGAGCTGTTGTCTTACCGCAGTTCATAGCACCGTACCTAAAAATATAATTTAGCCATCTCACTCTCCTCCTACTTAAATATCCCAAGCATTAGCTTTGACTTCTCCACACTTGTTGCAGCAGTATTATTTAAGAAAAATAATGTCTGTATTACTGTGTTTCTTAGCCAGATTAACAACGTTACCGGTATAATACCTATAATCAACTCACATACACGTGCTGATAATGATCCACAAGGAAAGGTACAAATGCATTACCATATGACTCTTTGATTATAATACATGAACTATCATCACTTAGTTTAGGATTCTTTATTTCAATTAAAGGCTGGTCTCTCCAATAAATGCTGGTACTTATTGGCAGCAGAGAATTTATTTGCATCACTTATTATCTCATAGGTATAAGGCTTTCCTTCACGTGGAGTAATAGTCTCTTTGTTGGTAGCAATAGGAATATAGGGCTTCTACAGTATCTGGGTTCTTGGCAAGCGCTTTTGACTGATTGCTGTATGCATAAAATGAGCCCTAAGAAATCAGGAAATTCCTTCTTTTTATAATCCTTAACCTATGTGAAGTAATGCCTTTAACTTCACAAAAACTCCTATACACATAATACGCACCGAGAGCTGTCCAGTGGTGGTCTGTCTTAAAAATACAGATATTCTGAGTTGTGATTTCTAAGCTGCTTGTAGGTCTCAACAGTCCTTATATACGGATTAAGCCTCTTGTAAATGTAGTTAATAGCCTCACCCTGGTTTGATGTATTCATGCTCTTTTGAATATCCTCATCAAGATTTACTCCAAAGCTGTTAGGCACTACTATATCATACACGGAAGCTATATTTTCAACTTTTTAGCTACAGTATTGAGCATGGATGCACACAAATCAGCTCCCTTTTATAAAAATAATAAAGAGTAAAGCCTCTGTTTTCAGCTATATAAACTGTTCCTGCCACCTCCGGCTGAACCCTTAGTGTTCCATCCTTAAGAGGCTTATCCTCACTGTTCTCCTTATTATTTTGAACGTTTGAATTCTCATTTGACTTAGTTACAGCATCGGTGCTTCCTGATACTGTGGCGTTTTCAGCTATATCTTTAACTGCGGAGGTTGAGGCGTTATCTATGTTTTTGTCTCATGCCGTGAACTGTTATCCTCGTCTGATGTGCCTCGCCCACTGTATTGTCCGAAGTATCCTCACCTATATTGGATATAATGGGAGCAGTTTCCTCATTTCCACTTGGAATTGCATCTGCTGTCTGCCCTGTGTCACCATATATCACAGTATCTCTGATTCCATACATCTCTTCGGCATCCGACTGAAATGCAATCATCTTCTCTCTTAGAGGATAGGTGTCCGCATACCAGGTCACAATATCCTTAAAAACTTCCATCAAGTACAGTACGGATGGTAGGGCTAGGAAATACCGCAAGTTTTCTCTTTTCAAGCTCAGATTCAGTTGGCCTTATAAATATTAAGAACCCTATTATCATAAAAACCATAACAGTTATAGACATAAGTGCAACCCTTATCTTATGCCAAATGTTTTTTTCGTTCATATAAACTCCTTAACTTGGATTAAAACTGATTATAAAGGAATGGAGTAAAGCTATTTCCTGCCATGGCTGCTAATGATAGTAAAAGCAAAATAAGACAGAATAAAGTGCGTGTTCCTGATAAAGGCAGGCTACACTTCTACTGTTACAAGCCTTTGCTGATATCATTTTACCTAATAGATTAAATACAGGCGTACAGGATAAAACACAGGCCATTATTATAAATATATTATTCTGTATACTAATATTCACAGTAGATATGCTAAATCCATTATTTTTTAATTCCAAGGAAGATTGAAATAACTTCCTTTAGCTGATTGATATCGCTGTATCTAAATAATAGCCACGCAAAGTTAATAATAAAGATTGTAATTACTCGCCTTATGATTCTAGGAAATAGAGGAAAATTCATCTTTTTCCAACAGTTTTCAATCATTATAAAAGGCATATAGAATAACCCCCAAAGCACGAAGTTCCAACTTGCACCATGCCAAAGACCTGTAAGCATCCATATCTACAAAAAGATTAAAAGCCTGTTCTAAAAAGCCCTGCCCTGTTACCTCCCAGAGGATATACACATAGTCTCTAAAAAAACTGCTTAGTGTTATATGCCATCTTCTCCAAAAATCCTTTACTGAAGTAGCAGCATAGGGATAATTGAAGTTCTCGGTAAAATGAAAGCCAAGGATTCGGCCTACACCAATTGCCATATCGGTATAAGCAGAAAAATCAAGATATAGCTGCATTGCATAGCAAAGAGAGCCAACCCATACAGCAAGCGTTGTAGCTCCTGATATAGACTCAGTGACAGGTGAAAGTGTGTTGGCAAGTTCTCCTATATGGTCAGCAAGAATGGTCTTTTTGGCCAAACCTACTGCAAACCTGTAAATACCCTCAGATATATCATAAGCTCTAGTATCCCTATTATAAATCTCATCTTTAATATCCTTATATCTCTCAATTGGTCCCTGCAAGGCCTGAGGGAATATAGATGTATAAAAAAGCAAAACACTGTAATGCTCTTCCGCACTGCATTTTCCTGTATATACATCAGTTACATATGAAATAAGCTTAAATGTATAAAAATGATATTCCCATAGGGAGTGCAATTGTAAGTGGCTTCCAGTTAATTCCTGCAATGGAAGTAACTGTTCCCTACAAAGAAATTAGTATACTTAAATATACCAAGCACCAAAAGAAAAACAATAATTGAGAATATAAGCCACTTCTTCTTAGTCTTTTATCTGGTGCAGTTTCTATTTTTACACCTGAAATCCAACCTATGGCAGTCATAACCATAAGAAGTACAAGATAGCTTACTCTCCAAAAAGAATAGAAAAGCAAAGAAAAAAATCAATATAATTCTATTTTTTATATCCAACTACAGTTGTAGTAGTATATCATTGCCATTATAGGCAAGAAACACAATACAAAAACAGGCTCGAAAAGCGACATATAAGCTCCTTTGTATATCACAAAGAAGTCACTATAATATAGTTAAATCCCAATTATAGTGACTTTCCATTTATTTTAATACATTAACTATTTTTAATTAAGCTCCTAACTGTTTCTAACCTCGTCTTTGACAGCTTCAACAGCCTGACCTGTTTTGTCAGGAAGCTTCCACCAGCCTGGGCCATATTAGGTCTTCCACCGCCGCCACCACCTACTATAGGTGCAACTGCCTTTATAAGATTACCTCATAGGAACTCCTGCCTTTACTCACACCATCTGTAGCCATAGTAACAAGATTTACCTTGCCATCCTTAGCAGAAGCAAGGAAGATAAGCCCTTCACCAAGCTTATTCTTAAGCTCATCACTGAGATTTCTAAAGTTCATTTCCATCAGTATCAGGTATTTCAACTGAGAGAACCTTAACTCCACCGATTTCAACAACCTTATCCATAACATCACCAAGAGCCTCTTTGGCAGCCTTATTCTTAAGTGACTCATTCTCACTTTGAAGAGCCTTCATCTCCTCCATAAGGTGCTTAGCCTTCTCCTACAAGCTTTATCAGGGCTAGCCTTAGCATCTTGGCAGCTTCTGCTATTGTATGTTCAAGATTCTCATAGTACTTTTATTACATTATGTCCGGTGATAGCCTCGATTCTTCTTATTCCTGCAGCAACACCGCTCTCAGAAATAATCTTAAACTGACCAATCATTCATGTATTCTTAACGTGTACCACCGCAGAATTCCTTAGAGAACTCTCCCATTCCTACTACGCGGACTCTCATCTCCGTATTTCGCCAAAGAGAGCCATTGCACCGCTTTTTAGCATCTTCAATTGACATAACCTTGGTATCAACAGGAAGTGATTCTGCTATCTTATCATTAACAAGCTTTTCAACAGCCTTAATCTCTTCAGGAGTCATTGCCTTAAAATGGCTAAAATCAAACCTGGTTCTACCTGCATCCTGATAAGAACCTGACTGTTCAACGTGAGTTCCGGCACCTCTCTTAAGGCCTTCTGTAAAAGATGGGTAGCACTGTGGTTTCTACAGGTCGCCATACGGTTCTCACCGTCAACCTTAAGTACAACCTTGTCACCTACCTTAAAACATTCCCTTTACAACCTTGCCTATATGGGCTATCTTAGAGCCTGCCACAGGTATGGTCTCTTTTACTTCAAATACAGAATCTCCAAGAGTTATTACACCAACATCTCCTACCTGTCCACCCTTTGTAGCATAAAATGAGGGTAACATCGGTTATAACTGCTCCTGCCATACCATCGGTAAGCGCCTCTGATACAGCACTTTCTTCTCCATCTTCCTCTGAGCTTACACTTACAAGGGCAACAATCCTGCCTTCTGCCTCTGTCTTGTCATAGCCGATAAACTCTGAGTTAATAGCAGGATCAATCTGCTCATATACAGTAGCATCGGCTCCCATATAGCTGGTGGTTTTCCTAGCATTTCTTGCAGTATCCTTCTGCACCTTCATAGCCTGCTTGAAAGGCTTCCTCGTCTATGTCCATTCCCTTTCTTCAAGGATTTCCTTGGTTAAGTCAATAGGAAGCCGTAGGTATCATAGCTTAAAGGCATCTTCTCCCTGATATGGTCTTAACGCCCTTAGCTTCCATATCCTTCTGAATACCTTCAAGTATCTCAAGTCCCTGATTTATAGTTTTTCAAACTTCTCTTCTTCCTGCTCAATTACACTTAGGATGAAATCCTGCTTTTTCAGCCAGCTCAGGATAACCGTCCTTACTTCCTGCAATCACAGCCTTAGCAAGGCCTACAAGAAAAGGCTCCATCTATGCCAAGGAGCTTTTCCATGATCTGTCAGCCCTTCTAATTATTCTTCTAAGCACATAGCCTCTACCCTCATTAGATGGCATAATGCCGTCAGATATCATAAAGGTAGCAGAGCGGATATGGTCAGTAATTACACGGATAGAAACATCATTCTTCTCGTTTTCCTTATACTTCTTTCCTGCTATTTCACAAACCTTATTTCTAAGAGCCAAAAGTGTATCCACATCAAAGATGGAATCCACATCCTGTACAGCTACAGCAAGTCTCAAGTCCCATACCGGTATCGATATTCTTCTGTTCAAGGTCTGTGTAATGCCCCTTACCATCATTATTAAAACTGTGAAAATACAACATTCCATACTTTTCCATATATCTGTCGCAGTCACAGCCGACAGTACAGGTAGGCTTTCCACAGCCATACTTCTCTCCTCTGTCGAAGTATATCTCTGTACAAGGACCGCAAGGACCTGAGCCATGCTCCCAGAAATTATCCTCTTTGCCAAACTTAAATATTCTCTCAGGCGCAATGTTCATCTTCTTATTCCAGATTTCATACGCTTCATTGTCATCCACTATACTGATGGATAAAGTCTGTCAGCAGGATACCTACTGTCTCAGTAAGGAACCCCAAGCCTGTGGAATAGCCTCCTCCTTAAAATAATCTCCAAAGGAGAAGTTACCAAGCATCTCAAAGAAGGTGCCTATGTCTGGCAGTCTTACCTACATTGTCTCATATCTCCTGTACGTATACACTTTTGACAGGTACAGACCCTTTTAGACGGTGGAATCTCCTGTCCTGTAAAATAAGGCTTAAGTGATAGCATACCTGAGTTTATAATAAGCAAGCTGTTATCATTATGTGGTACAAGTGAAAAACTGTTTTAACTTAAGATGTCCTTTTTCTCAAAAACTCAAGGAACATCCTTCTTAATTCATTAACTCCATAAGCTTTTCATATCTAATCCTCCATAGGGGTGTTGTTATTTAAAAGTCATCTTAATATTTTATCATTTAATAATATTTTTCAAGCCATTAATCTTGAATGGTTTTTATCGGATACCCGTTATTGGTTGGGTAAAAGTCCATTTGAATTAACTATGAACATGCTATTTGTAGAGTTATTTGTAAAACTCAAGCTTAAAAAAGGATACGCTAAAGTTAAGACTCTTCCTCTGTTTCGATACCCACTCAATTTTCCATTACACCACTTTTTCAGATACCTCTTGATAAGTTGTACTATCATAGTTCATCTTTTACATTTGTCCCTCAGAAGATTAAAAAGAATCTCTTGGTTTATTGTGTCGAGATAATTCGATAAGTCTCAGAACTATCGCATCTCATGTAGTCCTGTTCAGCGAACTCCTTAACCTTAAGCATTGTTTTTATTTATTTTAAATTTTCAATATACTTATTACTGAGTACGAAATGCTTTGTTACCAAACGAACTAATCTCCTTGACCAAGCAATCCATATCCATTATTTATAGCATAATCACAAATCTCTGCTAGTTTTTCCTGCAAAATTTTTTATTTTAGCAAACTCAAATTATATTTAGCAATCAATTTTGTTTCTTCAATTTTACAATTCTCTATCCATTTTATTATAGAAATTGAAAATAATTTAATTGTATTTATATTTTTATTATCAATATATGTTTCCACCATATGGGTCAAATTCATAATAATAGTTGTAGTTTTCAAAATTATCTCTGAAATCGTATAAAAATTCCTCCCATGTTATCAGGTTCAACAACACATATTTTATTATTTATTTTTCTGAGTTTTTGCTATAAAAATAACCAATGACATAATCACTTGTATGATAATTAGGTAGGTAATTATCACTATTCCTTTCTTTTTAATATTGTTGTTATAATACATTCAGATACTGTGGACTTTTGATTTTGTCTTGTAGCTTTGACTACTTAACAGGAGTGTAATGCAGCTACCTTTATCTGAATTATTATACGCTGGATGTACCGGAACATTTGTTCCAATGAGTACTCATTTCAATTAAGTCTACGGTGATAACCGTTTGCTGATATCACAGTATCAGATCCTAAAGGAGCTATGTCAAAGTTATCCTTTTTACCATCGATATAAAAAGAGATTTTTCCCCTAATTAAAACTTGACATTTCATAGCTGGTCTCCCTATTTGATTGGATATGCTGTCACTACATTTCCCAATTCATCTATTACCACTTTCATAAACTTCTACTTCCATCAGTACCTATTTTTTTGTTAAAAATTTTTTTATAAATATACCCTTTTCTACCGTTTGTATTATTTGATATTTTAGACGCACTACTTGTTGAAAGTTTTCTTAATAGCTCTCTTAATATCAAAGTTTTTCACAAATTTTGACTTGTTTTTTCCTTGCTGTAAAATGAATGAAGTTTTGAAAATATGGTCACGATATACTGAATTATTTAACTTATAATTTTTAGCTAATGCTTTTAATTTTTGACAAAGCATCTGTTGTTTTTAGAGCCTTTTTATTTTTACTTAATCCATCAGATGTTTTTCGATATTTTTTTAACTTTCATCTACATTTAATAATAATTTACCACCTTTTTCTAAAATATGCAGAAGATGGCAATTCTGGTAACAAAGCAACCGTATCAAGTGCAGCCCATGCAAAATTAGCAAATGAAGGCTCTCCGAAAAATTCTGCCCAGCTTTCACCTGCCATAACTATCATCTAAAGTGTCCCAATTAGTTTTTGATTGCATCGTTGCGTTATGAAATCTGGTCTACATAGTATGCAGTTCCATATTTAGTTTCTACTTTTGCTATTATTTTGCCATAGGGAATATGCTTTTTATTTCTTCGTTAACTCTTTTTCAACCCTACTGTTTTCCATTTGATAGATTTACTACACTATATAAATAATTTGAATTAGGTATACTCAGCAAAAAGTTGAAAAGATATTGCTGAAAGATATTATAAAAAGCCAGTAAAAATACAAATAGTTTTTAAGTTATTATTCATAAATAAATCCTTTCCTTTAATGATGAATCTTCTCATACATAGTTTCTAAATAGTTAACAATTGTTTTATATGATACATAAAAATTACTTATATTTCAAGAGGTGTTATTAGCAGGAAATACTTTTGTAAATTGTATTTTTCAGATTAAATGCAACAAGATGTTAGTAACTACTTTGGAAACATGATATTAGTTCAATTACAAAAATTATATAGCTACTTCAATTGATAAATCAGTGAAATATGCGTTTATTGAAGGTTATTTTATGAGTTATATTGGGTATAGTTTTTAAATTTTAACTCATACATCAGGTATTTCACTTACCTTTTGAAAACCTTGCTACAAACTATCATTTCTGCTATAATAAATCTGCTAACTAAAAACACCTAAAGGATAAAAGTTATGATAATAGAACAAAAAGCCCTTTGATAATAGCTTTGGGCTTCCAATTGGCATTAGCCCGGAGGAAACCGTTTATTTTGATATAGAAACCACAGGCTTTTTCTGCTGATGTCACTCGTTTTACCTTATTGGATGCATATACTTTGAAAGAGGGTGAATGGCAGTTGATCCAGTGGTTTGCTGAGGATAAGAATGCTGAAAAAGAGGCACTATCTGCCTTTTTCAGACTTTATAAAAGATAAAAATACCTGATTTGCTACAATGGAACCACCTTTGACCTGCCATATCTCACGAAAAATACGAAAAATACAGTCTCACCTTTTGAGGCTTATAAGTATGAGATTATTGACTTCATAGGGTGTTTTCTTCCTATAGGAAGTTTCTTGGATTAAGCGGGGCTGAAGCAAAGGGAGGTTGAAGCTATCTAGGTATCATAAGGGAGGATAAATACTCAGGCGGTGAACTCGTGGAATGGTATGCAAGGTTTTAAAGCTAAGATTTAGTGATTCAACTGAAAAAGAAGAAATATACAAAACCTTAATACTAGCACAACAGTGATGATTTAGTTGGTTTAGCAAGGCTTACAAAGCTTTATAACTTCTGATAAAAGAACTTGAAGGACTTATTAATTCTGGTGATGAGCTTGAAATTGACTGTATAGTTGATGGTACAGCAGGTAAAATCATCTTTTCAACAAAGGTTGACTTTGATATTCTATGTAAAGATGAGCTTCGTGGAGATGGCTACTCTTGTTGTTTTATTGCTGAAAGCACTGCAAACAGGATAGATTTGACCTTAGATATGTATGAAACTGAGCTTAAGCTATTCTACAAGGACTATAAAAACTACTACTATCTCCCTAAAAGAGGACATGGTAGTACATAAGAGCCTCGGCAGCCTTTGTAGACAAGGAAAATAAAGAAAAAGCCATTGCTTTTAACTGCTATATTAAGGCATAAAGGCCGCTTTATAAAGCTACCCAAAAGCCACTCACACTTCCTGTGTTTAAGTCAGAATACGCAAATAAGACAGTGTACACTATTGTAAATGAAAAGCTATTGGAGTCTAAGAGAGCTTATCTGCTATTTTTCAGGTCGGTTCTTAGATATTTAACAAATAATAGGTGAGACACTTCCATCAATTGTAGTAAATCACAATTTTAATCTAGTTGAATTAGGTTGTATATAAAAACTTATATCACTTGTATAAAAATAAAAATTTTCAGTATTTATAATTTATTAAAAAGGGGTTAAATCTTGTTAGAAAGATTTAACTCCTCTTTTACCATAAACAAAATAAATAAACATATACAACTAAACTTAGTCTGGATTTTCAAATACTACTTCTCACATACTTAGACAATACCACCCTATTCTCAGCCAAGCTCCTCTCATGTCTATGATGCGCTGGTTGGAGCTCTCTAAACTTCAGGCTCAAATCTTTAAGCTCAAGTACGAACTTACCGTCTACAAGTACATCTATATTGTTAAGAATATCCATGGTGAATTCACCATGACAGCGGGAATTAGAGACGTCAAGCAGCTCTTCAAGGGTATAGCCTGAAAAGAGCCAGATGGACTTTGCAGGTAAACAGCTTTTAATCCGCTTAACAAGTCCTGCTACCCTCTCTGATTGGTGACTTCCATAGGCTCTCCGCCAAGAATTGTAATCCCTGCTATAATGATGGAGAAAGGGATATAATCTCCCTCTACATCGGTAGTATATCTCTTTGCCTGAGTAAAAATCCCAGCTATTTCATTGAAACAGCCCTTACAGTGGTGAGTACAGCCACTTACAAAAAGGCTTGTCCTCACTCCCGGTCCATTGGCTATGTCAAAGTATTTTATTTCACAATAATTCATCATAAATGAAGAACTCTCTCGCTATCTCCCTGTGTACTGTCCCTGATTCCAGTACTGAGTACCTATATAACCACAGGTACGTCTTGCAACATTCATCTTATCCTAGTCTCTATTACCGCAGTTTGGGCATTCCCAAACAAGCTTGCCATCTTCATCATTAACCATCTTGATTTCTCCATCAAAGCCGCAGCACTGGCAGTAATCACTCTTTGTATTCAACTCAGCATACATGATATTGTCATAAATATACTGCATAATAGAAATTACAGCCTCTACATTGTTGCTCATATTAGGTACTTCCACATAGCTTATAGCTCCACCCGGAGAAAAGCTTCTGAAGTCAGACTCAAACTTAAGCTTTGAAAAAGCATCAATCTTCTCTGATACGTGTACATGGTAGCTGTTGATATAATTTCTGTCAGTTACACCTTCAATAAGCCCAAATCTCTTCTGTATAGCACTTTGAGAACTTATATGAAGTTGACTCAAGAGGTGTACCATATACTGAATAATCAATATTTCTCTTCCTTCTTCCACTTATTACAAGCCTCATTTAACTTCTCCATAACCTTAAGAGCAAATTCCTTGCCCTCTGGCGAAAGTATGGCTTGCATCCTTCTATATACCTTTGTCATCTCATGCAGACCTGCATAACCTAAGGAAAATGGTTGAATATCCATTGTAAAGGAGCTCATCTATCTTCTCCCTTAGCAAGTCTTGCTATGGCATCCATTCTGCCAAAGAATAGGCGCAGAGTCGGAAAGTGTGCTAAGAAGTCTGCTCATGTCTCGCTCTAAGTGCTCTGTGGCATAGTTCAAGGCGCTCATCAAGAATCCTCCAGAAATCTGCTTCATTTTTCTTAGATGAGCAGGCAATGTCAACAAGGTTAATGGTTACAACACCCTGATTAAATCTTCCGTAGTATTTATGCTTTTCTCATCATGGTTCTTAGCCTTAGCAATATTGCCAATACCCGTATCGGTAAACCCATCCGGTGTGAGGAAAGAACGGCAGCCCATGCAAGGATAAACATCACCCTTTTTCCCCTGAGCATAATCTTTCTCAGATATATAGTCAGGCACAAGGCGTTTAGCAGTACACTTTGCTGCAAGCTCAGTAAGATAACAATACTTACTGTCCTTACCTACGTTATCCTCTGCAAGTACATATAAGCTTTAGGAAAGCAGGTAATCCATACTCCTTTTCGTTCTTAACTCCCCTGCATACGCTGATTGAGCATCTCTCTATTACAAGGGCAAGGTCGTCTCTGATACGACCCTCAGGCACTTCGATTCAGATACATAAATACAGTAATGAAAGGTGCCTGACCATTGGTTGTCATAAGGGTAATAACCTCGATACTGTACAACCTGTACTCCGCGTCTTACTTCTTCACGCACTCTAAGCTCGGCAACCTTTTCAATCTTCTCTGTATCAAGCTCTACTCGCACAGCTGTAGCAAACTCCTTTGCTACCTCTCACACTGGTACCTGTCTGCCTTTACATCTACAAAAGGTACGAGGTGGCTAGTGTTATACCTGTCCGCCGTACTGATTACTTGTTATCTGAGCAATAGCCTGAGTAGCGATATTGTAGGCAGTTAGAAGCTTTTCTAGGTCTCTCAATCATAGTCTCAGATATACTAGTACCGTTCTGAAGCATATCTTCAAGATTTACAAGGCAGCAGTTATATAGATAGTTGTGCAAAAATAATCGCTGTCGTGAAAATGTATAATACCTTCTATGATGCCCTTACTATATCTTCAGGAAGCAAGAATCTTCTGGTAATATCCTTACTTACCTCACCTGCCATATAGTCTCTCTGAACGCTGTTAACTGTAGGGGCTGTTGGAATTCTCCTGCTTAACCTCTTCGTTATCACATCTCAATAAGGCTGCAGTATCTGGTCATCTGTGTATTAGCCTGACGAGACCAAAGCTCCCTCTTATATCTGTATATAATGTACTTCTGGCAACTTCATTCATGCCAGTTTTCATAAGCTCATTCTCAACTAAACTCCTGTATTTCTCCACACTAAGAGCCTGCTCATACCTGAGCACACCTTAGTATAACATTCTCTGTAATTGCGAGAACTTCTTCTCTGTAAGTCTAAGGTTTCATCGTTAACCTCCTTGTTCAGCCTTTCTTACAGCAACGGTAATTTTATTGCCGTCAAAATGTATTTTCCTGACCACTTCTTTTGATAATCTTCTACGACTTCCACACCCCTCAGATATAATTTCTCGTTCCAACGCCCACTATGGGCAGATTTCGTGTTTGAATTCTACAAGTTATTGTTAAACAACAGTAGTACATGATACAATATCTTGTGTCCATGACTACTATAGATAATATATTCTACAGGAAAATGAGACCTTTTTGAAAATATAATAACGACTACCACTCTAATATAATTTTTCTTATAGCTGTAGAATAAATTTATTCTACAGTAGTAGTTATTTTAAGTATTCTAGCTTGTCTCCCATATACTTTGAAACTTTACTCATAAGAAGCAAACCCAAGCCATAACCCCTGCTTCATCACTGTTTTGATATGATGGTCTGCGGATCTCAAAGACAGCACCTTTATAAGTGCTTCTCTCATCCCCTTGCTTACTCAAGTTCACGCTATCCGCATCAACCTGAAGTTCATGTTCTTTGTAAACTCAGTAAAAACCTGAAAGAGCTGTCTGTATGACAGTCTGCATAAGGCAGATAAGGCTTTTATATCATATTGGTGTTCCATCCAGCAAATCAGCCCTCACATGTTAAGCATAGGCCCATATCAGTCTCTTTCAACAGATATCAGTCTTACACTTGATAGTCTATTGAGTTAGCCGGTATGGGGACCCTAGTTGCAAATACTCAAATGTTCATTTCTAGGCAGTCTCGGAGGCCTTACGCTTGCCTTTAAAGGTGATCTGTACGGTTTCTGAAAACTCCCATAAGCTTCGTGATGTAGTTAAACGACTCAGCCCCTTAAAATGCATCGATATTTCTATATTCAGCTCAAATACTATCTTGGCTGTTGTTGGCTCATTTGACAAGGCTCGCTGCCTGGGATCCCGAATTTATCCTTAGCAAGTCTGACTGTGTTCTGGCTAGTATCTTCATAAAACACCCTTAAACATGTAAGTATATTTATATCTTAGTTTTCAGTCCATTTACCTTGTCTGAAACGTGTACGAGAAAATGAACCTGCTGCACTGATCCCGACCTGAGGCCCAAACCATACCCACTATACCCCATTCCTAGCATTATAGGCCAAAGAAGTAAGATACCGATGTCCTTATTATGGTTACAATTTAGTAGAGGTGTTGCAGCATAAAGGGTATCTCCTGCTCCTCTTAGGCGCCTAGTAGACTACGCATTTGTATTTGGGAAGATGATTGTAGCTACTCAGCACGTGGCTTATGGTACCTCCAATATTTATTACTTCCAGGATTGTCAAAGAACATAGAATATATGCCTGCGCCAAAAATGTGACAAACTGCACAGAACTGCGACTATCACAATAGCAAAACTTTTCTACTAGATAACACCGTATTTTTCAGCCCAGTTCAGGTCCTCAAGACTCTTGCCACTGAATGCTACAACTGTAGACGTGAATTCCGTCTCCAAAGGAAATAGATACAGGTTATGGGCCTAGCCTGATGAGCCGCCATTTGAGGTCCCCTGATGAGCACGCCATTATAGCTGTTGACATAAATCCTATCCTCATAAGCGAGCTGCTCTAGGAACACTATAGCCAACTGATGTTATATTTTTTGAGGCAGGTAAGAGTTGGCTTTATCCTTTCAGCTATCATATAACCTATATTTGATAAAGCAGTCTTTTTCATAATTAGCTTTACTATCACACTGGGCAACCACTGTCCCAAAACTGTAGATATGGCAGCTCCCTGCCATTCAGCTCAGGGAAGCCAAGATTACCTCCTATTAAAAGATAGTTAAAGATTATATTGATTACGTTTGTTACCACATTGGTGCATCGTAATCTTGGTATTCTATGCCTCTTTGTGCAGCATTTATGCTCATTTGTAGAGACGACTATTAAAAATAATGCCACCCATTATTATCTTAAAATATGTTTCACCATATTCCCTGGTATCAGGAGTTGCACCCACATAAGTCCATTATAGTACGGTAAAGTAAGCGAAATCAGGCTTATAAATACTGCAGCCACAGTAACAAAAAGTACTCCAGTAAGGACAATCTATTGGCATCCTTCCTATTTTTCTGCCCGTGCCTTCTTTGCTCAAGTGCAGCCAAGGCCACATTGGCGGCAAAGCAGAACAGCAAGCCCTCAGAAACTTGGCTGGGCAGTAATTTCCAACACCATACTGCATTTTTCACCCAGCACGCTTACCATCGTAAGAATCTATAAGGCGGTAAGCGAAAAGAACACAGCCTCCAATGATAGCAGGCCTATGCTATGTTTCAGTATGATCCTTAATAACTTCCTGTTCTCGTCTTCCATTATCCTGATTCCTTTTAGCTTAATAACTTTAGTCTAGTCTCATCAGGTTAGAATTTCAAGAATGTGTAGTAATAAATGTGTCCACGTCATTTTACTTGTACGGTACTTTATATTTTGCACCGGATATACGGTCGAAATAAATAACCGCTTATTTTATCAACACAACAGCTATTGTAGATTCAAAAATAGTATGAGTATCATAAACGTGATTAAAAATAAGCAGTATGTACAATAACGAGTCTGCATATTTATTAAACTCATATCATAGTTCTGCAATCCTAAAGGAATCAGGTAGAAAAGTACGCTGTTAGTAATAATCCTCTATAATATCGTACCACCCACTTGTTTTTCTCAAAACAAGTCCCAAATCGCATAATGCACTTCCCAGTGTTTTTGCCGTTATACATAAGGTACTATGGCAAAATAAACAGCTACAAACACAGGAAAAAGGTAAGTGTTGTATTTGAGATGCTATAAAGGATAGATATAATAAAAGGTATCAATGATGAGCGAAAGGCAAATGTGCGAATTCCTGAGATTCTGTGCACCTGCCTCAAGCGACTTCTCATCTATAGCATCCCTGATGGAAGCAGTTTAACGGCAAACCAACCCAGAGCATAGCCAATACAGCCTCCTGTCGTGTTTTGTATAATGTCATCTATATCGCAGAGGCGGTATGAGCCAGGATATATAAAAGTATAGTCCCGACAATTGAGCTCAGTTCAAAGAATAAGCTTAAGGAGAGCTGTTAGTGCATAGTCTTCTTTGAAGCTGCACTTAAAATAATATCTTAAATACACTCCAAATGGAATTAACATGAGTACATTGAAAAGCCGGCACATAGAAAGTCGGATGTTTTAATGCCATGTTGGTCGCAGGCTTAGACAGACCAAGCGGGATTTTTCCTTTATAAAAGTCCAAAACGAAAGAAAAAGCATCAAATTAATCATATCCAGTATAGCTGTGAGCGAACGCTGTCCCTATCAGGGCAGAGGCAGAATAACCAAGAGATATGGTTAGTAACATACAATATAAACGAATATAAATCAAGTGTATGAAGCTTATTTACAGAACCATACTTACGATAGTTGATTACCATATAAGGCAGTGTTATAAATAAACGCTAAAATCGGAAACAGTATCATTGCAAATGTGATAGTGCTTAAGTATCCCATTTATTCTCCTTTCTTCATGAGTGTTATGCATAGTAAAAGCAAGTGCAAGTCCTGCTAATTAAGGCTTCCCTAGACTGCACCTCTCTTGGGCTTGTAACCCTTCTTACCCAGGCCGTCAATTATCTCCTTCTTATGCTCCCATGCCATAGGATTCCATCGTGATAATGAGCTCTACGGCAGCATTTCTATTGATATTTACAAACTGGTTATGTTCAAGCCTTATTACATTGCCCTTTAGCTCTGCAATTACCCTCAGCATACCCTTGCAAGCTCACCGGGACGGTCAGGAGAAGTACAGAAACGGTAAATATCCTTCCCTCTGCCTCAGTCCGTGCTGAACCATTGAAGACACTGTAATTATATCAATATTACCTCCACTAATGATGGATACGACCTTCTTTCCCGTTACCTAGCTTTATTTTATGGCCGCAACAGTGAGCAGGCCTGAATTCTCAACGACCATCTTGTGATTCTCATCAGTATCAAGGAAGTTGAGTGTTAGTTCTTCATCCTCTATTGTAATTATTTCATCAACATGGATATATGGAAATACATTGGTTCCCGGTGTCCTTACAGCTGTGCACTGTCAGCTATGGTCTCAACCTTCTTAAGGCTGGTGACCTTTCCTGCCTCAAGAGAAGCCTTCATACAGGCTGCTCCTGCAGGTTCTACACCTATTATCTTTACATCCGGATGAAGCATTTTCGCAAGGGTAGATACTCCTGCACAGAGGCCGCCTCCACCGATTGGAACAAGGATATAGTCCACAGTTGGAAGCTCCTTGAAGATTTCCATTGCTATAGTACCCTGTCCTGTAGCAACTACTTCATCATCAAAGGGATGTATAAAGGTCATCCCATCTTCTTTTCGCAAGCTTTAAGAGCATAGGCACAGGCCTCGTCATAGATATCACCATATAGAATTACCTCTGCACCGTAGGACTTGGTGCGGTTTACCTTAATAAGAGGTGTTGTTGTAGGCATAACAACTATCGCTTTTACACCAAAGAGCTTGGCAGCGTAAGCCACACCCTGAGCGTGGTTACCTGCAGAAGCTGTAATCAGCCCCTTGTTCCTGTCTTCTTCAGAAAGAGTACTTATCTTATAGTATGCTCCCCTAACCTTGTAAGCACCTGTATACTGCATATTTTCAGGCTTAAGATACACCTTATTACCACTCTGTGCAGAAAAATACTCACTGTATACAAGCTTTGTTGGGTTAACAACTTTCTTCACTGCTTCGGCAGCTTCCTCAAATTTCTCCAGTGTCATCATAATACTACCTCTTTCTTCTTGTTTTAGATAAGAAAAGAGGCAAAACAAATGCCTCTTTCCCCTAAACCTACTTGCATAAATTGCAAGATTGGTTTATAATCAACTTAGATGACTGAAGGATATTGGCTAATCCAACAGTTACCAAGCGGAAACTTATAATTGTCAAAGACAAATCACAGGCTATCCCCCAGTTGCATAGAGGATAGCCTGTCTGCTATTTATTTCCTTTTCACTGCTCTAAGCTGACTAATGATATTGTAACACTTACTTTTTCAGTTTTTACCAGTATCATTTCCCCATATCTATGCAGTTTCTCATTATATCAACTATAATTCATGGTTATATTATTCAACATTAAACAAAGCTTCCACAAACTCATCTGCATCAAACTTCTGCAAGTCATCTATCTTCTCACCCGATTCCAATATACTTAACTAGCATGCTAAGCTCAGACTCTATAGCTATTGCTATACCGCCTTTTGCAGTGCCGTCAAGCTTTTGTTAGCACTATACCGTTTACAGGAGCTGCTTCTGAGAACTGCCTTGCCTGTTCTTTAGCATTCTGACCGGTTGTACCGTCTACAACTACAAGAGTCTCAACTGCCGCTTCAGGATATTCCTTGCTCACAAATTCTATATATCTTATTAAGCCTCGTCCATAAGGTTCTTCTTATTGTGAAGACGTGCCTGCGGTATCGCAGATAAGCACATCTACATTACGGGCCTTCGCAGCGTTTACTGCATCAAATACAACAGCAGCAGGGATCACTGCCCTCACTCTGTGCAATGAGCTCCACATCTGAACGCCTCGCCCATTCAGTAAGCTGCTCTATAGCTCCCGCCCTAAAAGTATCGGCAGCGGCTACAAGAACCTTCTTTCCAGAGTTCTTAAGCTGGCTTGCAAGCTTTCCTACAGATGTAGTCTCTACTCAACTCCGTTTACGCCTATCATAAGGACAACAGACTTTTTATTTTTCAAAATCATAAGCATCAGGCTTTACCTGCATCTGCTCCCTTAAGGCTGTCCATAAGTAACTTCTTTACAGTCAGCAGGATCCTTTATCTTTAGCTCCTTCACCTTGTCCTTTAAATTCTCGATAACAGAGGTGGTTGTAGTTATTCCAAGGTCCGCCATTATAAGAGTTTCTTCAAGCTCTTCATAAAAATCATCATCTATTATGTCGTGTCCCGTAAAGATGTTGGAGACACTGTTCATTATGTTGTTTCTGGTTTTGTAAAGTCCTTCTGCAAGTTTACTGAAAAATCCCATTATCTCATCCCTTTCTACTTTATATCTGCATCTATAAGGTTAACCGAAACCATGGTAGATACACCCTTTTCCTGCATGGATTATACCGTAGAGTACGTCTGCGGCATTCATAGTACCTCTTCTATGTGTAATAACTATGAACTGGGTGTTCTTTGTCAGCTTATGTAAATAATCCGCAAATCTGGTTACGTTTGAGTCATCAAGAGCAGCCTCTATCTCATCAAGGAGACAGAATGGTGATGGCTTAAGGTTCTGAATGGCAAAAGAAGTGCAATAGCCGTAAGCGACTTCTCACCGCCTGAAAGCTGCATCATATTCTGAAAGCTCTTTCCCAGGTGGCTGTGCTATTATCTTAATTCCTGCTTCAAGAATATCTTCACCCTCTGTAAGCTCAAGACGTCCCTTTTTCCACCTCCAAAGAGCTCTTCAAAAGGCAAGGTTAAACTGCTCATTTATATCCTTAAAGCGTTCATCAAACTGCTCTCTCATCCTTCTATCAAGCTCTTCAATAACCACTCTTAATGCATCCTCAGCCTTTATTATGTCCTCTGCCTGAGTTTTAAGAAGCTCATACCTTGAGCCTACTTCCTGTACTCCTCAATAGCCCCCTATATTGACGTTTCCAAGCTCTTTTATCAGATTCTTTTGATTGTTAATCATCTTCTTAAAGAGTGAAGCTTGTGTATTCCTCATCAGTATCAATCCTATTCTTAACAGCCTCAGAATACGTTACTCCGTACTCCTCAAAGCATGTAGTTAACCATCGTTTCAAGCTTGCATCAGCCTTTTTCTATGATTCCACCAAGCCTGTACACTTTCTATCAAGGCTCGCCCTAAGTTCGGCTATCTCTTCACGCTTGTTAAAGAAATGACTTATGGCTGCTGATATCGTCATCTTCTCTGTAATCAGGAGCCTTCTTCTTTTTCTCAGCAGATTCGATTTCTACAGCGAGTTTTCAATTTCACCCTATAAGCTTCTCGAGTTTTCAGCCTGTTTTTCTCTTTAAGGCTGACTTCAATTTCTTCGTTCTGCTTCTTAAGTTCCTCAATCTCTTCCTCAGCAGATTGCTTATCTCTGTTTATTCTTACAAGATTTTCATTTATGAAGTTCTTTCTCAGTAAGTACAGTATTTTCAGCTATCTTAGACTGATTTATTTTTGTATTAATCTCAGCTATAGACCTGTCTGCCTCTTCGATTTTCTTAATAATATCATCAAGCTCTACAGACTGCGCTTCATTTTTATCGTCAGAAGCAATTAGTAGCACTGAGTCTTTCTATTTCTTTTTCCGTGAAGTCACGCTCTTTATCCAGATTAATACCATCAAGCTTAATCTCATTAGGCCTCTGTTCAGTCTCAGCTATTCTATGCTCAAGCTGCTTTCTTGCATTTATTTCTGTATTAAGACTAACCTTTAGCTCAGACATATTTTCCTTGTAAATGGCAAGACTCTGCTTAGTATCAGATAAATGAAGCTCTAATACCTTCAAGCTCCTTTTTAAGCTCCTCATACTCATTTTCAAGAAAAACAAGTCCTTCCTTCTTATCCTCAATCTCTCTTGCTCTTCCAAGCAGATTACCAGAGTTTTCTAAATCGCACCACCTGAGATAGAGCCTCCGGGACTTAGCTGCTCTCCATCTAGGGTAACTATTCTAATGAATACCTGTATTTTCTGGCTATTCTTGTAGCTGAGTCCATATTGTCGGCTACAAGGGTACGTCCTAGGATGTGGCTTACAAGACCTGCATACTTAGGCTCAAACTCAACAAGGGAGGCAGCTACCCTATTATCCCCTCTTCATTAAGTGCACCGCCGAAGTTGCCCGGATTATGAAGTGTCATAGCATCAAGAGGAGAAAAGGTTGCCCTTCCAAGTTTATTTTCTTTAAGCCAGGTGATGGTTCGCTTTTGCAGTAGCCTCTTTGTCAGTGACTACATTTTTGGATGGCACCACCAATTGCAGTTTCTACAGCTGTCTCATACTTTTGGCTTAACCTTTGATTATGTCAGCAACAACACCTATGATTCCTGTTTCTTCCTCTTATGCTCCATTATACGCTTTACGGCATTGCCATAGCCATCGTACTTTTCAGCCATATTCATAAGGGAATTAAGTGTAGCCTTTGCACCAAGGATAACCCTTTGCTTATCTGATACTTCCTTTTCTTTCTTTGCTCCTGTCTACTGTTAACTTTTCAATGAAAGCTCTTTTTGCATCAGCTTCACGGCCTCAAGCTTGAGAGGCCATCTGTAAGCTCATTTATCTTCACGTGTAGCACTGTCATACTGAGAGCTCTAAGACCATCATTTGGTTTCTTTATTTCTAAGTATCTTTTGATTAAGCTCCAGCTATCTTATTCTGTTCAAGATTTGCCTTATATAGCTCAATCTGGCCCGCAGCCTCCGCCTTTTCCTTATCCTTTTCTGCCTTTTCACTAAGCTTATACTCTTTTCCTTTTCAAGGTTAGCTTTTTAAAGTCAAGTTTAGCCTCCAGTTCCTCGTTTAGCTCAGACTCTTCTTTTACAAAGTTATCTTCTTTCGTAATAAGTTCATTAAGCTTTAAGGTTAACTTCTGTCCTCTTCTTTTATACTGTTATCAAGCTTTTAACTGAGCCTGTTTGAGCCTTTCTGCATTGTTCTCAGAGTTTTTGTTTATGGAGTTTAATCTGCTCCTTTATCAGCTTAAGCTCACCATCAGCCTTTTCTCTTGCAATCTGATTCTCTGCTATGAGATTTGAAGTTTCATCAATCATTTCAGACTTTTTCATTTAACAAGGCTTCAAAGCTTCTCATACTCTTCCTTTTATGCCCTCATACTTTCGTATTTGCCTCATTAAGATTGTTTTCTGCCAAAGCCTTATCAGACTCTGCCTTAGCTTTTTGCATCCGCTAAATGGTCATATTCGTTGGTAAAATTGATAATCTCATATTTCTTTAGGTCATCTCTATAACTAAGATATAGCTTTGCAGCCTCAGCCTGCCTCGCAAGAGGTCCTATACGCCCTTCAAGCTCAGACATTATGTCATTTACTCTGGGCAAGATTAGCACTTTCCTCTTCCAGATTCTTAATGGATTCGGCCTTTTTCTTTTCTTAAATTTGCTATTCTGGCGGCTTCATCAAAAAGCTCTCGCCTATCCTCAGGGACGTCCCGCTTATAATCTTCTCAATCTGTCCCCTGTCCCTATAATTGAGTAACCTTCTTTACCAATACCTGTATCCAGGAAAAGCTCACTTACATCCTTAAGCCTGCAGTTATGCCCGTTGATAAGATATTCGCTCTCACCCTGAGCGGTAAACTCTTCTTGCTACTGTAACCTCTTCATATTCGATTGGAAGTACCTTGTCAGAGTTGTCTATGGTGATTGCAACATAGGCAAAAGCTCTGTGCTTTTCTTTATCTCTGTACCTGAGAAGATGACATCCTCCATCTTTGCACCACGAAGTTGCTTTGCACTCTGCTCACCAAGTACCCATCTCACAGCATCAGCCACATTACTTTTTACCGCTTCCGTTTGGCCCGACTATACCTGTTATTCCGCCTTCAAAGGAAAAAAGACAATTTTATTTGCAAAGGATTTGAACCCCTGTATTTCAACACTTTTAGGTACATCGTCTATCTTCTCCTCTTTTCAGCCTTTTAGTTTTAAAATTCCCATTATAAGCCGCAACCTGTTCTGCGAGCCTTCTTAGTATGGCCTTCGCCTATACCATACTCACGTCTCATCAATATAAACTGCTTCCTTAAACTTTCTTGTCGTGGTCGGGCCGTATTCATCTAGCAGCTTATATTTGATAGTATTCCAAGATTTCTCACTCTGTACCATCTCCTGAAAGATAGTTTTACTCATCAAAAGAGTTTCTTGTGTTCAATATCATTTAATACATGCTTTTTCAATGAAACTCTTTCGCATTAGTAAGACCACCGTCAAGATAAATCGCTCCCTATAAGAGGCTTCAAGTGCGTCTGAAAGTATAGAATCTCTGTTTCTGCCACCCGTTATAGCCTCTCCATGATCCCGAGAAAGAAGATAATCAGACAGACCTATTTCTCTTGCACTGTAGGCATAGAGCCTGCTCACAAACCAGCCTTGCACGTAGTTTGGTTAGTTCTCCTCCTGCATATCCTTATGTCTGTTAAACAAGAATTCACTCTGTTGCCAGTTCCAATACTGCATCTCCCAAGAAACTCCATTCTTTCGTTGCAGTCAGACTTTAGAAAGATGTTTTTCGTTTACAAATGAACTATGAGAAAATGCATTGGTAAGGAGCTTTTCTATCCTTAAACTCATATCCTATTATCTTTGTTCGATTTCTATCGGCTTTTCTCAGGTTTAATAAATAAACTCAAAGCTACTTTTTCCCCTTCTAAAATCAAAATACCCCGCAGCATACGGCGGGGCACTCAACTTTGGTATTATTTACGTTTCGCTTGCTTCTTCAAGCTTTTTCTACAGCATCGCCAACTGTTACGATAGATAGCAATAGCCTCATCCGAATTTCAATTCCAAACTGTTCTCTCTATTTCCATAACGATTGATGTAAGATCAAGTGAGTCTGCACCCAAATCATCTACAAATTTTGTGTCTGCAGTTATACTGATTTTTCATCCACATGAAGTACACCTGCAACAATTTCTTTAATTTTATCCAGTTCCATATTTCCTCCTTTATTACATCTTATTCTGATAGGTACTGCTTTATTTTATCGTTTATTCCCTTGATTTTTAAAGCTAATACACTGAATAAGAGAATTTTTAATTTCATTATGTGTTGCATTTCCGTGAGTCTTAACGACAAGGCCATTGAGTCCAAGCATTGGGCGCTCCGCCATGTTTAGTTGCATCAAACGATAGACAAACGTATTCTTTAAGAGCCTTTTTAGAGAAACATAGCTCCTATCTTGCTCATAGAGTGGTGCTTAAAAGCCCTTTTTGATTTCTTCTAAGAAGAACTGCAGCAACTCCCTCAAATAGTTTTCAAACATGGCATTGCCTACAAAGGCATCACATACTATCACATCAGCATCTCCAAAGGTATCTGTCTTGACTCAATGCTTCCTCACAAAGTTTATATCTGTCCGGGATTTAAGCAAAGTGGAAAAGGTTTCCTTTTACCAGTGCATTTCCTTCTCTTCTTCTACACCAACATTTCACTATCGCAACCTTTAGGGATTATTAATACCGATTACATTTTTCCATATATATTGAACCCATAACGGCATACTGAATAAGGTGAGCAGACCCTTGAATCTACATTTGGCTCCACAGTCAATCAACAAGAGGGAAACACCCTTCTGTGTAGGATAGAGATGCAAGAGGAGAACGCTCAACGCCCTTAAGCCTTCCTACAACCAGCTGTCCTCCAACAAGAACAGCTCCCTGTAGAACCTGCAGAAACAAAGGCATCAGCCTTTTCTTCCTTTCACTAGTCTCATTGCAACAGAAATCGATGAATCTTTCTTCTTTTCTGATGGCCATAACTGGTGCCTCATCATTTGTAATAACCTCAGACGCCTCAGTTATTTCAAGTGCATCCATCTTTGATTACGAGGCCTTCTCCTCTTAACTTTATCTAAAGCGTATCTTCAACGACTGCTGTCTGACCAACAAGATAAAGACCTTTAAGATCTTTATTTTCATTTAACAGCAAGGACAGCTACCTTTGACTATCTCATAAGGCGCATTATCTCCACCCATTACATCTAAAGCAACTTTAATCATATT
>BNJV01002149.1_pt1 | contig 48801 bp, 49 predicted proteins | sample 8540591 | NCBI WGS metagenome assembly BNJV01 (sample SAMD00202457, study PRJDB9452) | human saliva metagenome | host: Homo sapiens | reverse complement strand
ACCATCTGCGTATTCGTACTTGATTGTACGAGATAACTTTGCTTGTTCAGCTTAGCTGGGTCTGTTACTGGCTCTTTACCTTGACGAAGAGTGACAGTGAAGGTTTGATCCTTCTTATCATCATTGTCGAAGGTCTTAGGTCCTGCGAACTCATCCGTTACAACTTCGTAACCCTTGTCTGTCAATTCTTTCAGACGTGCTGCGTAGTTAGTCGTTCCGATTGGCTCACCTGACTTACCGCTTTCAACAACCTTAGTCAATTCCTTATTACCGTCAGTTTGGTCTACGAAGCTGATAATCGCTTTTTGACCATCCTTCACGTAATTGATTGGTGTATCCTTAGTTGGATCACTTGGAACTGGTGGTGGGTTGTAACCCTTGCTTGGATCGCTCGGATCTTTCGGTGTCAATGGAGTTGTGCCATCTGGGCCTACTGGAGTAGTGCCTGGTACATGTGGAATTACTGGAAGATCAGTACCTGGTTTGCTTGGATCTGTTGGATCGTTTGGATATGGAAGATTTGGTACTTTTGGAAGTCCCTCTGGTACATTTGGTACGTATGAACCAAGTTTGCTGTACTTAACTGTTTCTTCGCTATCCTTATCATCAGGAGTTACTGTCTTCGCTGCTACATTAGCCTTATCTGCCACAAATCCAGTTACTACTGGTGTAGCTTCTTGGGCCAATTCTTTCGTAGCTGGTGTCCATGCACCGAAGGTTTCAACACCGGTTACACGGTTACGTTCACCTGTACGTGTGAAGGCTGCTTCTTGAGTTACTGGAGCTTTCAGAGCTGGACGACCTGCTGTCTCACCATCTGCGTATTCGTACTTGATTGTACGAGATACTTTCTTGTTCAAAAGCTTAGCTGGGTCTGTTACTGGCTCTTTACCTTGACGAAGAGTGACAGTGAAGGTTTGATCCTTCTTATCATCATTGTCGAAGGTCTTAGGTCCTGCGAACTCATCCGTTACAACTTCGTAACCCTTGTCTGTCAATTCTTTCAGACGTGCTGCGTAGTTAGTCGTTCCGATTGGCTCACCTGACTTACCGCTTTCAACAACCTTAGTCAATTCCTTATTACCGTCAGTTTGGTCTACGAAGCTGATAATCGCTTTTTGACCATCCTTCACGTAATTGATTGGTGTATCCTGAGTTGGATCACTTGGAACTGGTGGTGGGTTGTAACCCTTGCTTGGATCGCTCGGATCTTTCGGTGTCAATGGAGTTGTGCCATCTGGGCCTACTGGAGTAGTGCCTGGTACATGTGGAATTACTGGAAGATCTGTTCCCTGGTTTAGCTTGGGATCTGTTTGGATCGTTTGGATATGGAAGATTTGGTACTTTTTGGAAGTCCCTCTGGTACATTTGGTACGTATGAACCAAGTTTGCTGTACTGAACAACTTTCTTCGCTATCCTTAGCGTCAGCCAGCTTTCACTGTCTTCGCTGCTACATTGGCCTTATCTGCCACAAATCCAGTTACTACTGGTGTAGCTTCTTGTGCCAATTCTTTCGTAGCTGGTGTCCATGCACCGAAGGTTTCAACGCCAGTTACACGGTTACGTTCACCTGTACGTGTGAAGGCTGCTTCTTGAGTTACTGGAGCTTTCAGAGCTGGACGACCTGCTGTCTCACCATCTGCGTATTGGTACTTGATCGTACGAGATAACCTTGCTATTCAATTTAGCTGGGTCTGTTACTGGCTCTTTACCTTGACGAAGAGTGACCAGTGAAGTTGTTGATCCTTTCTTATCATCATTGTCGAAAGTTCTTAGGTCCTGTGAACTCATCCGTTCACAACTTCGTAGCCCTTGTCTGTCAATTCTTTCAGACGAGTTGCGTAGTTGCTTGTACCGATTGGCTCACCTGACTTACCGCTTTCAACGACCTTAGTCAATTCCTTATTACCGTCAGTTTGGTCTACGAAGGTGATAATCGCTTTTTGACCATCCTTCACGTAATTGATTGGTGTATCCTGAGTTGGATCACTTGGAACTGGTGGTGGGTTGTAACCCTTGCTTGGATCGCTCGGATCTTTCGGTGTCAATGGAGTTGTGCCATCTGGGCCTACTGGAGTAGTGCCTGGTACATGTGGAATTACTGGAAGATCTGTTCCCGGTTTAGTTGGGTTGTTTGGATCGTTTGGATATGGAAGATTTGGTACTTTTGGAAGTCCTTCTGGTACATTTGGTACGTATGAACCAAGTTTCTTGTACTGAACAACTTCTTCGCTGTTAGCGTCGCCAGCTTTCACTGTCTTCGCTGCTACATTAGCCTTATCTGCCACAAATCCAGTTACTACTGGTGTAGCTTCTTGTGCCAATTCTTTCGTAGCTGGTGTCCATGCACCGAAGGTTTCAACGCCAGTTACACGGTTACGTTCACCTGTACGTGTGAAGGCTGCTTCTTGAGTTACTGGAGCTTTCAGAGCTGGACGACCTGCTGTTTTACCATCTGCGTATTGGTACTTGATCGTACGAGTAACCTTGCTATTCAATTTAGCTGGGTCTGTTACTGGCTCTTTACCTTGACGAAGAGTAACCACGAATTGTTGGTCTTTCTTATCATCATTGTCAAAGTTCTTAGGTCCCTTGAACTCATCGTTCACAACTTCGTAGCCCTTGTCTGTCAATTCTTTCAGACGTGCTGCGTAGTTAGTCGTTCCGATTGGCTCACCTGACTTACCGCTTTCAACAACCTTACCAACTTCCTTGTTGTTATCATCTTGGTCTACGAAGGTGATAATCGCTTTTTGACCATCTTTAACGTAATTGATTGGTGTATCCTGAGTTGGATCACTTGGAATTGGTGGTGGGTTGTAACCCTTGCTTGGATCGCTCGGATCTTTCGGTGTCAATGGAGTTGTGCCATCTGGGCCTACTGGAGTAGTGCCTGGTACATGTGGTACCACTGGAAGATCTGTTCCCGGTTTAGTTGGGTTGTTTGGATCGTTTGGATATGGAAGATTTGGTACTTTTGGAAGTCCCTTCTGGTACATTTGGTACGTATGAACCAAGTTTCTTGTACTGAACAACTTCTTCGCTGTTAGCGTCGCCAGCTTTCACTGTCTTCGCTGCTACATTAGCCTTATCTGCCACAAATCCAGTTACTACTGGTGTAGCTTCTTGTGCCAATTCTTTCGTAGCTGGTGTCCATGCACCGAAGGTTTCAACGCCAGTTACACGGTTACGTTCACCTGTACGTGTGAAGGCTGCTTCTTGAGTTACTGGAGCTTTCAGAGCTGGACGACCTTCTGGTTTACCATCTGCGTATTGGTACTTGATCGTACGAGTAACCTTGTTGTTCAACTCAGCTGGGTTCGTATTGTCATCCAAGCGAGGAGTTACAACAACTGTCCATGTTTGATCTTGTGTTTTATCTTTATCAAACGTCTGACCATTTGGTTGAGTGAAACCATCACTTACAAGTGTGTAACCAGCTTGTTTCAATTGTTCGATACGAGCTACTGTTGAGTAAGATACTGGTTCACCTGACTTACCAGTCACAGGGTCTGTGTAAAGAGTCTTAACTGGCACACCGTTCTTACCATCTGTTACGTACTTGATAGAGCCGCGTTGCTCATCCAAGTTATACTTGACAACCTCTTTTGAATCAGGAGAAGTAGGAGTTACAGTGATAAGCGGAACTGATGCTCTATCTGGAGTAAATCCTGTAATGCCAGGAGAAGACACTTCTGGAAGAGTTCCACTTCGTCTGCTCCAAGCGCCTGGAGTTTCAACACCTGTCACTTTGTTCACAGAGACTTGTCTATTAAATGATGCTGGTTGAGTGACAGTAGGAGGAAGCGCTGGACGTCCTTCTGTTACACCATCACCATATTGATATTCAATAGTACGAAGAACTTGTTTTGTCTCGCTTCTTGTCTCAATACGTGGAGTTAGGACAACTTCCCATGTTTGGTCTACATTATTATTGCTGTCAAATCTTTGACCTCCAGCTTTAGTAAAGCCGTCGCTAACAAGATCGTACCCTTGTTGCTTGAATTCATTGATTTTATCAGTTGTTGTGTAGTTTACAGGTGTATCTGATTGGCCTGATACGTTATCTGTGTGGAGAGTCTTAGCTGGAACACCGTTTCTACCATCTGTACGGTAAACGATAGTTCCTCGTTGAGTAGCCGGTGCATAGCTTACAATTTCACGCCAGCTTGGATCTGTTGGTGAAACAGAAGCTGAATTTACACGTGGTTTACTTGGTGTAAAGCCTGCTACTTCTGGGCTGTCAACTGCACCCACAGTTTGACGACTTGGTGTCCAATTGCCGTATGTCTTTTGACCAGTCACTGGGTCTTCTGACACTTGACGAGTAAATTGAACTGTTTGCTCAACCGGTTGTGGAAGTGCTGGACGATTTCTAGTCACACCATCTTCATATTCGTAAGCTACTGTACGAGTAACATCCTTAGTTTCAGTTGTTACTTTCGGATTATTCTTACGGTATGAAACGATTTCACGCCAGCTTGGGTCTGTTGGCGAAACAGAGGCTGAATTTACACGAGTTTTATTTGGTGTAAAGCCTTTAATCGCTGGTGTATCAACCGCATCTACAGTTTGACGACTTGGCGTCCAATTGCCGTATGTCTTTTTACCAGTCGCTGGGTCTTCTGACACTTGACGAGTAAATTGTACATTTTGTTGTACTTCACGTGGAAGAGCTGGACGACCTGAAGTCACACCATCTTCGTATTCGTAAACTACTGTACGAGTGACGTCTTTTGTTTCAGTTGTTACTCTTGGCGCAATCTTGTCGTAGTATACTGTTACATCACTTGGGGTAGAACCTGGATTTACTGTAAGCCCTGGAACTGTCGCTACATCTGGTGTATATCCTGGTACATTTAGAGAATCTACAGGCGCAAAATTCTTAGATGAAGGGCTCCATGGACCCGGTCTACCACCTGTCACAGTACGAGTGAACTCAGCTGTTTGAGTGTAAGCTGGCGGAAGTGTCGGTCCTGTCACACCTGGTTTATATTTATAATAAATAGTACGAGTGACTGTCTTCTTTTCTGTCTTCGTATCAGTTGCACCTCTACGATAAACGTAGGTTACAGTACCGTTTGTTCCCCAGTCAGCAAGAGTTCCTGAAGGTGGCAAGCTACCTCTCTTCATTCCAATGAAACCATAGCCAGGGATTGATTTGTTCAGTAGTATAAGCCTTACCTTTAAAGGCACCTTGTGGGTAGGTTACTGTACCTTCTGCAAGTTCTCGACCTTGCTCATCTTCATAACGTACATCGACAGAGGCACTTTGATAGAAGTCAAAACGCTTGATTTGGAACTGTTGCAAGTTCTTGTAGTTACCAGTCGTCGCTGTAACCACCATGGACATCAATTGTTCTGGAGTGGAAACTTTCTTCTTCCATTGCTTGATACCAAGATTACTTTCGTAAGAGACAGTTAATTCCTTGGTTACACCATCATACTGGATAGCAAATCTGTGGAAACGACCATCTAGGTCACTTGAGTCTAGACGTTGAGCACTACCAGCATCTGTCTCAGCCCACCAACGGTCATATTCGTCAGCAAACCAACCTTGACCTCTAACCTTTTTATGAGTTGTATTTACCCAAGCACCAAATTGTCCCAAGCGAGGGTCTTCTGCCCAACCATATTGGAATGAGTCCGTGTTGTTAGTATCAAAACGGTTTCCCTTTGGCGGTGTGTGGACGTTCCAGAAAGTATCCAGTTTGAAACCATTTGCGTTACGCAAACCACCGATACCAAGGTTACCACCATCAGCACCTAGGTCTGTTGTATTCCCTGTGTGGAAGGCAAAACCGATACCATCGGCACCATAACGTTCCTGCGTCTTGCTACCTAGGTTAACCCCACCAGTCAGCTTAAAGCTTTGGTTCATATTAATCTTACTCTTCAGACTGAAGTTACCTGTCTTAGAGTTTTCGTCTGGAGTAAGGGTTACGATACCATCGTATGAATTATAGGTAGCTGAACCATTCAATCTAAAGTAATCAAGGAAGTTTTCCTTTGTTACAGTAGTCTTCCCTGTTTGTGGGTCAAACGAACGGAAGCCGCTTTCTCCAGATTTACGGAAGTCAGCATAGCCTTTATCTACTTCGCGTTGAGCAGCAGCCAATGTAGAATTTGCTTCGCTTCGTGCTACAGCAGTTGAATTTTGACCAGCAGTTGCCAAACTAGCAGCCTGACTAGTTGCCTTTTCAATTGAAGACTTGCCAGATTCTGCAGTAGTAGATTCTGCTACAGTTTCAGATGAAGAAGCAGTTGATGCCGCTACAGATGTAGCTTCAGACTTAACTGCAGAAGCAGCTGATTGGCTATTTGCAACTGAAGCCTCAGATACTTGTGAAGTTGCTTCTTTTAAAGCAGCCTCGCTCTTTGAAGCCACTTCTGGTTTCGCAGCTTTATCCGCCACTTGGCTAGATGGGGTTTCAGAACTTGCTACAGTTTCTGCGGCTGAAGTAGCATCTGCAGCAGACTTAGAAGTATCTGGACCTGATTTCCCCTCCGATTCTGGTACAGTCTCCTTCTTCTCTGTAGAAGTGCTTGGGGAATCTGTTTTAGCCAATGTGTTGGCTGCAACAGCGTTCCCGCCCAAGAACATGAAAGCTGCGACGGCTACGGAAGCCACACCTACATTAAACTTACGCACTGAGTATCGAAGTCGTTTCTCAGCACTCGCTCTGTGTAATCTGCGTCGCGCATTTTTATCCATGAACGTTTCTCCTTGTTTTAAATATAGTCCAACCACCTACTATGCAATATTCTAATCACTCGATGTTTAAAACATATAATAATATGTGGTTGTTGATTATAATGCCAAAGTTTTGACATCAAACCATACTTATCATTATACCCGTTTTTTCCCATTATATCAAGAGTTTTGCTATTTTATTTCCCATTGTAACAAAAGTGTAACATCGTGTTGCAAACTTCTAAATGCATGTTTTATACCCAAAAATGCATAATCCTTATTTCTTCAAAAATGACCTGTCTGCTTCTTTCTACAAAAATCGAAAAGAAACGACCTTCCGAGGCAAAAGAAAGCCCAGTCTAGCCACTGGTTAAAGCACTTAACTCTAGCGCTCTTCTCACTTTTGTATACAAAACCGAAACGATCTTCTCCAAAATCACTCTTTTTAATCCAGACATCATGAGCCAACATCTATCTCCAAGGCTTCCGACAGGGGCAATTTATTTCCATTTTTTTCTAATAATTTAAAATATTTAGACTTTTTGACTGGACTAGAAAAGACTAAAAGAAAAACTCACCCAACAAAAGGTGAGACAAAAACAAGACTGAAGTTCTAAGAATCAAATAGTTTCTTTCTGCAAGGTTTGAATGATAAGGAACCATTTTTTTAATTGATAGTCTGCATTTAGCATGAATAATCTGTGAGGCACAAAATAAATCAACAAGGGTAAGAAGTAGACAATCAAAAAAGGACGTTCTACATCAAGAAAATAATATCTATCCTCTGTTTTTAGTATGCGATATCGAAGGTTTTTTAGCCAAGGGCTCTATTTCGGCTTTTTTAAACATTTATATAATACCTTTCGTAACGTCAAATAAAGCGAGAATTCATCCGTTTTAAAACGTTGATAAAGATTCGTTTTCCTAGCGTAATCTAATCGTACTTGCACTTGCTGAAGAAGGTTTTGCTCCCCTGTTTCCTATAGTAATAGAGTCTCACTCATATTTCTTCTCCTTGTCTTCTACAAATACCACTTTCCCTTGTTCATACTTCCGCACGGCTAACAACCAGCGGATGGGGTTGTTTTGGAATAATAAAAGGTACAACAAGGCAGGAAAGAGACCTATCAATAATGAAAATAAAATTTGTGAGTCAAATTTCTCCTGCTTTATAAATGAATTTATAATATTTAGTATGGTAGCAATTCCTATAAATGCTAAAAATAGAATTACTAACTGTATTATTAGAAAAACTATCATTTTCCCAAACGTCGCTTTTTTCTTGCTGAAATTGTCCCAAATCAGATTTGAATCAACGGCTTTCGCAAACTGTTGAGGACTTGCCCCCTGAACCTGCTTCACTTCTTTATACAAGGCCTCTTCCATCATCCATATAAAGCCAAAGCAGACAAAGAAGTGGGTAGCGATATAAGGCGGAACCATCCAACTACTGTATCGAAAACCTGAAAAAGCTGGTATAGCTACCATTCCCCCTATTAAACCTATGAAGATAAAAACCAACATCAAAGGAATAATAGCCTTATTGGTCTTCCTAGCCCCTTCCGTATTTAACAAGACACTCTTATCGGCTACCAGAGCCTCTTTTGTTCGCGTGTTATAGTAAACGGCCTTATCACCGCTCTGTCCAATAAAAATTATTTTTCTCATATTTTATCTCTCTTTCATTCTTGCACCAAAGATGATTTTGCCTACTAACAGCTTCGTTGGTGACCTCCCCATCTACCAGAGACTGCTTCTATCTGCAAAAAAACCTTCATCAAATAAATGACCCTATCTAGGTTTACTTACGGATTCTTAAATCTACCTATCCACCACTTGAGCTTCAAAGTGTGCTGCCTTGTCGTCTACAGCATCTTTTTCTAGTAAAATTTTTCAACACGCCCAGTTGTTCATAAAGCATTGTGTTGAGAAAGAAGCCACATTCTCTGGTAAACTATCCATACAAAGTCTGATACATCTTTTCCATGAAAGCCCCAAGCTCTTTTTGAACAATTTTTAATAGGCGCTCTTCTTCGGCTTGAGAGATGTCCACACTCTCTTTTATTTTTTGATTACTAATATTAGAATAGTAACTACGTTTTATGGTTAACCGATTATCTAAAATATAGTAGACATCTATTTTTTCCTCTTTTACTGTTGTTTCAAATAAAACAGTAACTTCATTCCTTCCAGGATTTGAGATTTTCAAATCGATGTCTCCTTTTATCTCTATGGAGTCAATTCCTCCATCTAAGCGAATAGCTCCATCGGGAGGAACGACATAACCCGCTTTACGGATGTCAGGTGCATATTTTTCTGATGCCATCAAACGTTGTAATACGGCTATATTGTCTCTCTCTTCAAAGGAGGTTTTTAATTGCATATGTTCTTGGTGGTTTTGATACTGAAAATAAAGATTCAAGCCAGTAGCTAAGGCAATTACAGATCCAATCACGATTAGTATTTTTTTAAGTCCCGACATTTTTTTCACCCCCTCTATCTAAGTAATTATAGAAGTCTTGTTTCCAACCCTCTTCCTTGTCATTAGGATTCCCAATAAAAATATTGAGATCAAAACCATACTTAATAAAGTTGCCTCCTATCGTATTATTTTCAATAAGCGTTTCAACCATAAGTTTACCGTTAGCTTTATCCCCATTCCCCATCACAGTATAGAATTCCTCAACACGCCCAGTTGTTCATAAAGCATTGTTTTGAGAAAGAAGGCACTTTATCTGGTAAACTATTCATACAAGATCTGATACATCTTTTTCATGAAAGCATCAATCTCGCTTTGAACACTTTTCAACAAGTAAGCTTCTTCGGATTGCGAGACAGAAACAATCTCTCTTTTCCCGTTATCATTTTGCTGAGAATAACTAGAATCAATTAAATTCAGATTTTTTTATCTAAAAATAAAAAGTTATATGTGTTTGTTTTTTTCATTAACTTGTGTAATGAAAAAAACAACTGAAAATCCTTAGCATCCTTTTTTGGAGGACTAATTTTCAAATGTAAATCTCCTTCTATTTCTAATGGATAAATAACTCCATCCAAGCGAATAGTTCCGTCAGGAGGAACGACATAGCCTGCTTTTCGGATGTCAGACGCATATTTTCCTGATGCCATTAAATGATGAAGAACTTCAATTCTTTCATTTTTCTCAAAGGCTTCTTTTAAGGTACTAGATTGTCGGAAATGATTGTAAGCAAAATATGAAGGAATTGCTAACAGAAACAAAAACAATACAATCAACCATTTAAACTGTTTTAATTTATCTGACATTAGTTTCTTCCCCTCTTTCTAAATAATCAAAGAAAGCTTCTTGATTTTTCCTTTTTTCTTCATTTGACTGACCCCAAGTTATATACATACTACCTATCGTGTTACCATCTGTTACAATGTAACGAACAATATCTTTGCCAGTTTTAGTATTTCCATTCCCAAGATTTTTATAAAATTCTTCAACTCGATTAATCGTATTAGACTCAACTTTCTGATTATAGTCTGCTTGTGTTTTAAAAATGTCTTTTTGATTAACGTTTTTCATAAGTTCATAACTATTAACTGGATCTATGTCAGAATTAAAGTCGGTATCTCCATAACGACCTGAATCCACATCACCCTTGAAAGAAATTTCATACCTTTCCATGGGATAAGGCAGTGAGGCTGTGCTACCTGGGATATTAATTCTAGCAGTATTTCCCACCTCACTCATAGCATGAGCAATTGAATAAGAATTCAAACTCCAGCTTTGTTCAGTAAATGCCGCAAGCTGAATTGCTTCATGGGCATAATCTTTATGACTAGTTGAGTCATTGTGCTGTTCAGGAAGTTTAATTGCCAAAAGTTTAATTTCAGTAGAAGAGAGACCATATTCTTTACTAAGCTCATCTCTTTCTTCTAACTCAACTACTCCAGCAATAGCTTTATATCTAAGCGCTAAAAAATTATCTGGCACAAAGGAAGCAACTAGTCTATTGTACTCGTAGATAACTTTTTCATTAGTCCATCCTTCTTGTTTTGCCTTTTTCAAAATTCCCTGCTGGAGCTTATAGAGTGCATTTGCCGTAGATTCATCCAGGTTGTAAGATGATACTAAATCATCCACAATTTTTTTCTTATCTTTTTCAGCCTGAGTAACTGAAATATCCTTATCAAGCTTATGTGACTCAATCTTCACATCCTTCATCTTCTGTACCCAACTCATGTCCACACCGTCCGCATAGTAGTTGCCATCGCTATCGACAATGATTTTACTTAGTTGCGTAGCTCCTTGAATCGCTAAGCTAAGGACTTCTAGGCTATCACTGAAATACTGGGAAACTTGTGAAACAAAGAATTCTAGTTTTTCAATCTTGTCTTCCAAATCCTGAATACCCGACTCGATTTGAGACTTGGTATTGTAGAGGATGGTCTTCTCAGAGAAAGCTTTCCCCCAATTAAGACTAAAGAGGTCCGTGATTTGATTTAGCCAATTCTCCCTCACTTGAATCTGAGCTTCTACGATAGCTAACTGCTCTTCTCTCAGCTTTTTCAGTTCCTTGAGCTGGTCCAGGTCCAAATCACCATATCCAGAGACCTGAGCATCCGCATGTTTGTAGGAGGTCAACTCTAGTTGGATATCGTCTACCGCTTCTTGTAACTTCTTGATACAGGGGATGATAATGTCTGTAAAGAGATCCTTCCCAGCTGTGTAGGCTGCCCCTGTCAGCTCACCTGAGTCTAAAGAGGAAATCAGGTGGTCACATCCACTAGATAAGCGGTCTGTGATTTCGTTTACGACTTGGAGGTTGTTGGTCATAGCCTGAATCAATTCTTGGGATTCTTGTGCGCTGTATTTTACTCCCATGGTAGCCGATTCTTTTCCACTATCAGTTCTTCTCTGACTTCATCGAAAGACCGACGAGCTTTCTTCGTTTGTTTTTCCAAGGCATCCAGTTCCTCCTCTACATAAGAGTTGACCTGTCGCTGAATGGTTCTATTATCACTTTCGATTTGCTCTATCACTTGACGAGAACTGGGTGAGAAAGACAATAGAGTTGCCATACGATGCTGGATACTCTGGATTTCTGAGTGAAAGTGAGTTACCTGCTGTTCATATTGTCTTTTTAGAATCTGAAGACTTTCTTCCTTATCGTCAATCTTGACAATCTCTCGCCAAAGTTTGTAGTGCTTTTATTCGTTCTTATCTGCCATTTCTTAGTGACTCCATCTCGTAGCTTGCTCTATATCACATTTTTCAATCCTATGAGCAATTTCTGGAAACTTATTTACTTGGGTCAAAACAGCTGAACTAAAATCACTGACCGCCTGAAGCATTTGATTGCAGGCCTGACGTCCCGCTTCCATCCCAGCGATTTCAGAAGTATATAAAAATTCCACCTGCTGATTTTGCTTATCGCTCGTGTCATATCCGACCAGCTCATTAATAGCCGCCTCTGCTGTTATCGTACTAGATTTTATCTTTCCACCCATACCTCAAACTCCCCTTATTAATTATATATTGACCATATCATAACACAAAAATAGCATAATTTCACTCTAAAACAGAAGACATATCATACTCTAGCTCCTCAGAGATTTTGAGGTTCTTGCATCATCAAATACTACCCTTACAAATATCCAAATCACGGGAGAGACTAGGAAGTATTGTCAACCTAACAAAAAAGAGAGAACAAATCCGTTCTCCCCTGTTTTTAATCATTCACCAACCTGACTACGATTGATAAAACAGATAATATTTTATTTCTCTTCTTTCTTAGTCACTACAGTAAGTCCTGAGACTGCTGCTAGCAAAACTAAGCCAGCTGCAGCCAATCCTGAAGAAGCTTGGGTACCTGTTTTTGGTAATTCAGCCTTTTTAGAGACTGTCTCAGTATGATAAACTGGTGTAGTATTTCCTACAGGTTTCACTTCTACTGGATTTTGAACTGGTGCTTTTGGTTTAAGTACCACATGCGCCTCTGCCAAGAAATCGTATTTTTCATTTACGACACGGTAAACACGACCTTCTTGGATAGTCTTAACAACATGATTTGTAAAATCACGATTTAAAAGACTAGAAAATTCTTGACTCATATCAAGGTAAAGGCCTTTTGTGCCTTCAACTAAAGGTTTAAAAGTCGCTTCTTTGTATTTCATTCCTACAACTGATAGGGAAATATTTGCCGCCTTAAGTGCCTTGATTGTTTCGTCTACCGTTGGAATACCTGGAGTACTGAAATCAATACCTTCATCAGTAATCAAGAAAGCAAAACGACGATTATTAGAAGCTGTAGACCAATCGTAATCTTTTGAAGTTGCAATGTGATGAAGAGGAGCTGTAGGCTCTTCTATTCCACCGCCTGTTCGAATAGATTTAAGAGCCTTAATGTATTCCTCCACATTCTTAGTGAATTTAGAACCATTAAAATCGAAATATTGAACATCCTTAGCAGACTCATACGCTATTAAACCAAGACGAGCATCAACCTTTTTACTAGCCAAATCACGAACAAAGTTTTCGATATTTTGCATAACATTCTGGATGGATGAATCCATTGAAACTGATTTATCAATAGCAAAAACGATATCCGCAGTACCAGATAGTTGTTTCGTGATTGTCACATCTGCTTCTTTCAAAACTTTTTCGATTCGAGTTTTTTTGACAGTCTGAGTTACATCCGCTACATATTCATCAGTCTCAATATGATCAGATGCAGTCTTTGTAGTGACAACTGGCGCTTTTTCTCCGACAGGAGTTCCTTTGGCAGCTAAGATAGTTGTCTCAACATTTACAGAAGCTTCTGCTTTAGCTACAGCTTCTGTGCCAGTTTCATTTTCTTTAGTATCAACTTTAGGTTTTGTAGAGGTTGTAGCCACCTTAACAACATCACCAGGTTGAGCTTTATCAGCTGGTACCACTGGAGTAGTTGCCTTAGCTTGGATTTCTTTTACAGTTTCATCAGCCAATTTGCTAGACGGAGTTTGCTTGGCCGTATCTGAACTTGTTTGAGCCAAATCGTTAGCTGTCTGACTAGGTTTTTTTACTTCATCAGCGCTTACTTGTCCCACTGCTACAACTACAGATGCTAAGGCTGCCGTAAGTAAAACTGACTTGCATTTCCAAAAATAAAGAACGTTTATAACTTTTCATAAAAAGCCTTCCCTTTTTAAATAATATTGGAAATATGATAGCAAATTAAGAGCATTTTGTCAAATAAAATGTTTGAATTATCACAAGATAGAGAATAGTCTTCCAAAGCTACTCCAAAACGTATTAACAAGAGCCGAGATGGCTTCTCCCACCGATTGAGTAGCTTTCTTCAGGGTGTGCCATAACATTATTCGTCTCACCTTTTATCTCTTATCTCCCTTTCATTTCTGCACCAAAGATGATTTTGCCTACTGACATCTCCGTTAGCTGCCTAGGGCTGTTATTGGTCACATCAAACACCTTTAACATGACCTCTTATAACATCGGCGCAAACAACTGGACAATTTCCTTGATCAAGCTTTGATACCAGCTTGTTTTGATCGTGTGGGGATAGATTTCACGAGAAACTTTAAAAATCTTTTCGAAGTCCCTCTCAATATCTATGATAGACTGCGTTCTATAAAGTAAGACGGCATTTTCATAGTGGTGGAGCAAGCTACGATAGTCAAAATTGATGGTCCCCACTGTTGCAGCTTCTCCATCGACCAGCATTTGCTTGCTATGAAGAAATCCGGGACTATACTCGTAAATGCGAACTCCAGCAGACAACAAGTCAGGATAGGCTCCGCGAGTAACCAATTGGATGACCTTCTTATCTGGGATATATGGCGTCACAATTCGCACATCTACCCCTCTCAGAGCTGCATTTTTGATACTTTCGGTTAGATCATAGTCGGCAATCAGATAAGGAGTCGTGATATAGACATAATCTGTAGCTTGATTGATAAGGTTTTGATAGACCGTTTTTCCAACTTGAGCTCGGTAGATAGGTTTTGGCCCACTACTATAGGGAATGCAAAGTCCCATCCCATCTTTTGGTTGATTTTCGAGATGGTATTGATCAAAATCACTAATCTCTCCACGATTGATATACCAGGTGGATAAAAAGAGTCTGGTAAAAGCCTTTACTGCTGGACCATCCAACCGAATACCGCTATCCTTCCAGTAACCAAAGCGTTCGATATGGTTGATATACTCATCTGCTAGATTGGCACCACCTGTATAGGCAATCTGACCATCGATAATCATGATTTTACGGTGGTCCCGGTTGTTATAGGCAACGGTCAAGCGTGGAATCACCTTGTTAAATTTATGGGCTTCAATCCCTCGACCACGAAGCTGGATGGTATAATCTCCAGGCAGGGTAGCCATACAACCAATATCATCATAGAGGAGTTTGACTTCTATTCCTTGAGCAGCCTTTTCTTCCAAAATCTCTAAAATGCTGTTCCACATCAAGCCTTCTTCGATGATGTAGTATTCGAGAAAGATAAATTTCTCAGCTTTCTTGAGGTCCTCTAGCATCCGACACCACATACTTTCACCAGAGGCAAAAAATTGTGTATCCGTTCGATCATAGACATCTGCGTTCGTATCCATACTGAGGAGGGATTTGATGACGCCATAAGCAGACTTGTCTTGTTCTTTTAACTCCAAACGGAGGGCTCTGCTATTGTCCTCTCGGTCAACCATTGATTGGAGTTGTTTCAACTGCTTGACCTCTTTTTTAGATAGGCGGCGTTCTCCAAACATGATATAGACTAGGGGACCAAATACTGGAACAAAGGCTACTAACAGCCATGTTACCTTGCTTTCCGGATTCATAGAGCGATTGACAATCGATACAATGGTCGCCATACTCATCAAAATAACTAGGATAATCCAAACAATCGGAGCCATTCGACCTAGATAGAGAAACAAACCAAAGACGATAAACAACTCTGCCAACATAATGGTAATACTAAAACCATACTTAGACATGAGTAGCTGCATTTTTCTAGCTGTCATAATCCCCTTCCTTTTCTAACGTTCTCCCTCACCGCTTGATAAACGAATCTTTCTACTAGTATACCTCAGTTCAGGGGTAGATAGCAACCTTTTACTCTTGCTCAAGTTCTAACTCTTCCGTTTTCAGATGCCTATTATAGTTTGAGAGCCAACATATTGACCGTCATACCGGCAGCAGTTCCCATAAGATAAATAACATCTCCCTCCTTGACCAGTCCATGATCTAAAGAGTAAGCCAAGCCAAATGGCACAGAGACTGAAACCATATTCCCATAGTCAGTAACTAAGTTGAGGTATTGATTCTCAGCTACACCTAGTTTTTCCATAACCAAAGGAAGGGCGCGACTAGCCTGATGAGGAATGATATAGTCCACATCTGCCAAGGCTAGCTGTGTTTTTTCTTGAAACTCTTCAAACATGACTGGGATTTTACGAGCTGACAAGAGGAGGATTTTCTTTCCCTTCATATCGAACATATAATTGGTCTTAGTCGTTTCAGAGTACCCTTTTGGTTGAAAAGAAGTCAGACCTCCACGAATTTCCGTATCGTGAGCCCCTTCTGACCAAGTACGTTGGAGACTAGCAATAACCCCTTTTTCCTCATGGCTTTTTTGGAAAATAAAGGCTGCCGCCCCATCACTAAAGAGTTCAAAACTTTCTTTTTGATTCGGATTGAGCCCTAAACTTCCAACCTCACTAGACACAATCAAGACACGATTGTATTCGCCTGCCTCAATCAAGTGGGACATGGTCGATAGAGCAGAAATAAAGCTGGTACAGGTCGTATTGATATCCATAGCCGGGATTGAGAGTCCTTTTGCCACGCGCTCATGAATCAAGGCAGCCGTACAAGGAATAGGCTGAACACCAACTGCACTAGCTGATACAAGGCAATCGATATCTTTAATATCTAAGTTTGCATGTTCGAGTGCTCTCTGAACGGCTACCTCTGCTAAATCTAACTGCGTTTCTTCATTTTCAACTACACGATAACGCGTTTGATCTTTGAATTGGACGGTATTTTTTGGAAGGCAAACACCATATCCTGCGATTTCTACATGTCTTTTTACTTCTGTCATTGTCTTTTATCCTTTCATAAACGTTGGATTCGTTTGAGTTTACGGCTAGTATTCCAGTGATAATCTGAAAATTGGATTTCGGGAACTATAAACTGCTTTTGCTGAGCTAGGAGTTGAAACTGTGCTAAAATAGCTGTCTCCATGCCCTCATCTCGTTGGCTTAGACAAACTTCCACTAACTTCTCAGAATGTTGTTTGACTTGGTAATCTCCTACATTCTCCACAAAGAGGATGCAACGTCTGATAAAGTCAGGATAGATGGTCACCTGTCCCCCATCCAATCCTTCGAAATAGAAAATGTCGTCAGAGCGTCCTTCGACTTTGTCAATTCGTGTATAGCAGGAGCCACACGGACAAGGTTTCGGATTTTCAACCAAGATATCATTGAGCTGGTAACGATAAACAGGCTGACTAGTTCGTTTAAAGTCCGTAATCACTGGATAAAAAAACGGCGGTCATCCAGATACTGCTTTTCCACAAAGATAATGTCTTCGTTGAGATGCAGATTACCAGCTGAGCAAGTGCAAGCTAGGAAACCTTCGGTTGCCTGATAAACTTGGTCAATAATGGATAGAGAAAAAGGCTTCTGTGATGCGTTCCCTATCATTATCTTCCAAAATTTCTGCCACAGAAACGACCTTTTTGGGGATGAATGGCTAACTCTCCAGCCTTTAGTCGTTTGCTCAACTCAAGCAACATAGAGGCAGGGGCCACCACAATAGTCGGTTGGTAGCTATTTAGCCGTCCGATGTGCTCATCTGTATTTTTGAAAATATCAAAAGTACTCTAGACGAATGAGCGCTGTATTGATGGTCTGATAGAGTTCATTATCAGCTCTCAGGAAAAAAAGGCGATGCGGTGACCAAACAGCTGGCCCTTGGGCAACATCTTTGCCAAGATAGCTGCTGCCCACATACTGCGCTCTTTCTCTGTCGTGATAAAAAGCCCCCGATGTCCAGATGTCCCTGAAGACAGACCGACTGCCACTTCGCCTTTAAGTTCAGTGAAATCACGGGTCTTTTCACTTTCAATAGCCAAAGGCTAATGCTTCATCTCGATCCACTCCTTGGGTGTTAAGCTCATTAAAATGTTCCATCATAAAAAGCCTTGTCCATATGGTCAAAGTCGCTAGGAACCCCATTTTTTTAAAGTAGGGGCGACTCTCGCTTTAAAAAGTTCATATAGTTAGCTAATTGCTTTTTCTGATAGTTCTCTACAGCTTCTCGAGATTTGAAGTTATGAAGCCAACGAGTTTCAATAAAAGTTTTAAGAAAGGTTATTTTTTTCATATATGATACGCTCTATCCTTTCCACAGGGTCATGACTAACAACTACCTCGATACCATCTCTCAAGACTTCCTCCAGAAACTCTGTCCCCTTGATATAGGCATCCTTGTTGTCCTGAACCAAAGAAGGAAGCAGGTGCATTTGTTTGGTATAAGGTAGAAGGTCAATCCCCCCAGCATAAATCTGCTGCGATGAGAATCTGATAATCTGGAATAAAGAGACAGGCTTGCCCCCTAGCATGCCCATCAATAGAGGCTACTAGGATACTACCATCTCCGAAAAGATCACTAATCAGACGATAGGGAAATGCCGGGTGTTGCTGGTCAGCTCTGATAATGGTTAGATTTTTTTCAAAAGAAGCTGGCAAAAATTCCTTGAAAATCAAGTCTTTCAACTTGGGTTTCTGGTAAGCTTCATACACTTCTTTTGTCAGGATAAAGGTTGCATGAGGAAAGAAGCTAGCCCCTCCCAGATGATCTGGATGTAAATGAGATAGGATGACATAGTTAATTTCTTCTGGTTTGATTCCCTTCGCTTCCAGCAAATATGAAATCTGGTCCTTCTCTGTCATTTGAACAGGCGTCCCCAAACGATAGAAAGCGTAGCGAAGTTTGGTCTTAATATCATAGTGATAGCCAGTATCATATAGTAGATAGCCTTTGTCTCTGTGCTTAATCAGAAAGACACCAGCTGGGAAGGTCATCTTTTTATTCTTGACTCCTTTAAATAGCAAACCTGTATAGCTAGTACAGTATCCTGCTGGTAAATAATCAATGCTTTCGATAATCTTGGACATATTGTTCAATCCCTTCCGAAATACTGATTTGAGGGCAATAACTAAGTCTCGCTCCGCCTTGCTGATGTCCAGTGTCTGGCTATATCTCAGCAAGTAATAGGTATAGCGTGTCAGAGCTGGCTCACCTTTGAGTTTCAAGGTCTTATAAAGAAACTCTAAACTACTGGCAATAACTGACAAAAGAGGAGCCGGTACTCTTCTGTATGTTATCGGATAGCCCAACCCTCTCAAGGTTTCTTCTATCAGGTCCTTAAAGGCTCTTGGTTCCCCGTTGGTAATATTATAGACTTGGCCACTAGCCTGAGTAGCCTCTAGTGCCAAGCGAATGGCCAGAGCGACATTTTCCACACAGGTCATATCCATCAGTTGGCGACCATCCCCTATCAAGGGAATGCCAATCTTCTGACTGAGTTTGAGAACCCGGGGCAAAATACTCGTGTCCCCAATCCCAAAAAGCCCACGAGGTCGTAAGATAATGCTCGGAACATCGGGATAATCCTTAAACAGCTTCTCCGAAGCCAGTTTGCTACGAATGTAGTTGTTCAGATTATTTTCCTGAGGCGCAGCGCTTTCTTTGATGGCTAGCTGATCTCGAGGAGCAGCATAGATGCTAGGCGAGGACACATAAACCAAACGCTGAATACCAGCCTCCCGACAAGCATCCAGAACATACTTGGTCCCCAAGACATTTGTCTGGTAGAAATCTTCCCAAGGTCCCCAGACGGTAGAAAGAGCTCCCGCATGCACAACCATGTCCATACCCTGACAAGCCTGAGTCAGATCCTCTTGCTTGGTCAAATCTCCCTGGAAAAATACCACAGAGGAGTTCTCTAAAGACTGACCAACCTTGCGATTACGTCCAAAAGCGCGTACCTGATAGCCATGCTGACTGAGCTCTTCAACAACATACTTACCTAGAAAGCCCGTAGCACCTGTTACCAATACTTTCTTCATCTTTTATTTCTCCATGTTCTCTAAGAGCCGATGTATTTCGCTCTTCAGAATCTCTGTTGGCTGGTAGTCTTGAGCTGCACGACTAAGTTTGTTCAAATCTGACCAGTCAGCTCTAGCCAATAGCTCATCAAAGCGTGTCCAATCGCTTCCGTATCCTCTCGTTTAGCAGTCAGGGCAATCCCTGCCTCTAGCCCGCGAACCGCATAGTCATACTGATCATAGTCATGAGGGAGAATTAAGGCAGGCTTGCCATAGATAATACATTGGTAAAAAATACCCGCACCGCCATGATGAATCACATAGTCCATCTGGGGAATGTATTCTTTATAGGGAAGATAGGATACCACAGAAACATTATCCATGAGTTCCTCACATTGGAAATCTTGACTGCCAAACCCCAGGGTCACAAAGAAATGACAATCTGGATGGGCTTTTGCCAATTGTTGTGTCTGGTAGAGGAGATTGTCTTTGGCCCATGCTAGCTGAGTCCCACAAGATACGAGGACTTTCTTATGATTTGCATAAGGAGCCAAATCCAGAGGATAATTCTCTGCCCTCTCAATCGAAGACCCAAAAGGTCCCACCCAAAGGTAGTGCTCTGGAAAACCACTTTTCAGCTCCAACTCCTTCATCCCAATTCCCAAGATGGAATAGGGCGAATAAATGGTTTCCTGATTTTTGTGATTGTAGAGCTTAAAATCGTAACGTTTCAAGCGTTCTCTCAATAAAAAGGTTACGATTCGTTTCCCTATACGAGTCACTTTTCTTCCTAGCCACTGCTGGGTAGATTGGAAAGGATTCTTTGGGCTACCCATTCCTCCAAAGAAACAAGGCGGTCCATCTGTCGTTTCAATGGCAAACTGTGTCGCCATAGTGGTAATCCAAGGAATCCCCAACTCTTCCGCTACAAGTCCTCCAGAGATGGTTATAAAATCCGCAATAACAATATCTGGTCGATTTTTCTGCCACTCTTGCACTAGTTGATCAGACACTACATTGATCAAATCAAGACTAGCTGACAACTGTCGATAAGCAGAAATAAGGTTTAATTGCCCTTCATTGTTGGCTACACGCTCAAACTCGTCTACAGAATTTTCTAAAATAGGAAGCACCTGGAATCCCATCTCCTCTGCGACAGCTTTTCGTTGTGGTCCTGTAAATAATCGAATCTCATACAAGGGATCCTTCAACAAGGGGGCAAGTAGATTCAGTGTTGGGAAGAGATGCCCACTTAAGGGTACTACAACCACATCAATTTTGATTTTTCTCATATGTCTAGAATAGCAAATTTTTAAAAAAAGAACTACCAAAATGATAGTTCTTTCCAGCATTATTTAACTTCTTTTTCACTTTAAAAATTAGAAGAGTTCTTTGTAGAAGGCAATAGTTTCTTCTAAGGTTGGCATAAATGGATTTCCTGGTGCACAAGCATCGATCAGGCATTCTTAGAAAGGTAGTCAAAGTCAAAGTCTTTTTCTTGGATACCGAGTTCAGTGAGTTTCTTCGGAATCCCTACTATTTCAGACAGTTTCTCAATTTCAGTGATGGCGTAGGCTGCACATTCTTCATCAGTTTTCCCTTCAACATGAAGCCCCAAAGCTTTGGCTACATTGCGGAAAGCTTCTGGCACGCGTTTGGCATTTTCACGTTCTACAACTGGAAGAAGCATGGCACAGCAGACACCATGTGGCAAATTATACACTGCACCGAGTTGGTGAGCCATTGAGTGAACGTAGCCCAAACCAGCATTGTTAAAGCTCATACCGCCGAGGAAGATGGCATTGACCATCGCCTCACGCGCTTCGATATCCTGTCCATTTGCTACGGCACGAGGGAGGTACTCCTTGATGAGTTCAATGGCTCCGATAGAGAGTTTCTTGGTCACATCATAGGCACCCGGTGTTACCAAGGCTTCGACAGCGTGGGTAAGAGCGTCCATACCTGTTGCTGCTGTCAATCCTTTCGGTTTTGAAAGCATGAGTTCTGGATCATTGACAGAGATGAGGGCCAAGCTGTTCTTATCTACCATTACCATCTTGACTTTGCGTTCTTCGTCAGTAATCACATAGTTGATGGTGATTTCTGCAGAAGTTCCAGCTGTTGTATTGATCGCAACCACTGGCAATCCTTTTTTAGCAGACTTGTGGAGACCCTCATAGTCTTGCGGTTTTCCACCATTTGTCGCAATGATAGAGATACAACTAGCCGCATCCTGAGGAGATCCTCCCCCAAGACTAATGATGAAGTCACATCCATGCTCCTTCAAAGCAGCCACCCCATCTTTGACATTCTTACAAGTCGGATTTGGCTCCACATCGCTAAAGATCACATATTCGACTCCTTCAGCATCCAATGGTTTTAGGACTTTGGGTAAAATATCACTGCCTTCGATGAACTTATCTGTCACCAAAAGGGCCTTCTTATACCCCAGTTCCTTGATATACGGACCTACTTCATTTACAACACCTTTACCAATAAGGTTAACTGATGGAACGTAAAATGTAGCCATATGTTTTTCCTCCTGCGCCTTTGCGCTATTTGATTATTTACTATAAGTATACGACCTTATACGAAGTTTTACAAACATTTGTAAGCGTTTTAAGTAAAAAATTAGTAAAGAACAGCCAGCCCTTTTTTCAAGAAAAAAGCTCCAAAAAGATAGCTTTCATCTCATTGGAACTTTTACTTAATCATTATTGCTTAGTTAATACCACTCGGTCAGATACCTCTCGGTCCATATCGTCGATAATCAATTGATTACCATTAACTGCGTAAATCTTGACATCATCACCGATGATGACACGTTGATTTTCCGGCTCAAAACTAACTTGTTTGATTTCCTTATCTCCATCTGGTTCGACCTCAGTCCAGGTACCAGTTTTGCCTGTTACAACAAGAGTGATTTGGTCATTCTCATCTTTTCCAGTATAGGCACCATCAATGTTTGTAGGTTGAGCAACAGTAGCGTCCTGACTTGAGGACGCTTGTGGTTGACTAGCACTTGTAGTAGCACTAGAAGATGACTCTTGTTGAGTAGAGGATTGCTGAGCAGATTGCTGGGTAGGTGCTTGTGTCTTAGATCCACAAGCTGCTAAAAGACTAAGAATTGCTAGGGAAGCAATAGAAAGTGTGAATGTTTTTGTTTTCATAGCGATTTCCTTTCTTTTGTGCCAATGTTTTGCTGGATCAGTTTCCAGATGTACCTCCTACCTCAAGTATAACAACTTAAGTCTAGAAGGTCAACTAATCCCCATCGCTTCCTAGCAAACTCGCTCGAACTTCCGAGATAAAGTAGAGAGAACCCGTCACGAAAAGCAGGTCCTGATCATTGGCCTTTTCTTCAAATTCTCTGATAAAATCGCCATAGGAAGGAATCAAATCGTAACCTGCCACATCCTTCTCATCCAAAGAACCTTGGTAGTCAAAACCTGTCACCTTAAGTTCCACCTGAGGCAACTGCTCAGATAGATAACCTAACATTCCTTGATAATCTTTGCGTTTAAGGGCACCAAAAAGGATACGGACTTGATAGCCTTGTTGGATTTTCTCTTGGATAAACTCTACCAAACGGGTTAAGGCTGGAAGATTGTGAGCCCCATCTAGGTAGATTTGTGGGCGAATCCGTTCCAATCGACCTGCCCAGTGAGTTTCTTGCAAGGCCTGTCTCACAAGCTGTTCATCGACTTTTTCCTCTCTTGACGCCATAAAAAGTAGAAAGCTTTGTAAAGCCAAGGCGGCATTTTCTTGCTGGTAGGCGCCTTCCAAACCGATTTTAAGCTGGGAAAATCTTGCTAGGCTACTTGAAAAATCCCCAGCATTAAAGGTGAAGTCTTGTCCAGCTTGATAGAGGTCTACAGCTAACTCTCTTGCTCTTTTGTGACAGACAAGCTCCGCTTCTGGAGCAAGCTTGGCAATGACTGCCTTCTTTGCCAGCCTTGAAAATACCAGCTTTCTGCTCTGCTATTTCCTCCAGACTGTCCCCCAAGGTCTCCTGATGATCTAGGCCAATGGAAGTAATAACTGCAATCTCGCCTGTTACGACATTAGTCGTGTCAAGCAAACCACCAATCCCCACCTCTAGCAGGACTAGATCCACTCCCTGCTCTTTAAAGTAAAGCAAAGCAATCAGGGTCAACAACTCAAAGAAAGACAATTGATCATGTGTTTCTAAAAGAGTTTTTTCCATCTCCTTGACTTGGTTCGCTATACGGACAAAGTCTTCATCTGCGATCGGTTGTCCATTGATACAGATTCGATCATGGATGCTGATGATATGAGGAGAGGTAAAGGCCCCAACTTTTTTACCATGAGCTACAAACAACTCCCTCATGAAGGCAATAGTTGACCCCTTGCCGTTAGTTCCTGTTACATGGATAATGGGATAAGTCTTCTCAGGATTCCCTAGCAAATCCACTGCTCGCTGCATTCTTCCAAGTCCAGATCTAAAGTTTAGACCAATCCGACTATGGAGCCATTCTTCTACTTCAAACATATATCTCCTTAACAAAAATCCAATCAACTATCGCACCAAAGTATGACTGCAAATAAAAAGCGAGGTCGAGACAAAAATCCCGACCTCTCACCTGGTTAGCTAATCACTAGCTACTATAAATTTCAACGTGGGCTAAAAACGTCCGCTGGATGTTCCAACTCTCTCCAATTTCTGGGAGTTGGGCTGATACAGTCTCTGAGGTTACCTGCGTTTCTAATTTCTAGCGCAGGGCTAAAAACATCCACTGGATGTTCCAACTCTCTCCAATTTCTGGGAGTTGGGCTGATACAGTCTCCCAGACTGTATCACTCCTCCATATATGTGTTGAAAACTTCTTCAATCATATTCCATTCGTCTTCTGAGTCTTCTGGAATTGGTTGCAATTCGCCCTCTGTTCCGTCTTCATTTTCATTGAATGAGTATGCTTGAATCTCAACTTCACCATTTTCGTCTTCTTCTGCATTAACTGGCACTAGAAGGACATAGTTTTTACCAAATTCTTCCTTACCGTCAATTGTCAAAAGGATTTCAAACAAGGTTTCATTACCTTGGTCATCTACTAGTGTAATCAATTCACGTTCTTCGTGGTTGTGGTTATGATCGTGTGACATAGTTTCTCCTCTGTCTTAAAATTTTCTATCTAAATAATTTTGCAAAATCAGCTGGGCAGCTAATTTATCAATGACTTTTTTTCGCTTGTTGCGACTGATGTCTGCCTGCTCAATCAGCATACGCTCGGCTGCAACTGTGGTCAGGCGCTCATCTTGATAGTCTACTGGTAAACCAAAAATCTCTTCTAGTTTTGCTCCGTAGGCTTGACTGGCTTCTACCCGTGGACCGCTGGTATTATTCATATTTTTAGGCAAGCCCACTACAAAGCGTTCCACCTTATAGCTCTCAACCAATTCCTTGATGCGGTCAAAACCAAACTGACCCTGTTCCTCATTGATTTGGATAATTTCAAGGCCCTGAGCTGTAAAACCTAGTGGGTCACTAATGGCAACGCCTACCGTTTTTGAACCAACGTCCAATCCCATAATTCTCATAGATTATAGATCGACTCCTTGTCCTTTAAGGTAATAGCGCACCAATTCTTCAACAATTTCATCACGCTCGTACTTACGGATTTGATTTCGCGCATTGTTGTATCGAGGAACGTAGGCAGGGTCTCCACTCAATACATAACCCACAATCTGATTGATCGGATTGTAGCCTTTTTCATTCAGAGAAGCATAGACGTCTGTCAACGTTTCACTAATTTCCTTCTTATTGGAATCATCCAATTTAAAACGTACAGTTTCTTCAGTAAATCCCATTCTAACACCCTCTTTCCTTAGAATAGTACTATTATAGCATATTTCCTTACGTTCCACAATTAAGTCCGTCTATTTATTTGGATTTTCTATTGTTCTGTCGCTCCATTTGCTATTCTATCTTCGATATATTGGCTTGGTTCATTTTTCAAAAGAGTCTCTAAGCCAATATTCTTTAGATATTCTACTTGCGCCGCCTTTTTGACATCTAAAATTTGAAAATCATAAGTCGTCGTAGTTTCCATCTCTGTCTCGCTGATTAGCTGAGTTTCAACCGTAAAACCTTCTAACTTACGTGCTTCTTGGAGACTTTCATCTTTCTCCTCGGCTTCCGCGAAGGCTTTCTTTGTAGCTTCAAGACCGTGGTCAGCGATAAAGGATTTCAACTCCTCACTTAAGGGCCGTGTCTGCCGGATAACCAATTTTAGAAATTGCTTCCCTCTATAAGTAATTGTTTGAGTTTGCTTAACGCCCCCTTCTGACTCAGGGAGAAGTAAGGTCTTGGTTACAACCGTGTTCTTCTCGGCATTATCTAGAACTGGCAGGGTAGACTGGAGTTCTTCTGACGACGTTGTTGAAGCAGCAGTTGTCCCCTTCTTTTGTCCACAACCAACAAGTAAAAAAAGGAGGGCAAACGCACTGATTACTATTTTTTTCATATTTCCTCACATGATTTTTAGATAAAAAATGAACAAGGCTAGGAGATACCCCAGCCTTGATGTTTATAGAGCTGCACGCAAACGTGCCTCTGCATTTTCTACATTACGGACAGAGCGTGGTAAGAAAGCACGGATATCATCCTCTTTATAGCCGACTTGCAGGCGCTTCTCATCCACAAGAATCGGGCTTTTTAGAATCCGCGGTGTTTCCATGATTAAGTTGAGCACTTCATTGACACTCAAATCTTCGATGTCAACTCCCAAAGCTTTCGCATAGCGGTTTTTTGATGACACAATACTAGCAATTCCATTTTCTGTCTTTGTCAGAATATCAAGTAATTCTTCTCTCGTAATTCCTTCTTTGCCAAGATTTTGTTCTTTATAACTTAACTGGTGGGCATTGAGCCAGGTCTTTGCTTTTTTTACAGCTGGTACAACTGGAGACTGTATAAATTTTAATCATGTACCTACCCCTTTCGCTACATGTTACTATCAGTTTAGTCTATTATACCATAAAAAAACATCCGACTTGCGACCTATTTTTTTAAAAAAATTTAACTTTTTTTCGCGATTTTCGTACTTTTTTCTTGACAAAAATCAATTTATAGCCAACTTTTAAATTTTTTTGATATACATTCGTTTCACTACTGTAACACTGATCATATAGAGAACGATTATCAAGAGCAAAAAAAGGAAATAAATTGGTTTCAAAGGGATCAAACGAAGGATGCCAGCGATTGAAGAGTAGGGAAGGAAAGTCACAAAACTAGCTGCTAGCAAGGTTGTTCCAAGAACAAACCATGACGGACGACTTTGTAAGAAAGGAAGTTTTGCTGAACGAAGCATATGGATAACCATGGTTTTGGGGACCACATAGATTCAATGAACCAACCTGTCTGGAACAAAATGATAAAACTAGTTGCCGACTCTGCTCCATGAACATAGGCTTGACCTGTCGCCATTGGAACAATGACAAAAATAGAGCAAAGATAAAAGTCAAAATATCAAAGGCAGAAGAAATTGGCCCCATCCAAATCATAAAACGAGTAATGGACTGAGCTTCCCACTTATGAGGATGCTTCAAAAAGTCTTCATCCACATTATCAAATGGCAAGGCGATACAAGAAAGATCGTAAACTAGGTTTAACACAATCAAGTGAATCGGAGCCATGGGAAGGAAAGGCAAAAAGATACCAGACACCAGTAGGGACAGAATGTTTCCGAAATTAGAGCTGACTGTCATCTTGATATATTTGGTCATGTTGGCATAGACTTTGCGCCCTTCAACCAGACCTTTTTCAAGCACCATCAAATCTTTATCTAGCAAAATGACATCAGCCGTTTCTTTGGCAATATCTACTGCTGTGTCAACAGAAACCCCCACATCTGCTACTTTCATAGAAGGGGCATCATTGATCCCATCCCCCATATAGCCGACACAATGTCCGTTGGATTTGATTTGTAAGATGATTCGTGCTTTTTGATCAGGAGAAAGTTTGGCAAAGACGGTTACCTTCTCGACTGCTTGGGCCAACCCTTCGTCCGTCATGGCGTCAATATCAGAACCCAACAAGATTTGATCAACATCTAAACCAACTTTTTCACATACTGCTTGGGTTACCTTCTCATTATCCCCCGTCAGAATCTTGGTTTGAACACCGTGCTCTAACAAAGCTTGAATAGCAGGTGCTGCTGATGGTTTTGGTGGGTCTAAGAAGGCAAGATATCCTGTTAGAATCATCTCTTTTTCATCTTCAACGGAGTAAGCAAAACCTTCTTTTAGACCTGTTTTATAGGCAACTCCCAAGACTCGCAATCCCTGTTGATTGAGTTGGTCTACTTCTTTTAAAATTTCCACTCGGATATCATCCGTCAGAGGGCTAATCTGACCTTGATATTCCACATGGGTTGAAATCGCAAGCATCTCCTCTAGGGCACCCTTGGTTACCAAGCTAACAACTTCATTTTCATCCTTGACGATGACACTCATCCGTCTGCGTTCAAAGTCAAATGGAAGTTCATCGATTTTTTGGAAGCTAGTATCCAAATTTTGTAGAATAGCGTGTTCTTTAGCTTCTTTTTCAGTTCTACTGATAATAGCTCGATCCATTAAATTTTTCAATCCCGTTTGAAAATAGGAATTGAGATAAGCACGTCTCAACACAGACAAATCCAAATCTCCATGTATATCCAAGGATATTCTAGGACAATTTCGTCTTGGGTAAGGGTTCCTGTTTTATCTGTGCATAGGATATCAATAGCACCTAGGTCTTGAATGGCATTGAGTTTTTTTATGACGACTTTTTCCTTTGCCATGATAATGGAGCCTTTAGCTAGACTGGCCGTGATAATCATGGGAAGCATCTCAGGTGTGAGCCCGACGCCCACACTCAAAGCAAATACGCCAGCCTCTAACCAATCTCCATCCGTCAAACCATTGGAAAGAAATACGATGGGAACCATGACCAACATCAAACGGATTAAAAGCCAGGAGATACTGTTCATATCCCGTTCGAAAGAGGTGGGCTCGTCATAAGTATTGAGAGTCTGCTCTATTTCCCCCATCATGGTGTCATCACCGACCGCTAGAATCAAAGCCTTGGCGCTTCCTGATATCACGTTGGTTCCCATGAAGGCGAGTGCTTCTGCTTCTAGCAGACTATCAAAATTTGACTGACTCATTTTTGACAAAGCCAATTTTTCAACTGAATCACTTTCACCTGTCAAGCCAGACTGTTGAACAAAGAAATCACGTGATTCAATCAAAAGGAGGTCTGCCGGAATCATATCCCCAGCACTTAATTTGACTATATCTCCAACGACTAAATCCTCAATCGCGACCTCTAAACTCTGGCCTTCGCGAATAACCGTGGCTGTATTCACAATCATTTTTGATAGATTGGTCGCAGCTTTATCGCTCCGTAATTCTTGGACAAAGCGTATACCGCCAGAGATCAATACGAGAACGACGATAATGATAGAGGTTGTCGGATCCTCTTGTCCAGGCTTCGCCAACCAGACATTGGTCACCATGGAGATCATAGCGATGACCAGCAGGATGATGGTAAATGGATTGATAATAGATTCGTAAATCTTTTTGAGGATACTGTCTTCTTGACCCTTGGTGATGGTGTTTTCGCCATATAGGTCACGATTTTTCTCCACCTGCTCCTCAGTCAAGCCTGTTAGACTTGTCTTGTAAAAAGATAGAGTTTCTTTTAGAGGTGTATGAATAGCTGTTGCTAATCTTTCTTTTGTAGTTTTCATTGGTTTCTCCTATCTGTATGAATGATGTGTTTCATACACAGAGACCAATCGCTTTATAAGGGCAGAGCGACACAAATCAGCGATTGGCTGTGTATGTGCGGTTCTGGGTGATCGTCAATTTGCATCGTCTGTCTCCTTTCCCTGTTCTAAAACAGTAGAAAATCCTGCCATAAAATGGCAGGATTAAAAAACTAATTATCTGTTTTTTCGTTCAAGCTTTAACTCCATAGGGCAATGAAATGAGCTTAGTCTTGGCCTTCGCGACCAGGACTGTTGACCAACGAGTAGTGTCTCCACTGCTTTGCGGTAGTCATCCGTATCCCTATGGTAGCCTCACCTACCGTTTTCGTCTATCAGTATAAACCTTTAAAAATATAAAAAGTCAATGATTTATCTCATTTTTTTTAGATAACAATCAATTCTTTTTGGAGCAAGTGTCAATAACTCACAACCGTTATCTGTAATCAGGATATCATCTTCAATACGAACCCCGTATTTACCTTCAATATAGATACCCGGTTCATCAGTCAAGACCATACCAGATTTAATGACTTCTTTGGAAGTTTGGCTAAAAGTAGGGTTCCTCATGGATATCAAGTCCGATACCGTGCCCGATACCATGGGTAAAGTAGTCGCCATAGCCTGCTTCTACGATAATATCACGAGGAATTTTGTCAAAGTCGCGGAAACCTAGCCCCGCCTTAGCCTGGTCAATCAGGGCTTGATTGCTGCGCAGGACAATATCATAAATCTCCCGCTCTTCATCTGTCACCTGCCCCACATGAACAGTCCGCGTCATATCGCTGACATAGTGGTTGTAGTAGCAACCAAAGTCCATGGTCAGGGTTTCACCCTTTTGGATGACCTTGTCACTAGCCACGCCATGTGGCATAGCAGAGCGGTAACCCGAAGCGATGATAAAGTCAAAGGAAGCTCCTGAAGCACCTAGCTGGCGCATACGGGCATCTAAAAAGTTCATGACAGCCTGCTCTGTCGTCTGACCAGGCTTAATAAAGTCCAGCACGTCTAGGAAGGCTTGGTCAGAAATCTGGCAAGCCTTGCGAATAGTCGCGATTTCTTGCTCATCCTTGATCATGCGCAGATTTTCGATAAAGCCTGTCATCGGAACCAACTCATGACCAGCAAACACACTTTCCAGCATCTTGAAGTAAGCATAGGAAATTTCATCGTCAAAACCGATTTTTTGGAGATTATCGTCCGCTATAATTTTAGCAATCTCACCAACTGCATCACGCGTTTCAACAATATCAAATCCTTGAACTACGCCCTTGGCAATCAAGGTATAACGAGAATCCGTCAGAAAAATCCGACGCGACTTGCTGATAAAACTGTCGCTTCTGTTCCACTGAAACCAGTCAGATAGTAAATATTCTTCAGATTAGTTACTAAGACAGCATCACACTCTGTCTGTTTTAAAGCTACTTCAAATTTTTCAACTCTTGATAACATGAGAGAACCTCCGTAAATGATTTAATTTATTATAGCAAAAAAATATCGAAAATAATACAATCTATATAGTTAGGATTAGATAAAATTGACTTTTGAAAGCGCTTAATGTATAATTTTTGTTAACCAAGAAAGAATGAGGTAACGATATGAATAAAACTGAATTACTGTTACAAAGACTAGATGAGATTGGTCAGTCTCTAAAAGATTCGAAACAAGCACTAGCTTTGCTGGCACTTGGTTCTTGCGGAACAGAAAGAGAACGATTGGATCAGTACTCAGATTTAGACTTCTTTGTTATTGTAAAAGATGGCTACAAGCAGACCTATATCCAAGACCTAACCTGGTTAAGTAAGCTCGAACCAATTGCGTTTCACTACCAAAATACAGTGGACGGACATAAAGTTCTATTTGAAGATGATGTTTTTTGTGAATTTGCTGTCTTTGAAGCTCATGAACTAGTAAACATTCCCTTCTCTGAAGGCAAGATTATCTGGAAGGAGATCGGTTTTGATGAAACAATCTGTCAGCCACAAAGACTGCCATCAAAAGAAAACAGAGACCGTGAATGGCTGTTGGGAGAAATTTCATGTAATCTATATTTAGGGCTAGGTCGCTATCAGCGAGGCGAAAAATTAGCTGCTTATGATTTGATCCAAAACAGATCCGTCAAGCTTTGGACTGAACTAATCAGTTTGGAAACAACTTCTAAATCTAATTTTATAGATATCTTTAATACCAACAGACGATTTGAAGAAGGTTATCCAAAGGAAGCCAAGCAATTGCCTCACTTTTTGCAAGGTTACGAACGCATTTCTGAGTCTGCTCAAGCACTCCTAGAATATCTGGATAAATACTATTCTCTTAACCCATTTATAAAAGAAAAAATTCGTAATTTATTATAAAAAAGACTCTGCCTAAAAAAGCAGAGCCTTTTAAATCTTATTTTAACTTTCCTTTTAGATACTGGCCAGTATAGCTAGCAGAGTTTGTAGCAACTTCCTCTGGTGTACCAGTAGCAATAATCGTACCACCACCGACACCACCCTCAGGTCCCAAGTCGATGATATGGTCTGCAGTCTTGATAACATCTAGATTGTGCTCAATGACAAGTACTGTATTGCCATCGTCTACAAAGCGAGCCAAGACCTTGAGCAAGCGAGCGATATCCTCCGTATGAAGTCCTGTCGTCGGCTCATCCAGAATATAGAATGACTTACCTGTTGAGCGTTTGTGGAGTTCACTAGCCAACTTCATACGCTGGGCTTCTCCCCCCTGACAGGGTCGTAGCTGGTTGTCCTAGCGTTACATAGCCCAACCCCACATCCTTGATGGTCTGGAGTTTGCGTTGAATCTTAGGAATGTGTTGGAAGAATTCCACTGCATCGTTAACGGTCATGTCCAAGACTTGCGAGATATTCTTTTCCTTATAGTGAACTTCTAGGGTTTCACTGTTGTAGCGGGTTCCGTGGCAGACTTCACAAGCCACGTATACATCTGGCAAGAAGTGCATCTCAATCTTGATAATCCCGTCACCTGAGCAGGCTTCACAGCGACCACCCTTGACGTTGAAACTAAAACGGCCCTTTTTATAGCCTCGAATCTTAGCTTCATTTGTCTGGGCAAAGAGGTCACGGATGTCATCAAAGACACCTGTATAGGTAGCCGGATTGGACCTCGGTGTTCGTCCGATTGGGCTCTGGTCAATATCAATCAGACGATCCACATGCTCAATCCCTGTAATCGTTTTAAACTTACCAGGTTTGTCTGAATTGCGGTTAAGTTTTTGAGCGATTGCTTTTTTGAGGATGCTGTTGATTAAGGTCGATTTCCCTGAACCTGACACCCCCGTCACTGCGATGAATTTCCCTAGTGGGAAGCGAGCAGTGATATTTGCAAATTGTTCTCACGCGCTCCTGTCACCTCGATAAAGCGGCCATTTCCTACACGGCGCTCAGCCGGTACTGGAATGGCGCGTTTGCCTGACAAGTACTGACCTGTGATGGACTTGCTGTTGCGAGACACCTGCTTGGGTGTCCCTGCAGCGACGATTTCTCCACCAAAGACACCGGCACCGGGACCAACGTCAATCAGATAATCCGCCTCGCGCATGGTATCTTCGTCGTGTTCCACCACGATGAGAGTATTGCCCAAGTCACGCATCTTTTTCAGACTGGCAATGAGACGGTCATTGTCCCTTTGGTGAAGACCAATCGATGGTTCGTCCAAAATATAGAGGACTCCTGAGAGGTTGGAACCAATCTGGGTAGCCAAGCGAATACGCTGACTCTCCCCACCCGAAAGGGTTCCTGCTGAACGAGATAGGGTCAGATAGTTGAGACCCACGTTATTAAGGAAAGTCAAACGATCCTTGATTTCCTTGAGAATGGGACGGGCGATGATGGCTTCATTTTCAGACAAGGTCAGCTGACTCACCAACTCCAAATGGTCTGCGATAGACAGGTCTGAGATTTCACCGATATGTGGCCCTTTCTCGCCACCCACACGGACAGACAAGGCCTGGTCATTGAGACGGTAGCCATGGCAAGTTCCGCAGGTCAACTCATTCATGTAGAGACGCATCTGGGTGCGCGTGTAGTCACTGTTAGTCTCATGGTAACGACGTTTGATATTATTGACAACTCCCTCAAAAGGAATGTCAATATCCCGTACACCGCCAAATTCATTTTCATAGTGGAAATGAAATTCTTTGCCATCCGAGCCGTAGAGAATCAAGTTCTTATCTTCTTCTGACAAGTCCTCAAAGGGCTTATCCATATCCACTCCAAAGGCTGTCATGGCTTGTTCTAGCATGTTAGGATAGTAGTTAGATGAGATAGGATTCCAAGGCGCAAGTGCACCTTCACGAAGTGTCTTGCTGGTATCTGGCACCACTAAGTCGATATCCACCTCCAACTTGATGCCCAAACCATCACACTCGCTACATGATCCAAAAGGCGCATTGAAGGAGAAGAGACGAGGCTCTAACTCTGGTACGGTAAAACCACAAACTGGACAGGCATAGTGCTCAGAGAAGAGCAACTCAGAATCGTCCATGGTGTCGATAATCACATAGCCTTCTGCGATACGAAGGGCAGCCTCGATTGAGTCGAAGAGACGGCTACGAATGCCCTCCTTGATGACGATACGGTCGACCACAACATCGATATTATGTTGCTTGCTCTTAGACAACTCTGGCACTTCGGTTACATCATAGACCTCCCCGTCCACACGGACACGAACATAGCCATCTTTCTGAATCTTTTCAATGACACTCTTGTGTTGACCTTTTTCTTGCGGATGACAGGGGCCAAAATCTGCAAACGTTGGCGTTCTGGCAATTCTAAGACCTTATCAACGATTTGCTCAACAGAAGAAGCCTTGATAGCCCCGTGTCCATTGATACAGTAAGGTGTCCCCACACGTGCGTAGAGGAGGCGCAGATAGTCATTGATCTCAGTCGTAGTTCCCACCGTCGAGCGAGGGTTTTTGCTAGTCGTTTTTTGGTCGATGGAAATAGCTGGGCTGAGACCGTCAATGGCATCTACATCTGGTTTTTCCATGTTACCCAAGAACTGACGAGCGTAGGCTGACAAGCTCTCTACATAACGACGCTGCCCCTCCGCATAAAGGGTATCAAAAGCTAGACTGGATTTCCCAGAACCTGACAAGCCTGTCACAACAACCAGCTTGTCTCTTGGAATCTCCACATCGATATTTTTTAAGTTATGGGCACGCGCCCCATGAATCACAATTTTATCTTGCATCTTTGTTCTTTCTAGTCCATTATTGCTTTCCATTATACCAAAAAATGTGAAATTCTATTACCCAAAAATCTGTTTTTATAGTATAATAGTACGGTGCAAAAAATCAAACACTGAATAGTAGGAAAGGACAGGGGATATGAAACAAGTTTTTCTCTCAACCACAACTGAATTTAAAGAGATCGACACGCTTGAACCGGGTACTTGGATCAACCTCGTCAATCCTACACAAAATGAATCGTTGGAAATCGCCAACGCCTTTGATATTGATATTGCCGACCTTCGAGCACCACTCGATGCGGAAGAAATGTCTCGTATTACCATCGAAGATGAGTACACTTTGATCATCGTGGACGTTCCCATCACAGAGGAACGAAACAATCGCACCTACTACGTTACGATTCCGCTGGGGATTATTATCACCGAGGAAACCATTATCACCACCTGCTTGGAACCCCTCCCAGTTCTCGATGTCTTTATCAACCGTAGACTGCGCAACTTCTACACCTTCATGCGTTCACGTTTTATCTTCCAGATTCTCTACCGCAACGCTGAACTTTACCTGACGGCCCTCCGTTCGATTGACCGTAAAAGTGACCAGATCGAAAGTCAACTTCACAAATCTACTCGAAACGAAGAACTGATCGAACTCATGGAGCTGGAAAAGACCATCGTCTATTTCAAAGCCTCACTTAAAACAAATGAGCGCGTGATTAAGAAATTGACCAGCGCAACTAGCAATATCAAAAAATACTTAGAGGACGAAGACCTACTTGAGGATACCCTGATTGAAACCCAACAGGCCATTGAGATGGCAGATATCTATGGAAACGTCCTTCACTCTATGACAGAGACCTTTGCCTCTATCATTTCCAACAACCAGAACAACATCATGAAGACCTTGGCTCTCGTGACCATCGTCATGTCTGTCCCAACCATGATCTTCTCAGCCTACGGGATGAACTTTAAGGATAATGAAATCCCTCTAAACGGCGAACCTCACGCCTTCTGGTTAATCGTCTTTATCGCCTTTGCTATGAGTGTTTCACTCACACTCTATCTCATCCATAAAAAATGGTTCTAAGAGGAATCCCTATGTCTCAGATTGATCTACAAAAATTAACTAAGAAAAATCAAGAGTTTATCCATATTGCTACCCAGCAGTTTGTCAAAGATGGCAAAACAGATGCTGAAATCAAGGCTGTTTTTGAGGAAGTCATTCCTAAAATCCTTGAAGAGCAAGCCAAAGGAACGACAGCTCGTTCCCTCTACGGGGCTCCAACTCACTGGGCTCACAGCTTCACCGTCAAGGAGCAATACGAAAAAGAGCATCCAAAAGAAAATGATGATCCAAAACTCATGATTATGGACTCAGCCCTTTTTATCACCAGTCTCTTTGCACTGGTTAGCGCTCTGACTACGTTCTTCTCTACAGACCAAGCTATTGGCTATGGTTTGATTACCCTCTTGTTGGTTGGGCTTGTTGGAGGAGTTGCCTTCTACTTGATGTACTACTTTGTCTACCAGTACTATGGACCAGACACAGATCGTAGCCAGCGCCCTCCATTCTGGAAATCCATCCTCGTCATCCTAGCTGCTATGCTTCTCTGGTTGGCTGTCTTCTTCGCAACAAGCTTCCTACCAGCCAGCCTCAATCCAATCCTCGCTCCGCTGCCTTTAGCCATCCTAGGAGCAGCCCTTCTTGCCCTTCGCTTCTATCTCAAGAAACGCTTCAATATCCGAAGTGCAAGCGCAGGTCCATCACGTTACTAAGAAAAGGAAAGAGCTATGGCATATAGTCAATCTTTAGCTCAGCAGATTCGAAAAATTCTAGCACTCAAACTTCCTCCCCAAATTTTTGAAGAAGAGCTAGAAGAAAAGAAACTGTTTGGTGGCCTGGCCTTTATGATTCGTGGGAAAATGGTCCTTACAGTCAGTTCCAGAAAGGAAGAGCTGGTTATGGTGAGAATTGGCAAAGAAATGGAAAAGCAAGTTCTACCCCGAACAGGAGCTCATACCACATTGATGAGAGGGTGACCTTATCATGGCTATGTAGACCTAGATATAGAAGGTCAAAAAGAATTGCCTTACTGGATTGATTTAGCCCTCTCCTATAATCAAGAGTTAACCAAGTAACTCATATCTAGCGAGATTACTGATTAGAAAACGAAAAGCAACTGCACCGTGAACTGCACCCCAAAAGTTAGACAGAAAAAATCTAACTTTTGGGGTGTTTTTATTATGAAATTGAGTTATGAGGATAAAGTTCAGATCTATGAACTTAGAAAAACAAGGATATAGCTTAGAGCAACTTTCAAATAAATTTGGGATAAACAATTCTAATCTTAGGTACATGATTAAATTGATGGATCGTTACGGAATAGAGTTCGTCAAAAAAGGCAAGAATCGTTACTATTCTCCAGAACTAAAACAAGAAATGATTGATAAAGTCCTACATGAAAACTGGTCTCAAGATAGAGTTTCTCTCGAATATGCTCTCCCAAATCGTGGTATGCTTCCAAATTGGCTGGCGCAATACAAGAAAAAAACGGGTATACTATTGTTGAGAAAAACAAGAGGGAGACCAGCTAAAATGGGACGTAAACCAAAGAAGAAACCCGAAGAGATGACAGAGTTAGAACGTCTTCAAGCAGAAAATGAGTACCTGAGAGCGGAGAATGCTATTCTAAAAAAAGTTGAGGGAACTCCGATTGAAGGAGGAAAAAAGAGCTAGAAGAAAAAAACAGAAATTGTTCAAGGATTAGTAACAGAGTTTCCTTTAGATATCCTTCTAAACATTATAAAAGCTTGCTCGTTCAACCTATTATTACCACTTAAATCAGCTGAATCAAAGTAGATAAAGATCAAGCTATCAAATTGGAAATACAAGACATTTATAATGAGCATAAAGGAAATTATGGCTATCGGAGAGTTACTCTTGAACTAAGAAATCGTGGTTTTGTAGTGAATCATAAGAAGGTCCAACGTCTGATGAAAGTCCGTGGTCTAACAGCTCGGATTCGTCGGAAACGAAAGTATTCTTCATACCAAGGAGAGATTGGCAAGAAAGCAGAGAATCTCATTCAACGCCAGTTTGAAGCATCAAAGGCTAATGGAAAAAGTGCTATACGGATGTGACAGAATTTGCCATTCCAAATAGCACACAGAAACTCTATTTATCGCCTGTTTTAGACGGCTTTAACAGTGAAATTATTGCTTATCATCTTTCTACTTCGCCCAACTTAGAGCAAGTAAAAATGATGTTGGAACAGGCATTTACAGAGAAACACTATGAAAATACCATTTTACACAGCGACCAAGGCTGGCAATACCAACACGATTCTTATCATCGGTTCCTAGAGAGTAAGGGAATTCAAGCATCTATGTCACGCAAGGGCAACAGCCCAGATAACGGTATGATGGAGTCCTTCTTCGGTATTCTTAAGTCTGAGATGTTTTATGGTTATGAGAAGTCATTTCAGTCGCTTAACCAATTGGAACAAGCTATTGTGGACTACATTGATTACTACAACAATAAACGAATTAAGATAAAACTAAAAGGACTCAGTCCTGTGCAATACAGAACTAAATCCTTCGGATAAATTAATTGTCTAACTTTTTGGGGTCAGTACACCGGTGGTTGCTTTTTTCTTGCTTGCCTACAAGCTTCCCTCTACCCTGTTCCCTATAGTTTTCTCTCATCTTTTATGATAAAATAGGCTCAATCAATTTCTAGGAGGTCGAGATATGGTTTCTACTATTGGTATCGTAAGTTTATCTAGTGGAATTATCGGAGAGAACTTTGTCAAGCACGAAGTGGACTTGGGTATTCAACGTCTCAAGGCCCTTGGACTCAATCCTATCTTTTTACCTCATTCACTAAAAGGCTTAGACTTTATCAAGGATCATCCTGAGGCGCGTGCAGCCGATTTGATGCAGGCCTTTTCGGACGATAGCATCGACATGATCCTCTGCGCCATCGGTGGTGATGATACCTATCGTTTGCTACCTTATCTTTTTGAAAATGACCAACTACAAAAGGTTATCAAACAAAAGATTTTTCTTGGCTTTTCGGATACGACCATGAACCATCTCATGTTGCATAAACTAGGAATCAAGACTTTTTATGGGCAATCCTTTCTGGCAGACATTTGTGAGTTGGACAAGGAAATGTTGCCCTACAGCCTTCACTACTTTAAAGAACTGATCGAGACTGGAAGAATCTCAGAAATCCGCCCTAGCGACCTTTGGTATGAGGAAAGGGCTGATTTTAGCCCTAATGCTCTGGGAACAGCTCGAGTCAGCCATGCAAATACCGGTTTTGACTTGTTACAAGGAAATGCTCAGTTTGAGGGGGAAATCCTCGGTGGTTGCATCGAGTCCCTCTATGATATCTTTGACAATTCTCGATATGCAGACAGTAGAGAACTCTGCCGAAAGTACAAACTCTTTCCTGACTTATCCGACTGGGAAGGAAAAATCCTCTTGCTAGAAACAAGCGAAGAAAAGCCTGAGCCGGAAGAGTTAAAAAAGATGTTACGGACTTTAAAGGACACTGGTATATTTGAGGTCATCAGAGGACTCTTGGTCGGGAAACCTATGGATGAAACCTTCTATGATGACTATAAGGAAACACTGATGAACATCATTGACAGCAATATCCCGATTGTCTATAATCTAAACGTTGGGCACGCCACACCAAGAGCCATTGTTCCCTTTGGCGTCCATGCTTATGTGGATGCACAGGACCAAGTCATTCGCTTTGACTATAACAAAAAATAAACAATTTCTCCATTTTTGTGCTTTTGTATTGATTTTCGTTACAATTTGTGTCTGAATTTATTGCATTTCGCTAATTTCTATGATATATTTTTGAAGGAGGTATATATGACTAAACAAAAAATAAATCAAATTGTCGGTTCAATCGGGGCCTTTATCGGAATTATTGTATTTATCGCCTACATCCCACAAATTTTTGCCAATTTACAAGGCAACAAAGCTCAACCATTCCAGCCTTTATCCGCAGCAGTATCTTGTTTAATTTGGGTTATTTACGGATGGACAAAAGAACCTAAGAAGGATTGGATACTAATTATTCCAAACTCAGCTGGCGTTGTCTTAGGTGGACTGACATTTCTTACTGCACTATAAAAATTACTAGCATATAATCAAAAAGCTGAGATAAATCTCTCAGCTTTTTTTCTATATTCTCAGATAATTAGACGCCTGCACTCACTAATTTCCGTTTTTCCACTCACAATCATTCTCATGATCATCTATCAGACCTGCCGCCTGTAGAAAAGCTAAAACGGCGACTGGACCTGTAAATTTGAAGCCTCGTTTTTTGAGATCTTGAGATAACTTTTCAGACAGGGCTGTTTTAGCAGGTGCTAGGTGATAGTCAGGGACATCATTGATGATGGTTTGTCCATTGACAAAAGACCAGAGATAGGCATCAAAAGAGCCATATACTTCCTGAACTTGTAAAAATGCTTCAGCATTGGCACGCGTAGCAAAAATCTTGGCTCGATTTCGGATGATGGCTGGATTCTCTAACAAGGCTTCCAACTCCGCATCTGCCATCTCTGCGACCGCTTGAATTTGATAGTCATGAAATGCTTCTCTGAAAGCTTGGCGCTTGTTTAGCACCGTTTCCCAAGACAAACCAGCCTGATAGGTCTCCAAACAAAGCAACTCAAAAAGGGCGCGGTCATCATGAAGAGCCTGTCCCCACTCTTCATCATGGTAGGTCACATATAAAGGGTTATTCATTTTTACCCACGAACAACGTTTTGTCATACTATTCTCCTATTTGACCAACATTTTAAGTGCAGATTTGATATAGTTCTCAGCTGTATCCGTCGTTCCTTCAAAGAATTTCTTGATTTTCTTAAGCTCAGTTGCCTTGTAGCCCAGTGCCAACATGGCTTCCATAGCTTCTTCCAATTCTTGGTTTTCAGCACTGGCTTGCACTGAGACCTTGGCAGGAAGGTCATCACTAGCCACGACTACCTTACCTTCCAAGTCCAGCACCATTTGCTGGGCTGTTTTCTTACCAATTTTAGGGAATTTTGTCAAGTAGGTGATGTTCTTAGTTTCAATCGCCTGAACCAAGCCAGCATTATCATCGGCTGCGATAATAGCAAGAGCTGATACAGGACCAATCCCTGAAACCGAGATCAGACTGAGGAAGAGCTTCTTCTCATCTTCTGAGCGAAAACCGTAAAGCAGATGGGCATCCTCACGGACAACTTGATGCACATAAATCTGAGTTTCTTGATTAACCCGACCTGAGTAAGCATAAGGATTGGCTACATGCAGGATATAACCGATACCATTTGCCTCAAGGACGATATATTTAGCAGTGATTTTGGTAATGATTCCTTTTAGATATTCGTACATAGTTTTTTCTCCATTATTTTGCCTATCTAGTATACCATATTTCCCCAAGACAGACTGCAACAAAAGGTGCAACCTCTGGTTGACAAATAGTACAGGAGATTGTATTCTCATTATAAGTAAAAATTGTTAGGATAGAAGTAGAAAAAGGAGGATAGCATAATGAAACTCGCAGAAAAACTATTTGAGCTCAGAAAGGAAAAAGGTTGGTCCCAAGAAAAGCTAGCAGAACAAATCAATGTTTCTCGGCAAAGTATCTCCAAATGGGAGTCTGGACAAGTCCTTCCTGAAATCGAAAAAATTATTGAATTAAGCAAGATTTTTCAAGTGACAACTGACTATCTACTACTGGATGAAAACTCTGAAAAAGGTTCCACAGCAGTGATTTTGGAGGAAGACAAGGGCAAATACTATAAAGAAGTTAAGTCCTTTGGTCTCTGGCAAGTGATTTATATTTTCGTATTGGCTTTGGCTATCTATCTCTTTTTAGCCGGTTCTAGTTTTCCAGCCGAATTCACTGCTTGGATCTGGCTAACCTTCGTACTCTTGATTGCGTCTGCAGTTGCTATCAACAAGGCTCTCAAAACCAAACAACGTTATCTTGATAAAGTGATTGGTCTTGAAAAAACTTCAGAAGAAGTCAATAGCAAAAAGTGACGGAGATGGAAGTATCCAACCATCCTTTCTTTTAAAAAAGAACAAGCAACCTTGTTTCACAACTTATATAACATTTCCCATGATAAAACGCATAATACCAAGGTTTTTGAATGCCTGATATTATGCGTTTTTCTGATTTTAAAGACTTTTGATCAGCTTCCCTTACTCAGCATGAGTTGTTTCATTTGCAAAAGAAATGATCGCTTCTTTGAGCTCATCTCCACTGAGTGAACGGAACTCCTCTATTTTTTGATTGATGGCTTCTAGTGGCATGACATTTACCTTACCAACGAAAATCTTATCCATGACTTGGTTATCAACCAATTCGGTCGAAACCAAGAGTTCTTCATAGAGTTTTTCCCCTGGTCGAATCCCGACTTCAACGATTGGAATTTCGCTTTCGGTATGTCCGCTTAGAAGGACCATTTTCTTAGCCAAATCATAAATCTTGACTGGTTTGCCCATGTCAAGGATAAAGACCTCTCCGTCCTTAGCATAAGCGCCAGCATGGATTACTAGACGGCTAGCCTCTGGAATGGTCATGAAGTAACGTGTCATACGGAAGTCTGTCACCGTTACAGGACCGCCTTCAGCAATCTGGCGTTCAAAGACAGGAATCACGCTACCACGGCTACCCAGAACATTCCCAAAACGAACTGCACAGTAGGTTGATTTGCTACGTTGGTTAAACCAGTGACAATCAACTCTGCCACGCGCTTGGTCGCACCCATAACATTCGGTGGATTGACCGCCTTGTCAGTCGAAATCATGACCATCTTAGGTACCTTGGCTGCATCAACAGCCTTAGCAACATTGTAGGTTCCAAGGATATTGTTTTTGAAGGCTTCTTTTGGATTGCGCTCCATCATCGGAACGTGCTTGTGGGCAGCAGCATGGTAGACAATAGCTGGTTTGTACTGTTCAAACACCTGCAAGAGACGGTCATAATCTTGAATATCTGCAATGACAGGAACATAATCAATCCCTTGGAATGTACGGATCAATTCATGATAAACGAGATAGATTGAGTTTTCACCATGTCCAAGCAAGACGATACGCTCTGGATTGAAGCGGCTAACCTGACGACAAATCTCTGAACCAATCGAACCACCAGCTCCTGTCACCAAGATAGTCTTGCCTGTAAGCTCTGCACCCAGACGGGATTCGTCAAGACGAATTTCCTGACGCCCCAAAAGGTCTGTGATGTCAATTTTCTGGAAACCACTACCTGGTTGGTGCAACCCCTGAACAACTGTCTCAACCTTGGGCATCTTGTAACATTTGATGCCGAGTTTATTACACATCTGCAAGATGCGTTCGTACTCTGATGGGTCAAGCGAAGGGATGGCTACGATGACTCGCTCGATTTGGTGACGTTTGGCCAATTCAGGCAGATTATCATAGGAGCCCAAAACTGGGATTCCACCTAGTTTTTGTCCCTTTTTCTTTTCATCGCTATCCAAAATTCCCACTAACTCGAGGTCACTAGTTGGGTGTTGGTAGCTATTCATAAAGAGAGCACCACCATCGCCAGCACCAATCAAGAAGGTACGACGGTGCTCGCCATCCCCACTACCTTGCTTGCGTTTGGAGTAAATCAACTGCCAAGTGATACGAGGAAGCAAGATGAGGAAGGTACTCAACAAGATAAAGAGCACGATGAAACGGATAGAAAATAGTGGAAGAAAGGCATAGCAAATCCCATAGGAAAGGACACTACTAAGTGTCACTCCGAAAAAGATTTTCATGAAATCCGTAATCTTACTATAGCGACTAATACTAGCATTAAGCCCCCAAAATCCAATCATGATTTGATAGAAGAGGAAGGCCAAACCAGTATAGATAACATAGTCCACAGGCGCTGGGTTAATCAAGCCATAAAAGAGAATGTAGGACACAATGATGGAAACCACCATACTAACAATGTCAAATACACCCCAAAACACCTGTTTTTGCTGTTTATTTAAAATTTCAACCAGATCAATCACGTAATCTGTTAATTTTTTATTCATAGGAATTTACTCCCCCTTAAAAGAATGCAAATAAATATATTGTTATTATAACATTTTTTGGCTGTTTTTATCTTTTACAAGCCTACTTATTTTTTCTTAATAATTTCACAAAAATAAACTGACGTACAAAACCTGGACAAAGTGCGACGACCGCCTGAATAGCAATGCTTTTCGCATATTCCATGTAGGAAATTTGGCCTCTTTCAAGCATGCGTTGACGAGCTTGACGATAGAGTTTGAGGTAGCGCAAACCGCCTCGACGCTCAAACATCCCTGCGCCCACACGAACCTTACACAAGATTTGATCCAAGTTTCCAGTCTTAGCTCCTGCGGCAATCATATTGAGCCAGAGAAGGTCATCTTCCATATAAAGCCCATCTTCGTAGTTGCCCGCCTTGAGAACCATATCCTTCTTGAACATGACAGTCATGTGGTTGAAGGCACTTCTCATCCTTTGGTAAGCCACAATATCTGCGTGCTGAGTTGGAACACGACGGTAAGACACAATCTCGTCAGGATTGTCAATAAATTCTGCAATATGTCCACCTAAGAGATCTAGATTTTCCTCTTCCATTAGTTGGACTTGCTTTTCAAAGCGGTCAGCTACCGCTATATCATCTGTATCCATGCGAGCGATGATATCGTACTGACACTGTAACACACCGTATCGAAGAGCCAAACCTAAACCTTGATTTTCTTCTAAGGGGCACCGTTTAACTGGAATGTCTGACTGAGCTTCCACTTCATCTAGCACCTGATAGAGTTCGGGTGTGAGGGGCCCATCCTCTACGAGAACAATCTCACTTGGTTTCAAGGTCTGGTTTTGAACACTTTTGATGGCATCTCTCAAAAATGTCGGATTTTCCTTTACATAGACCGACATCAAGACGCTAATTTTTTGCTTTTCAGACACAGTTTTTCTCCAATTTATAGATTTCCTTCCACTATTTTATCACAAAATTTCCTAGTTTCCTATTTTTATTTTAATTCTATGAAAAACTTAGTAAAAGAGTCTGTATATTTTCAAGCAAGATGGGCTGGACTTTCTAGTCCTCTTCTTGACATTATAAGGAAAAAACCTTAAAATAAGCTGTTATTAAAATCATCTTATCGAGGTTTTCATGAAAAAACAATCACTCTTTTTTATCCTAGGGATTGTCTTAATCGGGACTGTTTTGCGCTCTCCTTTTACTGCTCTTCCAACTATTTTAGGAGATATCGCTCAGGGGCTAGGAGTTGAGGTTAGTTCTCTCGGTATTTTAACCAGTCTCCCTCTCTTAATGTTTGCTCTTTTCTCTGCTTTTGCGAGTCGCTTGGCGCAAAAGATTGGACTAGAGCATCTCTTTACTTACTGTCTCCTTCTCTTAACTATTGGCTCTGTCATTCGTATCTTTAACCTTCCTCTTCTCTATCTAGGGACCTTGATTGTCGGAGCGAGCATTGCTATTTTCAATGTTCTTCTCCCCAGTATGATTCAAGCAAATCAGCCTCAAAAAATCAGTCTCCTAACAACTCTTTATGTCACTGCTATGGGGATTTCGACAGCTATTGCCTCCTATCTATCTGTCCCTATCACCCAAGCTAGTTCTTGGAAAGGTCTCATCCTTATACTCAGCTTTCTCTGCTTAGTCACTCTGCTAGTCTGGTTGCCAAATCATCGTCACAACCACTATCTAGATGGCCAGCAAGAAAAGAAATCGAAAGAAAATATTCTAAAAAGCAAATCTGTCTGGGCCATCATTGTCTTTGGCGGTCTTCAGTCCTTGCTCTTTTATACAAGCATGACCTGGTTGCCAACCATGGCTATTAGTGCTGGCCTTTCTAATAGCAATGCGGCGCTTCTGGCTTCTATCTTCTCGCTGATCAGCATTCCTTTTTCCATGACTATCCCAAGTCTGACGACTCGTTTGTCAGATGGTCACCGTCGAATCATGCTGGCAATCATTTCCTTCTCTGGTATGACAGGAATTGCCATGCTCTTGTATCCAGCCAATAATTTCCTCTACTGGTTAGTCGTCCATCTCTTGATTGGAACGGCCTGTAGCGCTCTCTTCCCCTACCTCATGGTTTGCTTCTCACTTAAGACCAGCTCGCCTGAAAAGACTGCGCAACTCTCAGGTCTGGCGCAAACAGGGGGCTACATCTTGGCGGCCTTTGGTCCTACCTTGTTTGGTTATAGTTTTGATCTTTTCCAATCTTGGATTCCAGCTGTCCTTACCCTTCTAGCCATTGATATCATCATGACTATCTCACTCTTTATGGTGGATCGCGCGGATAAGATCCTTTAATTTTTCTAAAATACTTCTCAGATATAAACAATGCAAAGTCAGACAGAGTCTGGCTTTTTAGGCGTTTCTAGCAAGAAAAAGCACCATCCATCTGTTAGCAGAAAGATGGCATTTTTGATATAATAAGATGTATAGAAACTAATTGTTATAGGAAAAATACATTAGTTCATAAGATAGCTACTATTTTAAACGAGGTATATAGAATGGATGAACAGAAATACAATTTGAAAGAAAGTTTAGCAGAGTTAGATAAACTCCTTGGCTTATCAGCAAAGGAGACAGATAAGACCGCCTGTGAAGCTCTAGCAGAAAAAGCAAGAATAATTTATGAGCTATACCCTGAATCAGAAGACATTGCGTTACGATATGCTGTGATTTTGGTTAATTTATCAGCAGAGCAGACTGGGTTGAAGGAACTAGAGACTACTGCTAAAAAACTAGAGAAATTGCAGCAAAAATTCCAGGAGTCGCATGATATAGCAGAAGCATTTGCCAGGATTTTGTTCAATTTATCAACCAAGCAGACTGGGTTGAAGGAACGGATGGCTACTGCTAAAAAACTAGAGAAATTGCAGCAAAAATTCCAGAAGTCGCATGATATAGCAGAAGCATTTGCCAGGATTTTGTTCAATTTATCAACCAAGCAGACTGGGTTGAAGGAACTAGAGACTACTGCTGAAAAATTACGAGTCTTGCAGCAAAAATTCCCTGAATCGCCTGATTTAGCAGAAGCATTTGCTGGGACTTTGCTCCTTTTATCACTCAAGCAGACTGGGTTGAAGGAAATCGAAGCTACTGCCGAAGAATTACGAGTCTTGCACCAACAATTCCCTGAATCACATGATATAGCTTTGCAGTATGCCAGGATTTTGGTCATTTTATCAACCAAGCAGACTGGGTTGAAGGAAATCGAAGCTACTGCTGAGAAATTACAGGAATTGCAGCAAAAATTCCAGGATTCGCATGATATAGCAGAAGCATTTGCCATGATTTTGGTTAATTTATCAGCAGAGCAGACTGGGTTGAAGGAACGGATGGCTACTGTCGAAAAATTAGAGAAATTACAGCAACAATTCCAGGATTCGCATGATATAGCTTTGCCGTATGCTATGATTTTGTTCAATTTATCAAATAAGCAGACTGAGTTAAATAAACTCGAAACCACTGCTAAGAAATTACAGGAATTGCAGGAACATGAACCCTTCCGAGAATCCGAAGAAATTGCTTTTATATATGGTATGTTCTTAGCAATCTTATTTAATCATCAAACAGAGTTAAGTGAACGTCTACAAACCACAAAAATAATTAAAAAACTCTATGAACAATTCTCCAAATTTATGTTACAAAATTTTGATGATCTATTTTTTAGTAATGAGAATGTCTGTGACAGCGAAGAGTACATGCTATTCAACTTTATCCTAAGGGAAGGTCTTTTAAATAATACTAAATATGCTATTTTACAAAAATGGACAGATCGTTATAAAGAAGACTCGAGTGAACTAAGGAACTTGATAGCAATTTATCAACTTGTTCAGAAAATCAAGTATCAACTGGGACTAAAAGACAAAGATAAAAATCAGGTGCTTAAATTCGGTCATTACACCAAGGGGAGAACTCTCCAAATTATGTTAGATCAAGAGGAGAATAAAAAGAAGAAAGAGGAGAATGAAAAGAAGAAAGAGGAGAATGAAAAGAAGAAAAGTACTTTTTCGGTATCTGGAAAAACTCGATTGTATAATGCTAATTATATGAATGATCCTGAAGAAGGAATCGTCATAGAACAGATATTGGGCTTAGATAGGCGAGACATCTTGGAACCAAGCTCTTGGTTTTTAATGAGTTTTACAAACAAAACTGATGATTTGGCCATGTGGTCCCAGTATGGTGATGATGCCAAAGGTGTTTGTCTAGTACTTCGTGAAGATGATTTTTCTAGATTTACTTCCTTCAATGATGTTTCGTGGCGTCAAGAAAAAAACTTTTTAGAATTCTCTGATAAGATGTATTTACTGAAATCTGAATTAAATAGTGGTTTTGAAAAATCTATCTTTCGGAGTGAAAGTGAAAATTCAGTCGATACTGTTAATGATGAAGGAACTGAACCTAATTCTGTAGAAAAAGATAGTGATTCAAAAGGGAATCGTGATTATCTCTACCGAATTGCCTATGTTAAACATATAAAGGAAAATTTAAAACTAGAACGAACTGAACTATTTGAGAAGTCGGAAATAGAAGAATTAGAAAAATTGTTGATTCGTTTAAAGGATGAATTAAAAGCGGACTTGAGTAAGCTGGATCCTTTTTATAAGAAAGCTGTTTATAACTGTATCGAAGAAATTCGCTATTTATTTAAATCGGTAGATTACAAATATGAAAAACGAGCTTCGTATCTTACGCTATGCTAATCTAGACCCAAGTAATGATAAAATAAAAATTGATAAAGAATCTGGAATTGGTAAACTTTATGTAGAACGGGAAAAATCCAATTCAAATCGATGAAGTCATTTTCGGTCCTAAGTTTCCAAATCCTGAGTACGTGACTCCTCTATTAAAACTTTTTAGATAAGGAAATTAAGTATAAGAAATCTACGATAAAAATTTAGATAAAGTCTGACAACATCCTCTAAACTTCTAGTTTTTTTACTAGGAGTTTTTTTATATAAAAATTTTTTTACACATATTTCTT
>BNJV01000204.1_pt1 | contig 48809 bp, 76 predicted proteins | sample 8540591 | NCBI WGS metagenome assembly BNJV01 (sample SAMD00202457, study PRJDB9452) | human saliva metagenome | host: Homo sapiens | reverse complement strand
TGGAAGAAGATAAACATTCCAATATTATGGTCCCATATCGCGTTGAGCAGGTGAGAGAGGTCGTGAGCTTCTTCGTAAGACCATATTCGAACTGCAATAAGTTGTTTTCGGAGGATAAACCGCTTTCCCGCCCATGTATTTATTAAGACAGGCGTGCGATGCCCTTGCACGGACAACAAACTAAGGCGGAATACAGGGATCTTATTCCGAAGGTGTCGATTTTCTGGCAGGAAAAACGGGAAGAACTTATCTCTTCTTTGAAATGAAGATAAAAGATGCGTCTGAAGATTTGGATTTTGAGAAGGCAATGGAGTATCGGGATTTGATAATGGCCATTGCCACCTTGAAAATCGGCAGAAAATAACGGCATTGGATGGAGAAGATAGAGGATATAATCGGTATGAAAAGATCATAGTGATTGCGGTTTTCTTTGTTCGGGACGGGAAAATCATCGGAAGAGATCATAGCTTTTAAAGATTGACGAAGAAGATAGCGATGAAGAGATTTTTTCTATTTCTTAGACAGTTTTATAACGGAACCCTTTAATTCCGAAAGAAATTCATTTGCCTTGCGCCCGGATCAGGAACAGAACAATGGCTAACTAAGCTTAAAGAAGAAAGTGATATCTAAATCCTGCCAGGAGATAAAGAAAAACTGGTCGATTTGCAAAATGCCGAATTCTCATGCTTGCTATGTTGAGAAGTATAGACAGGAGAAACGAAAACAGGAGAAGGCTCTGGAAGAGCTTGAAAGGAAGCAGTGGGCTTCCAAGCTTCCTATAAGGATGGAATCCTATGATATTCCAATACTGGGCGCCCTTACGTAGGTCGATGGTTGTATATCAAAATGGAAGAGAAAACGAAATGATTATCGGAAGTTTCGAATTCATTCCGTTTCGGGCTCTGGATGATTATGTCGCTATGAGAGATAAGCTTATCGCCGTTTTTCACGGTCAAAGAAAAAGAGAATCTCTAGAGGAAGGAATGATGAATTCGGTTCCTTCCGGGCTTTCCGGATTTGATTTTGATGTGATTTGGCGAAGGCAGGTTGGAATTTGCTTGTCCGTTCTGGAAGAACTGAAACTCAGTATTCCGGTCTGCGGGTATGGTAGTGATGAACATCATAACCAGGTTTTGCTTGTGGATTTTCGTGAGGTTCCCATACCGCCCGGAGGAGAGTGCTTAAACTTTACACACGTATCCAGATGAAGTGCATCGTTTGCGATTACCTATCATAGATCCTTACGTGAAAAGAGCAGATACATTCTATACTTGACGACATAAAAGGAATTGGTCCCCAAAGGAAAAGGCCTGCTTCGTAAGTTCCATGATCTGCCGGAATCAGTAAAGCGTCTTATGAGGAAATTGATTTATTCCGGAGATGGACGAACAGTCCACTCAGGAGCTTCTTCTGATTTTTAAAGAAAGAACAGAAAAGAGAGGGAGTTGAAAAATCGGAAAGAAGAGCAGAAGAGAATCATAAGGGAAAACAAAGTTGAAATATTAGAGACAACATAGTAATGAAGGAGATTTTACTGAAACAGCATATCGGGTCGCTCTGCAGAAAGCTGTCGTAAAGCTGGGGACAGAGTGAGGAGAGGAAGTCTTTTGCATGTTCCGAGGGGCTTGGGGCAAATGTTCATTCTTCTGTGGACGGACTGGTCAAAGAAATTAAGGAAGACCGAATCTCTAGTGAAGAATCTGCAGAGCAGAGCGATGGTTTTGAGCCGATATCGGGGAGACATCCTTTCTCTTATCTCAGACCGCAGGAATTGTTTGGAATGGGAGGAGCAGGTTTTCCTACCGCGATTAAAATATAGATTTAAAAGGCGGCTATCTTCTGGTCAATGCAGCGGAGCAAGGAACCGTCCTATGCATAATATGAGGCAGATTTTTGGAGCAACTGGAAAAGACCCTTAGGGGCATAAACTATGCTATGCAAAGTTGCAAGGCGGCTAAGGCGGTTATTGCGATAAAGAAGAAGCATGAGGAAGAAATCAATTTGTTTCTTCGCACGCTTTCCCGATTTTCCGAATATTACCCTGCATCTTCTTCCGGATCTTTATCCGATGGGGGAGGAAAGATGCGTAGTTCGGGAAGTCCTCGGCATCTGCTTCCGCCTCACGGCACTTCCTCCAGCGGGAGCCGTGGTAATCAATGTGGAAACCTGCCTTCGTATTGCGGAAGCCGTGAAGAGAAGCAGTTTTCTTCCTGAAAAATATTACCGTAGCGGGGAAGCCTCAAGAAGGGTAAGGAAGCGCAGGTCTTATGGATGTCCCGGTGGGCACTACGGTAGGAGTAGCTCATTAAAATGGCAGGAGGATAGACGGAGAGTACGAGACTTCGGAGGACCTTCACAGGAACTGCGGTTTCCTTCCACTCCCATTACAAAAGACCAGCGGCGGGATTCTTGTTACAGAGCCATTTCCGGATCTTATGGGGCCAAAACGGGGGTTCTAATCTGTGCTTATGGCGTGAAACATGGACAGAATGGAAGATCTATGTAAAAAGTATAATGCTACACTCTACTGCGGTCCAGGCGTGTAAACAGGCGGTGGATGTACGAGGAACACTGAAATGTGAAAATCTCGGGAAACCGCCCGGTCAGGCAGCCGAAGATTTTGCACTTTAAGAATAAGGCGCACGGATATTCTTATCGGGAATTGCAGTGATTGTACGAATACCGTTATGGGATCCGCTCCCAAGATGAATTTAACAGTACATCATCAAACCGATCATGTTCTTAAAACGGTCGGGATGGATTTCATGCGCTACCTTACAAAAATCCAAACAGTAGAACAGCTTCCCAAATGAAGAGGGAAGACAGATTCCCTTCCGAAGGAAGAAAAAGTAAGTTCTTCAGGAGAGAGATGAAGAAAGGAGAGATTCCGGTACTCGATACGAAAGAAGAACGAAAAGTCGGGTACCGGAGGCGTTTATAGAAGATGGACTGTTCCATATCCGTATAGAGGAAGGGCAGGATATTCATATCGAGCTTTTCATAAAAGAAAGGAAGTGTGCAATGTCAATTTTCGGCAGAATATGCAGAAGAACATAAAAAGAGTCCGGCAGTCTTGTGCTGCAGGGCGGAGGAAGGAATCGTCCTTTCCCATCATAATCTCGAGGATCCGGAGATATTTTGATGATTTGGTCGACCAGGGGCTTTTGAAGCTGGACGCATGTATTACGATAGAGGAGGCTTTGAAGCAAAACTGGTAAAGACCTCGTGATTCACTGACCCTCTGACGAAAGATTTAGTGCAGCTTCGAGAAAGAAAGAGAAGAAAAACAGAAGAAAAAGAAGAAAGAAGAGAAGCAGGATAACACGGGAAATGCTGTAAACGAAGAAAAATGGATAGACTTTTCCTACCCGTAGGGCAGAAACGGTTCTTTTCGGGAGGCTGCTTAAAGATTCATATCGGAGAAGGAAAGGAATCGATATCCAGATTCCCGTAGGCGCGCTCGGGATTTCTTCCGCTACTTCTGCAATGCAGGGAGCATTTACCTCTCCCTATAGCATCTCCGCTCGCTTCCGAGAACGGGAAAAACACAGAGAATGAGAAAAAGAAGAGGAAATTCTTGTTCGTTCTTCTTGTAAGAAAGCACTTTAAGGTTACGGAGGTAAGCGCGGTCTCGAAACAAAACTGAAGGAACAACTTTTCATACGAGAGGAATCGAAGAAGAGGTCTGCAGCTTCAGGAACTTGTGGAGAAGCTGGAGCTGATATATCACCCCGGAGCAGTACCAGCAGCTTTTCCAACACCATCATGGATGTGACAAACCGGATTGCGACAAAAAGAGGGCGATGAAGAGCTTGGATGCGGAACAACCAGAGTCTTGGATGGCAGTGGTCATGATGGTTTCCGGAACGGACTCCAACGGGGTACACAAATCGGAGAATTCGGATCTTCTGAAGGTTATCTGATGAGAAATATTATGGGGGACGTCCCGGATGCCCGGATAAGGGAGAAATCTTCATCAAGACCAATGTGACGATTAAAGAAAAGACCAATATGGAACGTCCGGGTCCCTTGGCAGCGCATGCGGCAACGGATGTCATTACCGAAGAAATCCGGAAAGCCTTAAAGAAGGCGGAGGAAAGTCTTGTAGTCGATACGGAGACCTTTAATCAGCTGAGAAGACCGGGAAAGAAGAAAGTGGTTATTAAAAGGAAATCATGGGGCAGGGGTGCTATGCATGATAACCCCTCCTTCCGGTAGAGCCGGTAGGCGTACTCGAGCGAAGCCGAATGTAGACCTTGGAAATGTCCCTGTCGTGGTTTCCCCTTTAGTTCTGGACGGTTGCATTCATGCCTTAACCTGTATAGGACCGGCATCCAAGGAAATGTCCCGTCACTACTGGAGAGAGCCTTTGGTTCTGGAGGTTTTACATGATAAGGAACTGGATCTTTGCGGAGTGGTTCTTGTAGATCTCCGCAGATTAATTCCGGAAAAGTTCTATGTTTCCCGTCGTAGGGATGACCCTCGAAGCCATAGGCGCGGGACGGCGCTTTTTGTTACCACGGAGGGATTTGGAACAACCATATCGACTTCGCAAGCCATATTGAGCAGATTGGAAAAGAGGCATTAAGGTTGTGGGATGTCCTTCTGTGCAAATCAAGGTGCCCTCGTTGTCGGAAATAAGTATATGAATGCCATGGTAGACAACAACAAAGTCCGAGGCCGGTATTGAAAAACTGAAATTCTGGCAAACAATACACTCTGTCATGAGGATGCTATCCATGCTATTTATATGTTAAAGGCCGAGATGTTCGGAGAGGAAATTACGAAGGCGGAAAGAAAATGGAATCCGAATGTAAAGTTGCAGAATGTAGAACTGATTTCCAATCTGAGCGGAAAGCCTGTTCAACCTGTGGAGAATGAAACTTCTTCCCATGAGTGATAAATTTGAGGAAAAGTACCTGCAGTCCTGATGCCGAAATATACGGACAGGCTCATTTACATGGAAGGCATTATCGTGGAAGTTCACGATGGGCGGTAGGAATTGATTTAAAGCGACGACCTCGTTCTTGAAAATCCTATGTGCATGCTGATTTTCCGACTCATGAAATCAAGGTCGGACAGGAGGTGGGCTTTAACAGAGTTTTTATCGAACAGCTCGGTCCTGCAGTAAATGAGAAATATGTTAGTAATATTCAAAAGCACAAAGAGCTTTTAGAATATTTACATAAAATAAGAAAGAAAGGAGAAAAAGATGGATTTTTACAGTAGTAAAAGGGATGCAGTCTGAAATCTTGTTCCGATAACGCCTCCTCCCGTATGGGCACCGGTTTCACAAACCCCAGCGATATGGTTAGTAGCGATTGCCACGGCGGCAGGAGTGCATCATAAGGATGATAAGAGATTTAATCTTGCCGGTGACTTCAGTTTTCAGAATCATTAGGATACGATGCCTTCTTCGGAGCTGATGGTTTCTCACGGCGGATATGACAATAGTGATGTTAACAAAGATATAAACTGTATGTTCCCCATTGACCGATTGCATGAACTTGCAAAGGATGGAGTCATTAAGGTGGTAGCGCCTGTACACATCGGCTTCATGGGTGGTGGCGGAAACCAGGAAAAATTCAAAAACGAAACCGGTCCGGCTATTGCGAAGATTTTCGAAGGATGAAGGCGTGATGCCGTAATCCTTACCGCAGGCTGAGGGACCCTGTCATCTGTTCTGCCGTGCTTGTGCAGAGAGCTATAGAGGAGGTTGGCATTCCCACAATTATTATTGCCGCCCTTCCTCCTGTCGTAAGACAGACCGATAGTCCAAGAGCAGTTGCTCCTCTCGTTCCGATGGGTGCAAATGCAGGAGAGCCGAACAATAAAGAAATGCAATATCATATTGTAAAGGATACCTTGGAGCGCTTGAGAAAATCGAGTCTGCAGGAAAGATTGTATCCCTTCCTGCGAATATATTGCAAAAGGTATAAACGAGATACTCGCGCGAACCGCGAGGATATCTTTGTTCAGAAATGCGATACCGTGTGACTACACGATATCTCTAATCCGCGAAAAAGGACTGTGAAAAATCAAAGATTTTAACGGTCTTTTTGTATTTTTAGAGTAGTCTCCTGAAATATAGAGTCTCGATTAAGCTTATTTAGTAAGGAAAAATCGAGAAATAAAAATCGAGAGAGAGTGATATCATGGAAGACAGAATTCTAAGAACTTTGAGCATCAAAGCTGTCTGTTCAAGCGGCAAGAGAGGAAAAACATGTTTTGCTTTTTGGAAAAAGAGGAATAATCAATATACCTCTGTTTTGATTCTTCCGTTCCGGGAAAAACTGGCAGAACAGGGAACCTTTAATCCACTCGGCCTCTTCAGCTTTATTGGCAAAGAAGAACACACGTTCCTCATTCATTCCATCATGGACATTATCCCCATTTCCACCAAGGTACTGGGAAAATCGGAGAGGGATTACCCATACGCTGACCGGAATTTATCTGGTTCTTTGCGAACGGATACGGAAGGAAATTATATTTCCGCCTTCGGAAACTCAGACGGTTTTCTGATGAACAGATTGTCTTTGAACGTGCAGGCACACCGGGGAAGGAGGACTTGATTCTTATGGACATTTGTCTTGAGGCAAGAGCGGATATTCTCGTTCGGGGCCGGATGCCTGTCACAGGCTTTGTGACTCTTTTTGTCAGGAAATACGGCAGGTTCTGAAGAAGCTGGACGGAAGACAGTGCACGGAAAGACAGGATTATCAGGATATAGAGAGACCCGGGGAAAGAAAAAGTGGTTTTGGTGAAATGGCGAGCGGACAGGGCGCGATGTACGATACCCATTTTCTCCCCCGAGCCTTCCGGCTTTAACTGGAAGTCGCTCCATTATAGAAAAGTACAGGTTTCTCCCGTGATTCTTTTCTCCGAATGAATACCGACGAGTGATACGGGCGCTGTATTAGATGAATGCAATTTTTGACTTTACTTTTTGAAAAGAGATAGAACCGGAAGAGAAAGGAAGAAAGAAGCTTATGGAATCGGTCCTTCTACCAAAGAAACGACTTTGCATCATTTTCGGGATCCCTTGTGGATGAACTCTCCGGACGACACGGATATCGATTTTGTCGGGGTGATTCTTGCCGGAATTCCGCAGGACAATGCCAGTAAATATTTTACTGGAGACCGTATAGGTGCGTTAGCGGAGGCGATGCGCGTAAAAGGGGCAATCGTCAGTGAAGACAGCTGGGGAAACAGCAATGTGGATTTTGCTCATGCGATAGAGGAGATCGGAAAGCGAGAGATTGCCGTGGTCGGAGTCTCCTTTGGGGCGTAGCAGGGGCTTTTGTGGTGACGAATCGTTATATGGACAGCATTGTGGATATCAATAAGAGCGTGGAAGGCATCGAGACGAATGTGGTTGGGGAAAATAATCTTGTACGTACCGATGCTAAAAAGCAAAGGCGCTTCTGAAATTAAAAGATGTGGAAATTGAACTCGATAGAAATAGAAAAATAGTATGGATATAGAAAAGAATAGGATAAAAAGCGCAAGCTTAAAACATAAGGAAGCAGTATGGAGGAAAGACATTACGTAATCGGCACTGCCGGACATATCGATCATGGAAAGACGGCTCTCGTGAAAGCCTTGTGCGGTTGTGATACGGACAGACTGAAAGAGGAAAAGGAAAGGGGAATGAGTATTGCCTTTGGCTTTGCTCTCTTTACTCCGTCCGGAAAGAAGATTTGATAATCGATACGCCCGGACATGAAAAATTCATCCGCAGTATGGGTCTCCGGTGCTATGGGAATGGATTTGGTCCTCTCGTGGTTTTCGGCAAAGGAAGGCATCATGCCGCAGACGGAGGAGCACCTTGCGATTCTTCGCCCTGCTTCAGATCAAAAGAAAGTCGTTTTAGTGCTTAAGCCATGGTGGATCTTTGTGGATTCTTCTCTTTATTAAAAAGAGAAGAGGAAGTTCGCGAACTTATAAAAAACATTTTTCGACATGAGCAGGAGCCGAAGATTTTTCCGCTATCCTCGTATACGGGAGAGGGATTTCGCTTTAAAAACGTATTTAAGTGAGGAAGCGGAGAAAATAGAGGGAAAGTCTTCCCATGGATTCTTCTCGCATGCCGTGGATAGAGTGTTTTCCGTGGCCGGTGCCGGAACCATCGTTACCGGGACGGCTCTTCCGTGTAAGATTAGAGCTGCTGGAGTTTACTGCTACTCCATCCCGAAGAAAGAGAAGTAAAAGTACGGAATATACAGGTGCATGGGGAAGATGAACTCAGCCTATGCCGGAGAAAGAATTGCACTGAATCTGCAAGGAATGGAGAAAGCGGCGTGTAAAAAGGGGATATCATAGCGGAGAAGGGGAGCTACAGCCAAGCTTTCTCTTAGACTGCCGTATAGAATGTATTTCCCGTTTTCTCGAAATAAAGCATAATCAGCACTTGAATTACTGATAGGGACTGCGCACATCCCGTGTAAGGTCATTTTTTGAGGGAGAAAGGATAAAAAAGGAGAGTCTCTTTTCGTCCAGCTACAACTTCAGGAAAAGACGGCGTCCGTTTTTCGGGAACGTTTTTATTCTTAGAAATGATGCGGAGGGCGAGACGCTCGGGTGGAGGGTCTTGTTTTTGGATCCCCTGTCCGAGAGGGCGTCTATAGAAGAGGGAAGATTTCCGCTTACATTTTTAGAAGCTTTGGAAAATGAGGGCGAAGAGGCTTTACTGCATCTTTCTAAAAAGAGGAAGAGAAACTTTAGCTCTTTTCTCGAATTGAAAAACGCTTCAGCGGTTTTCCGAAAATTCAGGAAATTTGTAGAGGCGGAAAAAGATAAGTCACTTAGCTTCCTCCGATGCGGAAAACAATACGAACAGTGTCTTTTTACGGAAGAGAATGAGAACTACTTTTCCTTTTACGATAGAGCTGAATGGGGAACTTTTTGCTATTCTTTCCGATGAGGAAATGCTTATGCGAAAAAGAACTAGAGGATTACCTTCGGGATTTTCACAAGAAGAACTGTATAAATTGGGGGAAAAGCCCAGTGCTCTTACAGTAAGCCTTTCTCTCTTATAGCAAAAATACCTATAAGGCTACTCACTGACAGTTGGGAAGAGAAGGGGATTTTCGCTTCGGCGAGAGGATTTATCGTATTATCGGATTACAAGCCGGTCAAGGATGCCCTGTACACGAAGATTGCCATGCTCTTGTAAACGATATGCAAAAAGGAAAGTACAGCTTTATGAAACTTTCCGATCATTTTCTTTGGCTATTGGAGGAGAAAAACGCCTTAGCGATGTTGTGGCAAGCTTGGAAAAATAAGTGAACCCTCGTCAGCTGGACGGAGAATACTATACGCCCGAAAAACTCTTCGAAAACTTAAAGAATTTTTCTCGGAAAAATGGAAAAAGAGGGAGAAATCACTATCGATGCGCTCGGGAAGAGTTCCGAATCTCCTCGGAAAAATGCGAAGCTCTTCTTCAAGCGACGGACAGAATGGGGAATAACGAAGGATAGAGGCTTTGAAAGTGCGCGGCCTGTGCCATAAAGCACAGGGATAGCTTTCAGCCGACTCCAGTTTTGAAGAAATCAGCAGGGTAGCGCGGTCTCACGCCTTGACGAGACCTCGAAGTTTGGATCATACACAAACAGCATTGTTGTAGGAAGATAGAGGGTGAAAACATGGCAAGATATAATCATGCACAAGTGGAAAAAGAAGTGGCAGGAATTCTGGGAGAAGAATCCCATTAATCCGAAAGATGATAAGAAGGAAAAAGTATTATTGTTTGATATGTTCCGCACCCTTCCGGCTCCGGCTTTACATGTGGGACACTGAGAGGGTATGTGATTTCGGATGCCCGGTCTCGTTACCAGCTGATTAAGGGAAAAGTACGTGATTCACCCCATGGGCTGGGATGCCTTTCGGTCTTCCTGCGGAAAACTATGCTATTAAGATGGGCATTCATCCGTCTATTACGACCAAAAAAAGAATGTGGAAAATATAAGAGGCAGCTGCAGCAGATTAACGCTATTTATGACTGGGATATGGAGCTGAACACCACGGATCCGGATTATTTTAGTGGACAGTGGATTTTTGTGAAAATGTTTGAGAAGGGTCTGGCTGACGAGAAAGAATTCCCATCAACTGGTGCCCAAAGCTGCAAGACCGGACTTGCGAACGAAGAGGTGGTAGACGGAAAAGTGCGAGCGATGCGGAACTGTCAGTGACGAAGAAAAATCTTCGCCAGTGGATGCTGAAGATTACCGCTTATGCGGACCGTTTACTCGATGACCTCGACACCTGGACTGGCCGGAAAAAGGTAAAAGAAGATGCAGGCGGAGTGATTGGTCGTTCTCACGGTGCAGAGGTGGATTTCGCTGAGAACGCTCGAAGAGAAGATTACCGTTTTTACCACAAGACCTGATACGCTTTACGGGGGCGACCTTTCCTCGGGTTCTGCTCCGGAACATCCTTTAGTAAAAAGATTAAGACAGCGGAGAAGCTTCCCGAGGTAGAGGAGTATATTCAAAAAGCGGCAAACAGTCCAATGTGGACAGAATGGCCGTTACGGATAAAGATAAGACCGGCGTCTTTACCGGGCTTAGTGTTATCAATCCGATGAACGGCAAGAAGACCCGGTTTGGATATCCGACTATGTACTTGCTGACCACGGAACCGGCGCTATCATGTGCGCCTGCGCATGATTCCCGTGACTTTGCTCTTTGCGAAAGAAATTCGATCTTCCGATCGTGCAGGTTATTTCCAAGGACTGGAAAGGAAGAGGAACTGACAGAGGCTTATACGGAAGCAAGCGGTGATGATTAATTCTCGGCGCTTGAACGGACAGGAATCCTCCGTATTGAAAGAAAGCGCCCGAAGAGATAGAGAAGAAGGGTCTCGTAAGAAGACCGTCAGCTATAAATTAAGAGACTGGGTATTCTCCAGACAGCGTTACTGGGGAGAACTGATTCCCATCGTGCACTGCCCGAAATGTGGAAATGTTGCGTGTTCCGGTTGAGGAATTGCCCCTAAAGCTTCCTTGAGGTAGAGCATTATGAGCCGAGCGGAACGGGAGAATCCCTCTCGCCGGCATTCCCTGAATGGGTAAACTGTACTTGTCCGAAATGCGGCGGAAAGGCAAAGAGAGAGACGAACACGATGCCCCAGTGGGCAGGCTCTCTCTGGTACTTTTATCCGTTATGTGGATAAACACAATGACAAGGAACTGATCAGCAGGGAAAAAGGCGGATAAGCATCTTCCGGTGGATATGTATATCGGAGGAGTGGAGCATGCGGTGCTTCACCTGCTCTATTCCCGGTTCTGGACGAAGTTCCTCTATGACATCGGTGTGGTAGGGTTTAAGGAGCCTTTTAAAAAGCTCTTTAATCAAGGTATGATTTTAGGACCGACGGGCAGAAGATGTCCAAGTCCATGGGGAAATGTAGTTTCTCCCGGATGATCTGGTGGCGGATTACGGCTGTGATGCCCTGCGTCTTTATGAACTTTTTGTCGGTCCTCCTGAGCTGATGCTGCTCTGGGACGCAAGAGGAATAGACGGCGTTTACCGTTTCTTAAACCGTTTTTATTCTCTGGTACTCGATTCCAAAGAGAAAAATGTGGCTGAGACAAAGGAGATGGTTCGCCTTCGCCATAATTTAATTCATGATATTGAGGAGCGTTTTCGAAAGCTTTTAACTCAACACTGTGGTTTCCGGTTTATGGAGTATAACAACGCTATGCTTGATATCGCTAAAAGAGAAGGCGGAATGGATTTAGAGACTTTAAAGACTCTTCTCATCTTATTGGCTCCTTTTGCACCGCATATTGCGGAGGAATGCTACCATTTATGCGGCGGAGAGACTTCCGTCTTTTCCGCAAACCGGCTGGAGTACAGCGATAAGGAAAGAGAATCGGATGAAATCAAGGTGCCGGTGCAGATTAACGGAAAAGTGAAGATTGTACCTCGAGGTAGCTAAGATATCGATAAGGAGAGTATTTTTAAAAGAGGCGAAGAAAGTCTCTGGAGACAAGCTTTCGGGTGAACTTATCAAGGAAGTTTATGTTCCGGGTAAGATTGTGAATTTTGTAGTAAAAGCTTGATTCTTTTTCTTACAATTTTGTGACTGACTACAGAAAAGATTTTAGGAAGTTTTCTCACACACAAAAATACTGTAGGTATGATAAAGGGCGTCGTTTTCTGTATTAGGAAACGATGCCTTTTTCGTAATCAATACGAATAGCAGAACAGGCAGATGCTATCCTTATTGCCATGTTGTATGAGAGAATTGTGCAATATTTATTTTGTTTTCAGACTTTACGGAAAGTGCTTATCCAATTTATTGTGGAGTCACAGGAGGATACTGTGATCTTGTTTGTATAGAAGACAGAGGATGAAGTATGCTAGCCAGTCAAAGAAGATTATCAAGAGGAGTCAGTAGAGCGCAGGGAAGTTCCAGAAGTCGCAGCGCATCCTACAGCTATAACGATAGAGGAGCAAGGTCCGGGAGAGGTAGTGGAAACGGCGGAAGTGGAAGAAGACCCAATAAAAATCTCCATTTCCTTTTGTGTTAATCGGTGTTTTTGGCTATTGCCGTACTGGGTACGGGAGTTTATGCGCTGTCCCGTCCTTCTCATGCGGAAGAGACGGAAAGTGCGGTAGAAACACAGGCAATCAATCCCGATGCAATTCAAAAAGATTTATATTTAGATTACTCTGCTTTCAAGAAAGGGTGCCGAACTTTTTAAATATGAAGGGCATGACTAAGGAGGAAGTGGAGGATTTTCGCACAAATCCTACTCAGTGGATATATTGTAGATTAAAAATGCGAATCCCTAATATTCAGTATTTTCTCCATGCCGGAGTTTCCGGAGCATAAAGAGAATAGCAGCTCTGATGACGGAGTAGATGACCAGGTACGGAGGAAATTGTTAAAATTGCCAATTCTCTTTCCGATGTGAGCATACGACCGGAAAAAACGGAATACATAGTTCCGGATTTGTTGGAAGACAGTATTCACGATTTTGTAGAGCAGATTTTTACGGCATACAAGGAAAGTGAAACTACTGAGTAGTAGTGGAGGAAAGCTCTACCGAGAAAGAAAAAAAGAAAAAGAAGAAAAAAGAAGAAACTACATCGGAAACGGAAACCCAGGCTCCTACTGCGGACTATGTGTTACAACTGCCGAATTTCAGCGATAAGATAACGGACTATGTGAATCAGCTTGCGATTGTTTGGAAGATGGCTCCGCAAAACGGAGATATTACAAAATACAACAAACTCGACCGGGGAATTCTGAATTCGGAGGAACAAGGACGGCTATGCTGTTAATGTAAGCGATACAGCCAAGAAGGTGATGGATTTGCTCGATGCAAAAAGAGTTTTTCCGGGGAAGTAGAGACTGTTGGTTCCGCCATTCCGGCTTCAACCGACTCTATTAAGGATAAATATAAAAATTATTGCCAGCGTAACCACAAAAACAACCTCTAATCAATTGCGTAATACGAATGTCAAGCTTTGCTGCAGAGGCGGTAAACGGTACGGTGTTAGAGCCCGGCGAGGAGTTTTCCCTTTAATACCGTTGTCGGACAAAAGAACGGCGGAGAAGGGCTATAAACCTGCAGCTGCTTACAACCAGGGAGAAGCTGTGGAAGAAGTTGGAGGAGGCGTTTGCCGAGATTTCCTCTACACTTTTATAACGCGGTATTTCGTGCAGGACTTACGACTACCTATAGAAGAGCGCATACCTTTGCCCCTGACTTATGTTACACCGGGAACCGATGCGACCGTTTCTGGCCGGGACCGGATTATAAATTTGTAAACAATTCCAAGCACGCTGTCGGTATTTTGGCTTGGTACAAGGATCAAACGGCTACGGTACAACATACGGCTTACTGTTCTTCCGGAGGGAGTGAAGTGGGAACTGGTATCGGAGAAAGTTAAAGATTTACCTGTTCCGCAGCCTCAGATCATTACCCTGAACAGGGCAAGGAGAGTAGCGGTTCCGCCGGATCCGAATGGCAGGCGTTCAAGGTCATTACGAAAGACGGAAAGACCGAGAAGGTGAAAGACTCATTATGCCAGCTATAAAGGGGCATACTCCGAAAAATATGCGGAGGCAGTACGGAAAGTCTCCTCTGCGGCAGAGAGTCAGACCGGAAGTACGCAGGCAAGCTCTGCACAGGAAACAAAGAGTTCGGAAACGAAGCAAAGTGAGTCTAAAACCGCTGAAAATCCGGTGATTTCCAATGGACCGAGTGGAAGCAATACGGTAACGACTACGAAGAAGACTATATTTCTCCGGGGCCGGGTTCAGACTAAAGAGGAGATTATGAGAGTAACGAGTATTGAGCGCACTGCGTTTTGATGCTCGTGTGAAAGTTTTGATAATTGTACTAAATAAGGAACGGAGGCAAATCCATTGCTTTTCAAAAGGGGAATGTTATACTAATTTTCGGTATGTAAGGTCCCTAAAAGGGACTTTTAAGGATAATATTTCATTTTTCAGGAGGGTATTTTATGGCAAGAAAAATGAAGACCATGGACGGTAACCAGGCTGCGCTCATGCATCCTATGCGTTCTCGGAAGTGGCTGCAATTTTCCTGATTACACCTCTTCTGTTATGCCTGAGCATGTGGATGAGGGCAACAGAGGGAAGACAGAACATTCTCGGGAAACCGTTCAGGTAACGGAGATGCAGTCCGAGGCCGGTGCTGCAGGAGCAGTACACGGAGCACTAGCTGCCGGTGCTTTTAACAACTACTTTACAGCATCCCAAGGTTTTGCCTCCTTATGATTCCGGATATTTATAAGATTGCCGGTGAGCAGCTTCCCGGTGCTTTTTGATGTATCTGCAAGAGCTGTTGCAACACATGCGCTTTCCATCTTCGGAGATCACTCCGATGTTATGGCTTGTCGTCAGACCGGTGCCGCACTGCTTTGTGAATCTTCCGTACAGGAAGTTATGGACTTAACTCCGGTTGCTCACCTTGCAGCCTTAAAGGGAAGACTTCTTTCATCAACTTCTTCGACGGTTTCCGTACTTCTCACGAGATCCAGAAGATTGAAGAGTGGGATTATGAAGATTTGAAGGATATGGTAGATTGGGAGTATATTGATGCTTTCCGTAAGAATGCATTAAACCCGAATCACCCGGTTGAGAGAGGTTCTGCACAGAATCCGGACATTTTCTTCCAGGCAAGAGAAGCTTGCAATCCTTATTATGATGCACTTCCGGCTATTGTGCAGGAGTACATGGATAAGGTAAACAAGAAGATCGGAACAAATTATGCTTTGTTCAACTACTATGGAGCACAGGATGCAGAGCACGTTATTGTAGCTATGGGTTCTGTAAATGAGACCATTGAAGAGACCATCGATTATTTAGCGGAAAAGACCGGCGCAAAGCTTGGTTTAATCAAGGTAAGATTGTATAGACCGTTTGCAACCGATGCTTTCCCAGGCTATTCCGAAGACGGTCAAGACTATCTCCGTATTGATCGTACCAAGGAGCCGGGATCTATCGGTGAGCCTTTATACTTAGATGTTGTGCTGCACTTTCCGACAGCGAGTTTAAGGACGTGACTGTTCTTTCCGGCCGTTACGGCTTAGGTTCCAAGGACACTACTCCCCGCACAGATTGTAGCTGTATACAACAACAAGGATAAGAAGAGATTTACTATCGGAATCACTGATGATGTAACCCATCTTTCTCTGGAGGTTGGGCCTTCCATCGTTACAACTCCTGCAGGAACCGTAAACTGTAAGTTCTGGGGACTGGGAGCTGACGGAACCGTTGAGCAAACAAGAACCCATCAAGATCATCGGTGACAATACAGATAAGTACGCACAGGCTTACTTCGATTATGATTCCAAAGAAGTCCGGCGGTGTTACCATGTCTCACTTAAGATTTGGTGATAAGCCGATTAAGTCTCACTTTCACCTGATTAAGAGAGCTGACTCGCTGCCTCGCCACAACTTCTTCCTATACTGACTCAAGTTTAATATGGTACAGGAGCTGGTTGACGGCGGTACCTTCCTTCTGAACCGTAATACGGTCCAAGGATGAGGTGGAAAAGCATATTCCGCCGGTAAAGAAGTACATAGGCTGAGCATAACATCAAGTTCTACGTAATCAACGGTGTTAAAATCGGTATCGAAACCGGCATGGACCAACGCGTATCAACACGATTCTGCAGTCCGCATTCTTTACCTTAACCGGTATCATTCCGAAGGAGCAGGCTAACAAGCTCATGAAGGATGCTGCTAGAAGACCTACGGTCGTAAGGGTGAAGATGTCGTTAAGAAGAACTGGGCTGCAGTACTGATGCCGGCGCCAATGCTTTCGAAGAAGTGGAAAGTAAAGAAGGAATGGGCTAACTGTGCAGATGAAGGTCTTGAATCTAAGACGAAGACCGAGGGTAGAAAGGACATTCTCGACTTTGTAAATACATGTGCAGAATCATGTATCCGCTCAGGAGGGTAACAATCTTCCGTTTCCGCTTTCTAAAGCTATGTAGACGGTTCCACACCGGTTGGAACGGCTGCTACGAGAAGCGTGGCATTGCGGTTAACGTTCCCGCATGGAATCCGGATAACTGTATTCAGTGTAACTTCTGTTCCTATGTTTGTCCTCATGCCGCAATTCGTGCTTTTGCTTATACGGAGGATGAGGCTGCAGAGGCTCCGGAAGCAGATCAGCAGAAGGCGAACGGAATGCCCAACCAAGCGTTCGGTATCGATGTTTCTGTAATGGATTGCGTGAGGCTGCGGATCTTGTGCAAATGTAGTGTCCGGGTATGAAGGGCGAGAAGGCTCTGTTATGTCCCCAATCGAGGACAATCTGATCGTCAGAAGTACTTCGGACTACTGCTGTTGCTTCCTGAGAAGGAAGAAGTTATTGCAAAGTTTAAAGGAGACTACCGTTAAGGATCTCAGTTTAAGAAACCGCTCTTCGAGCTCTCCGGTGCATGTCCGGGATGTGGTGAGACACCGTACGCCAAGCTCATCACACAGCTTTTTGAGAGAGAATGTACATCAGTAATGCTACAGGATGTTCCTTTCTATCTGGGGTAACTCTTCTCCCTCTACACCGTATACGGTAAACGCAAAGGGACAGGGCCCGGCTTGGGATAACTCTCTCTTTGAGGACAATGCAGAGTTTGGATACGGTATGCTTCTTGCACAGAATGCTATTCGTAACCGTCTGAAGAAGCAGGTTGAAAAGCTTGTGGAAGACAATAAGGACAGCGCTGTTGTGGAAGCGGCTAAGGAATATTTGGATACCTTTTGCTGTCGGTGCGTAGCAAAACGGTACCGCTACAGAGAAGCTGGTTGCTGCTTTGGAAGGAAAGACCGACGAAGTGGCTAAGGATCTTCTGAAGAATAAGGACTTCTTAGGAAAGAAGAGCCAGTGGATTTTCGGTGGTGACGGTTGGGCTTACGATATCGGATTCGGCGGACTGGATCACGTTCTTGCTTCCGGAAAAGATATCAACGTTATGGTATTTGACTACTGAGGTATATTCCAATACAGGCGGACAGTCCTCCAAGGCTACTCCGACCGGTGCTGTGGCTCAATTGCTCGGCGGTAAGAGACTAAGAAGATGATCTCGCCGGAATCGCAATGTCCTATGGCTATGTTTATGTAGCAACATTGCTATGGGTGGATATGGCAGACCGTTAAGGCTATTTCCGAGGCGGAGCATATCCGGGACCGTCTCTTATCATCGCTTACTCTCCCTGTATCAACCACGGTATCAAGAAGGGTATGGCTAAGGCACAGACTGAAGAGAAGCTTGCTGTTGAGGCTGGCTACTGAATAACTTCCGTTTCAATCCGCTTGAGGAGACAAGAAAGTTCAGCTTAGACTCAAGGAGCCGAAGTTTGAATCTTATCAGGAAATTTTACAGGTGAGGTTCTACCTTTTCTGGCTCTGAAGAATCCGGAGAGAGCAAAGCTTTTGGACGAGATGAACGAGAAGGAAGCTAGAGAGATAAGAAGTTAAAGAGATTGGTTGATTTATACAATAACTAATTGAATTCACTTTTTCATTCAGATGGATTTATATTCATTAAGAGCTCTGATGAGACCAACGTAGTTTTAGGGATACTACAATTAAAAAAAGGAAGGGACTTTGTTCCTTCTTTTTCTTTCCTTTTTGTTCAGCTATAAGCCAGTGACATTATTTGGAATTAATGGTAAAATGAATCGATTTCGAGTATTGAAAGGGAGGAATAGCGTGAGAAAAGCCATTGTCGCCGTAGTGGGGCGTCCTAATGTGGGAAAAATCCACTCTATTTAATACAATAGCCGGAAAACAGATTTCATCGTTCAGGATACGCCGGGGTAACAAGAGATCGTATCTATGCCGAAGCGTCTTGGTTGAATTATCATTTTACCTTGGTCGATACCGGTGGAATTGAGCCTGTTTCGATGATATTTTTTACTGAAGCAAATGCGCTCTCAGGCTGAGCTTGCTGATTGAGACCTGCAGATGTGATTATTTTTGTTACCGATGTGAGAAGCGGAGTGGTGGATGCGGACTATGAAGTGGCCAATATGCTCAGGAAGTCCAAGATAGCGGTTGTACTCAGTGAATAAGGTAGACAGTGTTAAGAAGTTTGGAAACGATATTTACGAATTTTATTCTTTGGCTTTGGGAGAACCCTTTGCGGTATCTTCCGCAAATCTATGGGGAATCGAGATCTGTTGGAGGAAGTGGTGAAACACTTTCCGAAGGAAGGGGAAGCTTTTCGGAAGAGGATGATCGCTTGAAGATTGCGCTCATCGGAAAAACCGAATGTGGGAAAAAGCTCCTTAACCAACAAGCTTCTGGGAGAAAATCGTGTTATCGTTTCGATATTGCCGGAAACGACTCGTGATGCCATTGATACGGAAATCATTCATAACGGCGTTCCTTATGTTTTTATCGATACGGCTGGTCTTTACGCCGAAAGGGAAGAGTGACGGAGGAAATCGAAAGGTATTCCGTGATTCGTACCGTTTCTGCAGTAGTAGAGCCGATATTTGTATTGTTTTGCTGGATGCTACCGAAGGAATTACAGATGGAGATATTGCATAGCCGGATAGCCCATGAATCGGGAAAAGGGTGTTATTTTGGCAGTCAATAAATGGGATCTTGTGGAAAAAGGACGACAAGACCATGCAGGAGTTTACTGAAGAAGCTTCGTGAAAAGTTTTCTTATATGGACTATGCGGAGATTCTCTTTATTTCCGCGGAAACCGACAGCGCACAGAAGATTTTTGAAATGGTGGACAGAATCCATGAAAATCAGGTTCTGCGCATAAAGACCGGTGTCTTAAATGAAATTATGGCGAGAGCGACTGCCATGAAGCAAACTGCCTCCGACAAAGGAAAAAGACCTCGCTTATTTTATATTACGCAGGCTCTGCTTCCGCCTCCTACCTTTGTGTGATTTTTGTCAATGACAGAGAGTTGATGCATTTCTATACCCGTTATATTGAGAATCAGATTCGGAGAACTTCGGTTTTAGAGGAACCCCTATACGCTTTATCATCAGAGAAAGAGGGAGAAGAGATGATGTGGTACAGGAAATTTTGCTCTGCCTAGTTGTGGGTTATGCTGGGAACATCCCTAACGGCTATTTGTATGCAAAAACCCAGGGAATTGATATATCTATAAGGAAGGCTCCGAATCCGGGCAGCACGAATATTCTTCGTACTCTGGGGAAAAAGCGGAATTACTCGTGCTTCTTATGGATATTGCAAAGTGTATGCTCCCATCTTTTTATGGCACTGTTTTTCAAACCGGAAAATGAGGACTTAAAGAGTCTTATTCTGATGGTGACGGGTATCGAGCAATTCTGGACATAATTTTCCCTGTATTCTCAAGGTCAAGGGAGGAAAAGGAGTAGCCTGTAAGAGGGCTCTTTTGATTGCCTTTATCCCCATCTATACGCTCTGTCTCTGCTCTTTTTATTCTGTTGTCCTGATTACCGGCTATGTAAGTCTGGGATCTATGCTGGCTGTTACGGTATTTTTCTTCTCTGTCGTATTGTTTGGGAAGACATCACTGCTTTTTCCTTTTTCAAATGCGGTTTATCTTCCCATGTGTGCTTTAAGTTTTCTACTTATGGCTATGCTTATTTTTCAGCATAGAGGAAATATCAAGAGACTTTTAAACGGTACGGAAAATCGTTTCGGAAAAAAGAAGAAAGAGTGAGAGCAAGAGAACAGTAATTTTGAAAAGGAGCTTTTATGAAAATTACAGTGCTTGGTGCCGGAAGCTGGGGAACGGCCTTATCGATGACACTTTGGAAAAATGGGCATTCCGTTTACTTATGGACACATGATGAGAAGGAAGCAAAGTACTTGAGGAGAACAGGAAATGCATGAATCTTCCGGATGTGGTGATTCCGAAAGAAATTGAAAATTTCTCACTTTTTGGAAGAGGCGGTAAAAGAGGGGGAAATTCTGGTTTATGCAGTACCCTCCATTTTTACAAGATCCATGGGGGAAAGAACGCTTCCCTTCGTTCGGAAGGAGCAAATCCTTGTGACCGTTTCCAAAGGAATAGAAGAGAGTACGCTCTATACCATGACGGATATTTTAGAAGAGTTCTTTCCGGAAAATAAAATTGCTGTTCTTTCCGGACCTTCTCATGCGGAGGAGGTGTCCCGTTTTATCCCGACAACCATAGTTTGTGCGTCTCAAGGATGAAGAAACGGCAAGAAAGATTCAGTCTGTTTTTATCAGCGATACTTTCCGGGTTTATACCAATAAAGATGTTCTGGGGAGTGGAAATCGGTGCAGCGTTAAAGAATGTCATTGCGCTTGCTGCCGGAATTGCGGACGGACTGGGTTACGTGGGACAACACGATGGCTGCTTTAATTACGCGGGGATTGCGGAGATTGCGAGGCTCGGACAGGCTATGGGATGTCATCTGAAACCTTTGCTGGACTGTCCGGAATCGGAGACCCTAATCGTTACCTCAGCATCGAAGCATTCCTGTAACAGAAGAGCGGAATCTAATCGAAAGGGTGAGACTTACGAAGAAGCAATGAAGGAAGTCGGACAGGTCGTAGATAGGTGTATGCTGCAAAAGCAGCCAAAAACTTGGAGAAAATATCATGTGGATCTTCCGATTGTAAAAGAAGTGAATGCGGTTCTTTTTGAGGGCAAACCTGCCAAAGATGCCGTGTCCGATTTTAATGCTCAGGGATAGCCGGAGTGAAAGCTCAGTCGTCGGTTTTTAATCAATACAAAAGCCAATAGGGAACGGAAAGGATAAGTTTCAAAGCATTGTAATCATAATAGGTATTCCTTTGGGTTATAACAAGATAAATATTCCATAAATATTGTTATAAAAAGAATTGACAAGCCATGCAGTCTCTCCCTATAATACGGAAAGATTTTTAAGAAATAAGGGAGGATTGCAATGAAAAACAACTCAGTTTTGCCTTGGCTACACTTATGGCTTTGTCCTTAGTAGCATGCGGCGAAATACAAAGAGTAGTAATGAAACAAGCGGTACTTCCGAGAAAGCGGATGCAAGCGGAAAAGTATGGAAAATCGGTGCACAGGGGACCCCTGTAACAGGGGTGCGGCAGTCTATGGTAACGCCGTAGTGAACGGTGCTGAAATTGCGGTAAATGAAATCAATGCAACGGCGGAATCAACGGCTACCAGATTGAATACAAGAAAGCCGGATGATGAGCATGATCAGGAAAAAGGCCATCAATGCGTATAACAGCTAAAAGGACTGGGGAATGCAGTTCTTTAGGACCGACAACCTCTGCTCCCGCTATCGCTGTAGGAACAGAGTCCGAGCTGATAATATGTTTATTCTTTCTCCGTCGGGTTCCGCTTTTGAAGTAACTGCACCGAAGAATGTCTTCCGTGTATGCTTCTCCGATCCTGCACGAGGGTGCAAAGTCTGCACAGTATATCGGTTCTCATAAGCTGGGAAACCAAGATTGGCATCATTTATGATTCTTCCGATGTTTATTCCACAGGTGTACATGATTCCTTTAAGGAAGAGGCGCCAAAGCAGGGACTCGAAATTGTTGCCGATGAGCAGTTTACTGCGGATTCCAACAAGGATTTTTCCACGCAGTTACAGAAGATGAAGGATTCCGGCGCGGATCTCTGTTTTTCTTACCCTTCTACTATACAGAGGCAGCTTTTGGTTCTTACCAGAGCCAATACTATGGGCTATGTCGACCTCTTCGGATGTGGACGGTATGGATGGAATTTTGAACGTGGAAAATTTTTGATACAAAGCTCTTGAAGGTCTGATGCTTCTTACCCCGTTTGCTGCGGATGCTAAAGATGATTTGACTGTAAACTTTGTAAAGAACTACAAAGAGAAGTATAAGGATACCCCGATTCAGTTTGCTGCGGATGCTTATGATGCGGTTTATGCCATCAAGGCTGCTGCTGAGAAAGCAAATCTGACGCCGGACCAGAGCGTTTGAGTTGAGCGATGCTATGGAGAAGGCTATGACCGAAATTACTTTTTAGACGGTCTTACCGGTTCCGGCATGAAGTGGGATGCTTCCGGAGATGTAGATAAAGAGCTGAAGGCTGTTATTATCAAAGACGGAGCATATGTTTCCGCAGAGTAACCCTTTTGTAGAGCAGTTCTTTATATAAAAATTTCAGTCAGGGATTTGATTTTCAACTTGTGTGTTTTTATGTAAAAGGATAAAAGCTCCAAGATTTACGTTTTTATTATAGTGAAAAAGGCAATGCTTTGCTTTTGCCTTTTTCTTACTACGAAGGAGAAATTTTCTATGATGAGTTTTATTTCATATCTTTTGAGTGGTATAAGCTTATGGCTCTGGTCTACGCGATTATTGCACTGGGCTATACCATGGTATATGGAATTGCGAAGATGCTGAATTTTTGCACATGGAGACGTACTCATGGTCGGCAGCTATACGGCTTTTTATTGCCTTTAATCAAATGGGCCTTCCCATTCCGCTTGCTGTACTTTCAGCATGGCAGTCTGCACGGCACTAGTGGATTCATGAAAGGATTGCCTATAAGCCGCTTCGAAATGCAAAATGCCCCTGCGGTGCTGATTACTGCCATCGGCGTTTCTTATTTGCTCCAGAATCTGGCTTTGTTATTATTTAGTGCAAATCCGAAAAGCTTTACTTCTTTTGTGAAAATTTCTCCGATAGAACTTTCCGGCGGAAATCTTGTGATTTCCGGGGAGACGATAGTCACCATTATTGTGGGAGCTTTGGTTGCGGTTTTTCTTCTCCTCTTTTATTCATAAAACAAAGGCTGGGGCCAGGCGATGCTTGCTGTTTCCGAGGATAAGGGTGCAGCAAGCCTTATGGGGGTCAATGTCAACGCAACCATTGCCATGACTTTTGCTATCGGATCCGCTCTGGCCAGTGTGGCGGGAATTCTGCTTTTGCTCGGCTTTACCCAAGTTTAACGCCGACCAGGGGCAATGCCCGGTACTAAAAGCCTTGTCGCTGCAGTGCTTGGTGGAATCGGGTCTATCCCGGAGCTTTTTATCGGCGGCATCTTTTACTGGAATTTTTAGAAAATCTCGTCCAAGGCTTATATTTCTTCAAAGTTGTCAGATGCTATTGTATTTTCCGTTTTTGATTGTAGTTCCTGATTAAGCCGACCGGCATTTTAGGAAAAGAAGATTATGGAGAAGGTGTGGATGAATAAACAAGAGTAAAAGCAATTGAAAGAGATTTTTCTAAACCATGGATACTCATTCTCGTTTATCTTGTGGTACAGTTCTTTTTACAGACCGGTTCCGTTTTCTTCTCTCATGAAGGGCCTTTTTGGTTCCTCTCTGTATTTAATCTATCCCTCGCAATCAGCTTAAACTGTTGTCGGAATTTCCGGGAACTTTCCTGACATGCTGCTTTGTCGTGTGGGGGCCTTTTCTTCCGCAACCTGTTCCATGCTTTTAAAGGAAGCGGACCTCCTCATTTTACTTTTTGCATCGCTCTTTTGTCGGAGCACTTTCCGCAGGGGTTCTTGGGATTTTAATCGATTCCCGTACTTCGTTTGAAGGGGGACTATCTGGCTATTGTGACCCCTCGCCTCGGTGAGATTATCAAAAACCTCATCAATGCGCTTTATTTTATGCGTGATAATGCCGGTTGGCATTTTTCTTTAAAGGACAGTAACGCGATTTCTGGGCGAAGGCGGCCATGGATTACTCAAGGGCTCAGGGAATAACCGGAACATCGAAATACAGCAATTTGTCTACAATCGGAATGATTTTACTTATTCTTTCCATGATTTTTATTCATGCATTTTATTCACTCCAGAACAGGACGTGCAGTGATGGCGATTCGTGACAACCGCATTGCGGCGGAGAGTATCGGCCTTCCGTAAACCAAATGTAAAGTTACTTTTGCTCTTTCATTTCTGCAGCCTTTGCCGGTATAGTGGTGTGCTCATGCCCATAATTTGAGTTCTCTGCAGGGCACTTCCGAAAAACTGGCCATAATCAGTCCATTATGATTCTCGTTTTCGTGGTATTGGCGGAATCGGCAATATGTGCGGCTCTATTCTCTGCTGCTGTAGTTTTAACCCTCCTTCCCGAGATGTTTCGCTCCTTTAAAATGACTATAGAATGCTGATGGCTAGTAGTCCTGATTTTAATGATGCTCTTTACCTCGCCCGGAGCTTTTATTGCCTTTCGGAAGAGCATTTTTACAGAAGTTCCGCAAAAGGAGGTTACAGCATGAATTTATTAGAAGTAAATGTCCCCGGGATTTCTTTGGCGGCCTGAAGGCAGTGGATAATTTTCATATTTCCGTGAAAGAAAAATGAATTGTAGCGCTAATCGGACCGAACGGTGCCGGAAAACCACGATTTTTCAACCTCTCTTACGGGGGTATATAAGCCAAATGCGGGAGAAACTTTTGAACGGATCTGTGGGAATGAGCTGTATTAAGATTAACCATCAGGAGTGGCAAGAACCTTTCAGAATATTCGTTTATTTAACAAGCTTTCTGTTTTTGGATAATGTTAAAGCAGGCTATTTTTGAGTCTCAAAAGTACAGCTTTTAGACGGATTTTCCGTCTTCCCAATTATTTTAGAAAAGACCATGGATGAGTTGGCTATGGACCTGCTTTTCCGTTTTTCACTTGGAAGACCGCCGCCGGAATCGGCAGGAAATCTTCCCTATGGAAAGACAGCGGAAGCTGGAGATTGCGAGAGCTCTTTCTACAAATCCGTGCCTGTTGCTTTCTCGATGAGCCGCTGCGGGAATGAACTCCGAGTGAGACGGAAGAACTTATGAAACGATTCTGTCTTGTAATGGGACCGCTTTGATATGACCGTTTCACTCATTGAGCATGATATGAAGCTTTGTCTGAATATGTGATAGACTCTACAGTACTAATTTCGGACAAGTCTCGCCGAGGGAGAAACAGCTGAAGTCCTGCATGATGAAAAAGTCATTAAAGCCATTTAGAGAGTAGCATGGAAAAGATACTGGAAGTTAAAAATCTACATGTGCATTACGGCATGATTCATGCAATCAAGGGTATTTCCTTCCATGTGAATAAGGGAGAAATCGTCACCTTGATTGGAGCAAAACGGCGGGAAAAACCAGTACCTTACAGACGGTTACCGGGCTTATTCCGTCTTCTCCGAGAAATTATCTATCATCATGAAAAACATATTGAGTAAGGTTCTCATTATAGCTTGTAGAGCGGGGATTAGCCCATGTTCTGGAGGGAAGAAGAGTCTTTGCTAGTCTCTCCGTTTATCAGAATCTCATGCCGAGCCTATACCAGAAAAAGATAAGAAAGAAATTGAAGACAGTCTGGAAATGATTTATCATCATTTTCCCAGCTGAAGAGAGACGTAATCAGGTAGCGGGAACGCTTTCCGGAGGAGAAATCAGCAGATGCTTGCGATGGAAGAGCTCCCATGTCAAAGCGGAAATGATTCTTCTGGATGAACCTTTCTATGGGGCCCACTTTATGTTAATGAAATCTTTCCCTCATTCAAATGATTCACGATAGCGAGGTGTTACGGTATTTTTCAGAGCAAAATGCGAATAAGGCGCTCATGATTGCGGATCGTGCTTATGTACTGGAAACAGGTCCACTAGCCTGGAAGGTGATGCAAAAACAACTTTTAGAAGATCCAAAGGTCAAGGCCAGCCTCACCTTTCGGAGTAAAAATGAGTAAGAGCCTATTGCAATCATCCTTGTAGCTCCTGCTCATCATTTTTCGGGTTAGTATCACCTTCTTCACAGACAGTGGAAGAGAAGGCTTATGCAGTATGGAAACAAAGGAAACCTGCAACAGGTAGAAGACAGGAAATTCTTCCCGCAGAGGAAGAGGATAGAGAGCTGGAAGAAGATAGTGGATCTTTTCAAAATGAGTTTTCAGCTGGAGGAACTGGAGAAAGATAAGAATTGGCAAAGAGACTTTGCCATTAAGGAGACGATATGAAAAATAGCGTCTCTGTACAGATGGAGAATTCAAAGATTGTATCCTATTACGGAAAGCAAATTAAAGGGACAGAAAGAGATAATTTTGCGGAGCAAAGTATCTTTTAGCTGGAAAGATCCCAGTGGAAAGTAAGAAAGAACTGAGTCAGGATAAGACGGGTGTAGAGGAAAATATAGATTACTTAAAAATATATTGCTTTAACGAAAATGCGCTGTACTACACATACTGGAGAAGATATCCGCCGAAAGTGACGACTGAAGTTTTGTGTTGGAAACTATATATGAAAAATAGGCGAAAATATCTGAGGATTTCATAGTGTCTGAGAGAAGGCACTAGCTTTTTCTCGCTGTTTTTGCGTATCGAAGCCACTGTTTTTGCGTATCGGCTAAGCTTGAACTTGCCTCTAAGTAGGGTATAATTTTGAAGTTTGAATTGAGAAAGAAAGGGATGGCTTACACGCTATTTCGTAAACGGATATAGCTTTTGCCATATCTTGTTAAATATACATTTTAGAGGAGAATTTATGGAAAAATACGGTGTAAAATGAATTAAGAAAGATGTTTCTGGACTATTTTTGAGAACAGGATCACCTTTTATTTTGAAGAGCTTTTCATTGGTTCCCCACAATGATAACAGCTTGCTTTTTAATCAATTCGGCATGGCTCTCTTAAAGCCTCATTTTACAGGACAGGAGATTCCGCCCAAGAGACGAGTTTTCCACCTGCCAGAAGTGTATTCGTACCGGCGATATTGAAAATATCGGAAAGACAGCGCGTCACGGTACCTTTTTGAGATGCCTTGAAACTTCTTTTTGGTGATTATTTTTAAGTCTGAGGCACTGCATTTTGCTTGGCAGTTTCTAACGGAGCGGGTCGGAATTCGAAGGACCGTCTCTATCCGAGTATTTACCTGGATGATGAAGAGGCTTTCCGTGTGTGGACAGAGGAACTCGGTGTTCCTGCAGACCGTGTATACCGTTTTGGAAAGGAAGACAATTTCTGGGAGCACGGTGCCGGTCCCTGCGGTCCTTGCTCGGAGATTTACTATGACAGAGGAGAGAAATACGGAACGGGTCCGGAAGATGTTATGGGCGGAGAAGGGGACCGTTTTATTGAGGTTTGAATGTTGTAGTTCTCCCAGTTTAATAACGATGGCCATGGGCATTATACGGATCTGATTCAGAAAAATATTGATACCGGTATGGGGCTGGAGACTTGCGGTAGTCTGCCAGATGATCCTTCTCTTCTTGATGTGGGATACCAATAAGGCTATGATGGAAGAGATTGCGGAACTTTCCCACAAGCGTTATCTGGAAAATAAGGAAGATGACGTTTCTTTCCGTATTATTGCCGACCATGTGAAGAGCTGTACCTTTATGGCGTCAGACGGGATTATGCCCTCCAATGAAGGAAGGGGTTATGTTTTCAGAAGACTGCTAAGAAGAGCGGCAAGGCACGGAAGAATTTTAGGCATTGAAGGTGCTTTTCTGGCCAAGCTTTCCGAGAAGGCCATTGCGCTTTCAAGGACGGGATACCGGAAACTGGAAGAGAAGAAGGATATGATTCTTCGTGTGATTGAGGAAGAAGAGATTTAATAAGACTATTGACAATGGTCTATGGATTCTGCAGTCTCTGATCTCAGGATTTACAGAAAAGAAAGAGAAGACGCTTTCCGGCGAGGAGCTTTCCGCCTCTATGATACCTACGGATTCCCCTGATGTAACAAAGGAAATCCTGGAAGATGCCGGAATGGATCTCGATGAAGAAGCCTTCCACAAGGCTATGAAGGTACAAAAGGATACTGCCCATAGTGCCAAAGAAAGACAATAAACTACATGGGCCGTGATGATATTTACTACAGAATCTGGATCCGAGTACTCAGTCTCGGAGTTCACAGGCTATGACAGGCTGGAAGAGGATGCTATGGTACAAGCTTGGTGTTCTTATCCGACGAAGAAGGACAGGGCAAGATCTGTGATCACAGAGGGACAGAAGGCTGCGATCATTACGGATAAAACCCCATTTTATGCCACTATGGGCGGACAGCAGGGCGATCTGGGAGAAATCACCGGAGAGAATCTTTTATTTGTGGTAGATGAAACCATTCATTTAAGGAGGAAAGATTGCGCACCTTGGTGTAATGGAGCAGGGAGAAATCAGTGTAAAGCGAAAGGGTCTCATCTTTCCGTTGATGAAGAGGCCAGAAATTTAACAGCCAGAAATCATACGGCTACCCACCTTTTGCAAAAAGGCTCTTAAAACCGTTTTAGGGACCGCATGTGGAGCAGGCCGGTGCTTACTATGACGATAAGCGTTCTTCGTTTTGACTTTACACACTTTGCAGCGCCTCACAAAGAAGAGCTGAAGAAAGTCGAAGAGATGTCAATCAGGAAATTGCAAAGGGAGATTTGGTAAAAGACGAAGAAATGAGTCTGGAAGACGCAAAGAAGTCCGGTGCAATTGCGCTCGGAGAAAAGCATGGAGACAAAGTACGAGTTGTTTCCTGTTATGCGACTATTCTGTAGAGCTTTGCGGTGGAACCCATGTTTCTCAGTCTGCAGCATTCAGGGCTTTAAAGATTATTTCTGAACAGGGAATTGCAGCCGGTATCAGAAGAATTGAAGCGCTGACTTCTCAGAATCTTTTTGACTACTTCCAAAAGGGAAGAGGAGTTGCTAAAAGAGCTGAGTGCCGTTAAAAGTCTGACCCCTGAGCATTTACTGCAAAGAGTAGAGAGCTTGGAACAGGAGTTGAAATCCAGCAAGTCCGACCTTGATAAGCTAAAGGCTAAGATGGCGAAGGAGGAGATGGGTGAGCTGAGTGCGGAAACAGTGAACGGATGCTCTGTCATCATTAAAGAACTCCAGGGAGTGGACAGAAACGGTCTTAGAACCTTGGGAGACAGTTTGAAGGATAAGTATGAGAACGCTTTTGTACTTCTCATTTCCGTGGAGGACGGAAAGCCTGTCCTTATGGCGACAGCCAGTGACGGTGCTGTAAAGAAAGGCGCTCATTCCGGAAATCTGATAAAAGAGGTTGCTGCAGTACTTGGAGGCGGTAGGCGCGTGGAAAGCCCCAGATGGCACAGGCGGGCGGAAAGGATGTTTCTGCCATACCGCATGCCTTAGACAAGGCAAAGGAACTGATGCAGGCACAATTACAGGGCTGATGCATTATGGAGGAGCTTAATTTCTTTTTGAAGAAGTTGTCACGGAAATCTGCACTTTATACTTATATAGAACGAAGAGATTTTGAAGTCATTTTCTGAAAAGAAAAGTGGATTCAAGAGATAGCTGAAACTGCGCATATGCGGGACAGACTCATGCCTTTCCTTTATGAGGAAGACCTTTACAAGGCTTCTGGTGCTTTGTTATTTACTTAAGACTAAGTGACTATCAAAAGCTTTGGCGACGTCAAAGGAGATCATCTGGGACACGTTCCAAGATGTCTCGTCCGATGTAACTTTGACATATCAAGCTACAGGAAAGATGGGAATCTCGAAGGAAGAAGTTCTTTGGTTCAGCTCATATCATCTCTACTATCCATATTTAAAAATCGGGTACTGCAACATGAAATCACGAAGCTGCAGTATCCGGGTAAAGAGAAGCGTGAACCCGGTATGGAAGTCATCAGCGTAGAAAGAGCGCTTTTACCGGAAGTGGGACGAGATGTGTTAGCTGCCATATCCGGCATGGGTGGAACTGAGTAGCATTGCCGTAGAGGCTTCGCTTCAGGGAAGCTAAAAGCTAGAGAGAGCATCTTTTGCTCACATACGAAATTCAAGGCTCTGTTTGTAGCAGCTGGCTGTTGTATCCCGTCTATGCTGGCGCTTTTAGGAGAAGAATCAAAAATCAGACAGTTTGCTTCGCGCTTTATGATTATAGCCGCTTGTCCCGATCGCATAGCAGGCAATGGAAAGAATCTTTTTCCTATGGCTCGAAAAAGTTTGCCGAAGGAAAAATGAACGAGTTTGAGTACTCGCTATGCAAAATAAAAGAGACTTGGCTAGCAATGGGCGTCATTATGATAGAACCGGATGTCCAGAGTTCTCCTATTTTCCAGGGAAAGAACGGAACTCTGCGCACTCTGTGAGCAATGCCTGTTAAGGAAGAATAGTCCTATAACTTGAAGAAGAGAAAACCGCATCCCTCAATGATATGTACCCTCACTGGACAAACCGGTAAGGAGGGTGTTCTATGTTATAGTTATGAGTTTAAAAAGAAGATGTAACGAGATGTATTATCTGGGCTTAGTATCCTGATACACCAGATGGGATCTGTTGTAAAAGAATTTCGCCGTACAATCAGGAAATGGGCACGTATCGAAGAATCTTGTGGACCTGAGGCACTAAAACACAAAGCCTCAGAATAAAAAGTATGGTCTCCCAAAAGATAAATATGCGTTAGTGGCACGTCTATCTGAGAATCTAATAAATCTGTCGCACTCACCCCAGGGATCAATGAAGGAATGCTTTATCAATGGGTTCTGCAAATATAAGATTTTATGGCTATAATGGTCTTATATCAAAACCGAAAGGTCGTAAATCAGAGGATCCGGATATGAAAAAGATTGTACCGAGGCTGAAAAAGCTAAACGAATCAGAATACGAGAATTAATTCGACTAAGGGCTGAGGATCACGCATATCAAGGCTGAAATGGCTAATAAAAAGAGATCGCCTTGAGAGAAGAAAAAGAAGCTGCGTGCGCTCAAGGCGAAAAAGCAGCAATCATCAAAGAACTCCGTGAAAAGATACCCATTAAAGTATCTTTTAATTGCATGAGAAATGGCCAGGATCAACCTATTATTTCTAGAGATCATTAAGGCAGATGTTGTTGCTAACCGCGAATCAGGAATTATTAGCGGAAATCACTAAGAAAGTGCGAACAGCACAAAGCGCAAGATATGGCGTGCGTAGAGTTCATAGAGAGAGCTATGGCAACCGAGGGATACCGGATAAATCATAAACGAAAGTACAACGACCAATGCATGAAGCAGGATTGAGCCTGTGCAAACGTCCTATGACAAATATCATTCCTGCCAAGGAGGAAGTCGGTAAAGTTGCGGACAACATAATAGGTAGAGATTTCGATTACTACCGCACCTCTCCCAGTGGACAACAGACGTATCTCAGCTAATTTTTCATGAATGCTACACTCTCCAGTGCTGGATACGAATGCAGATGAAATCATTTCATATGAGTTTATCCAACAAGGCCGAAACTCTTGAGCAGGCATCAAGAATGCTGGATGCAGAGCTTTTTGAAAAATCGTTACATCTGCTGAAGGGCTATGTATTTCCGCCCAGACCAAGGCTGGCAAGTATCAACACGACTATTTTAGAAACATGCAATAAAAAGAACGTGGAACCATTCAGTCTATGTCACGCAAAGGAAAACCTGCTACTAGACAACTAGCATCATGGAGACATTCTTTGGGAGATTAGCAAGAACGAGAGGTATTATGGAGGCGTGCGAGAAAGACTATTCTTCCTTTGAAGCATTCTCAAAGAGCAGTTAAAAGAGATAGAATATACTAGACACAAGTAACGGCCGATGCACGCAAAACAAAGTGGATTACGCCTCCTCAGGCCGGCGCGGGTGATAGCATCCATATGTTCAGCCTGTGTTCATAAATATGTGTCCAGTATTCAGTATGGCATATCAAATCGAGGATACGGTTTTCTGGTTTTAGCTGAGTTTTCCACCGCATGCGTCAGCTCGTTTACGGTTGTTACTTTACGCTGTGTGTGCCTCTGCTACACCGTACATGGATGCAAGAATGGAAAGTCCCAGCCCGCTTGCCAGAGAAGAAGATGGGAAAGTGCTCTCCGGTGAGTGTTTCCCTTATTTTCTTCGGCAGGAAGTCGGACTCTCCCAGAACTGTCGGAACCTTGTCAGTCTCCCTGACTGACTCCAGTTCGGATTCGAGTATCTCTGGATTCACCGGGCAGCAGTCGGCGACGGATTCGGTGAAGTCGGTGTAGATGGAGTGGAGCGTACAGGATTTACCGGATCTGTACCGGGAGTGACAGGAGAGGGTGGTGGCTACGGATTCGGATCAGGAGGATTCGTGTCCCGGCGGTGTGCTTGTCTTCGTATTTGTAACAATGAATCCGCTTGCAGCATCTCCGCTGATAGAAGAGGTGTAACCGCTTTACAGCTGACCTCGAAACCGTATATACAATTTCATGTCCGTCGTTCTCTGCAAATCTCAGAAGGTTCCCAGAAGGTAGGAGTCCACTGCTCATCATTCGGTGAGAATAGCTTTGGTCCTTTCTACACCGTCTGTACAGTGAGTTTGATTTCTACCCAGATTGGCTTTCTCTCCGTTCCATCTTTCCACCAGAGACTCATGCCGAATATTTTAAAGTTGACTCATAGCCGTTCTGTTTGATTTCCGAAATCTTCACACGCATGTCCATCAATCGGACGTTCCTGACATTGATGTAGAGATAGGGCAGCATCATTCGCATCCACCCTTTGGGAAGATTATTAAATGCAAGTTCCCATTTTCCATCTTTTTCTCGCCACGGTTTCCGCACCACAGGCGGATTAGACAGAAGGATCGTCCTCGGTACCGCGATGGAAAGCCCCACGAGTGATACTGGTAGGACGATGTAGCTTGGGATCATCATGGCTTCGAGGTTTTATCAACCCGTGTACAGGAAGCGATTTTTCTTCTCTCAATACACGGTCTCCGTTGAACCGATTCCACTCCACGCTGCTGCGGAGGAGTTACCAGCTAATAGTACGGCAGCCAAGCTTTCCCGCCTCGGAGTCTTCATACATCGGTATGTAACGCAATAGACTCGGATCAAGCCTCCGATGGCAAAGATCTCCGCTCAATTTGTTAAGGAATTTCTTCATCATTATTATCTTTCCAGGTTGTAAAGTGTCGCCAAGCATAGAAAGGAGAAATGTTGTAGGAAGGATCACGACTGTGTGTGTGTGTAAACCATGTAAACGATGGCCGAGACTCAAATCAGGATGTCTTCACCGTCACCCAGCACTAATTTCATTTCTAAAATTGCTACACCACTCACGTTGTACACATCTGTCTCAGGTGGGACGTTGGAAGTACATAACCTCCACCACTCCCAATAGCATTTGCTGATTTGTAATGAGTGCATTTTAAGATTCACAAAATACCGTTAGTTTCTAGTACCCCAAAGTTTGCTTTTCGCCATAATACGTGTAATCCCACGCCGCCACCGAAAGCATTGCGCCTTCCCGCAGCGTACCGGTCATACTATTGTTAATCACTCTTCCACGGCAGAAATGTTAGCGATGCGGCTTTCCGTCTCCCGAAAGACCGCTGGCACAAAGACACCGCCACCATCGTGGCACCGGCTGTATTGTTGCTGACAGTTTCCACCCGCCGCGTTCAGAACATTTCACCGGAATTTACATCAACAATGGTTCCCAGAGCGAGTAAGCTCCACCATATTCTTCAGTATTAGAGTTGCCGCAAGTAATTAAAGCATCTTCACTAAGTTAATAGCCGCCCATCGATAAGCCGCGATAGCACCACCAACGCAAAGGGAAAATCGTTTTGTACCTCTTTTCCGGTTAACCCTTATTATTTTTAATGACGCCGCCGGACATATTGAAGATGGTATTGTCCACGGCACAGACCTCCGCAAATAAGCTCATTATCTCAGGTTTCACCACCGGTCGTATTGATGACTTTCGCACTCGAAAGTATAGCCGGCATAGATGGCGCCACCGTTTGCATCGATATAAGTCGGGTCCAACGATAAAATGTCTCCAGTATTGTTCCGTCTTCAACAATCGATATCACCATAGGTCTGAATGAGAGAAAATCTTGTCTTTTTCTCGTTTTCCACCACCGTGTCAATTGTGATGTTTCTCAAAGTAATCTTATCCCGCTGTTTCGCACATAAAGATACCTGGCAGAGCCGACATTACGCTTAAGAATTGCATTTGTTCCTTCAAGACGGGAGCGACATCTCACGCCACCTCTGCGTACCACGCTAACATGAAATCACTGGAAATATCATGGAGTTATCCGTAGCAATTTCTTTGGCTTTCTCAAAAGATTTAACTGCATTTTCTTCGACATTCCGTCAGTTTCCGTCATCTCGCAGTCTCCGTGAGATGGAGATGCTGCCCGCTCTCACGAGCACAAACTACCTTTGATGTCGGATAGAAGAAAGGATGCGTGACAGCACTGAATGCAAGAAAAATGTCAAGGACTGCCAGCATTCCTCCTTAGACCCATTACTCATCAATGCAACCTCCGGTGCCATCTGTGTTCAGTATAAATACCTCCCACTTTCTCGCAGATTTAATAATTAGATTTAATTTAATTAATAATATCATACACATACATACAATCGCTAATGATGGCGAAATAAAAAGATTTAATTACCTGGCCCATGAGTTGATAATTATATTCGGCTAGCAGTGCATGAAGCATTGCTTTATACGGCCAGTAGAGATAAACTTTTTATTAAAATGAGGAGAAGCAAAAATGAAAACCGCAGGAGATAAAAATCAGAAAATGCACTCTTTACGCATAGGACCGTTTTTGATTTTGACCAAGCGTGCCCTTCTTCTCTTTATTGGAATCCTCTTATCCGCCACACGCCCGATCGGGAGGAAACGGTGAATGGGTCAGGATAAGCTATTATTTTATTTTGCCGCTCGTCCGCATTTATTTCTGCGGATACTTTGATTTGGTTTTTCGGAGCGGTGCGTTCCTTGATGAGCGATACAGCATATAGAAACAGACTGAAAACCGACGGAATCTACGCATGGACACGAAACTCAATAGCATACAGGACGTGCTCACTTTGAATTCGGAATTTTGCTTTCTTTTCCAGAACCTTTTGGACCCTTCCTCTTATTCTACTGCAGTGGGCGCTTTTAAGCATAGTCTCAAAGAGAACGGAAGAGCAGTAGCTTAGGGAACTTTTCGAAGAATATAAGATAGATACTGTAAAAAGGTCACAATAGGACTGCTGCCATGTACCATTTAGACTTCAAAGTGGCACCTTATGCTGTACAAAGCGTAGTTTGTGCCCGAAGGAGGCTCGAGTTCGCGTCGGGCGTTACCGTAAAAGAGAACGAGTCTTTTGGACAGTGCGCACATGCAGATTCAAGAGAAATCATGCTAGGCGCAGGAATCCAGCGAGAATTCGTAAGAGAGAGACATGACAGAGAAGCCAGTCCGTTAGACGTAAGAAGAAGTCTGAAGCGCTGAAAGCGTAAGTTCAATTAAATCATGCGAGGCTATTGGTCTCGTTTATAGCTAGGAGATAGCTGATTCATTTTGAATTGGGGCTATTTCCTCCATGAAGGAGTATAATGGCAGAGAAAAGAACTGGTTTTAGACATCCGGAACATGAAATGATCTTCTGGGGGATATGGACAAATGTTACAGGTTTACAGGACAGTTTTCGGTGAACATCATTGATCGGGACGGTTTTATTAAAAGATTATCGCGGGAAGAAGAAAAATGCGGAAAAGACAAAAGAGGTTCTTCTTTCCCTAAAGTTATCCGAAAAGGAATCGGTTTGAGCAAAATGTGGACTATGCCATTTCCCTTACCATAAAGGAGGGGAAAGGCGGGCAGCATACAGCTGGAAGAGGTTCTCGTGGCAGAACCGCTCTCTGGAAAGCCGGTAGAAAGCCCGAAGACCTTTGCAGAGTCCGTGTCGATAAGATTCGAATATGATTACCTTTAGCGTAGGCCCTGCCGGAACGGAAGACCTATCTTGCTAGGCCATGGCGATTACCGCTTTAGTAGAGGAAGAGGTTTCCCGTATTATCTCTGACAAGGCCGGCAATTAGCAGGAGAGAAAAGCTCAAGCTTCTTACCGGAACCTGCAGTCGAAGGTGGATCCTTATCTTCGACCGCTTTATGATGCCCTTTATAACATCATGGGGCCGGAGCAGTACTCGCGAATGCCGAGAAGGGACTCATTGAAGTGGCTCCTCTTGCGTATATGAGAGGAAGAACACTGGACAATGCCTATATCATCCTTGATGAGGCTGCAGAATACCACTCCTGCGCAGATGAGATATTTCTGACAAGTCAATGCCTCGGCTCAAAAGGTGATTGTGCATGGGAGACCTTATACAGAAGGACTGGAAGAGGAAAGCGTTCCGGTCTGGAAGATGCCATGTTTATCTTAAAAATGTGGAAGAATCCTTTTTCGGAGCTGACCAGCGAAGACGTGGTAAAGGCATCCTCTTGTGCAGAGAATCGTCAATGCCTACGAGAAGGATGAGGAGAGAAAAAGAGGAAAACCATGCAAATCGACATAGAGTGGGAAGTAAGGAAAGAAACAAGCGTTCATGTAGAAGATTGCGAGAGAAATCGTGGAAGAGACAGTGGACTTTTGTCCGGCTGTCCCTATGATATTTCCGTTTCCGTTCTTTTTATAGAGGATGAGGGAAATGCACAGGATTAACACGGGAATAGGGGAATCGATAAGTCTACCGATGTCCTCTTTTCCGATGTTTTGAACTGGAGAGTCCCGGAGTTTTACGGAAGACGGAAGAGATCCGTAACTGATCGGACAGTGGTGAGCTTCTGCTCGGAGACATTATTCTCAAACTGGGACAGGGTACTTTCGCAGGCGGAAGAGTACGGACACAGTGTAGAGAGAGCTGGCCTTTTTGATTGCTCATTCCATGCTGCATCTCTCCTTTGATCACATGGAGAGGGAGGAGCGGAAAGGAAATGGAAAAAGAGCGATTTTACAAAATAGAGGGTATCTAAGATGAGTAAGGGAAGAGTTTCTTCTAAGGCGTACAGTTTCTACTAAGGCTAGGGACATAGGAATAATTTCGTGCTGCGCCTCTTCTTGCCGTAGCGGGGATTTTAGTCCGCATCATCGGAATGGTTTACGTGTTCCTTTGACGGCGATTATTTCGATGAGGGAAACGGGTATTATGCCTCCGCGTTTTCCATCTTATACTCTGCTTCTCGTTCTTTCCAGCTATTCCATGCTACGGCAATTTCCAAAACTGATTTCCCAAAGAAATTTAGCCAAGAAGCAATACAGAAACACGGGCGTGTGCTTCGCGTCTTTCCTGTATTACCTCTTTAATGGGGGCGGTTGGCGTCGGTTTCTTTCTTCGGAGCGGACGGGATTGCGGAGCTTAGAAGCTTATGCTGCCTTTGCGCTTCGCGCTTTTAGCCCGACCCGTTTGGATTATGGCCTGCAGACTTCTTCGCGGTTATTTTCGGGGAATGGAAATATGATCTCACTGCGATTTCACAGATTTTGGAGCAGATTGCGAATACCATCGTATCCGTTTTAATGGCCTATGTTTTGTTGCCAAGGACAGCAGGCGGATTTACTCTATAAAAATACGGAGCTTTTCCTTGTACCTACAGGGGCAATGGGAGGCGCAATCGGTACCGGTGCAGGTGCGACTGGCCCTATCTTTATGTTTCTCTTATACCGCTATCAGAGTCCTGCTTTAAGAAGAAGGCGGAAAGGCAGGATGAGGGCTTACGGAGAGCTATGAGCGTCTCAGCATGCTCCTCTCTTTACCATGCTGATGTCTCCAGTACGGTTTACAATATTTCTTCCGTTTTGGATGATTTTCTCTATTCTCGATTATGATCGGCCTCGGCTCAAAAACAAAAGCAGATTGTCATGGAATGGGAATCGGGAGAGTACCACGTGCTCTAATATTCCCGTTGCCGCCAATGCGCTTTTCTTCGTCTTTGATCGCAGCTCTTACCGCTGGCGGTGGCATCTCACGACAGAAAAGAAAAACGCTGTCTCCAGATTCAGGTCAGTATTCGCTTTTACCCTACTTCATTGCCGTGCTGTTCCATCGGAATGCTAGGTAACACTGGATCCGCTTTCCCATGCTTTTCCCAGGAAAAATGTGCACCTTTTAATTCAGCTTACAAGAGTCGGCTCCTTTGCCATGCTGCTACTCCTTTCCACGATTACGAATGCGATTTTACAGGGACTCGGGCACTTGAATCTGCCCTCTTTATCACTCCATGGTTGCCCTCGTTTTACACTCTATCCCTGGTGCTTTTCCTTTACGCGGGACTTGGGTTGAAATTTGCGTCGTTTATCGAATATTGTTTTTGCGCTGATTATGTGTTTTCTTAAATCAGCGTAGCTATTTTCCGCATACCCGTTTTCGGATTGATCTCTTCCGAAGTCTTGTGATGCCGATGCTTTCAGGACTGATTATGGGCGGTGCAGCCTATGCGCATTTCACTTTCTGTGATTCATGTTTTGTCCTTCCGGAAGGCTTAAGAAAGGGAAGAGTTGGATCAGCCTCTGCTCTTCTTCCGGCTGTTTTATCGCCATTTTGGGTTTACTTCTCCTTCCTTTTAAAGAGCCATACTTTGACAAGGGGAGGATTTGGATGAAATGCCGATGGGCGGAAGACTGAAGCGCTTCACTGTAAAATGGAAGGATAGAGATTTATTTAGAGATTGGGCGTATTAATACTGAGCTGAGCTCGAAAAAGAGAATGAGGAGATCTTCTATAGTGCCTCAGTCTCAGCCTAACGAGATGCTGCACGCTCTGCGAGCGATACTCGTTATGAACAAGATGTCTCAGGCTTCACCTGCGCCACTCTGTTAAGAATTAAAGAAGAAATCAAGATTAAAGAATGGGATAAATGAGTGGAATGGAGTGGATGGTGATGCGGGACTGTGATAATCGGAGGAGGACGGCAGGGAATGGCAGCGATTGCTGCGAAAGCGTTCCAGCGCGCGAGTCGGTTCTTCTTATTGAGAAAAATGACAGCTTAGGAAGAAACTTAAGCGGACGGGAAACGGCAGGTGCAATTTTACGAATCGAAATATGCATGCTTCTTGCTTTTCGCTCGGAATCTCCTTCTTTTATTGAGGCTTTTTCTAAAGAGTTTTCCTAGCGAGGACAGCCTCGCTTTTTCCATTCTGTCGGTGTTTTGGAGAAGTTAAGAGGAGACTATGTCTATCCGCATTCCGACCGAGCGAAAGTCTTTTGCGTATTTCTTTGGAAAATGCAATGCGGAAATTAGGGGTAGAGCTGATGTGCTCTACGGAAGTAAAAGCCATTCGGAATACTGGAAAGAAGAGAATCCTCTAGAAATCAGCTGTTGTACAGAAGAAGAGTACAGGCGTTTGAAGCTCGGGAAAGCTTTCGGAAAAGAGAAATTTTTAAAGGAAGACAAGGCTTTCCAAAGCGGAAAAAGATCTAAAGCCAGAAGAACTTTTAAGATTCAAGCCAAGAAGCTCTTACTTTGTACAGGAGGGCTTGGATGCCAGCTCAGGTTCTACCGGAAGGGCTATCGTTTCGCGGAAGCAGCTAGGACACACTGTACTTTAGTCCTTTTCCCAGTCTTTGCCCTGACGTGTATACGGAAGAGAAGTTTGTAAAAGCTTGGGCCGTTCGAGTGGATACAGGCCGGAGCTATCTTTGAGGGAGAAAGCTTCTTTTAGAGATAGAGGGAGTTTACAATGCACGGAATACGGTATTTCCGGCATTGTGGTTTTTCAATGCAGTCGCCGGTGCATGAGCTTTTGGACAGGAAAGGCAATGCTTTCTCTCCTTCTTTCCGGAGTTTAAAGAGAGGAGTTCCTTAGCTACTGAAAGAAAAGAAGAAAAGAAGGACAATATGGGAAGATTTTTCTCCTTGCACTCCTTCCGGATAAGCTTGTGTCCGTTCTATTCAAAGCACATTTCCCGTAGACAAAACGCTTTCGAGATTTCCAAAGCGAAAATCAGAGGCTTTGCGGCTCTTTTCATTTTCCTTTTAAAGCAAGTAAAATAGCGGATTTTACGAAGGCGCAGTGCACTGCGGAGGAGTTTCCGTTCGGAAGTGATCGAAAGCATGAGTAAGCTTGCGAAGCTTTGCTTTTGCGGGAGAAATCCTGGATGAGACGGACTCTGCGGGGCTATAACCTGCATTTTGCCTTCGGCTCGAATCCTTTCGGGCAGGGCGATGGGGAGAAGAAATGATTAGAATTTCGCAAATCAAAAATGAGCTTTTTCACAAAGAAGGGAAATCAAAGAGAGGCATGCCAAGCTTTTGCATCTGGACTGCTCTGTCAGTTTCCGATTTCTTGATTGAAAGACGCGCTCTATAGATGCCAGAAAAAGCCGAGATACTTTGCTGTGTATTCGGTTTTATCTCAGTTTTAAAAGGGGTAAATGAAGAGAAGCCATGAAAAAGCTTCGCTCAGAGAAATATCGTTCTCCACAGCACCGAGTTGCGATAAAACTCGGAGCTTCCCTGGAAATAGAGAGTAATGCGCGGAAAGAGTATTTTCAAAGGAAGAAAACAGGCCTGTGATTGTCGGTTTCGCCTGCCGGTATGTTCTCCGGACTCCTCTCTTGCAAGCACGGGAGCTACGTCCCATCATTTATGAGAGGGACAGGCGGTGAAAAACGACAGGAAGCGGTCACAAGGCTGGACGGAAGAAAGCAGTCCAAACCCAAATCCGCAGTTTGGCAGGGAGGAGCCGGTACCTTTTCGGACGGAAAACTGAATACCTTGGTAAAGGACAGCTGCGCCGCTCTCGTTTTGTTTTGAAACTTTTTGTTCACTACGGCAGCAAAGGAAGAGATTTTATACGATGCAAAGCCTCATGTCGGAACAGATGCCCTGATTTCCATTGTGGCCTCTCCGAAAATAGAGAGCTGGGTGGAGAGTTCGTTTTTGAGAGTCAATATCATTTTGAAAAGCATGAGACCGCTCATTATTGCCAGGGCATAGTGCGAGATAGCTTCCGGAGCTACATGCGCTGGAGTATCCATGATTGCGCAAAAGGACTTTGCGATGGGCTTTCGTGTGCAGCATGAGCAAAAGATATAGACCTTGCGCTTTACGGGGAAATAGACGAAAGACAGAGAGCACTGCTTGGCGCATCAAGCTACAAAATCAGTCATCCACACAAAGCACAACCGTGCCCTTTTACAGCTTCTGTATGTGCTAGGGGCTATGTCGTAAAATTCCTCTTCAGAGGAAGGCGGGCTTTGCGTGAACGGATGAGCTATAGCGGTAGAGATAGCGGAAAGGCCAATTCCATTATTTTTCCGTTTCCAAAGGAAGAATACGGTGGAGAAGCAGATCCTTTATGGAATTGCGCTGCAAAGGGATTTTGAAAAGAAGGCTCAGCTTAGCAGGAGGAAAAGTTCCTTACAGTAGGGTACGACAGAATTAAAAATGTCGCAAGTGAAGAAAGCGCAGGACCTTATGCTGAAAGGGCAGGAGAGAATGTGATGTTTCGTCCTCTGTTCCGTTTGGAAAACTACCCGAAATTAAGTCATTTGGAGGAGGATTTTCGTGGAATCATGGAAGCCTTGAAAAGAAAATCAAAGAGCTTTTCAAGGAAATACCTTGGTCTACGGTGGTAGAAAGTCGTACTTCTTCTCCGCTTCGTATTCTTAGGGAGAGGACTACAGCACTATGGGAAGGCGGATTTCATCCTGCAGGAGAAGGTGCAGGATATGCCGGAGGAATCATGAGTGCGCCGCAATGGACGGCTTAAAGAGCAGCGGAAAGGGTTTGATTTTGTCTTATGATAAAGCAAGTAAAAATGGATATCAATAACGGATATATTTCTTGTTTGCGATATGGTAACAGCACGCTCGCTAACCTCGCCTGACTGAGCATGAAACAATGTACCCATTGCTCACTTTTAACTTCATAAACAACTTCCTTCAGAAGTTGGTCTTGTACAATCTAACACCTGATGAAAAGTTTGTCCTTTCTCGCAGCGGATACTAAGCGAAAAACTGCAGTACTCTGTTTTCGCGCGCACGGCGTGGCCCAGATTACCCTTGTTCATATCCGCAAACAAAGAAAAAGATCCAGTTCTATTGTTTATATCTAATAAAGCCTGTAAGAGTATAGAAGAGGGACGTTGTAGTGAAGCGATTCAGAAGTGTTTGAAGAGATAGAGGAAGAATGCGCCGAAAGGAGGGCCTGCTCGGCGACTTTATTTTATAGAGGCTCTTCGTTCTTTTGTGGAGATGAAGGGCCGAGGGATATGAGGCGAAAAGCCATGGTCTCGATGATAGGATGCTAGATGTCTGCAAAGGACGGAAGAAGCTGCAAGGAATTTTAGAAGAAGCCGGTTATCAGAGCACGGAGTCGGAAGAGGGCGGATGTGATTCTCTTTACGACCTGTACCGTCCGGAAAATGCCAATCCAGAAAGCTCTACGGCAGAATCGGGCAGTTAAAAGCATTTATATAAAAGAATAAGGACATGGTAATCAGGATTACCGGTGCATGATGCAGGAAAAAGGATGAGGTGGAAACCATTCAAAGAAAATATCCTTATGTGCATCTTATTTTGCACGTACACAATATCTATAAAGCTTGCCGAGCTTCTTTTGGGCTTTGATATCCAAGGAGAGAAAGGTGGAAACCTGAGGATACAAATCTTATCGTGGAAAATCTTCCCTTTCCGCGGAAATATCCTTTCCGTGCGTCTGTTAATATCAGCTTTCGGTTGTAACAATTTCTGTACCTATTGTATCGTTCCTTGCGTGCGCGGACAGGATCCAGAGATTCGAGGAAATCGTGAAGAGAGGTGCGAGGCTTTAGTGCGGGACGGCGTGAGAGGAGAATGTGCTGCTTTGGGGCAGAATGTAAATTCTACAGCTTGGACAGGGAAGAAGAACTATCTTTTCCCGGAGCTTTCTTCGAGGTCGCAAAGATTCCGGGACTTCGGAGAATCGTGTTTATGACGCCAGATCCGAGGAGTTTTTCGGATGAACTTCTTTCCGTAATACAGGAAAATGAGAATATCTGTAATCATATTCACCTCCCTTACAGTCGGGCTCCACGAATATTTTAAAAAGAATGAACCGGCATTATACGAAGAAGTCTTATCTCCTTACTCCGTAAAAATCAAGAAAGCTTCGGATCTTGGACTTACGACGGATATTATCGTGGGCTTTCCGGGAGGACGGAGCAGACTTCAGGATACACTTTTCCGTGGTGAGAGAGCACAGTTTGACACTTGCACCTTCAGTACTCAGAAGCGTTCCGGAACGCCTGCAGCGAAATGGGATGCGATTGGATGAAAGATTGTAGCGGGCGTTCAGAGATACTCGATACCGTGCGAGAATTCTCCAAGAGCGCGAAGGAAAGGACCGGTAAGTTATGGAAGTCCTTGTGGAAGGCGCAAATACAGAAAACGAATATGCTGACAGGACGCTTGGAAAACAATATTTTGCATTTTTCGAAGGAGGAGGCGACTGCTTGGAGAGATTGTTCCGGTGAAGCTCGAAAAGTCGATGGGCTTTTACTACTACGGGAGTGTAGTCTAAGTTGTTGATTTGTTTAGCATAAACATGAAAAGCGTTTGTAGAGCTGATTTCATTTTTGTGTTTGTATAGAATTTTGAATCAATATCAAGATGGTAAAGGAGTTAGGGGAATGGACGAGGTAAGTTATCTCCAATGATGAGACAGTATTTAGACAGTAAAAAGAATATCCGATGCTGCTCTTTTACAGAATCAGGGATTTCTACGAGATATGACGATGCGCTTACGGCATCGAAGGAGCTGGATCTGGTTTTAACCGGGAAGGACTGTGGCCTAGAGGAAAGAGCGCCCATGTGCGGCGTGCCTCATCATGCACGACTCCTATGTCGACAAATTGGTTTTCTAAAGGTTATAAGGTCGCAATAGGGGAACAGGTGGAGGATCGAAGAGAGGCAAAGGGACTGGTAAAGCAGGAAATCATGAGGTGATTACAGGAACGCAGACGGAGGAAACGGCTTTAGAAGAAGGAAAACAATTTCTGATGTCTATTTATGGGGAGAAAAGAGGCATTGTGACGGTGGACATCACTACCGGAGAATGCTATGCGACATGCAGTGGATTCGTCTAAAGGAATGTCTTGATGAGATTTTACTTTCTCAGCGAAAATCTGATGAACTCTTCTTTGAAAAGAGGAAGAAGAGCTCTTTTCTCAGATAAACAGTCGTTTTTAGCATAAGCCTTACCGAGGAAGAAACGATTTTCTTTCTCCTTAACGGAGCGGATAAGCTGATTACCGCGCATTTTCAGTCACTCTATCATGGGACTCGGCCTTTCACCAGGCGATCTTCGAAAGAGCGCTCGAGGCTGTCTCTTATCTTTTATGACACACAGAAGAACCTGCTTGCATATTCGAGATAGAGATATTTTCAAAATAAAAGATTACATGATTGTGGACAGCTACAGTCAGAGAAACTTGGAGCTCGTGGAGACACTTCGGGAGAAAAGAAGAGGGAACCCTTCTTTGGGTGCATGGACTACGAAAAGCAGCCATGGGAAGTCATGTCTTCGTCATTTCCTGGAAAGACCGCTTCGGGATAAGAGAAAATAGAGGCCAGACTCGATGCCCATGGAAGGAATTCACCGGGCATTATATCGATATGGAGGAGCTCAGAGTATCTGGACAGCATTTACGATATAGAAAGACTTCTTTCCGTATCAGTCTTTCTACGGCAAATGCGAGATCTTCTTGCTTAAAGCTGCTCTCTTCAATATTTTGCCGGACATAAAAAGGCTGTTACCATTTCAATCCTCGCTCTTTTCCAAAATGGGAGAGATGGACTCATTAGAGGATATATGCCGAAAAATCGAAGAAGGATTGGAGGAGCCGCCCCCTATCCGTTAAGGGAGGAGGCCTCATCAAGCGTAGCTTCAGTAAGGATGTGGAAGATCGTACCCGGAAATGCCTGGAGTGAATGGACAGGAATGGCTGCAGTGGAGCTGGAAGCAGGGACAGAGAGACCGGTATTAAGAATTTAAAAATGCGATACAACTTCGTATCTATCGGCTATCGCTTTCAAGGAGGTTTCCAAAGCCTACGAGAAATTCGACTCATTTTATCCGGAGACAGACCTCCTCGCACAGGGGAGAACAGCTATATCGCTGGCTGTAACGGAACTCGAAGAACTGCAAAAGTTCTGTGATTCCCGGGTGCGGGCAGCCATGAGCTGAATAGCTCTGTACCCTGAGGAGGAAATTGCAGCGGAGCTCGAGAGACCCAGAAACGCAACAGAGCTTGCCCACTTTGGATGCACCTGTCTCTTTGAGCCGGAAAGACACCATACAAGGAAAATTATGTGCGTCTGTCTAGAAGCGAGTGGCGCAGTCTCTTCATCAAAGAGGAAGACGTCCTGTGGTGGAGAAACTCTTAGAGGAAAGCGTTTATTCCAAACGATACCTCGCGGAAAACTGCGAAATTGCGCATTATTACCGGCCCCAATAGAGCGGGAAAATCCACCTATATGACGGCAGGTTGCAGATCGTGCTTTTATCCGCAGCGGCCTTCTAAAAGCTCGGCAAAGAGGCATGACGCAGATTTGCGACAAGAATCTTTCGCTGAGTCGGAGCATCGGATGACCTTGCACGTAGGTACAATCCACCTTTATGGTGGACATGAGTGAGTCGCGAACATTTTTGATTGAATGCCGCCGAGCCAGTCCCTTTCTTATTTCTGACGAAATCGGAAGAGGGACCTCGACCAGCCTGGAAACGGGCTATCCATTGCCTCGGGCGGCTGTGAGAGCATGTGCAAGACATATCTGCAGGCGAAGACGCTTTTGCAACACACTCACCGTGAGCTTACGGAGCTGGAAGGAAAAGCTGAACAATGGAAGAACTGCTGCAGTGCCGTTTCCCAAAAAGGACGCGAAATCAGCTTTCTTCGGAAGAAATCATTCCGGGAGGTGCGGACGCAGTGCCACGTAGTGATGTGAGCAAAAGCTTGTCAACGCGTAAAGCCGGAGGGCGTATAAGCTGCGCAGACGCCCTTTTTATCAGAGGACAATGATTTTATGCAGAGAAATAAAAATATCGTCGCTAAAGAGGGCGCGCATTGGAAACAGACGAGACATGGAAAGTCGAGAAAAGCGGACGAAGAACGGTGCTTTTTGAGAGACAGAGCGAACGGAGAATCAAGAGTTGTGCCTCCGCATAAGCTTCTTAAGAGCTTAACAAACTGGAAGACAGAGCTGCCCTTACTGCTGAGGGTGAGGAAGAGGTGCTATCGGAAGCTTCGACATCAGTCGGAGAAAATCAGTCCCTTTGAGCTGCAGTCTTTTGTATATTTGAATTAAAGGAGCTTTATAGTGAAAAATTCATGTACTGGAGACGGATACGGTAAATCAAATATGCAGCAGGAGAAGTGATTGAGCGTCCGAGCGGTATGGTGAAAAGAGCCAGTGAAAAATGCTGTCGATACCCATGCTGGACGCAGAGATTACCGTGAAATAAGAGGGAGGCGGAATAGAGTATCTTCATCGTGTCACTCGATAGCGGAGACGACGGGAGGACGACATCGTAACGCCTCTTCCTCATGCGACGGTAAGATCCGAAACCTTTTCCCGACCTCGGACAGCATTCTTAAGCTTCGGCTTCCGCGGAAGGCGCTGTCCCTCGATTGCCGCCGTTTCCGATGTGGGCGATTACGAAGACGAAAGAAGATCTTTGCCCATAGAATACAAATTACACGGCGGAGATGAAGCGAAGAAGAAGTTGCGGTGAGTGGACGTGCTCAGCTTTTATTATTCGAAACCTCTTCTTTAATGTGTGCCGGCAAGAAAGAAATTTTTATACAGGTGAGAGTACGGAAAGTAATCGAGAGTGGAGGATAGTGGAGACTGGCCTGCTTAGCGAAATCACGCGTTTCCTTCCACTCTTCTTTATTCGGGACGGAAAGACTCAGACTTTTCAGTCCATCGGTTCCCTCGTGAAGGATAGCTTTACGCATTTACGGGAAAGAGCAGAGTAAAGGAAAGAGTCTCCTTTGAGAAGGGCGATTATCCGCAAAAGGTACGGTGGCTGACCGAATCGCATATCCGGGGAATCTCAAGCGAGTATTACGAGGGCAATCCGGACAGTATGAACTCTGTCACGGGCGTTCGTGCATGACGGGTCTATTAAACCGTGCCCTCGAAGATGCCTATAAAACCTTTTTAATGCAACACAAGTTTCCTTGCCATTCTTTTCTGGATTTGACGCCGAATTTAGTAGACGAATGTTCATCGCAGAGGGAAGCGAGGTACGCTTTCAAATCGTGACAGCATCTATCAGGCTGTTTTAATTCGGTGAATAAAACGCTTCGAAGCCCGAATCTCATCGATGAGAATCCGCTCTCCGTCTTCTTGAAGAAGAAAAAAGAAGACGGAATTTCAGCGGAACTTCTTCTTCGGAAGGAGTCGGAGAAGAAACTTTTAAAACACCAGGTTTGAGTGCTCAATGAAAACATATCAGTCGGAAGGAAGGATATCGCTTATCTGAAACGGTTTCCTTAGGCTGAGGGGAAACAGGACAAGTTTCTCTGAAACCTTCACAGCCTCTACGATATGAAAATTCGATCTGACAAAGTTAGAAATTCCGTTCAGGAGAGCTATTCTCAAGAAAGAACAGTTTTGCATCAAGAGAAAGCTTTTACTTTGAAGAAGAGATGTCGTTCTTCGCAATCGTCTGTGATGGACAAAGTCTTCGATACAGCTTTTGGGAAGAAAAAGATGATACACCGATTCCTGAGGAGGGAACATTTGCGTAAAGCCAAAGAAATGAAGGAAGGGCAGGAAAAGCCTGTTTACCGCTCCTTCCTTTCGGAAGAAACCAAATTTCTCATAGAATTATCGGAAGTTTTTCAGACTTATTGGCTGATTGAGTATGGAAACAGCCTCTACATTATGGATCAGCATGCCGCTCACGAGAAAATCAATTTTGAGCGTATGATGAGACGGAAGAGAAAAGGAAGTTTTCAGTCAAATATTATTCCGCTCTCCATCCATCTTTCCACAGGAGAAGAAGTTTAGAAAGTATAGAAAAGGTTTCTGGAATGGGCTGCAACACTGGTGGAAGAGTCAAACGGAATTTCATACAGCAATACCGGTGGATTTTCCGACAGTAGACAAGAGAAATATTACACAAATTTAGACAGAGCTTACAGAGGACTCATATCTTGGGAGAAATTATAATACAATGGATTATCCGTAGTCATAGGGCGACGTAAGGGAGTCAGTCTCGGTGGTAGCACCATCTTGATGTTGCGTCGGAGGTCGCCGGTGCTGCATGAGCAGTCGCTCATGGTGACCAGTGCTCGCAGTGGAGGATGGGCGGGACGAACTCGTCATGCGGCTCGGTGGGCGGCATCTTGTTTCAGCCTCGACCCGTCTGGTGTGAGGTGGGCACTGGGAGGGACGTGGCTCATGGGCTGGCTGACTCGGCCGCAGGTCGGGGATCGGTGTCGTCACTCGGCAGGCTGTGGTGGCTGTTGTCTGGTTTGGGTGCGGGCGTCAAGTGGGGTTCTGGTCTGGGTGGCAGATATTCCTCTGGTGGGGTGGCTGCTATCGAGGTCGGTGTCGCATCGTGCTGTGGGCCTCAGGAGAAACAATCTCTTTCGGTTGACAGGCAGACTCGAGATAAGCGATCGCGCTCGACTCGTTGC
>BNJV01001417.1_pt1 | contig 48839 bp, 69 predicted proteins | sample 8540591 | NCBI WGS metagenome assembly BNJV01 (sample SAMD00202457, study PRJDB9452) | human saliva metagenome | host: Homo sapiens | reverse complement strand
CAAAAACCAAGTTGAAGATTCCATATACTTCTTCAATAAAAATCTATCCTAGTTTCCTTAGCACAGACTATTCTCCTTTTTCTAAGGAAGGAACTATTTGTTATTCTGTGACATCATCCCAGAGGAGGGATGGATAATATGGAGGGTGCCCAGTTTGAATTTCGTGTCTATTTAACTGGACAAAGGTTTCCATTTTTGATAAAAATGTTTTGCCTCCTCATAGTTCTCAAATTCCCATGATTTCCCAATAATATAGGAACGATCATCTCGACTATTAACTATAAATTTATTGTTTTTATAATACAGGTGAATAGCCCAAGGCAAATTACTGTCCTCATCAAATAGTACATAATATAGATTCTCGTATCCATGTTCATGTATAGTTTTATTTAAGTCGGCTACTAAATTCCGCACGTTAATTTCTGACATAATTACTTAATCTCCCTCACTAAACCTAAATATTCATATAAAGTTTGCGATTGAGCATCCTCTTCGCTTCCACCTACAAGCTTGGTCCCATGATAGGCAACCTGACCCGTTGTATAGAGATTCATTACTCTTAGAATACAACATAATTATACAAAGTCTAATTGAATAGTTTGATTGCTCTCCATTTTTTAGCTGTATTAATAATATTTTCTATTTCTCTTTGAGTTATCGGAAGATTCTCATGAGGGGGCTCCCATTGTGTCATACTATCTTTATAAACAACAAATTTTTTATTGATCATCAATTCTCCTTGTGCTTTTAAGAGGAAACCATTCTCTAAATCAAAAGTAATTGTTGATCTTGTTCCTGTAATTTTCATTTCTACCTCTCTCAAGAACCCTAATTTTTCATCCCTCTGTGTCCTTCAGGCTACATCATTTTTATCCTCATCCCAAAGTGGTGACAGTATGGATGAGAAAATCCTAGTTCTGATGCTAAATGCTCAGCGTTAATTGTTTGTTGCAGTATACTCATGAATTTGTCTATAGCTTCATTAATAGTATCGTATTCCCAAGTTACTCCAACAACATATGAGCGTTCATCTCTACTATTTATCATAAACTTGTTATCTCTATAAAATAGATGTGTCGCCCATGGAAGATTGCTCTGCTCATTAAATAACTCATATCTCAACGTTTGAAAGTTATTCTTTCTAATTAATATTTCAATTTCCTGCTTATACTGTTCAATCAATTCTTTTGATACCATATTATTTTACCTCCTTAAGAAAAACCTAATATTTCATAATACTCTATATTGGAACCAAACTGAATTTGATTTCCACCGCCCTGACCAAATACTTTAGCAATTGGCCCCTTGTTCACATCAGATAGCACATCCACTGGGTTTCCATATTTTTGATAATCTTTCATTCAATAATAATTGTAATTTTTTTGGTGCTTCATTATATGCTTTTAAAATATTTTTCCTTTGTAATATCCTTCACTACTTCATACTGGTGGTAGACTTGATGATCTTCAGGATAAGGCAAACCTCGTCTATTAAACGGCAATTTCTCTCCGTTATCAACTGGACTAGCGAAACGCCCACCATTTGATCCAAAACGGTCAAGCACTTGTCCAGCTTTTAAATCAGCTGGTTGTGTAATGGGGTTCCCAGCACTATCTAAAACAAAACCATCTCCTGTTTTCGGCCATTTAATATGTCCTTTCTCGTCCACAAAAGATCTTGATCGAACCGGAATTTGTTTACCTTCAAAATAATCTGCTGAAAGATAAGCTTTTTTACCATTGGGCATAATTATGCGCTCTGGAAAATATTTTCCTTGTTGAGCATATTCTTGTCGCAAAATAATTATCAAACTTCGAACTTTCTCTCGCCGCCTTACTAGCTTCTATATTCTCCAATACTCGATTTTTTATTTCAAGTGCTGATTCAACTTTTGGCACAGTCTTTCCATTCAAACTAAAGTTCTCAACTGCTTTAGAAGCAGAGTATGCACCAACAAAATTTCCTAATAGGTTCATCAGCTGTGCGGTTTCTTCGCTTCCACCAAGAAGCTTTGTACCATGATAGGCTACTTGACCAGTTGCTAACCCTCCGACATACCCCCATGTAAACTGCCATAACCCTTGGGCAATACTTTTGCGTCTGGGCAATTGGTAAGTATGCCCTGTCGTAAGAGTGAACACTTGCCCCACACTGTGGTATAACTCACCATTTCCTAAAAAAAGTGTATCTCGAATCGGATTCATCGCAAAGGATTTTCCGTCGCCAGACAATCCATAATAAATATTCTGTCCAGCTTCGATAGAATTTGAAGCCCCATACATGAACGTAGCCATTGCTGCATACTTGAAAGCTGAAGTTACAATTGGCAACATAGTCCCACCCGATATCACTAGCGCACTCGCTCCAGCAATGAGCGTTAAGACGCCAAAAACAAGATTCATAGCCCCTTGCTTGCCTCGTTCTTCTGCGTAGATTGATTCTACACGCATTTGTTCTCGCTCTTGCGCCGCTTGAATCTGGGACATATAATCGTTCAAATAAATCGCAGATTGTTGCGCAGCCAACATGAATCGATTCATCGATGACAACTGACGAAAGTCCCTTACTTGATAACTCCCCATACTGCGGTCTCTACTCGAATGCTCCGCCAATAAACTCTTTGTTGCTGCTAGCAATTCCTTAAACGCCTGCAAATCTTGGCGAACATGCATCTCTTCATATTGCGTAATGGATTCGTCTAGATGCTTAATATCCTTCATCAGCTTCTCATACGTGAATTTCGTCTTTGTATGACTAGTTCCTTGGTAATTCACTAACCCTGCGACTCTGAGCTTAGCAGTTGTTAACTGTTCCAACTGTTGTTCGAATCGTTGCTTAGACTTTCCTAGGTCTGAATGTAGCCCCTTATAGACATCTTCAGGCAATTCCGCATGGTTATGCGTATCGATTTGATAGTAGCCATCTTTATACAGTAGAAAACTGCGGTATATTCATTCATTAACTGCATCAGCGTCTGTATGAAGATTCCATGAACTTCTGTCATATAGCTCTTCGCACTCGTCATCGCTTTCCCTTGAAGCTCACTCTGGTTTGCGAGGGAGGCATCTATTTGTTTGCCGTGCCAATCTGGCTGAATATTTCGGTGCATGATGGGATACTTGATATTGTGAACATTCTGTTGGATTTGAAGAGAATTCTATTTAAAGTAAGAGTTTACCAATAAAACATTGGTAAACTCTTGTTTCATTTAGTCTATCATAAAAGGGGGAGTTATTTGTTATTCTGTGACATCATCCCAAAGCGGTGATGGATAATCTGGTTGAAACCCTAATGCTTTTCCCTGTATATTTACTTCAACATATTTTTCTAATGTGTCTATAAAAATCCTTTTTGGCTTCATCAAAGTTGGTAAATTCAACAGTATTTCCAATCACATACGATCTTTCATCTCGAGCATTAATCATAAATTTACCATCTCTATAGAATAAATGAAATGCCCATGGAAGTCTTTTCTTTTCATCAAACAGTACGTAAAATATACTATCAAGGCCTCTATCTTTTATCTCTGTGTCAACCTGCTGCTTTAAATAATTAAAATCTATGTCTTTCTTCATTGTAATACCTCTCTCAATAGCCCTAATTCCTCATATATTTTTATTTTTATATCCAAACATTATTTGTTCTCCACCACCTTGACCAAAACGCTTTTACTTATTACACCTTTATTAATATTAGATAAATCTTCCACAGTTAACTTTTTTTACTATGAGCTGGTTTTTAATATAGTTTTGTAATTCGATAGGAGCTTCATTATATGCTTTTAATATATTTTCTTTTGTCAAATCTTGTATAACTTCATACTGATGATAAGGTTGATAGTCTTCTGGATAAGGCAAACCTCGTCTATTAAACGGCAATTTCTCTCCGTTATCAACTGGACTGGCGAAACGCCCACCATTTCGATCCAAAAACGGTCAAGCACTTGTCCAGCTTTTTAAATCAGCTGGTTGTGTAATGGGGTTACCAGCACTATCTAAAACAAATCCATCTCCTGTTTCTGGCCACTTAATATGGCCTTCATTATCCACAAAAGATCTTGATCGAACCGGAATTTGTTTACCTTCAAAATAATCTTCTGAAAGATAAGCTTTTTTACCATTGGGCATAATTATGCGCTCTGGAAAATATTTTCCTTGTTGAGCATATTCTTGTCGCAAATAATTATCAAACTTCGAACTTTCTCTCGCCGCCTTACTAGCTTTTATATTCTCTATTACTCGATTTTTTATTTCAAGTGCTGATTCAACTTTTGGCGCAGTCTTTCCGTTCAAACTAAAGTTCTCAACTGCTTTAGCAGCATAGTATCCACCAATAAGGTTTCCTAATAAGTTCATCATCTGTGCGGTTTCTTCGTTCCCACCGAGAAGTTTTGTTCCATGGTAGGCTGCTTGACCAGTTGCTAAACCTCCGACTGTTCCCCAGAAGAACTGCGAGAGTCCTTGGGCAATACTTTTTGTCTTCGCAATCGGTATGAACACCCCTGTTGTTAGGGTGAAGACTTGTCCAAATCCGTGGTATAGCTCGCCATTTCCTAAGAAAATGGTATCTCGAATCGGATTCATCGCAAAGGATTTTCCGTCGCCAGACAATCCATAATAAATATTCTGTACAGCTTCGATAGAATTCGAAGCCCCATACATCCACGTAGCAGTTCCCGCAATCTTAAGTATTGGCGCCACAATCGACAAAGCAGTCCCTCCGGACATGGCCAGCGCCGATACCCCGGCTACGAATGTCAAGACTCCAAAGACGAGATTCATAAGCCCTTGCTTGGTTCGTTCTTCGGCATGAAGTGCCTCCATGCGCACTTGATCACGTTCAAGAGCTGCTTGAATAATGCCCATACGATCATTTAGTTTGGCTGTAACTTGTTCATAGGCTACCATAAATCGTTGTATAGAGGGTAGTTTTCCAAAGGCACCCGATTGATAACTTCCCATACTGCGGTCTCTACTCGAATGCTCCGCCAACAAACTCTTTGTTGCATCTAGTAATTCCTTAAACGCCTGCAAATCTTGGCGAGCATGCATCTCTTCATATTGCGAAATGGATTCGTCTAGATGCTTGATATCCTTCATCAGCTTCTCATACGTGAATTTCGTCTTTGTATGACTAGTTCCCTGGTAATTCACTAATCCTGCGACTCTGAGCTTGGCAGTTGTTAACTGTTCCAACTGTTGTTCGAATCGTTGCTTAGACTTTCCTAGGTCTGAATGAAGCCCTTTATAGACATCTTCAGGCAATTCCGCATGGTTATGCGTATCGATTTGATAGTAGCCATCTTTATACAGTAGGAAACTTGCGGTATACTCATTCATTAACCGCATCAGCGTCTGTATGAATGTTCCATGAACTTCTGTCATATAGCTCTTTGCACTCGTCATCGCTTTCCCTTGAAGCTCACTCTGGTTTGCGAGGAGGGCAATGGACTCTTGTAGATTTTTTAATGATTCTCCCCATTGTTGGATGGTTTGATTCGTTTGGCCCTGCATGGAGGTAATGTCGTTAAACTTTACGTGATACATCGTTCATCGTCCTCCTAGCCGAGTTAGTCCCGACAAAACATGCCCTAGTCCTTGGTCTGTCTGTTTAAGCTCTTGTCCTGTTTCCGCAAACTGAGCAATATCTTTCTCTAACAGCGCATTATAGTTCACTACTAATTGATATAATTCTTCAAATTGCTCCTGATAAAGATCCAGAACGGCAGATTTGGATGTTTTTTTGTAGGTTTGGTTTATTTACACTCACTAAGCTATTTTTTGAATTAGAAAGAGATATAATGTGCATTCCAAAAATAACTTCTGATAATTGAATCGTTCCGTACATATTTCTCCTCCCTTAATTTAATAACTTTTCAATGAAATTCCCAAGATTGTTAATTTGCGTTTGGCACCAACCAATGAAGCTCTGTTGGTCTAACTTTTGATTTTTCTAGACGTGTAATCTCATCACAAATTGCATCGTGAAACGCATCTAGTTCTCGTTGGCAAGCGTTAAAGTCTTGCCCGAACCCCTCCCATTGATGCCCAAAGTTTTCCTTTTGCTGGCCTTTCCATTCTGGTTGGTCATCTTTACCCATCACAGAAATCTTAATCTCGTGGATTTCGCTTCGGATGTTTCCAACGGATTGTTTTGCTGAACGGAGTTTTGCCAACTTTGCATCAATCGAACTTATCGTTGCTGTAGCTTTGGAAATACTATTATAATGGGAGCTGACTTGGCCTTGAAGGTCCTCAATTGCGCGGTAGTCATTTTTCCCCATAAATTATCCTCCAATGCCGTTAGATTCTTTTAATTCTGAAACATTTCCTTTTGGAATATCTGTTTGCTGCAACATCGCTTCGATATTCTCTAACATGATTTCATTGTCATCATCTGTGTATCCTTCTTGAACTACTTTAAAGATATCTTCATGATTGAAATAGATTAAGCTGTCTCCAACCATTCCTTCTGGATAAAGGCAAGCACCATAATCGAAACGATACACTTGTCCTTTTACAGGCAATGCAATTAACCGAGCAATAATCATCATTTTCTTGACATTCCCTTTTAGAATAACTACACTCCCCAAAGGCAACATTTTAGCTTCTGACATTCTTTAACCTCCCTGAATATAACAAACTTTTTTATTATAGCATAAGCACATTCACTAATTCATCCGTATTCCCCGTTTTAATTCTCAAAATACACAAAAATAATTCATTAACAGAGATTTACCCTCACGATAAACCCCCACCGAAAATTTTCGATGGGGGTTGTATTCTTATATAAACCTTTGTTACTAGCTGAAATGTTTGGTATGAAACGTTAATTTCTATGACATTGTTTCTTCTTCCTGATTCTCTGCCTCTAACAATTCCATTTGCTTCAGATATGCTTTCTTATCCTCTAACATTTGGTATTCTATCTCTTCTATTTGCTTTTGATAGACTCTATTCATCTGTTCTTCATTCTGTTCTAATTCAGATAAAAAAAGGCTTTCGCATAAATAAGATCAACATCTCGATATATCGTTAGAATGTAGTCCACGAGGTTTTCTGTTTTACGCTTAGAAACGCGACGATAATCTTCCAATTGTTCTTTTATTTGTTGATATTCTTTACGCTTATCTAAATATTCTTTTCTACTTGTTCAATCTTTTTACGATCCATACATTCTATCCCTCAGTTTATTTAATCGGATTTTGCAAGTCCAACTTAGGGATACTCTTGAGATATTGTTCTGCAGAATCTGCCGTTTTTTTCCTTCAAAGGCCCCTTTTAATTGCGTGACAAGATTTTCAGAGTGATAAGAAAATATTTCTTTTCGAAGCATTAGATAGTTTTTGATCCTAACTCTTTTGAAGAGCCTGAATTGTCATCTCATGCTTTGCTAAAATCGCTCTAATCACAATTCTTTCTTGTGTTTTTATAAACTGAATATAAGGTTCTTTATAGTAATTCTCATCAATATAATCTTTTTGCATTCCCAGTATAGACCATCCCAAAAACTATCCCCTTTCTATTTTTATAACTATTTAAACTAAACGAACTATTCGACACCACTTTAAATATCTCACTTTGTTTTTCGGTCAATATCTTCTAATGTTTCTACGAAGTAAATAGTTTATCCGAAAAACGAACTATTTTATCCATATATCGATTTAACTCATCAACATTATAGCTGAACATTCCTTCATCCCAAACCGTCGAAAATTGAAATTGAGAAACTAGTTGAGACACTTCATTTCTTCCTAAATAAATCCCTGCGTGATAAGCTTCATGATTGGCCTTTTCTACAACTTCTTTTTACTTGTTGGCGGTAATTTTCTAACTCATTTTTCATTAGTTTTACTTTTTCATCTGATTCTATTCTTGATAAATGAGAAATACATAGCAACAATCTACTTCGTAACTCTATTTTCTTTGCTCCTGTAGCACCTTGAATAGCAGCTTGAAGAATTGGAATATTCTTATTCCCCCAGGCGATTACTGCTTCTTTTGTTTCGTCAATAATCGCTTGATATTCTTCCATAAATTTCGAATAATTACGACCTCCGTTTACCAGGAGTTAAGAGAACCTCGAGCACCCCCAATTTTATCTAACCCAAGATTTGAATTTCCTTCTTTTTATCAATTCAATATATTTATTCAATAATTTACTTAATTTCTCTCCCGCTCTTAAATATGCTGGATCCTCAGTTGCTTCTAGAATTTTTTTCCATCTGAATGAATTCTATATTCTCCAAAAATCATGTGAACTAGGCGTATCAAATGTAGTGGAAAAAATTAAATGGCACTATAACTTTCACTTTCCCTAATTGCTCATCTGTATTCCGATTTAACATTGAAACAATATCAAAAGGATTTACGTAATAAGTTACTTTCTCATTAAGGATTTGAATTACCTCTTCAGAAATACCAGATTTCCTTAAACTCTTCAACGTATCTGGTCCATTTAAAAACAACAATTTCACCAATTTGTTCTAATTCTTCTACACTAAGATGAGCTGCTCCTTGTACAGAAGCAATCGAACCTAGCGAATGTCCTGTCATATTTAATTTTTGCATTGGGTGCTTTTTCTCGCAATTCTGCTAATTTTACATGCAGAGCCTCTTCAACTAATTTTCCCTGAGGTATATATTCATCGTGCATCACGAATGGGTAGTTATTTCGAGCCAATCATTTAGTAAAGGAATATATAAATTATCTAAACTCGGAAAATCACTTCCTTTTACAGCCAGATATGCGTTCTTTTGTATCTTTATTCAACTCCGAGTGTCTGTTAAAAAAATATGAATTGAAACCCTCTTCTATATCTGATAATAACGGCATCTTAACAAAAATTGGTCCATTCGGCGTAATCTGTAGAACGTTTCTTGTATTTTTATCTTTATGTACATATACGATTCCATTGTTTGGAAGGTTTTTACCTCCAATAATCTCTGTATTCCTTCCCTAGTTCCTATAGAATAATTTAAATCAGCAACCTCCTTTATTTCTAATTAATCTCTTTCTAAAAACTATTAGGCATTTCTTCGTAGGCACTTTGAGATAAATCTAAATATAAATTATTATAATTTCTTAATTCACTCATATATATATAAACCTTTGCCCTTCTCTATACTAGGTGGTTGATTCATTCTAATCTTAGACATACTTGGAATATCGTCAGATTTGGTTAAGTTAAAATCGATAAAAATGACTGTTTTTGAATCCTCATTAAACTTTCCTTCTACTGATAAATTATACCCTACAATAGATACTCCGTTGCTAATAGGTGCAACTTCCATTGTATTCCATTCAAATTGTATAGACTTAATTTTGGGATGTTTCACCTGTACCCATGCTACAATTTCTTTCTCATGCTCTTTCAACCACGCTAACTGCTTATCTCTGGCGGTCGCAAAAATTGTATTTGCACGCCAATCTGGATTATTTAAATTGAACACTGTAAAACCTCCTACACCTAATAATGTGATTGTTCCTATAATGGCTAATTTTTTCTTCATATTCCACCCTCCAACCTTCTATACTTACTTCATATCATTTAATTGTCTAAAGATACTACTCTTACCAGTATTATAAGATATTTCATTATTTTTTTCATATAGTTTTATTAATTAAAATTGACTAATTCTATAAAGCGCTACGTTTTTAACAAATATTCGTATTAGTGAGAACACTTGGTTCTTGAATCATTGAGACACTATCCCCATATGCGTTATTAAAACATATAACGAAGAGATTTTTTTGAGATGTATCAAAAATAATACATTTTGCATTTTTGGTTAATTCCAAAAACCAATAAAGATCTATCGTTATGGTATAAAAACAATAATCTAATCAGCGCTTGATAAGTTATAAAAAGAAGGAATTAAACAAATCGCTTAATTCCTTCCTTGTTGTCTTGCTAATTTAAAAGTAAAAGTAGCTTCGGTATTTGGACCTGCGCTTGAGGCTACATAGTCACTAAATTCATTATCACCGAAACAGTCATTTACAAATCGAACGTAGTATCTAATCAGTTGATATGTTTGGGAAAGTTTTGCTTTCAACGTAGAAATTGCACTAGCCTGCATTCCCTCTGCCTCCATCACTTGAATCACGTGATTTAACTCTTGCCCAAGTCGATTCGCGATAGCAGCCACCAGATTCTGACCTTTCACAATCTCATCCAAATCAAAAGCACGGTAAACACCCTCTTCAATAATAGGTTTTAATTTAGGTGCAAGAAGAGCCAACGAATGATTAACATCTCGAATTTGCCAGATAACATGTTCAATACGCTCCATCGTAGGAATAATATATGATTGCAGTCCTTGAACACTCTCTTTTGCTCTAGCTGGATACAATTGTTCTAATTTTCCCCAGTAAGTCTCAGGAGAATCACTTGGTTTTACGGTCAAATCGCCTAACAGATTGTAATTATCTGTAATTTCTCGGACATATACGCTCTCGTTAAAATCAGAGCTAATTCTAGTCACTAATTCCTTCAATCTACCCTTTTCTGACATAATCGCTTGAAGTCCACTTATGAGTTTATTCAGTGAATGACTATAGGCATTTTCAACTTTCTTCGCATATTCTGAACTGCGCTTTTCTACTTGTTTATCAAAAGCTTGGAGCACATCTTTTACATCATCAAAAATTCCATGTCGCTCAAGGTATGCCTTATAGTTAGCCGGAACTGTGCCTATTCCTAATCTAGGAGAAACAGTTCCCTCTTCTAGATGTTGACCTAACCACGCATCAATTTGTTCAAAATTCTCTGCTACACCATTGACGAATTCAATTATATTCATAATCTCTAATGTGATTTCAGTAGTATTCTTAGCAATGACTTCTAACACAACTGTTAATGATTCCCTGATTCCATCTAGCTTCCCTTCACGAAGACCTTCCCCTTCAAAGATCGTTATACTATCTTTAAGTAATTTTTGAGTTTCTTCTTCAATTACTTCCCAGGATTTCATCAATGTTGGCGTACTATCTCCCGCGATAGTGGAAACTCCCTCAATTCTTTCATGATGAATTCTCTTCGCCAACTCCCCACAAGATAACTTCAACCTGTACAAATCTGTATTGTATCGTCCATACTGAATTGGCAATCCGTTTACAAAGAGCTTCTTGATTAGAATAAAAATCTCGTTTTATCAAGTTTTTGCTGTACGTAGCATCATTCAAAATTTGACGATTTTTCATGATAACTCAACTGTATCATGAAGTTTAAACAATACATATGGAAGCCCAGCTTCTTTAAAAACTGATTTAATAGATTCGGAAATTTGTTCTTTTCGTTCGTTAAAAATTTCTCCTATTTTATCGTTCTTATTTCTACTTGCCTCTAAAATCCTCACAATATAAGCCATATCTTCTAGTCGATTGGTTATATTTGATTTGAGAATACGTAATAATTCTGGATTTACTTGAATCTTATCTCCACTACTAATCCAGTTTTGATCTGCACTTAGTAAATCCCTGGGTTTAGGGTCAATTCCTTTAACATGAAAATCAATCGTTCCGTCTCCATCAATGTCAATATCCTTCTTTGCAGTCCCCCAGACAACATCTCCATTACCATGGATAATCTGCTGCAGGTGGTTGAATTTCAAATATGTTAAATCATGTGTATACGGTGCAAATCCATAGTCCAGATGTACCCCGGTAACCGTTGCATTTCCCGTAATCCCGCCGATATAATCATAATTACCTCGATAATTCTTGAATTGTTCAGGGTGAGCTCTCATATACGCAAGTTCTTCAGGAGTTATCATATTATGAATATCCGGACCATGAGAACCCATATTGTCCCATCCATTTTTTAATGCAACAAACATTGCAAGAGATTCTCCTAATGAATGCCCTGTTGTAGTAATTTGCGAATTACGGAATTGCTTACGAACCTCTTCTGCAAAACGAAGAGCAGAAACTGCTTTCGATTCAACTACTTTGCCTCTATTATTTGAATCTACATAGGCCATTCTGTCGGTATTACCATAGCCTATCATCTGTACATCAGTTGTTGTATCTCTTGTATCATCAGCATTAGTCCCCGCATAGGTGATTGTTATTTGAGAATAATCTGGTTGTCCATCAGCCCCAATGGGAGCAACCGCCATCGCTTGCATTCCATTTTCTTGGTTATCTTCGACTTTTAAGATTTTTATATTTACCGATATCAGGATTATCAATATCAAAATTAGCCAATGAATTTACTTTGAGGTCTGGTTCAAAAATCTTTCCTAGAGAATCCAAGTTATATACTCTATTAGATATATTTTTAGTTGTTCTTCTGTTAACATTTATTTTTCTCCAATATATGTTATCTTTATATTTAACTCTCCGAGTTTATCATTAATTATATTTGGTCTTCTAATATCCTCGAATTTTTCAAGCGGGTCTAACGACATTTTCCTTCCGATTTTTCTAAAATATTAAGATTATTGAGCACTAAAATAGTTTCTTTTTCCATCTTTGTTAAGTCTAATTCTTAGATTATAAGTCCCCGTACTGTCATTCTTTGTAAAACTCAAGAACTCGATTTCTTGGATATCGTAGTTTCTATAAATTCAGTAGCAATATTATCTTGTTGTTCTTTTCGTAATCTTAGGGTTTTGAACAACCAACAATTAGAAAATGTACTAAACAAAATAGCAACTAACTTTAATACCTTCTTCATCCTTCCGCCTCCTTTATTCTTCTACACTCATTAATTGTACAAATTCATAACCTTCTGCATCAACAATATAGCCTTCGTTTGGACGTGGAGATTTTTCGTTTGAGATATACGGGAAGCGAACATATTCTTGGTCGCTGATACGCATTCCCATGAACACTTGTGGCGCCAATTGTCTGTGTAAGGTTACAAGCGTAGAGTAATTCGTCATTAAGTCTTTATAGTTTCCTACAAACACTGGCGTAATACCGTACTTAGGTCCTTCTAACAGAAGCTCTTTAAACTGATTTTCTGTAATATTGAGACTTTGTCCAAGGATTTGGATATCCGGAATGATAATGAGTGATTGCGTATATTCACCAGGATGCGTCATACGTTCCTTCAAGTTGTCTAAGATGATATTCATTCCGTCTTTAGCACTCAGTGTATCGCTGAAACGATGCGCTTCCTTAAATTGATCTAATGGGACTAATCCTAATGGGTCCACAATCACAACTTGAACAGGAGTCGTATATTGTTTCAATTGGTAAGCTAATACTTTGTAGAACTGAGTAACACTTCGAACATTATCACTAACTAAAGAGATGGCTTTATCCAATGTAAATGCAGCCACTTCGACCATTTCTCTCGTTAACCCGAGTAATACTTGATGGTTTCGTTCTGCTCGGTCTACTTGAGCTTCCACCATTTCTGGTGTCACCACTTCTGGTAACATTGGAATTGGTTGTGGTAATGTACCCGTCCAATAACGAGACATTTCTTGCGCTTCTGCTTTCACTTGCTGAATCATGGATGAATTATCTTCAGAAGTATACGGCACACACACTTGGAATGAAACGACTGTGTCTTGCTTCATTAGTCCGCGACCACGGATATCTAAAAGTACTTGGCTTGTACGACCAACAATACTTGTAACATCACTCTGTTCGAATAAGTAGAGTGCAATTTTTGTTTTAAAGTTTGCTTGTAATTGTACACGCATAGCATTGAAACGAGACATCGTTGTGATGAGATAGATTCCCAGAGAGGCACCCTCACGCGCTAGAATATTAACGGTTTCGTTAAAGGCTTCGCTGAAAGTAGCGTCACTCACACCATCAAAACTATCGATTGCAATAAATAGTGAAGGGAATGGTGTTACGGCATCTCTGTTGTATTGTTGCATATTACTTGAACGTGCCTCACTAAGAGCTGCTTTTCGTACCTTCACTTCTTTTTGAAGACGTCGTAATGACTTCATTACTTTCTCATTATCGTCTGCTGTAAAGTAGTCCGCCACATGTGGAAAGTCCACTAAAGAAATTAATCCACTCGTTCCAAAGTCATATAAATAGATATGCGATTGCTCTGGCGTTGTTTTACGCATGACATCAATCAATGCATTTTGGATAAAGGTAGACTTCCCATACCCTGGGCTTCCAACAACCAGAATATGACCACAATCGTTGAAGTCAACTGTCAGTGGTAATTGCGCTTGTTGTTCCGGAATATCTTGATATCCCAATAAAAACTCAGGGTGTTTATTTTCTCCCCAATAATGTTTAAATTGAATATCTTGGATATCTTCTGCTGCTATTCTCTCTTTTAACGGTGGAAGCCACGGACTTGCGACCTTTGGAAGATGTAGCGATTCGAACACACGCTTCGCTTCTTGAACGACCGCATCCAATTGCGTTGGCAATCGTTTCTGATTCCCACTTTCATCTAATCCACTTAAGTCTTTATTGATTGCTTCATACTGTCCATTATCTTTAATGGCATACACTGTCGTATCTCGGTGTGTAGAACGTACAGCTTCTGGTTCATAATCGGCTCCACTCCAAGCGCTCTGGAATAATTCATAGATTTCATTATTCCCAACTTGTAAGTATCCACGACCCGTTTGTGTAATTTCTGCAGCATCTGGCGTTTTAATAATTTCACGCGAATCAGCCACATCTTGTACTTTCAACGCAATCTTAAACTTCGAGTTAGACCAGATTTGATCATCGACTACGCCGCTTGGTTTTTGAGTCGCCAAGATTAAGTGAATTCCAAGCGAACGTCCGATACGTGCTGCGGATACTAACTCTTTCATGAAGTCCGGTTGGTTCGTTTTCAATTCAGCAAACTCATCCGAAATCAAGAATAAATGAGGCATTGGCTCAGTAGCTACACCCTCTTTAAATAATTTCATGTACTGATTAATATGGTTTACATCATATTCTGCAAATAATCGTTGACGTTTCTTCAATTCTGCTTGAATAGACACTAAGGCACGATTGGCTTGCGCCACATCTAAGTTGGTGATAGCTCCAACTAAGTGCGGTAAGTCCGCAAATAGGTTCGCCATCCCCCACCTTTGTAGTCAATCAATAGAAATGCCACTTCATACGGATGGAAATTCACTGCTAATGAAGCAATATACGACTGTAAGGTTTCAGATTTCCCAGAACCTGTTGTCCCTGCCATAAGTCCGTGAGGTCCATGCGCTTTTTCATGTAAATTCAACATTAATAATTCATCACGGCCACGTAGCCCTAATGGTACCGCCATTGTTTGATACGTATCATTCGTTGCCCAACGATGGTTCATATCTAATGCTTCTACAGAATCTACACCATACATCTCTAGGAATGTGACACTATCTGGAATCGCATTTCGTAATGTTTGAACATGCGTCACTTGAGCCAAGTCTCTTGCAAATTGTTCTTTGGCTTCAGTGGATAACTTTTCGAACGTCACAAACGGTTTATCCATATATTCGCCATTATGGAGGCGTAATGTTCCTTGACGATTCCCTTTGAAATCCACAACAGTGTTTACATGTTCTGGTAGCTTTCAATCACATCTTCTATAAAAAGATAGCTAATTCCAAGATGTGATAAATCTTCATTAATAAACTCCATAATATTATGATCTAGCATTAGAGACAAATCCGTAATCACAAATACATAATGAGGAGTGAAAGTTAGTTGTTTATTAGTTCCTGCTTGTTCGGCAGCTTGTTTGCGTTCTTTGATCATTTGATAGAGAGACGTTAACAATTGATCGCGACTACGTTGATGGTATACAAAACTACGGCAATTAAACTGCTGAAGTTTCATATGCGGTAACCAACGACTCCATTCCCACAATGGCAGTTCTTCTTCACGAAACACTGGAACAAATTGCACATCATGGTAACTATGAAAAAGTAGCCAACTGAATAATCGCTTGTTGAACTTGCTCGATGACTGTTCGACGAGAGCCGATATATCCTGTTGGGGCCGATAACAAATCATTCGTAATAGGTAGATTTTCCAAGTATTGATAATGAGCCACTAACTCCGTTACTTGGTCACTGATGGCTTCATTATATTCTGTTAACTCAGATTTTTTTATAATCGACTTTTAAAACTTGGAATGATTTTTCCTGTTCCTAGACGGTACGTTAGAAAAATCAAAGTGATGAGGCGTCTTTTCATAGAGACGTCTATCCGTCACCTTCGCCATTTCCATTACAGCGTCAACAGATGGATAGTGATAATTCAACGCTTCTTCTTGCTCTTTAGATAAGTCATAAAGCTCTTTATATTTCTCATTCAGATACGCTTTATAGTTCTCCATCTTTTTCGCTTTCAGACGTTTATTTTGTTTTTTGTCTGAGAAGAAACTGTGGACTGAAGTGATTAAAGTAATCACCGACATCCCCATCATCATAATCATCATCCCGCCATTTCCTGTAAGAAAATGAGTCGCTACCGTAAGCCCAATCATCGCAAGCGGCATGATAATTAATTTTAATAGCGATTGCTTCTGCATATTATCTTCAGTTGGTGGCGCTAAGATGCTCACCACATCATCTGGCTCACGTAAAATGAAACGTGGCGAGCGGTGAAAATCACTCGTCTTATCCTCTGGTGTATCTTCAAAATCTAACTGCACCAGAGTTGTTTCAATCGGTTCGATACTAGCGATAAAAACTTTTTGCCCTTGAATTCTAATAAAATAGCCACTCGTAGAAAACAGATAATCTCCTTCACTCATCTGTGCAGGAGTTGTTACCAACTGCCCATTCAAGAACACTTCTTTCTCGGATACAATTTCATATCCAGTAGCGTTTGCTTGAATCAATAATTCTTGGCTTTGAGCAATACTTACCGCATGAATTTCGTCTGGTCCGATAGTTAATGGTTCTTTTGTGAGTAACGTTTGTAAGCTATATTGAAAAACAAATAATTTTGCAACAATCTCATTACTGAATGGAAGGCTATGTTTTCCGTTCGTGTAAATACGGTCCGCAAAACGACACTTGTCCATTTTTCACGATTAATTTATCTGCAAATGCATTTTCCACAACAAAATCATCGCTTAGATGAGTTCCCACACGGTAAGCTCTCTCTTTTGAAATGTCGTAGATGGTGTTATCTATCTTAATTAAAACAAATCATTTACTGCCTCCGTATTAATTTTCTTTTCGTTTTTGTTGTGTTGGTAAATATTGTTTCTTTAACTCTTCCAATTTACCTTTATAACGGTTAATTTCCTCTGTACGTTTTTCAGACGTTAAGTTTGGATCACGTTGAACATCATCAATTTTTCTTCGTCAAACTGTACATTAATAATTGTGGATCATCTAAATAACTCGCAATATCCATTGCTTCATCTACTTTATTTTGACCGATCGGTACCCAATATCTTAAGTAATCTTCATTCGTTTGTGCTGTAATTTTTCCAAGCACTTCTTTTTGTTCATTCGTTAGTGATTCTGTCATAATTACTGAATACGCAACAATATACTTATCTTCGGTGAAAGAGATTTTACTATCGATTGATTTTACATTCGTTACCACTTGTGAATAATCTTTTCAATAAACGATAATCGTAGGGTTTGCGATTTGCGTTTGCTTTGGTTGTACCACAAACAAATTGAAAAGCCAGAACGGCTGCTAACACCACTGCAATGACACCTGATAAAATTCCCATCAATTTCCATACAAAAAGTTTTCGTTGAGGTACGCGCACCATTTCTTTGGCTACACGCTCTCTTTCATAGTCTAGATGTTCTTGCATTTTTTTCTAGTACTTCTGAAATTGATTGAGCTGCAATAATCTCTTCACAGAATTTATGTCCTTTGTAGAATTCTAATTTTCCTTGAGATAATTCTGTAAACTTAGATTTTGAATCCAGCGTTGCTACAATCATCGATTGGTACTGCTTCAAAAATTCTTCTTCAGATAATCCTTCATAAGGAGGGACTTGCCCTTTAATTCCGCGAAAAACAATTTTTGCAATTCCATCTTGTGTAAACACTACATTTTCTGGTGAAAGCGAGTATGTATATACACTTGCCTCTAATGGCGTAAATAATTTCCCTACATTAATTAAGTAACGAAGACGCTCTTCTAATGGTAATGGATAGATTTTTTCAAATTCTTGTGTATTCTCTGTATCCGCATGAATCATATAAGAACTTTCAACTTCTTCAATAGTCAATGGAACAGCTTCTGGAATGATCACTTAGCAACAGCGTTAATGCCATAGCTACATTCCCTTTGAATTCTTCCTTTGTAACTTCAACACTTCTCACGTTTATTCTCTCTCTTTCTATAAAGTTTCGACGATTAATTGGACTCCATCACGTAAAGTTCCAACATCTTCAATGCGTTGCAACGCTGTTAGGACTACTCCTTTATCATGTACACGGATACTAGGACTAACAACATTCAATTCTAATTGATAAGCTTGTGCGACAATATGTAATAATTCCTTCATGCTAATGCCTACTGGAACTCGTAAATCATATTGCCCATATGCAAACTTTCTTAAATCTAACGTTAAATTAATATACATATTATGCATGATGTGTTTTCCTTTTCTTCAAAAAAATTGATAAATCGATATCCCGCTCATTAATAATCCTAATGCAATGAATCCAACCATGGTTAATGGCGACGTCTTTTCTTCTGATCTTAACTTCACTCCCTTATTAGGAGTAGTTGCTGACTGCGATAAGAAGAATTGATCTGTTTCAATCGGATTTAGTTTTTGAGAGTCTGTCGATAAAAAAAGAAGAGCCTTATCTTGCGTTTCAGATAATGACTCTTCTGCCTGTTGTTTTGAAATCATTTGAGACAAAGAGGCATCAAACAGTTGTTTCAGTGTTATGTCTTGTTCGAAATAAGTTTGCTCATTTACATTCGTTTGGACCGGGACATCCACATTGATTTTTAACGAACCGTCTTGAGCCCATACTTTGCCCGTGAGGACAACCATCATGCCAAGTACAATCATTATGACTTGACTGATTTTCATTGTCTACTCCTTATTTTGTTGTTGATAATGTAGCGTGCTTCCAACAAATCCAATTATTCCAATAACAGAAATTGCCGCTATTGAAATCCATGCTGTTGGTTGCTGATTAATGACTGCATGTAACATATTTTCTGCAGGAACGAATGGTGTTAAATACGCTAATACTGGCGACACATTTCCATAATACGTATCAAATAATTGTCCCAATGCAATAACGTAAATGACGATAAACCCTAAACTAATTAATAATCCATAAGCTTTTAGCCATGACATTAACGCATGGTGCATGAAAATAGCACTTACAGCGATTAGAATTGCCATTCCGATGAGTGCAAATAATTGCTCAGCTGGTAAACTCAATTTCACACCTACCACAATACTTACTAAGGCGCCAATACCTGCCCCAACACCTGCTAATAAAGCTAAAGGTAAGAGATGTGATTTTTGATTCATTAGATAGATAACGATTTGTGTCCAGTAATTGCCAATTGCCGTGTTGTAACATATATACAAATGCAAGAGTCATCATCGCAATAATCAACACCATTAAGACTCCGGTACGATTATCCGTATGTTGACGTGAAGTGTCTACTCCGCGTCCGTCTGCTAATGTTCCATCAATTGGATGAGATAGGTAATCATAGACTAATGTATTTGTATTGTTTCCAGACTCCGTATTAGACATTACTTTCGTAAATTCATTCAAGAATGCCGTGTTCGATTCGAATTCTTTGTTCATCACTTTGTCCATTGATTCGACAGCGTTCTTGTACTCAGTCCCTTTTGTTTCGAGAGTTTTCACCTCATCGTTTAATCGGCTATATTCTTTTCGAATAGTTTCAGCCACTTGTTGATGAGACTTTTGTGTTATCCATCAATGTACGACTTGCTAACATAAGCGTTGATAAGTCTTTGTTCATTGATAGACTCACACCTGTTAAATCAGTATTGTCACGTTTTTCTGAATCTACAAAAATCGGTTTACTTTCAAGAGTTTCTTTTAACTTTTTGAGTTTCCGTCACGATTCTTGTAATTTCAGCATTTACATCCTGCATTAACTTTTTGATAAGCATTCATATTTTTTTCTTTAAAGTAGCTACATCCGTTGAAAGTGTCGCAACTCGTGTGTTCAACTCTTCTGGAATCACAAGTTTTTCTTTAATATCACTTGTTAATGTATTCGTTACTAGATCGACTAGAATTTCGTCTAGATTTTCAAATGCCAACTGCGCATATAATGAATCTCCCGCTAGCTGTTTAGGATTTGCTCCATTGTTTGAATATAAGTCTAATCCATAGACTGCCTTCACTTGACCTGCAAAAATCAAGATATGCTTTTACATCATTAAATACGGCTGTAGAAATTTCTCCTAAGAATGCTTTAGAATCTGTGAAAACAGTACGTGCGTCACTACCGCTATACGTTCTTTGGATTGCTTGAGAGCTAGTATTCACCGTTAGATTTGCTCCATCTAGCGGAGTTAATGTATCGAATTTTTTAGGAGTCGCATTCCCTGAAGCTTGATAATTATTAAAAGCTTCAATGACTTTATTGGATTGTTGAATACTACTATTTAATGAAGCAATATTATTTAATAAAAGCTTGTTTTTTTGTTCGTCACTAAGATGAGCAATTGATTCTTCAGTCACAACATTGATTTTCGATAAAATTGGCGCAAACCAACTATCGCTTGCGACCGATTCACCATTGTATTTCAGTTCATAATCTACACGTAATTGCTTCGCAGAAGCATTATACCCTGAAGTCACTTCCACAGAATTACCATTTTGTGAGAATGAAGCTCCTTGACCATTAATGCGTAAACTTTGAACACTGTAACGACTATCAATAGCTAAAGAGATTTTCTTAATGTTACCAGCAATATCATTCACAGCAATCTGTCCAGAGATTACTTTGTTTTTAATGTCATTTTCCTTGTTGCTAACAAAAGTATCTTGGTTGCTTGTTTGTGTGGTTGCTGATGGATTTAGTTTTTGAATAAAATGAACCGTATTTTTCAGAAACTGTTTATCTGCAGCTGATAATGTCATTCGATCGATAGTCGCATCATCATAAAGTGTCATCTGTTGAGCGCTTGAAATAAACTTCTTATCAATATTATTACGTAACTCCGAAACCATTAACCCTAGTGTTTTCTTCGTTTGGTTACTATTATCAGCAAACGAGTCTGCTACTGCTTGCTTGATTTTTGCTTTATAGGTTGTATTTAAATAAGTACTAATTTCTTCGTTTCTCTTCTTAATATCCTCAACGAATTCATTCAGACGTTTGTTTAACTCATTTGAGTTTGCTAAGACTTGATTCAAATCTTGTCCGTTGCTTAATTCTGGAAGCTTTTGACCATTTACTTCTTGCATAATTTTCAATGGATCCGTAACTGTCATACTAGAAATGCCTTTATCGTAAACTGCCAATTCACTTTCTCGTTTAGCAATCGATTGAGCCCAAGCATCTTGTAACTCTTTAATTTTAGCAATTTCATTTTCATATGTTTTATCTACGGAAATAATTTGTGTGAACGATGCATTTGAATTTTGGATGATTGTATTAAATCCATTCATCACTTCTGCTGCATTATTCGATGAACTAGAAATCCTTTAAATTCTTGAGAATATTGCATCAACGGTTCTAAAAGCCCATTTTGAAATTGGTCAACCGTATCTCCTTGATTTTTACGACTCCAGAAACTTGTTTCTGTGCATTTTCAAGTTAGCGATTACGCTACTAAAATAAATGCGAATAAGATCTTGGTTAAACGCCTGTTTTAATGACGATACTGCCTCTTCTGCTTGTTTCACTAAAACTTGTTTGTCGGCATTTACTTTATATTGGAACAATGCACGTTTTGGCGCTGTTGCTTCTAATGAAAGGGCGTCTTGTGAAAAAATGACTTGGTAAAATCACCATCACTTGATAGTTCCCATTTTCTAACCCTTTTTCAGCTGTCGAACGAGATACCGTTTCAACTTTGTACGGAGTTGTCTTTGCAAATGATTCAATTAAGATATTTGCAACTGTCACTTTGTCTCCATTATAGTTTGTCCCACTATCTTCATTCACAACAGCAATAGTGACATCACTTTTTAGCTGTTTGCGAGTCTTGAACTGACGTCGAACGATTTGTATTCTGTGGTTTCACCACTCCGAATAATGATAATAATAATACCGCTATTAAAAGAACTCCTGAAAACAGGAAGACTTTCTTATGTTTCATTTTCTTCTCCCTTCAAATTTTTAAAAGAAAAAGGCGGGATGCTCTCCCACCTTCTTAGGATAGATGGTCTATCCATTATCCATTAGTTTAATCCGAAATTTCGAGATAAAGCTTGGTCATGCTCTTCCATTGCACGAGCAGCTCCAACTAACTGAACGTTGATTTGTTCTAATAATTCAGCAAATTCTTTTTACTTTTGGTTTTAATTCGTTAAAATTGTCTATCAAAACCTTGGAAAGCTTGCCTTCCCATTCAGCTGCTAACGTTTGTTGTAAAGCTGATAAATTAGATAAGATTCCATTTACTTCGTTTGAAGCTTTGCTATTCACGAGCTCGTGTTTGTAACGTCTCTGGAGAAACTTTTAATTTGTCCCATTTTAATGAACTCCTTCAGTTATAATATTGATTTTGTTACATTTCGATAGTAGCATATTCACAAATAATTAGCAATATAAAATAAAAATTTCACGGTGCGTATCATTGCTATTTTCACTTTTCTATTAATGTGTTTTTCCCTATTTTTTTAAATTTGCTTTGTTTTCTTCTAACCATTTTTATATAATTCTGACAAAACGTTCTTCATCTAAATCTGTGTATCCATGAAATACTACTTTATCAATGCCTTCATGATTAAAGTAAAAGATTTGTTCGGATTTAATCCCACAGGATATGCAGCACCTGAATATCAAAAAATACAACTTCATTATCTTGTTGTAATTAGCAACCTCTACTTAAAAATCATCACTTTTTGCTGACCTTCTTTTAAATAGATAATTGATCCAATTGGTAATATTTCATTCATTTATTATTTAATCTCCTATTTGATTTAATATTTTTAAGCAAATATATTTCTGTTTAGTAATACTCCGCTACTGGAATTGCACTATTTGTATATGCAAAACACAACATCGAAAGTACTGTATTCACAATCAACACCGCTCCTCTGAACAATTATTGATAGATAAATAGACAATATAACAGACCAAGCTGATTATAAAAATAAAATAGCCCTCATAAATTCTCTTAGTCGGTTTAAAAACAAATGTCTGAACAGAACGTTTTTGCCCCAATTTAGGAACAGGATCATTTAATAACAAAAATGTTGGGTCCCAAACAAAAAGGCCGGACTGGATAGTCCGACCTTTAAACATGTCATTAAAAATTATTTTAATGTTACTGAAGCGCCAACTTCTTCTAATTGAGCTTTTAATGCTTCAGCTTCTTCTTTAGCTACGCCTTCTTTTAATACGCCAGGAGCGCCATCAACTAATGCTTTAGCTTCTTTTAATCCTAATCCAGTTGCTTCACGAACAACTTTGATTACTTTAATTTTTTGGTCTCCAGCAGAAGTTAATTCTACAGTGAAGTCAGATTTTTCTTCTGCAGCTTCACCAGCGCCACCTGCTACTACAGCTACAGGAGCTGCTGCTGTTACGCCAAATTCTTCTTCGATAGCTTTTACTAAGTCGTTTAATTCTAATACAGTTGCTTCTTTAATGTCAGCAATGATTTGTTCAATGTTTAATGCCATTTTTAATTTCCTCCATTTTTTGGTTGTTTTAATAATTTTTGTTTTGTGTTTTTTAAAGTTAGCTAGCTAGCTTTATTAAGCTGCTGCGCCATCTTTTTGATCTGCAACGGCTTTGATTGCCAATGCAGTGTTGCGAACTGGTGCTTGTAATACTGATAATAGCATTGAAAGTAACCCTTCGCGGCTTGGTAATTTTGCAAGAGCTTCGATTTCTTCTTTTGAAGAAACTTTACCCTCAACAACACCTGCTTTAATTTCTAAAGCTTCAACTTTTTTAGCAAAGTCAGCTAAGATTTTAGCAGGAGCTACTACATCATCGTTACTGAAAGCTACAGCTGATGGTCCTTTGAAAATGTCATCCATTCCTTCTAAACCAGCTTCTTTAGCTGCACGAGTTAAAATGCTGTTTTTAACAACTGCAAATTGTACTCCTGCTTTACGTAATTCTGCACGTAGATTTGTTGCTTCTTCTACAGTAATTCCTAAATAGTCAACAACAACAACTGATGATGCGTTTTTGAACTGTTCAGCAACTTCTGTAACTAGTTGCGCTTTTTTAGCAATGATTGCTTCACTCATCTTCGTTTTTCACCTCCTGAAATTTAGGTAGGGCATAAAAAAACTCTATACCCACAAAGACATAGAGAAATAAGATCAACTTGTTCTCCCTCGGTAGGATATTAAGGCTAGCGCCCCCTACTGTCTTCGGTCGCATTCAACTTTTATTAGTTTACATGATTGACTCTCTTCTGTCAAGAAAGAACTCAATTCTATCTGAAAAGTTTTAATTTTATCTCTTTTGCTATTTTTATGATAAAATATTGATAAGAAAGGAGCATGCACTATGATTCATATTAGACCCGTATCCGATTTACGTAATAAGTTCCCTGAAATTGAAGAGATTGTCTTAAACGATAATGTTCCCGTATTTCTGACTAAAAACGGTCACGGTCTCAATGGTCGTCCTCAGCGTAGAACAATATACTACCCTGATGGAGTCTGTTGAGAGAGAACTTGACGTTGCTGACAGAATTGCCGAAACTGACGAGACCCGTTATACACATTCCGAAGTGTTCGATCAAATCAGAGGAAAAATCAATGGAAAATAGTGAGTATCAACTATCTTATAACATTACTCTCCTTCCCAATTAATTTTGCAACTCCTGTATAACCCCCACCTGAATACTCAATTTTACCTGTACGACTATCCTTCTGTAACGTATAATAAACTACTAATTTTTCATCAGAGTTCAAAAAAATACGAAACATAATTCCTCCCATTGGATTATGTCTAATCGACTTTTCGTCAATTTGATATGAATAAATACTATTTCCTTCCTTAAGAGCTCCTTCGTGAATATCATTTAAATCCTCTTCGATGATGGCTTTCACATCTTCACTCTTAACAATTCGTACCATTTCATTATATTCCGCTTGTTGCTTTAATTGATATCCTCCTATTATTAATCCAATTAAAGCCAAAACACTAATGATTCCAATACACGTTCTTTTTAACAGTCTATTCATATTTTAAATTCCTTTTTCATCTTAAATTTAATAATACTACTCTCGATGTATTTTCTTAGATTGTAATATATCTTCCTCAACTAATCTATTTATTTTAGAAAACAAAAAGCCAAGCACGAGGCTTGGCTTTTTTTATCATTTCATTTTTAAATTATAGAGAAGCTACGTCTACTTTAACCCCAGGGCCGAAAGTAGTTGTCACAGCAACGTTACGTACGTATTGACCTTTAACTGTAGCAGGTTTGATACGTAATAATGTTTCGTGAATTGTTTTGAAGTTTTCTACTAATTTTGTCATCTGAGAATGAAACTTTACCGATTGGAACGTGGATGTTACCAGCTTTGTCAACACGGTAAGTAACTTTACCAGCTTTTGATTTCTTCAACAGCTTTAGTTACGTCCATTGTAACAGTACCTGTTTTAGGGTTTGGCATTAAGCCTTTAGGGTCCCTAATACACGACCTAAACGACCAACTTCACCCATCATGTCAGGTGTTGCAACGATAACGTCGAACTCAAACCATCCGCCTTGGATTTTTTTGAGCTAATTCGCTGTCACCAACGTAGTCTGCACCAGCTGCTTCAGCTTCTTTAGCTTTTTCACCTTTTGCGAATACTAAAACGCGTTGAGTTTTACCTGTTCCGTTTGGAAGCACAACTGCTCCACGTAATTGTTGGTCAGCTTTCTTTGGATCTAAACCTAAACGGTATGCAACTTCTACAGATGCATCAAATTTAGCGAAATCTGTTTCTTTTGCTAATGCGATTGCTTCTTCAACTGAGTAAGCTTTAGAAGAATCGATTTTTTTAGCGGCTTCTAAATATTTTTTGCTTTTCTTTGCCATTGTATAATTTCCTCCTATTGTGTGGTTTTAACGGTTTTACCTCCCACAAAGTCCATGAGTGAAACACTCGTGCTAGGGACTTTTGGAAGCTGCATTTGTTTTTAGCCTTCTACTACAAATCCCATTGAACGGGCTGTACCTTCGACCATGCGCATAGCAGCTTCTACGTCTGCTGCATTTAAGTCAGGTGCTTTTAATTCAGCAATTTCTCTAACTTGATCACGAGTTACAGTAGCAACTTTTTTCTTGTTTGGTTCGCCTGAACCTTTTTCTACTTTAGCAGCTTTCTTTAATAATACTGCTGCTGGTGGTGTTTTACAGATGAAGTCGAATGAACGGTCTTCATAAACTGAAATCACAACCGGAATGATTAAACCTGCTTGGTCAGCTGTACGAGCATTGAATTCTTTACAGAATCCCATGATGTTCACTTGTGCTTGACCTAAAGCTGGACCTACTGGTGGAGCTGGAGTTGCTTTACCTGCAGGAATTTGTAATTTAACTAGTTTTACAACTTTTTTAGCCACGAGACATTACCTCCTTGATTGTTTCGTGCGTGGTTTAATGGAGATGAAGATTTCTCCTCCCACGGTGTTCCGACATGTGCATTTTCATGCACTTTGGTATTATATCAAAACTTAATTTGCAATGCAATATTTATAGTCTACTATTTTTGTGGAAAAAACTTACGTTGGTCTTACAAACCACTTCCAATCCTTGCGGATTGTTTTATAACCACTGCATAGGGGCACCGGATTGAGCCTGTCGTCTCAATTCCTACCAAGCTTCAAACTGACTCTACGGGTTTCACCCTAGAGTCAGTAATTCACATTGGTTGCTATCCCCCAATGCTGCTGTTATAAAATCCGCAAGGTTTTAGTGGTTTGTAAGAAAATGGGATTTTTTTGCAAAAAAGTGAACTGCTAGAAATCGCGTTGCAATGGGATTTGTGCCAAAACATGCTCAGGAAATGTCGGTGCCTTTAATGGCCTCCCGTGCTGCGAAAATGGCATAAGGACGGGGGTTGTGCAGGGGATGTGAGGCGTGAACGAAAGCTGCCCGAAATTCACTTATAAGTGAATTTCGGGCAGTTGTGCTAGTTGTTAAATTCAATAAAGAAAACTTTGAGATAATCGCTGAGTGGCGTGGCTACTGGGACTGCAAAATCGCTTGGCAAGCCTTTTTTCAAGACGATGCGAAACTTGCGATTGCCTTCCGCTTCACGGATGCCTTTCTCAATCATTTGTTGGAATTGAGATTCGCTCACATTCGCTGCGTTTGTCGATAACACAAGTGTTCCTTTTGGTCCCACTAATGGAGTGATTTGGGCTACTAGTTTGCCATAGTCTTTTGCCACAGAGAAAGTTCTCTTCTTCGTGCGGGCAAAACTTGGTGGATCGACTACGACCGTATCAAACTTCAACTGTTTCTTCACGGCGTATTTGAAATAATCGAACACGTCCATCACATAGATTTGTTGGGTTTCTGGGTCGATCCCATTCACTGCAAATTGTTCTTTAGTCTTCTCAAGACTGCGGTTGGCAACGTCCACGCTAGTTGTTTTTGTCGCGCCACCCATCGCTGCAGCTACAGAAAAGGCACCTGTATAACTGAAGGTGTTTAATACCGTACGTCCTGCACTGTAACGCTGGCGAATCGTTTCGCGCACTTCGCGTTGGTCTAGGAAGATGCCCGTCATCAATCCTTCATTCATATAGGTCGCGTATTTAACACCATTCTCTAATACGATTAATGGTTCGGGTGCTTCTATCCCACCGACGAATTGGCTTTCTGGCAAGTCCGCTTCATTCTTGAAACGAATCTTTTCATAGACCCCTTTGACGCCTTCAAATGAAGCAAGCGCCTGCGTCAAAATCAGGTCGCGGTAATGATAGACGCCCTCGCTATACCAAGAGACCACGATAAAACCGTCATACCAGTCAATCGTCACGCCTCCAAAACCGTCGCCTTCCCCATTGAAGAGACGGAAAGTCGTCGTATCGTCAGAATGTAAGAGCGCACGGCGGTTTTCGAAGGCCGTCTTGAAGATGCCACTAAAGAACGCATCATCCAACGCTTCATCTTCCTCGCGGCTATACACCCACGCAACTCCCTTATTTTGGAATCCAACATAAGCCATCCCTAAGAAGTGACGTTGTTGGTCAACAACTTTTACTACTTCGCCTTCATCTGCGCGAAGTTCTTGCGCTAGGTCCATCTGACTGATCAGTGGACTTCCTTTTTTAATCAATCCCGCTGCTTTTTGTTTCACGATGATTGTTCCCATAGATTATTTTCCCCTCCATTTCATAATGGCACGATACAGTAGGAATCCAAGCCAACTTCCAAGAACATTACAGAGAATGTCGTCGATATGGCTGACTCCTGTGTAAAAGATAAATTGAAAGAACTCGATGGCAAAAGAGGTCCAGAACCCGTACCAGAGTGAACGAGAGTGTCCTTTTTCTTTTCCATAGAGCAAACCGCAGAAAAATCCAAGTGGCATAAACCACACGATATTTCCTACTACATTATAATACGCCGCAAAGACCGATCCTTGCACAAATAATTTAATACTGTCGACAAACGGCACCCACATAATATCCGAGAGCGGATGAGAGACGACTTGTAGCGTAAACGTCTCGTTCGTGCTTCTGAAAATCGTGAGCTGCGCGAGCAATATAATATAGAAGATAAATAAATTTCGGTAGAGCTCCCACTTCCAGACGATTTCGCCTTTTTTCCGTGAGAATAAATAAATAGACCAAACGATCAGCCATCCAATAAACAGGATGATTGCGTGGTCTACACTGAAAATAAACAAACGAACAAGTGGAAGGTGATTCACTCGCCCATCAAATAATCGGACTAGCCATTGATAGAATGGGCCAAGTAAATACATGTTCTTCCTCCTTGTTCGTTCTCCTTAAATTACAATTCACTTTCGCCAGGGAATACGACTCTAAACGTTGTACCCTTGCCGACTTCACTCTTAACAGAGATTTTACCGCGGTGACTATCCACAAGCGACTTCACAATCGCTAGACCAAGGCCGCTTTCTCCGTACTTCGTGCTCTTTCTTGAAACGTCTGCTTTGTAGAAACGTTCCCAGATTTCTTTAATTTCGCTCTCGTCGATTCCGATACCCGTATCAGAAATCTCAACAATCGCTTTTTTACCTTCATTCCATGCCTTCACTAGGATTTCCCCGTTATCCGTAAATTGGTTCGCATTCTTCGTGATGTTCACCAAGATTTGGACAAAGCGGTCATAGTCAGCATAGACGCTGAAGTCTTTATCGCATTCATAGCGCAATGTATTATTTTTTACTTTCGCTAATTCGCGAATTTGTTCTACAACGGTTTGGATGGCTCCAATCCCTGCAAAACGATGTTGCACTAATACAATTTGGTTCGAACGAATCTTCTCGTAGTCGAGGTTTTCGTTAACGAGGCGAATCAATCGTTGTGTTTCACTAGAAATCAGTTCTAGCGAACGTCCACGACGAGACTCTGGCACCATATTGTATTTCAAGCCATCGAGCAATCCATTCATGGTTGTCAATGGGGTACGCATTTCGTGCGCCACGTCCATCATAAATTGGCGGCGAACATTTTCTTGTCGCTCAACCTCTCTTTCAGACTCGCGGAGCGAATGCGCCATGTTGTTAAAGTCTTTCATTAAGTCGTCAAACTCGTCACGGCTCTCGACTGGAAGCTGAACGTCGAAGTCCCCTTCCGAAATCTTATGCGTCGCTTTACGCAACTTGTTGATACGACGTGTTTGATAGTCGCGAAGACAAAACTCATCATAATTCCAATGATAATCGCAGCGCCAAACGCGATAAACATCGAGTTACGAAGTTCGCGTACTTCGGTTTGAATACGACTCATCGGACTGGCTAAAGCCACATATCCTTTATATTGTCCATTTTTAATAATGGGATAGTATACCGTGATTAAGTTATCTACGGCTTCTCCGGTAAAGTTCATTTGAACTTCTTTCAAGTTGATCGCAGCACCATTTTTTAAGTGGTTTAATTCATCCTCTGTCAGTGCAGAGTTTGTATCTAAACTTCTAGAAGGATAGGTCATCTCGTTGTTTTCATCAAACATCGCTATACTGACATTTTCCTCGCGTAAAATGGTACCCAACTTATAAATATCCGCATCGCTCATTTCAGTCGCAATTAATCCTTTGGCATACGACTGCAATTGCTGAGACCGCTGTGTATACACATTATTACTCATTACGTTGTAGAAAAGAATTCCACATGCAGCAATCGTCAACAGCACAACGGATACGAACCCGAAGAGTTGCTGATAAAAGTATTTCATGGATTACAACTCGCTATCGTCAAATTTATACCCTACGCCCCAAACCGTATGAATTACGTGAGGACCAACAGCTTCGATTTTTTGGCGAAGTTTCTTGATGTGAGCGTCAACTGTACGTTCGTCACCATAGAATGGATCTTCCCAGATTTTCGTTAATAAGTGTTCACGAGTGAATACTTGGCGTTGGTGTTTCGCCATTACCATTAATAAGTCAAATTCTTTTGGTGTTAAGTTTTCGATTTGTTTACCATCGATAAATGCTTCGTGTGTTTTCGTATTGATTTTCACGTGATCTGTTTCAACATCGAATTCTGAAGCAAATGTGTTGTCTGCAACAGTAGCGCGTTGTGTACGACGTAATAATGCTTTAATACGAGCCATGATTGTTACGGCACTGAATGGTTTTGCAACGTAGTCATCTGCACCAATTTCAAGACCGATAACTTGGTCACTTTCTGAATCGCGTGCTGTAAGCATTACGATTGGAACGTTTTGGTTCACTTGGCGGATTTGGCGGCAAATTTGCATTCCGTCCATACTTGGTAAGTTGACATCTAAGATGACAACGCCCCATTTGTTTTGGTTTTCTAAGAATGCATCAAGACCTTCTTTACCATCGTGGTAGAAGCTTGCCTTCCAACCTTCGTTTTCAAAAAACATTTCCATCATTTCGCAAACTGCTTCTGTATCTTCAATCATTAAGATATGCATGACATACACTCCTTTTTTATAGCTAAATTATAATTATTATAAGTTTTCTTCACAGATTGTACATCATTAATATGAAATCACACACCACAATTTATGAAGAAAGTGTGAAGTTACGTATTTGAAATGCGCTAATTCACTATTTTTTCTTTTTTGCACTGCCTCCCAAGCTGAAGCGCAAATGATTCAGTAGCGCCATTTGTGCGTCACTCCAGGGATTTCGGCGCGTACTTCCTTTATGATGGAAAGTTCGTGCCATCTCTGTTTGTTTATCCCTACTACTTTCTAATTCCTTATAAAAATCTCTAGCTGATTTACGCAGGGCTCCTTTTTGGAAATGAGCCACTGTTCGGCCAAGTCGCTGGTTGCCACGGATACTTGAATGAGTCGCGTGTTCATTTCTGATACCGTACGCTCAATATAGCTATCCGCCGTCTCCCCTTCAGACGTAAAAATCACCTTGACTTCGGCCTCGTCAAATGACTGGGTAATGCCTGGTACAAACTGTGCATCGAATACAATCCAGACTTCGATATTTTCAAACTTCTGAAAATTCGAGCAGCGTTGAATGAGTAAATCTCTCGCACTCTCTAAGTCGTCTTGCTTCTTCAATGCCACGAGTTCTGGCCAAGCGCCAATCATATTGTAGCCATCCACAATGTACAGTTGCTTTTTCAATATGCATCCCCCCGTTTCCTATATCGAACGGTTACGGAAGACTTCGTACATCATTAAGGCACTCGCCACGCTCGCGTTTAAACTTTGGACATGCCCAACCATCGGAATAGTCACCATTTCGTCCACGCTTTCTTTCACGATACGAGACACGCCTTTTCCTTCGTTCCCCATCACGATTGCAAGAGGGCCGCTAGTATTCCATTTGCGGTAGTCGGTTCCGTTCATGTCGGTCCCAAATACCCAAACACCTCGAGCTTTCAATTGCTCAATCGTCTGTGTCAAGTTCGTCACGCGGACAACCGGCACATGTTCGATGGCTCCAGTTGAGGCTTTCGCAACGGTCGCTGTCAGTGAAGCGGAACGACGTTTTGGAATAATAATCCCGTGAACGCCTGTTGCGTCAGCTGTTCGTAAAATACTTCCTAAGTTATGCGGATCTTCCACTCCATCTAAGATAACGATAAATGGATCCTCGCCTTTTTCTTCGGCTTTCTTAAAGACATCTTCTAAGTCGGCATATTCATACGCCGCAATCGAAGCCACTAGCCCTTGGTGAACGGCATTGCCAACAAGATCTTCAATCTTTGTCTTTGGAACGGTTTGAACTTGAATGCCTTTTTCACGCGCAAGTTCGATGACTTTTGCAGCATCTCGTCCAGAAGTTCCTTCTTGAATAAAGACGCGGTTCACGCGGTCTGGTGTCTGCAAGGCTTCCACCACTGCATGACGACCAAACACGAAGTCTACTACTTCTTGAGTTTCAGTACGTTCTAAGTGTTCACGAGCTGGACGCTGTCTCTTCTCTGTGCGCTCAGAACGTCCACGGTCTGAACGATTTCCGTTTCTTGATTTTTTCTTTGGTGCATATTCATTTCGTGCCATATTGCTATTCACCTTCCACTTGTTGTAAGCACCAATTAATGAGTTCTTCTAGTCGGGCTTGTTGGCCTGATAAATATAAGTACCCCATTAATGCTTCAAAACCAGTCGCAATACGGTATGTTCCCACGTCTGCATTTTTGGCAACCGTATGACTCTTACTATTGCGTCCTCGTTTGTAAATTTCTAATTCTTCTTCCGTTAAGAAGTTTTCTTGTTCCAACATTTGTTGCATCAAGCGTGCTTGTGCCTTTGCCGAAACAAACTTCGTTGCGGTCGCATGCAATTGATTTGGCTTTGTTAGCCCTTTTTGCATCACGTGATTTCTGACATACACTTCATAAATCCCGTCACCCATATAGGCCAAGGCCAACCCATTTAGCAGCTTCCATTTTTTTTCTGTCATGCTTCTCTTCTCCATCGTGTTCCTTGTGGAGTGTCTTCTAATACAATCCCTTGTTCTTTTAGTAAATCACGAATCTCGTCACTGCGAGCAAAGTTTTTCGCTTTACGCGCTTCAAGACGTTCATCGATTAAGGCTTGAATATCGTCGTCAAGCAGTGCTTCTTGTTTTTCAACGATACCGAAGATTCCAAATAGAACCGTTGCTTTTTCAAGGAGTGCTTCTAGTACTGCTTTTGAAACGACTTCTTGTTCTAAGTACACATTCCATTCTTTCAACCATTGGTATAGCACAGTCATTCCGTTTGCCGCATTGAAGTCATCATCCATTTCTTTTTGGAATTCTGCTTCAATCGCTGCAAATTTCGCTAAGCGTTCTGCATCTTCTGGCAATGCATCCACGGCTGTTTCTAAGCGGTAGCGTGCATTCTTGAACGTTGTTTGTACTTTTTCAAGATTCACGGCTGCTTCTTGAAGAGCCGCTTCGCTAAATTTCAATGGACGGCGGTAATGCGCACTTGCTAAGAAGAAACGGAGGACTTGTGGATCCAATTTCTCGATTAAGTCGTGAACAAGCACGAAGTTCCCAAGAGATTTACTCATTTTCTCTTCGCCCATTGTTACGAATGCATTGTGCATCCAGTAGTTCGCAAATTTCTTACCTGTTTTAGATTCACTTTGCGCGATTTCGTTTTCGTGGTGAGGGAACGCTAAGTCTTGTCCACCCCCGTGAATATCGATGGTATCGCCTAAGTGTTTTGTCGCCATTACAGAGCATTCAATATGCCATCCTGGACGACCTTTGCCCCATGGAGAGCTCCAGCTAATTTCATTTGGTTTTGCGCTCTTCCATAATGCAAAGTCTAGCGGATTGCGTTTCTTCGCATCATCTTCTGAGGCTGTACGATTACTTGCCCCGATTTGTAAATCTTCGATGCGTTGGTCGCTGAGTTTTCCGTAGTCTTTGAATTTTTCAGTGATGAAATACACATCGCCTTCTGATTCATAGGCCATTCCTTTATCAACTAAGTCCGCTACAAAGGCAATAATGTCATCCATTGTGTTCATAACCGTTGGATTTAGAGTCGCTTTCTTCACGTTTAACGCGTTTGTATCTTCAAAGAACGCTTCGATATATTTCTTAGAAACTTCTTCAGCCGTCATGCCTGTTTCGTTGGCCACGCGAATGATTTTATCATCCACGTCTGTAAAGTTCGAAACGAAATTCACGTCATAGCCGCGGTATTCAAAGTAACGACGAATCGTATCAAAGGAAACCGTACTACGTGCATTCCCGATATGAATATAGTTATAAACCGTTGGCCCGCACACATACATGCGTACTTTTCCTTCTTCAATCGGTTTAAATGCTTCTTTTTGTCTTGTTAAGGTGTTGTAGATTTGAATCATAAGTTTCCTCCGATAGTCGTATCTCTTTCAATTTCTTCTGGTGTATGGACGCGAACCACTCGCGCTGGCAGTCCAACTGCTGTGGTATGAGCAGGAATGTCGTCTAACACCACTGCCGCCGCTCCAATTTTGGCATATTCTCCAACCGTTACAGGTCCAATGACTTGCGAATGCGCCGATAAGAGCACGCCGTTCTCGATGGTTGGATGGCGCTTGCCTGTATCTTTCCCGGTTCCGCCTAAGGTCACCGCATGGAACATTTTCACGTCGTCTCCAATAATAGTGGTTTCTCCAATCACGATTCCCATGCCATGGTCGATAAAGAATCGTCTTCCAATCGTAGCCCCTGGATGAATCTCGATGCCCGTTAGGAACCTGCTAAAGCCGCTCACCATTCGAGCCAGCAGTCTCAACTTTGCCTTTGTATGTAACCAATGCGCCACGCGGTGCAAGACCGTTGCGTGATATCCTGGGTACGTCAACACGATTTCCAAGCTGCTTCTTGCCGCCGGATCATTTCTTTTATAAGTTTCCATATCTTCTCTAAAACGTCCCATTCCTTCACTTCCTTTGCATTGTCTTTCCCCTCATTATAGCACAGTTTAAATCACACAAAAAGCTGAAAAGCCGGGCGTGGAGCCTAGCCTTTCAGCTTTCTTAGAAATTATTGTAAGTCTAAAGTCACATCTACTGTTTGTAATGGTACATCGTAGAATGGATCTTCGCGGCGACCTAAGAAATCTTTCGCTTGTTGTGGGAAGAGTGCGTACATTAGCACATCTTCGTCAGATTTAGCGTATTCTTTAATCTCTTCGCGAATTTCTGGTAATTGATCTTCGATTAAGTCAGCTGGACGAACGGTCACAACTTCTGCATCTCCGATAATTTTTTTGCTTTCACTTCAGGATTAATTTCTGCTGGAGCTTGTCCATATAATCCTAAAACGTAGTCTTTGATTTCTTTTGGAACAAGTTTGAAACGTTCGCCTGAAATCACGTTCATTACCGCTTGTGTACCAACCATCTGTGATAATGGCGTTACAAGTGGTGGGTAGCCTAAGTCAGCACGTACTTTTGGCACTTCTGCTAATACTTCTTCGTATTTGTCAGCTAAGCCTTGTTCTGTTAATTGACTTAATAGGTTTGATAACATTCCACCAGGTACTTGGTAAATTAATGTTTTTGGTTCTGTATCTTTTACTTTAGGGTTTAAGATGCCTTCTGCACGGAATTTATCACGAATGCCGTTGAAGTAAGCTGTTGCTTCTTCTACTTTCTTCATGTCAACGCCTGTTTCGAAGCCTAAATCTTTAAGCGCTAAAGCCATAGATTCAGTTGCAGGTTGACTTGTACCACCAGAGAACGATGATAAGCAAGTGTCGATGATGTCTGCGCCTGCTTCAGCTACTTTTAAGTAAGTCATTTCAGAAATACCACTTGTAGCGTGAGTGTGAACTTCTAAAGGAAGATCAGTTTTTTCTTTAATACGGCTTACTAATTCGTAACCTGTTTGAGGTGTTAATACCCCAGCCATGTCTTTAATACAGATTGAGTCTGCACCGAATTCTGCCATGCGCCCTACTAAATCAACGTAGTAGTCCACAGTGTGAACTGGACTTGTTGTGTAAGAGATTGCTGTTTGGCAGTGTCCGCCTGCTAATTTTGTTGCTTCGATTGATGTCTTCATGTTACGAACATCGTTTAAAGCATCGAATACACGAATAATGTCGATTCCGTTTTGTACAGATTTTTCTACGAATAAACGTACCACATCATCAGCATAGTTACGGTATCCTAATAGGTTTTGTCCACGTAATAACATTTGCAATTTTGTATCTTTAACTGCTGCGCGAATTTGACGTAGACGTTCCCATGGGTCTTCATTCAAGAAACGAATACAAGAGTCAAAAGTTGCTCCTCCCCATACTTCTAACGCATGGAAGCCAGCTTGGTCTAATGTTTCCAAGATTGGTAACATATCTTCAGTTGACATACGAGTCGCGATTTGACTTTGTTGTCCGTCACGCAAAACCGTTTCAGTTAAACGGATAATTTTGCTCATAATATCTTCCTTTCTTAAGGTCTTTCGATGGATGTGTATGCCGCAACGATGCGAGCAATAAGCTCTTGCATCTCAGGAACCGTGTGCTTTCTAGAACGGGCGCACACTTTTGCTTCCTCATTGCAGACAAAACAACGTCTCGGAGTCATTCCAAGAGCTGTTCTGGAAATTGGAGTTGGTGTATCTCCTGCCATTTCAACAACATCGATATCGAGTAATCTCCCGAGTGGGTGTCCTTCTTCAAACTCCGTACAAGCGCGCTTGACACGAAGTGCGTCTGCACGAAGGACTCGGTAAAATTCCATCCCTGTCCCAAGTGAGAAGTCTTCTTGATGAAGTTTCTCAAAAGACTGTAAAGCCTCATCTAATTCAGAAATGACAGAGGCGAAGACGGTTGTAATCGCCTCTGAATTTTTAACAGGACCTGGAATATTGAGTGTAATAGACACCAATACACACGGATTAAATTGTTCTAGTAATTGTTGTTGGGTATGAGCACGTCTTTCTCTGGCATCAAGCATTTGCATGATATCCACAGGTGCTCCGTCAAACAAGGAATTAAACATTGCGAACAACGTCGATGATGCTTCCATCACGGTATTCGATAACCGCAACCACTTTATCACCATATTGGATTGGTTCTGGGTTTCCAACGATGCTGTATGCTTTTTCTTGTAATTCTTTGATTGTGTATTGAGGTACATCTAACCCTTTGAAGTGTTCAATTAAGTCTTGACGGTTAGGGTTGATGGCAATACCGATTTCAGTAACAACTACGTCCACACTTGTACCTGGAGTAATAACAGTATTTACTGATTCTACGAATGTAGGGATGCGTCCACGTACTAATGGGCTGATAACCATTGACATTTTTGAAGCAAAGGCTGTATCACAGTGACCACCTGAAGCTCCACGGATAACACCGTCAGAACCTGTCATTACGTTTACGTTGAAGTCTGTATCTACTTCTAAAGCTGAAAGAATTGCAACGTCTAAACGGTTAATCACTGAACCTTTAGATAATGGGTTTGCGTACATGCTTGCGTCGATTTCATAGTGGTTTGCGTTGTTTGCAAGTGAAATTGCTGATGGGTGGTCGAAGTCTTGAACGTCGATGACTTTCTCAACTAAACCTTCTTCTAACAATTCGCACATTGAGTTTGTAATACCACCAAGTACAAAGCTTGCTTTGATGCCGTCTTTAATCATTGCTTCACGGATGAAACGAGTTGCAGCAAGAGAAGCTCCACCTGTACCAGTTTGGAATGAGAATCCTTCTTTGTAATATGGAGAACCAGTGATTACTTTAGCAGCGTATTCTGCGATTAATAATTCTTTAGGGTTTTTAGTGAAACGAGTTGCCCCTTTGGCAATCCCTTTAGGATCCCCGATTTCATCAACTACAACCACGTAGTCCACGTCTGTTTGTGGAATGCTGATTGGAGTGTTTGGATAAGGCATTAATGTATCAGTAATGGCAACTACTTGGTCAGCGTATTTAGCGTCGATCATTGCGTATCCTAAAGAACCGCAAGTTGCTTTCCCTTTTGTACCATTGATGTTACCGTACTCGTCAGAACTTGGAGCTCCGATGAAGGCAACGTCGATATGGATGTCTCCTGCAGTGATTGCACGAGCACGTCCACCGTGTGAACGAATCACAACTGGATTTTCCATGATACCGCTAGAGATGGCTGCCCCTAATTTATCACGTAAACCTGATGAAGTAATGTTTGTTACAACACCGTTTTTGATGTGTTCAATTAATGGTTCGTGTACGTTTGCGATTGAAGAAGGCGCGATTGATAGGTTTTTAATTCCCATTTTTGCAATTTCTTCCATAACCATGTTGATTACATAGTCACCTTCACGGAAGTGGTGGTGGAATGAGATTGTCATGCCATCTTTCAAACCAGTTTTTTCAATAGCTTCACGAATGCTACCTAATAATTTTTCTTGACGAGGTTCAACAGGTTTAATTTTACGGCTAGCTGCTTCATAAGGTTTAATGCGAGCTAACTCACCTTCGTATACCCCATATTGATCTGCATATTCTTGTGGAATGTCACGTCCAGCTTTATTTAATACCATCTTAAATTTCCTCCTCGCTAATCAATCCAGCCGCTTTCGCCAATGCGATTACGCGCTCAGCACGTTCAACGATTGGTTTGTCGACCATTTTACCGTTAACTGAGATAACACCTGAGCCTTTAGCTTCAGCTTCACGAATTCCCCAGATGACTTCTTTAGCGTTTTGAATTTCTTTTTCTGTTGGTGCATATACTGCATTAGCCACAGGAATTTGACGAGGGTTAATAACAGATTTTCCATCGAAACCTAATTGTTTGATGCGTTCTACTTCTTCACGGAATCCATCCATGTTGTCTACGTTAGAGTAAACAGTATCGATTGCAGCGATTCCTGCAGCACGAGCAGCGTGTAAGATCATGCTACGAGCGAAGAATAACTCTTGTCCATCAGGGTAACGACGAGTTTTCATGTTTGTTACGTAGTCTTCAGCACCTAAAGCGATACCGATTAAACGGTCACTTGCTTTAGCGATTTCGCGAGCGTTTAACACACCTTCAGCAGATTCAATCGCAGCCATCATTTTAGTGCGACCTACTGGGATGTTGTTTTCACGTTCAACGCGAGTGATGATTTCATCCACGTCCACGATATCTTGAGCTGTTTCAGTTTTTGGTAAACGAACAACGTTTACGCCAGCAAGTACAACTGCTTCAATATCTAAAGCACCTGTTGTATCTAAACCGTTGATACGTACAACTGTTTCTACATTGCTGTAGTCAAAAGTTTTTAATGCGAAGTGTACTAATACACGAGCTGAGTCTTTTTCTTTTAAAGATACAGCATCTTCTAAGTCAAACATAATTGAGTCTGCGCCGTAAAGTGGAGCGTCACGCAACATTGCTGCGTTTGAACCAGGTACGAACATCATTGTTCTTCTTAAGCGTTCCATGAGTCAATCTCCTTCCAGTCGTAGTTTTCAACTTCTGCTGCACGGTGAACAACTGTCACTGTACGAGCTTGAATTGTGCAATCTAAAGCACCTTTATCAACTGCGATGACTTCTGCTGAAGTAACGCCTAATTGTTTTAAAGTTTCTTCGATAACACGACGGATTTGATTTCCGAATTGTTTTTCGACACTACTTTCTAATTGAATGTCGATTCGACCAGCGGTACTTGGATTTAATGTGATCATGATGTCACTTGATTCCAAAGTGCCGACTACTGCACTTTTTTTAATTTCCATTATTGTTTCCACCTTTTCTTTTGGATTTTAACCAATGAAATGTTTTTCTTCTAAATAATGATACGTAGTTGCTGGAACGAGCTGTTGTAACTCGTCTACGTTTTTATCTTGAATGGCAGCGCGCACCCGCGTCGCACTCACCACTTCATCCTGAACAGAAAGTCTATCTATAATCACTAACTCTAAGTCGCTCCCAAAAGCAGCTCTTAGCGCGTCATTATAAACGGAGGTTACTGGGGAGAGTGGTTCTTGACCAACATATCGTTTGGTCAATTGTAACGTTGGAACAATATTTTCTAAGAAGAGTGTTGCATCCAATGTTGCTTGAACTTTCGCCACTTCCAAATCCGCCTTCTCTTTCAAGAAGTAAGATGGGAAAGTCGCACTTGAGACCATATAGTCTCTGGTTGAAGCACCGTGACATTTGGCAGATGACTCACGCCTCGTTTCACCATTTCCATACGGTCATTCGTATTAAAGAACGAACGGTCCTCGGAAACAACGAACACGTAGAGGTGACTCGACTGACTCGCAGCCGTTTCTACCAAGTACTGATGTCCCAGTGTAAAAGGATTCGCATTCATGATGATGGCACTATTGCTAGTTCCTTCTACGAAATGTTCTTTTAGTAATTTTAAGTAATCACTAAAGGACGGAATGCCTTGTTCTAAAAAGGCAAGGTTTTCTGTTTCGGCAACTACGCGATACCCCAAAGATTTAAAGAAGACAATGTTCTTTGGTTTCGTGTAGACAAAACTATTTGTATAAGAACGTTCTCTTAATTCATCTAAGAGAGCCATCACGAGATGCGTTAACAGATTTTCTGATTGATACTTTTTACAAACCACTAAACATTTTAAAATGTTGCGGTCTAAAGAACCGGTTGCTGCAGGTTCACCAGAAGTATGGTAAATCGCAATTGTATAATCAACCTGCTCTGTTTTGCCAAGGTTAGCTTGATCCATTAACCATTCCCAATCTTGGCGTGCTTTTTTATCGCGATCGAGCCATAAACGTTTGAGAATGAAATTTTCCATGAATCTTACTCCTTACCTGGCGGGAATGCTTTTAATAAAACAGCAGAAACGGCATATAGAATTCCTAATACTAGGAAAACTCCACCCATCCCTAAAGCCATTAATTCGAAAGCTTGTGTTAAATGTTCTGCGTTGAAATTCATCGTTTTCCTCCTTTTCCTTCTATATTATTACATGAAGAATGATAATAATAATCCACCAGCAATAACAGAAGCGATTTGTCCAGAAACGTTAGCTCCAACAGCGTACATTAAGATGAAGTTTTGAGGATCTTCGTCTGTCGCCATTTTTTGGATAACACGACTTGACATTGGGAATGCAGAGATACCTGCAGCTCCGATCATTGGGTTGATCTTTTCTCTACGGAATAAGTTCAAGATTTTAGCAAACACAACACCACCGATTGAGTCCATGATGAAGGCTACTAAACCGAACAAGATGATCATTAATGTTTGAACATTTAAGAATAAATCAGCTTGCATTTTAACTGAGATTGTAATCCCTAATAGAATAGAAACAATGTTTACTAATTCGTTTTGAGCCGCTTGAGATAAGTTATCTAAAACGCCACATTCACGTAATAAGTTACCAAACATTAAGAAACCAACAAGTGGTAATGAAATTGGAGCAATGAAACCTGCCACAATTGTGATAATGATTGGGAACAAGATTTTTAGTTAATTTAGATACGCCTGAAGCGTGGTATGTCATACGAATACGACGTTCTGCTTTTGTTGTAACCATCTTGATAGCGATTGGTTGGATAATCGGAACAAGAGCCATGTATGAGTAGGCCGCAACCGTAATCGCTCCAAGTAATTGAGGGGCTAATTGGTTCGCAACGAAGATTGATGTAGGACCGTCAGCTGCACCGATGATACCGATTGAAGCTGCTTCACGAATGTCAAATCCGAATAATACAGCTACAACGACTACGAAGAAAATACCGAATTGAGCTGCCGCACCGAATAATAACATGAATGGGTTTTGTAATAATGGACCGAAGTCGATCATCGCACCGATACCGATGAAGATTAATAATGGGAATAATTCAGTTTCGATACCGATTTCGAATAAGATTTGTAGGACCCCATGTTGTTGTTGTCCACCTACGATTTGGTCTAGAACCCCAGTTCCAGGGAAGTTTACTAGGATTGTACCTAATCCCATTGGTACTAATAATGTTGGTTCGTACTCTTTTTTAATCCCTAAGTACATTAATAGGGCACCGATAGCCATCATGATACCTTGGCCCAAAGTAAATGACGTTAGATTTTGAACTAATGTTTCCACTGTTTCACTCCTTGAATGTTATTAAAATTAGTTGATTGTGATTAAAGCGTCTCCTGGGTTAACCACTTGACCTTCTTTAACGTGAATTCCTGCTACAACCCCTGCTTTAGCTGCAACGATTTCGTTTTCCATTTTCATTGCTTCTAAAATCATTAATGGTTGGTTTTCAGTAACTGTGTCACCTACGTTTACTAAAATACGTAAGATGTTACCAGGCATTGGAGATGGCATTGCGTCTGCGCCAGCTGGTGTTGCTGCTACAGGAGCTGCTGGTGCTGGTGCTGCTTCTACTGCTGGTGCAGCAGGTGCCGCTGGAGCTGCAACTGGTGCTACAGGAGCGGGTGCCGCAACTGCTCCGATTTCTTCCATTTCTACTTGGTACTCTTGACCGTCTACTTTGATTTTGAATTTACGTAACATATCGTAACATTCCTCCTAAAATAAATTATGATTTGCGTTTTTGGTAGATTTCTTTAACAGCCCATTGACTGTCGCTTGATTCACCTGCAGCAATCGCTGAGGCAATAACCGAGATAATCTTGGTTTCTGGGTTGCGTTTAAGGACGCGTTTGACCACAAATTGGCTTTCTGGATAATCTGAGGCCGCAATCGCTGCTGCAATGATTGAGACGTGCTTAGCTTCTTCTGCTTCTACCGGTACAAAAGCTTCTAATTTTTCCCATTCAGATTCTGGTTGTGCAGACTTTGTCGATGCGTGTTCCGTTGCTTCAGAGTTCTTCTTGCCAAATAATCGTTGGAGAATTCCCATTCCTTCACTCCCTTCCCAACATAATCTACATGCAATTATTATACAGAAAACGGCGTCATACCTAAACTAGAAACAGGGTTTTTCCCTGTTCTTTTGGTGTTTTATTATAAATAGGATATAAATGTTATGCTCAATTTGTCACATCAAACTGTTCTTTTATTGTTTTTCGATATGAAAACACTATCTTTTTTATTAAATATTGTTTAAGATATCGCTATAAGTAAACGAATTCATTCTGCCCAATGAGTTCGTGGAGCTCCCTTTCAGGTTTTAGCGACTGAATGGTTCTCCAACTATAAAAAAACAAATTTTTTAATAAAGAAAGGAAGATATGATGGTTATCACAATTGCAGCTTATATTATGATGGCAATTTTCATGTACGTTATCATGAAGAAAAAAATGTCACCATTTACAGCTTTAGTATTAATTCCATTAGTTTTCGCAATTATTTTAGTTGCTACAGGTCAAGTCCAAGACGCTAACATCGGTACATTAATTCGCCAAGGGTTATTCGGGAATAACTCAAAAGATAAATTAACAGCGATGAAAGGAACTGCTGAAACAGGGAGTTATGCTTCTATTCGCAATCCTTTACTTTCTACAATGTTAGACGCTGGATTATTCGATCCAATCACTAACAAAATGATTCGCTTCGCCAAAGGCGATCCAATGAAAGTATTGATGGCTACTGCTATCGTAGCTGCTGCCGTATCATTAAACGGTGACGGAACTACAACTACATTAATCTGCTGCTCAGCTTTCGTGCCAATTTACAAAAAATTAGACATGAAATTAATGAACTTAGGGGTTCTTGTTATCTTACAAAACACTATCATGAACTTATTACCATGGGGCGGACCTACTGCTCGTGCGATGTCAGTTCTTGGTGTAGAAGCAGATATCCTAGGTTACTTAGCACCAGGTATGGTTCTTTCAGTACTTTACGTAATCTTCGTAGTTGCTCGCTCAATGGGTAAAAAAGAACGTGCTCGTTTAGGTGTCCAAGAATTATCTGAAGAAGAATTAAACGAATTAACTACAATTTCTGATCCTGAAGTATTAGAAAAACGTCGTCCACAAAACTTCTTAATCAACGCAATCTTAACAATTGTATTAATCGGTTGGTTAGTTGCTGGTTCATTCATCAATTCAATCGAAGTTAAACCAGTTGTATTATTCTTAGTTGGTACAGGTTTAGCCTTAATGATCAACTACCCAGACTTAAAAGCTCAATCTAAACGCATTGGGGACAACGCTGGTGACGCAGTACAAGTAGTATTACTAGTATTCGGTGCCGGAGTATTCATGGGATTATTCCAAGGAACTGGAATGGCAACAGCTTTAACACAAAGTATCGTTCAAGTTATCCCTCAACAATTAGCAGGATTCTGGTCATTAATTATCGCGATTATCTCAGTACCTGGTACATTCTTCTTAACAAACGACGGATTCTACTACGGAGTATTAATTCCATTCGCTGAAATCGGACGTCAATACGGATTCACTGATATGCAAATGGCATTAGCTTCATTAATGGGTCAAGCATTCCACTTATTAAGCCCATTAGTAGCGTTCATCTACTTACTATTACGTCTAACAGGATTAGACATGGGTGAATGGCAAAAAGAATCAGCTAAATACGCAGCTGTTATCTTCGTAATCTTCGTTGTAACAATCGTATTAATGGGTCACATGCCATTATACTTACCACAATAATTTAACTATTAAATTTGTGAAAAAGACTTGTTTAGGCCTAGCCTAACAAGTCTTTTTTTGTGCATTTTACCATTTTATCGTTTATACTATCTCTAATGTTTACAATAATTTCCAGGAGGCTACTATGTCAGCGATTATCCAAGCGGTAAAGAAAAATTTAGATATTACCCAAAACAAACCTCTTAAAATTTCGCTCTACGAAGCATTTCGTAAAACGATTATCTTAGGAGAAATCCCTGCAGGTACGCGTATTAACGAGAAAGAATTCTCGACTGAGTTAAACATCAGCCGTACTCCAATTCGCTACGCTCTCAATGAATTAACAAAAGAGCACCTAGTAGAGCATATCCCTAAGATTGGCGTCATCGTAAAAGGAATTTCGATTAAAGACGCGCATGAAATTTACGAAATTAGAAATCACTCGACACATTGGCAACGATCAATGCGATGAAACTCATGACGAAAGAAGACTTCAAAGAGTTGAACGACATCCTCGAAGAATGCGAACGTCTCAACAACGAAGACAAAGTCGACGAAGTACTTGCAAACTTCACCACGTTTAATGATTTCATCTACGAAAAATGCCAAATGACACGACTTAGAGAAATCGTATTTGAGTTACGTACATACGTGATCTACTTCCGCGACTTATCGATTCGTTCATCAGAACGCCGTACAAAAGCGCTCGAGGAACATAGACTCATCTATCGCGGTATGCTCAATAATGACGTGGAACAAATTACACTCATTACACACGAGCACTTAGACCGTTCATTACAATTTATTTTGAAACAAATGGAGAAATTACACATTGATTAATCCTGAGTTTTTAGCACAAGCGGCTACAGACGCCCTTCTACAAGAGGTGAATCTCGCGCCAAAACCAGGCCTCGTGGATCCCATTTCCACCGGCGCTCATAAAGACATGACAAAGGACACCTTCTATCAAAGCATCGAAGCGCTCCGTCCTTATTTATTGGCCTACGCCGAAGCAGGAAGCCGCCATAACGGCACCCCACTCGACTTATTCAACGAGCTTCGCGCCCTTGGGAAACAAGCTGAAGCCGCGATGATGGGCGCCACTAACAATATCAACACTCATAAAGGAGCCAACTTCTCCTTTGCCCTCATCTTAGGGGCTACCGCTCATACGAACGGCAACATTCCAGAAGCCTTGCAGTACTGCCACCTAATGACGCGCCACCTCATCGAAGTGGATTTTGCCAACCTCGACCAAAAAGAACACCTCTCTTACGGGGAGAAACTCTACGTCGAACATGGCATCACAGGCATTCGAGGCGAAGCCGCAACAGGCTACCCCAGCCTTGCAAAAGCCCTCGACTATTACAACACACTAGACACGCACACACCACGCCACCGCGACTTACTCCTTCTTCTGTATCTAATGACCTTTGTCGAAGACGGAAACCTTATTCACCGCGGCGGAATCGATGAGTATAAACAAGTGCAACAAGAAGCACAACAATTATTTGAAGAAGCACAAACCCTCACAGAAGAGCAGCTCGCTAGCCGACTCGAGGACTACGACAAGGTCCTTATCGAGCGTAACCTCAGCCCTGGAGGCAGCGCAGACCTACTCTCGCTCACCTTCTTCTGTCACAAAATACAACAAAACGGATGAACCCTCATCCGTTTTTTCTTTACCCTTTCTTTCAGCACTCTCCTCCTTACCAATTTTCTCGAGCACAAACTTCATATCCTCCCTTCCCTGCGCCAGAGAACTCAGTATTGCACATACCTGTCGTCTTCTCTTATTCAAGAAAGGATTAACCTTTTTATTTATTCTTTCCTCCTGAGGCCTGATATTCGGAAAAATCTCGGATTCTATAATAGCAGTAATGGGGAATCGTATTAAATGCGAATTAAAGGGAGTTAGGAATTTATTCCTTACTCCCTTTTTGAGGCTTTAAAGGTGAGAGACCCTAGGCTCGAACCGGTACCCCATTACCGCTATTATGAAGACATCCGAGTGAATTTTCGAGTATATCGGACCGTTAGGTCCCTCCTTTTCATATACATAAAAAAGAGTTAACGCAGTTTGCGTTAACCCTTTCTGTTAGCTTTTATTTAATAAGAGCAAGTGCGGCTTGCACGTGTGCAATGCTGCGTTCTCTTCCAAGCAATTCAATCGTCTTTCCGATCTCCGGCCCGTGTGTTTGTCCACTCGTAGCCACACGAATTGGCATAAACAAGTTTTTACCCTTCACGCCAGTTTCTTTTGAACCTCTTTAATCTGCCGAGAATACTTGGCTCATCAAATGTTTCCATTGATTCTAATTTCGCAACTAAAAGCGTTCAATACAGTTGGAACTGTTTCGCCTTGAAGCACTTCTTTAGCTTGTTCATTTTCCACTTCGAAATCTTTTCTGAAGAATAGCGATGATAACTCAACGATTTCATTCATGTAGCTCATTTGAGTCGGTATAAACGCCACCAATTTTCACTAACCATGCATGTTCTTCAGGAGAAACTTCTTCTTGATACATGCTCGCTTTTTTAATTGAGCAATCGCCATTTCAGCGACTTCTTCTAATGGAGTTTTCTTCACGTATGTGTTGTTAATCCATTCTAATTTCTTAGGATCGAAGGCAGCTGGTGATTTACCAAGACGTTTTTTCGTCGAAGATTTCGATGAATTCTTCACGGCTGAAGATTTCGTGTTCACCTTGAGGAGATCATCCTAGAAGCGCGATAAAGTTGAACATCGCTTCCGGCAAAGTATCCTAAGTCTTTATATTGTTCGATGAATTGTAGGATTGATTCATCACGTTTAGATAATTCTTACCTGTTTCCGCATTAATGATTAAAGCTCATATGTCCGAAAACGTGGTGGTTCCCAAACCGAATGCTTCGTAAATCATTAATTGTTTTGGAGTGTTTGCAATATGGTCATCTCCACGTAAAACGTGAGTGATTTCCATGAAGTGGTCATCCACTGCTACTGCAAAAGTTGTACGTTGGCATTCCGTCACTGTTTAAGATAACGAAGTCGCCACCGACACTTGTAGATCTCGAAATGAGATTTCGCCTTTAACGATATCGTCGAATACGTAAGTTCCTTGTTTTGGAACACGGAAACGAACAACAGGAGTGCGTCCTTCTGCTTTCAAAAGCATCACGTTGCTCTTGTGTTAAGTGAGCGTGTTGACCCGCTGTAGTGAGGGCATTTCGCCACGAGCACGTTGCGCTTCACGTTCTGCTTCCAATTCTTCCTCTGTCATGCTAGCATTTATACGCTTTTGTCTTCGGCAATTAATTGCTCTGATGAGTGGATTATAAATGTTCACGTTCTGATTGACGGTATGGACCGTATTTGCCAGGTTTGTCTGGACCTTCATCCCAATCCATTCCAAGCCATGTTAAGTTTTTCTAATTGGCTTTCATCTGTGTTCAAGATTTCTCTTGCGGTCAGTATCCCTCGATACGGATGATGAACTCCACCATAATGTCTCGCGAATAAATAGTTAAATAGAGCTGTACGAGCATTCCCGATGTGAAGTGCTCCCGTTGGACTTAGTGCACAACGTACACGCACTTTATCTGTCATTGTAAAACTTCCTTTCTTTGTCATCCTTCTTATTGTAAAAACTTTTCAATGAGGATTTCATGATTAATTTTACAAGTCTTCTAAAATATATTTAAAAATCTTTTTTCCATCTTTTTGAATGAGAATCACCGTCGCCCAGTGAAGTAAAGTTGATTTTAATGTTGGATCGCTTTGAACCAAATCAAGGAACATATTGAGACGGCGATGAATCTTTTACGCACACGTCTTGGGACGCTCCATCACGTCTTCTAAAATCGTTCCTCCTTGGAAAAATATCGTCCCACCATTAGCACGCCAGCCAACTTCAAGCACGTCCATGCAATATGGGAAAGAAACCTCGATACTAATGCTTTAGCACTGTCCATAAAATAGAGTCCTTATTTTCCCTTGAAACCAGTAGTTGGTAAAACCTCAGCCGCATCGCCTTCTGATTGGGTGACATCGGTCAGACAACCTTAGTCTTTCAAAAGTTGATTCGCTTTGGCACGGCTATACATTAACTCGTAGCGGTCAATGGTCGTTACTCTTTGCTTGTGGGTAGAAGCTGTTGCCATCAAACCTGCTGAGAACTGACTCAAGGTTCCAATTTAAAATATTTTTGCTATAA
>BNJV01000514.1_pt1 | contig 48870 bp, 65 predicted proteins | sample 8540591 | NCBI WGS metagenome assembly BNJV01 (sample SAMD00202457, study PRJDB9452) | human saliva metagenome | host: Homo sapiens | reverse complement strand
AAGCATAAGGTCGTCTGAAAATCTGTAAAACCGGTTTTCAGACGACCTATCTCAGGACGATTTAGAACAGATTATTATTGTTTATCTTTATCAAGTTGTTTTATAGTGGATTAACTTTAAACCAGTACGGCGTTGCCTCGCCTTGCCGTACTATCTGTACTGTCTGCGGCTTCGTCGCCTTGTCCTAATTTAAATTTAATCCACTATATTTTTCATTGCTACTGCAAAATAAAAAGCGGTCTGAAACCTTATTTGGTTTACAGACCGCTTTTATTATTTTATGCCTTATCGGGTAGGCGGTTTGGCGTATCCGTCATCGGCGGGAAAGGCTTGAGGTTCATTTCTGCTGCGGTTTGGGTCGTACAGTTCGAAAATTGCAGTGCCGATTACACCCGTATTGCGGATGGAGCCATTATCCGAGTTGGCGGCATAAGAGTCGCGGGGGCTGCTGAAGACAAACGACGCCACCGCGCTGCTGCTTTTGCGGAAACCTTCGATTTCTAAAGAATCATGAGGATACAAGACATAACCGTCGGCGTATTTGCTGGCCGATTTGCCTGAAATCACATCCAAACCATCAACGCTGGCTCACGATTTCCAGGTTTTTGTTGCTGTTGTTTTGATAGACCAAACGGTATGCCTGTCCGTCTGTACCGCGCAGATAGTAGTTGCCTTTGTCACGGAATATCGGCAGCAGGCTGCCATCATCACCGCGTACAGACAATTCCACTTTGCCTGAAGCTAAAGCAATCGAATTGACGCTGCGGCCGCGATAATCTTTGGAAGAGTAGTTTAATACGCTTTGCGCCAAAGGTTCCTGACTGACACGGCGCAAATCTACAGAATGAACAGGAGATTCCACTTCATCGCCCCAGCTTGTTCCTAATTTCTCTGCCGCTTGCGCACTTTGACTCGGTACGGCTGAATTGGTGGCAGCAGATTGCTTCCAACTGTTTGATGTGATTGTGAACAGGCTGCTAAAACGGCAGCCAGCAACACCGGCAGCCATAATTTAAATTTCATTTGAGGCATAATCGCTCCTACGATAAGGTGGATGATGGATAAACAACCTGAAATTATAGTAGATTAACTTTAAACCAGTACGGCGTTGCCTCGCCTTGCCGTACTATCTGTACTGTCTGCGGCTTCGTTGCCTTGTCCTGATTTAAATTTAATCCACTATACATAATAAAACTCACCATATCATTATTGTTTTTTTCTAAATAACAAGGACAATACAGCAAAAGAGTTACCCATAATCTATACATTTTTACTTCAAATGGGTAAGAAACAGTATTACATCATACTTTGTAGATTTATACGTCTAAAGCGCTTATCAAAGAACTTTTCTCATTGGAGCATTGTCAATAAACAGGATAAATAAGGGGTAAAAACCGTCGGTCAGGTCGTCTGAAAATCCTCTTCAAACCTTTATTTATGATTCTAAAGAATTTTTAAATAGCGTATTGTCGGCTTCAATGATGAAGATTTTGTTGAGAGATACTGTATTGTTATGGATGGCAATTTTGACGGCACATTAGAAGATGCCTCTATAAAAGGATAAAATGATGATGAAAATTAAGGTAGCTATGCTGGGTATTACCGGCTTGATATTGTCCGGCTGCTTTTTCGCCAATGACGAAATCAAGTTGGATGATATTGGGAATTTCAAAATTACAGTCAATGAAGCTAAGGATTATAGGCAGGTTCATTTGACAGAGTTTAGTAAATGAGCAATAGCGCAATGGGCATTTCAGATATAAAGACAACTTCCCGCAATGATGAGCTGAATATTACTTTATTTCAAAAATTGGCGGATTCAAAATATTCAGGAAGGCTAGATAAAGAAATTGCTCTTGAACGCAATATTAAAAAGATTACTTATGGTTCTAAACACGAGATTATCTGGCAGGAGTAAATCGGTTTTTATTCGAGTATCTCTATTGCTTTTCAATAATACTGTTTAGCGGTTTAAACACAAAGAAAAAGGTCGTCTGAAATTAAAGTTTCAGACGACCTTTGTCTGGAGGGTATCGACAATAAAAGCGCGGTCAAATTTTAAAGCATTTTTGTAAATGGCTTTCAAAGTCTGACGGATTGCTTTCATCCAATACGGATACCCAATCTATCCTCAAACCTCGGCGGTTTTGTATCAAGCAATATTGTTGGGTTGTTTATATAACTCAAAACGGAATATCGTCGTCGATGTCTTCGACAGGGGCTGCCGGTGCGGCGGGTGCTTGGCGGCGTGGGGCGGCAGGAGGCTCTTGGTTTTGCGGGGCGGCTTGGTACTGTTGTTGCGGCGCTTGTTGTTGGTAGACCGCCTTGGCTGTAACCGCCGTCGTCGTAAGATGCGCCGCCGCTGTTGTCGTTGCGCCGCCGAGCATTTTCATTTCATTGGCGATAATGTCGTATGCGGTGCGTTCGATGCCGTCTTTGCCTTGAGTATTTACGGCTTTGGATGCGGCCTTCCAGATAAACTTGGCTGCCTTTTTCAGGTATTGTCCGGCGATTTCGGCAAGACGGCGGTACATGGTGATGTTGTGCCACTCGGTGCGTTCCACGCGCTGGCCGTTGCGGTCGTTCCAGGTTTCGCTGGTGGCAACGCTGAAATTGCAGACGGCTTCGCCGTTGGGCATATAGCGGACTTCGGGGTCGCGGCCGGGGACGGCCGATAAGGATGACTTTGTTCAGTGACATTTTTAAACTCCTGTGATGATGTTTTCGGCGGCCTCTTGGTCAAATCCTTTTTGCAACGCCTTGATGTAAATGGTTTGTTTGTCTGCGCTGAAGGTAATGCTTTCGACGCCTTCGACTTGGGACAATGCTTGGTAGAGTGAATCGTATTTTTCCCTGCCATGCGCGGCTGACGGGATAGCTGAGGTTTTTGACGGGTTTGGGCGCGGGGGCGAGTATGGCGATGACCAGCCACAACAGCATCAACGCGCTGCAAAAGGTGAAAAACGCCTGCAAAGCCCTGTATTGTTGAAACAGCCATCCGCCGCTTGCGCCGCCCACAAACAGTCCGACGGACTGCATGGTATTGTAAACGCCCATCGCCGTGCCTTTCAAATCGGCCGGTGCAATCTTGAACACCATGGACGGCAGGCTGGCTTCCAATACGTTGAAGCCGATAAAGTAAACAACCAGATAGGCGGTAATCAGCCAAATCGAGTGCATGCCGAACAATAAGCCGATTTGCGCCGCGGCAATGCAGGCGATGCCGAGGATGAAGACTTGCTTGAGCTTGTTGCGGGTTTCGCCGATGATGATGAGGGGGATCATAATCACCAGCCCTGCGATGGTCGAGGGCAGATAGACTTTCCAATGCTGGATTTTTTCCAAACCGAGCTGCGTCATGGCAAAAGGCAGGGCGGTGAACAACGCCATTTGTGCGGCGTGCAGCGCGAAAATGCCGAAATCCAGGTTGAGAAGCTGGCGGTCGCGGAGGACTTCGCCCATGCGTGAGGGTTGCGCCTGTGTGTCTTCGTGCAGCTTCGACACTTCGGGGGCGGGAGTCATCCAAGCGACAACACCTATGCTGATGACGGTCAGGATGCCGGTCAGCATAAACAATCCGGGAACGCCGATTATGTCGGCAATCATCGGGGCGACCACCAGGCTGACGGAAAAGGTCAAACCTATGCTCAAACCTATCATCGCCATCGCGCGGGTACGCACGCCGTCCCGGGTCAAGTCGGCAAGCAGCGCGGTTACTGCGGCGCTGACTGCGCCCGCCCCTTGAATGGCGCGCGCGGCAACCAGCATGGGCAATGAGTTAGCGGCAGCGGCGAGAAAACTACCGGCGGCAAAGACAATCAGTCCGACATAAATGGTTTTTTTGCGCCCAAATTTATCGGAAGCGATGCCCAAAGGCAGTTGCAGCAAAGCCTGTGTCAGCCCGTAGATACCCATTGCCAGACCGACCAAGGTTTTGTTGTTTTCCGCGCCGGGCAACGAGGCGGCATATAAGGACAAAACGGGGAGAACCAAGAACATCCCCAACATACGCAGTGCGTAAACGCCGGAGAGGGTGGTGCTGGCACGCCATTCGTGCGGGAACATTTGGATGCGGGTGTCTTTTGCCATAAACGGTTTTTCAGACGACCTGGTAGGATTTTAAGGTCGTCTGAAATTTTAAAAATTATCAGATGTGCGGATTATACAGGATTCAAAAGGGTTTGCATTTGCACGGGCGCAGCCGTTTATACCCGCGGTCAGCCCCATTGCCAGCGGTTGCGCCATGCGCCTAAGACGGCGTTGGGGTATTTGTTGCTGCCCAGGCTGCCGTTGAAGCGCGCCAAAGCGCGGACGATGTTGCCTTTTTCGATATTGTTGTAGTGGCGCAGGATGGTGCAGCCGTAGCGCAGGTTGGTGCGGATGTCGAACAGGTTGTGCGAAGGTTTGCCGATATAGTTTTTCCAAAAACGGCATGACCTGCATCAGCCCGCGCGCGCCCACGCCGCTGATGGCGTATTGGCGGAACGCGCTCTCGACTTCGATCAAGCCCAAAATCACTTGGGTATTCAGCCCCGCGCGGCTGCTTTCGTATTGGATGTTGACCAGCAGGCGGCGGCGTTCGGCGGCATCGGGAACGTAGCGGGCAAGGCGGGAGGACATTGCCGCCAGCCAGCGTTCGCCTTCGTTTGGATCGGCGAACACGAGGCGCGGCGGATTGACATTGTTGATGGAGCTGCGCATCACTGAAGCGACATCGTCGGCAAGAGTTTCTTCGCGTTGCGCGCCGGCGAGTGCGGCAGCAGGGCTGAGCAGCAATGCGCCGCCAGCCAGTAAAAAGCGGCGGCGGGACGGGGATTCGGGCGTGAGGATCAGGTTTTCCGTTTTCATGTGTACTGTCATTCGTTTTTAGTCGGTTTAAAGGTCGTCTGAAAACCCTATTTTTTGTTTTCAGACGACCTTTTGACGTTTGCAAAACGGATATTATAAGAATATCTCCGTGCAGAATCAAAGGTGGCGTACATCATTGATGAGCGGATTGACTTGAAACAGACAATGAGTGATACATCAACGCAGTGCAATATTGCGGTGGTTTAAAGTTGATTTGCGATATTGTCAATCAACGGCGGGACAGAGTAACATTAGAGCTTCGTTTATCCACCGGTATCCCTTCATGACCACTACGCCCACCAACGTCCTGGCATCCGTCGATTTAGGTTCCAACAGCTTCCGCCTCCAAGTTTGCGAAAACAACAACGGACAACTGAAAGTCATCGATTCCTTCAAACAAATGGTGCGTTTTGCCGCCGGTTTGGACGAACATAAAACCTCGACGAAGCATCCCAAGAGCGCGCCTTGGACTGTTTGGCAAAAATTCGGCGAACGGCTGCGCGGGTTCAAGCCCGAACAAGTGCGCGTTGTGGCGACCAATACCTTCCGCGTAGCAAAAATATCGCCCAATTCCTACCCAAAGCCGAAGCCGCACTGGGCTTCCCCATCGAAATCATCGCAGGCCGTGAAGAAGCCCGCCTCATTTACACCGGCGTCGTCCACACCCTACCGCCCAACGGCGACAAGATGCTCGTCATCGACATCGGCGGCAGCTCGACCGAATTCGTCATCGGCTCCGACCTCCAGCCGCTCGCTACCGAAAGCCTGCCCTTAGGCTGCGTCACTTACAGCCTGCGTTTCTTCCAAAAACAAAATCACCGCCAAAGACTTCAGCCGCCATCTCTGCCGCACGTAACGAAATCCAGCGCATCAGCAAACTCATGCAAAGCGTACAGGTTGGGATTTCGCCATCAGCACATCCGGCTCCGCCAAATCCATCCGCGACCTCATCGCCGCCGAGCTGCCCCAAGAAGCCGACATCACCTACAAAGGCATGCGCTACCTCGCCGAGCGTATTATTGAAGCCGGTTCCGTCAAAAAGCCAAATTCGAAAGCCTCAAGCCCGAACGCGTGGAAGTGTTCGCCCGGCGGACTGGCCGTCATGATGGCAGCGTTTGAAGAACTCGAACTCACCAAAATGACCGTTACCGAAGCCGCCCTGCGCGACGGCGTATTCTACGATCTGATTGGGCGAGGTTTGAACGAAGACATGCGCGATCAGACGACCGCCGAGTTCCAAAACCGCTACCACGTCAGCCTCAACCAAGCCAAACGCGTCGCCGAAACCGCGCAAGCCTTTATGGACAGCCTGTGCCACGCCAAAAACGTAACCGTCCAAGACCTTGCCCAATGGCAACAATACCTCAGCTGGGCAGGGCAGGCTGCACGAAATCGGACTCGACATCGCCCACACCGGCTACCACAAACACTCCGCCTACATCCTCGAAAAACGCCGATATGCCCGGTTTCTCCCGCAAAGAGCAAACCATACTCGCGCAACTGGTCATCGGACATCGCGGCGACATGAAAAATGGCGGACATCGTCGGCAGCAGCGAAAATGCTTTGGTACGCCGTCCTTTCCCTGCGCCTCGCCGCACTTTTCTGCCGCGCCCGCCTGCCTTTGGATCTGCCGCCGCAAACCCAACTGCGCGCCGACGAAACCGGAAAAGGCTTCATCCTGCGCATCAGCCAAAACTGGCTCGAACAACACCCCCTAATCGCCGCCGCGCTCGACTACGAAAGTGCGCAATGGCAAAAAATCGATATGCCTTTCAACGTGCAGCCCTCAATAGGGTCAAAATGAGCAAAAAGGTCGTCTGAAAATTAGATTCAGACGACCTTTTTTGCCTTTCTTTTGTATATGAACCGTTTGTATCCGCAGGGTAGATATTTTTACCCAAAATATGATTTGCCGATCATTCAATACAAAATATGTTTCTTTAAATAGCCTGATTCAATCATTGGGAAAACATCAGACAGAGGGAAGGTACTATAATATCTGCGTGATAAATTATTACTTCTTCATTTTTGTTTAATTCATTCTTATATCTTCTGTAAAGATTTTTATCATTATCGAAAAACCAAATTAAAAGCATATATCTTTCCATGAATATTTTCTGATTCATGATATAACTTTTAAATTTATCCCTATTTCCTTCTTTTATTCAGTCTTTCAAAGCTATTGCTTTGCTTGGATTTCGACCCTTCCTCTCCAATTAATTTACTTTCCAATGCTTTGGCATGGGCCAATCTTGAAACATCACTATCATTTTTACCTGAACGAAAATTCATATCTCCTCCGGCTATTGCCGTAGTTAAGAAAAAAATAAACCTAACAGAGCTATGAGCATTTTCTGCCATTTCGTTTTGTCGGTTTTTAAAAATGAGGGTTCCCATAATAATGCTCCTTTCTGAGAGGTCGTCTGAAAAATCATTTTCAGACGACCTGAACTATTGCGGCAAGACAAGATTGTCTAACGTCAGACCCGCATCGCGCAAGCTTTGTACGTATTGCTCAAACACGGTTTGATAATCGTCCGACTGTATCACAGCGGAAAACATCGGTTGCTGAGGATGCTCGCCCTCGGGCAGTTCGATTAGCACGGCTTTGCCTCCCAAGTCGGCGCAGGTCGTCTGAAAAACGGGGAAGGGCAGAGTAAGGTTGCGGCGTGGCAGTAAGGTGGAGTTCGTAATATATGGTTTCAGACGACCTTAATGTTCTAGGTTGTTTCGTTTATTTGTTTCGGTAGGCCGGATTGCGGGAAATCGGACATTTCGCGATAAAAACGCCATAACAATTTGCATTTTTGCTGGTCCGGTTCGCTTGTTTGAGGTCGAATGTTTTATTTCATCTATCAATTCGCGCAACGGGCGGCGTTTGCTGGGATTGGCTTCGTCCAATATAAAATACAGAATTTCCCCGTCTTGTATCAACCTGCGGCGGGCATCCATTATATGACTGTTAAAAATAAATTTTGAATCAGATTGGTGCGTTGTTCATCATTTTGTGGAGGTTTAGCGGTCTCAGGAAGCAACACGGTTTTGTTTGCATACGCAGGACTGAGACTGATTGAGCGCAAAAACGGGCAGGTAAAACATCATTAACATTGCCTTCAGAATATCGCAGAAAATGCCCTTCAGCCTCGTCATCGCCCCTGCTGCAGACAAGCGGGGAGTTGGCGAGGTTTGAAGGGTAAAGTCACATTCGCTGCGGCCTGTAGGCAAACCCAGTCCCAGATCCAAATAAAAAAATGACCGTCCAGTTCGATAAAAATGCCATGGTGCGCGGTTGGCGCGTACGCGCGGCAGATGCAGATAGGGGATTGCGGCAAATCCTTAGGGTACAGGCGGATCAGATGGGCAATATTACCGCAATAAGCAGGGGTTGAGTTGACGTACGCGGTTAATGCGGACGATCTTTTCTTTTGGACGGAGGAAGCAGGGCGGTTGTTTGGTTTTCATTAGAATGGTTGGGTGGTTTTTGTCGTAGCCAGGTGTGTTTAAAATTAGTTTGGCGTAGGGGGGTGCGGTACGCACGCGGTTTATTCTGTTAAGATGACCTCAATACTTTCTTTGAGGGTATATGAAATATTTGCTTTTTAACAACACCTTATTACTGGTCAACATGGAGGTTGTCTGAAACACAACTTTCAGACAACCTTTATTGTAATGTGTTCAGCCGTCGTAACACCTACGACGCATTAGACAACCTGATCTACCGCAGCTGCCCGACGGCGAAAACCAATATGGTCTAGAAAACCAGCTCGTCTGTACCGAAATCAAAAAGCCCGCCGGGCCATACCAAGATTTAGACATACACCTAAGAGGTTACTAGCAAGACTATTTCAAAAAGTAGTCAGCAGCAAAAGAAGAAAAGAATTAGAGGTGTCGGTGGAGTATATGTTAGAGACAGCAAAAGCTTGGTTTATGTTGAAGGAATATTCGAAATTATTAGATTACCTTAGGAGATTATCATGGATGTGACATTATTTAATTTTCAGACATTTTGGGAGGCAAACGCTGATGAAGACTATCGTGAAGATATTATCAGAATGTCTATTGCACTTATGACATTTCTTAAAAAGAATAGTTTACTTATTGATATTGAACCCTTTTAATGAGGATGGCTCTATCAAAGAAGATTTGATCATTCGAAAATCCAATGTAACTGATGAAGGATTCCAATTATTTGTTAAACCAGTAAATAATTGGTGGAATGCTTTGGATAGGGGAACTCCTCCTGAGAAAGTTACTATTTTGGAGAATGGCTTGAAAAATTCGGGCTGCGAAAAAGTAATTTTATAGTTCAGACGATCTCAATACTTTCTTTGAGGTCGTCTGAACTATTTGTTCTTTAACAATATTACTAGCAGTTAACATAGAGGTCGTCTGAAATCCAGAATCCAAAGTCGTCTGAAAAATCTACTTTGAACCCCCATCAAGCATTTATAATCTTGCTTTTCAGACGACCTTTTTGAACATCCGTTCTCTAAATAAAAATTAACCTTATGAAACCCAAATTTATCACTCTGGACGGCATAGACGGCGCGGGCAAATCGACCAATCTTGCCGTTATCCGCCAATGGTTCGAATCCCACAACCTTCCTGTATTGTTCACCCGCGAGCCGGGCGGTACGCCTGTCGGCGAGGCTTTGCGCGAAATTTTGTTGAACCCTGAAACCAAGGCGGGATTGCGCGCGGAGACGTTGATGATGTTTGCCGCGCGGCAGCAGCATCTTGAAGACGTTATCCTGCCTGCGCTGGCGAGACGGTATTCATGTCGTTTCCGACCGTTTTACCGATGCGACTTTCGCCTATCAGGGGCGGAGGGCGCGGCGTGCCTCTGCAAGATATTGAAATGCTGGAAAATTGGGTACAGGGCGGGTTTGGTCCTGATTTGACTTTGCTGCTGGACGTGCCGCTGGAAGTGTCGATGGCGCGTATCGGGCAGACGCGCGAGAAAGACCGTTTCGAGCAGGAGCAGGCAGATTTTTTCACCCGCGTGCGTGCTGTTTATCTCGAACGCGCCGCCGCGCATCCCGAACGCTACGCGCTTATCGACGGCAACCGGAGTTTGGAGGAGGTGAGGGCGGATATCGAACATGCGCTGGCGCGCAGTTTCGGTATGGATGTTTAAAACCGAATGAAGGTCGTCTGAAAGCATACGTTTTTGCTTTGAGGTTGTTTGTTTTCAGATGAAAATAGCGGTATGCGCCGCATTGGGAACATGGTAAAATTACACGCTATTACAAAATAGGTTTGTTGTTAATAAATAAGCCGCTTTGTAATGCCAAACGTCCCGAAACCAACGTTTTCCAGACGACCTCGTCTCAACATCTCTCTCGCAACAGGATCGAAAAATGGAAAACTCATTAAAAGAAGCCGCACTGAAATTTCACGAATTCCCCGTGCCGGGTAAAGTCTCCGTTACCCCCACCAAATCGCTGGCCACGTCCAAAGACTTGGCTTTGGCGTACTCGCCGGGCGTCGCGGCTCCTTGTATGGAAATCCATGCCGATCCGCAAAATGCGTACAAATATACCGCCAAAGGCAATTTGGTCGCCGTGATTTCCAACGGTACCGCCGTTTTGGGCTTGGGCAACATCGGCGCGTTGGCGGGCAAACCTGTGATGGAAGGCAAAGGCGTATTGTTCAAAAAATTCGCCGGTGTGGACGTATTCGACATCGAAATCGATGAAAAAGACCCGCAAAAACTGGTGGACATCATCGCCGCGTTGGAACCGACTTTCGGCGGCATCAACCTCGAAGACATTAAAGCGCCTGAATGCTTCTACATCGAACGCGAATTGCGCAAACGCTGCAAAATCCCGGTATTCCACGACGACCAACACGGTACCGCCATCATCACCGCTGCTGCCGTATTGAACGCCCTGCGTTTTACCGGCCGCAACATTGAAGAGGCGACTTTGGTTTGCTCCGGCGCGGGCGCAGCGGCGATTGCCTGTTTGAACCAACTGCTTGATTTGGGTCTGAAACGCGAAAACGTAACCGTTTGCGACTCCAAAGGCGTGATTTACAAAACCCGCGAAGACAAAGACCGTATGGACGAGTCCAAACAGTTCTACGCCATTGAAGACAACGGTCAACGCGTGCTTGCCGATGCCGTCAAAGGCAAAGACATCTTCTTGGGCCTCTCCGGCGCGAACCTGCTGACGCCTGAAATGCTGAACACCATGAACGCCAAGCCTATCGTGTTCGCCATGGCAAACCCGAATCCGGAAATCCTGCCGCCGCTGGCAAAAGAAACCCGTCCGGACGTGGTTATCGGTACCGGCCGTTCCGACTTCCCGAACCAAGTAAACAACGTATTGTGCTTCCCGTTCATCTTCCGCGGCGCGTTGGACGTCGGCGCGACGACCATCAATGAAGAAATGAAACGCGCCTGCGTCTATGCTTTGGCGGATTTGGCGAAGGAAGAAGTAACTGAAGAAGTGGTTGCCGCTTACGGTAAGAAATTCGAATTCGGTGCGGAATACCTGATTCCGACCCCGTTCGACTCCCTGCCTGCTGCCGCGTGTTGCTTCGGCTGCCGCCAAAGCTGCGATGGAAAGCGGCGTGGCAACCCGTCCGATTGCGAGACTTGGAAGCCTACGCTGCCAAACTGAGCGAATGGAAACTGTAATCCGGTTTTAATTTGAATGTGATGTAGAAAAGGTCGTCTGAAAATTTTTCAGACGACCTTTTGTTTGAGGTAAACGTCCTCCCGTTTTTAAACAGCGTCGGTCAGCGATGAGAACACTTCAAAAATAAGTCGGGAAGGTTTTTATGGGTGCATTTCGGGTCGTTGATGACGACGGGTACGCCCAACAGGGAAACCAGCGAGAAACACATCGCCATGCGGTGGTCGTCGTAAAGTGTCGATGACGGCGTCGGGTGTCAGCGTTTCAGGCGGGGTGATGTGAATCGCTTCGGCTTCTTCAACGACTTCCGCGCCAAGTTTGCGCAACTCGTTTGCCATCGCGGCGATGCGGTCGGTTTCCTTGACGCGCCATGAACCGATGTTGCGCAGCGTGCAGGTTTGTCTGGTGGCAAGTGCGACGATGGCGAGGGTCATGGCGGCGTCGGGGATATGGTTCGCATCCAAATCAAAGGCTTGGACGGCACGTTCTTTCGGACGCGAGACTTCGACGAAGTTTTCGCCCCAAACCACATCTGCACCGATTTTTTCCAGCTCGCGGGCAAAGGCGACATCACCCTGTATGCTGTTTGCGCCGATACCGGTAACGCGGACGGGCGTGGCGGCAATCAAGCCGGCAGCGAGGAAATAGGACGCGCTGGAGGCATCGCCTTCGACGTGCAGATGTTCAGGCGCGTGGTAGCGGGCATCTGCGAGGATTTTGAAGACGCGGTAGTCTTCATTGGCAACCTGTACGCCGAATTGCGCCATCAGTTTCAAGGTGATGTCGATATAGGGCTTGGAAATCAACTCGCCGACCATACGGATTTCAAATGCCTGCCCGGTCAGCGGCAACGCCATCAAGAGGGCAGTCAAAAACTGGCTGGACACATTGCCCTTAATCGGAATCACGCGCTCGCCGCGGTCTTGGCGTTCGCCGATATGAAGCGGTGGGTAGTGTTCGTTGCCGAGATATTCGACATCGGCGCCGGCAATCCGCAGAGCATCGACTAAATCGCCGATAGGGGCGTTCGTGCATACGCGCAACGCCGTGCAGATGATAATCGCCACCCAAAACCGCCAACGCGGCAGTCAGCGGACGGAACGCCGTTCCCGCGTTGCCTAAAAACAAATCGGCAGTGCGGTTTGGAAATTGTCCGCCTGTGCCGTGTACTTTCAGACGACCTTCGGCAAGGTATTCGATTTCAACGCCGAGTTTATCGAGTGCTTCCAACATACGGTCGGTATCGTCGGATTTGAGCAGGGAATGGATTTCGCAAGTATTGATCGGACAAGGCGGCAAGCAGCAGGGGTGCGGTTGCTGATGCTTTTTGGAACCGGGCAGGGCGACAGTGGCGGGTTTGAGTGAGGCGGCAGGGAGGCGGATGGATTCGGTCATGATGGTCGTTTGGGAAGCGGAAACAGAAAACGGCATTATACGGCAGGGAGGGGTCGTCTGAAAAACGTGGCTGCTGCAATTCGATAACCGCAGAGTTTGTTTTTGAATGGTTTGTCAATGCGCGCAACCTTGCCAACCGCACCGCACGTCCGCAAAACGCCATGCTGAAATACATCGCCCCGCAGTCGGGACGCTCCGTCCGCGTTGGCGTGAGAATAGATTTCTAAGTTTGGAATAAAACAAACCGGATTCCTTTGATGGGAATCCGGTTTTTCTTTGGGATGATTGGATTTTCAGACGACCTTTGGGGTCGTCTGAAACCTTATCCATGATCTTTACCTTCGTTTTATAGTGGATTAACTTTAAACCAGTACGGCGTTGCCTCGCCTTAGCTCAAAGAGAACGATTCTCTAAGGTGCTGAAGCACCAAGTGAATCGGTTCCGTACTATCTGTACTGTCTTCGGCTTCGTCGCCTTGTCCTGATTTAAAGTTAATCCACTATATAGACTAGCTGTCAGACAAATACGGCTCGACGCTTTCTTTCAATATCTCAATCAATTCTTCGTCCATATAGCGGTAATCGTCAGGAATATCCAAAAACAATGATTTCCTTATGTTGCAAAGCGCGGGAAAACTGTGCCGACAGGCGGTTTTTATGTTTTTGTTCCATCACAAAAACCTTATCCGCCCATGCGATGTCGTTGATGGAAACGGTGTGCCGTGCATTAGGGCTTGTGCCTGCGGAACGGGTCTGTACGTTCGGATAGCGTCGGAATACCGCTTCAGCGGTGGGGCTGCGCCATTGGTTGCGGCTGCAAATAAAAAGTGCGTTCATAGAGATCAAAAAGGCGGAAAAAAATATCCGCCTTTGTGAAAAATCATCTCGATTGAGTCGAAATATGTTTTTAAGTTAATCAAACCATTCGGCTTCAAATTCATGCTGCCTGAAGGGGTAAACAAAGCCCAGTTTTTGCGCGCGTTTGACTTTATTCCTGCGGAAATACATCAAATCCCACTTTTTCTCGAGCTTACCCTCGGAAGGGTTTTTGCCATGTACGCGATGGCTGGGTCGTTTTTACTTGATGCCGCCGCCATGCACGGCTGCGACTGTGGTCCAAAATTGTCCATTATCTGCTTTCTAACTTTGTTTCGGAAATCGGGTTCAGCAGCCGCGATTTTTCTGTGTTCGATTATTCAGCAAGAAAAAAGAAAAATCGGATTGTAGCCAAATTAGCCTGACGATACAAGCAGTTGACCGTCGTTGTGAAACAGGTTGTCTGAAATGCGAGACACCATTTACTTCTGCTTATCCAACGCTTCTTCGTCCAGCGATTTAAGCCACGCCAGCTTCTCGCCGATTTTGATTTCCAGTCCGCGCGGGACAGGTTGGTAGAAATCGGGTTCGTCCAAGCCGTCGGGCATATAGCTTTTCGCCGGCGGCGTGGGCGTTCGGTTCGTCGTGGGCGTAGCGGTATTCGCGTCCGTAGCCCAATTCTTTCATCAATTTGGTCGGGGCGTTGCGCAGATGGACGGGTACTTCGTCGCTGGCGTTTTTCTTTTGACGAAACGGCGCATTTGGTTGTACGCCTTGTAACCCGCGTTGGATTTCGCGGCGGCGGCAAGGTACAGCACGGCTTGTGCCAACGCGAGTTCGCCTTCGGGCGAGCCTAAGCGTTCGAAGGTGGCGGCGGCATCGTTGGCGATTTGGAAGGCGCGTGGGTCGGCAAGCCCGATGTCCTCCCACGCCATGCGCACGATGCGGCGGGCGAGGTAGCGCGGGTCAGTGCCGCCGTCAGAGCATACGGCAGAACCAATACAGCGCGGCATTCGGATGCGAGCCGCGCACGGATTTGTGCGAGGGCGGAGATTTGGTTGTAGAAACTCTCGCCGCCTTTGTCGAAACGGCGGATTTGCGCGCCCAAGCTGTCGGCGAGAAATTCGGCAGTCAAGGTTTTCAGACGACGTGTGTCGCGGCGCGTAAAAAGTTGTTCCAATAGATTCAACAATCTGCGTGCATCGCCGTCGGCGGTGATTGACGAGCAGCTCCTGCGCATCAGCTTCAATCGTGAAATCCCGGTATTCGGGCAAGGCCAATACTTTGGCAATCAGCTTTTTGAGGTCGTCTGAAGACAAGGGATTGCAAAACATACACCTGCGCGCGGCTCAACAGCGCGGGATTGACTTCAAACGACGGGTTTTCCGTAGTCGCGCCGATAAAGGTCAGTAAGCCGCTTTCGACATGGGGCAAAAACGCGTCCTGCTGCGCCCTTTGTTGAAGCGGTGGACCCTCATCGACAAAACAAAAATCGTCGCGCGTCCCTGTTGCAAGGCGATTTCGGCTTTATCGATTGCCTCGCGTATGTCCTTCACGCCGGAGAACACAGCGGAAACAGGCAAAAACTGGGCATTGAAACTCTGCGCTGAAAATCCGCGCCAACGTCGTCTTGCCCACACCCGGCGGTCCCCACAGCAACATAGAATGCGGCTTCCGCCTTCCACCGCCACACGCAGCGGCTTGCCTTCGCCGATTAAATGCTGCTGCCCGATAACACCATCAAGCGTATGCGGACGCAGGCGTTCGGCAAGCGGCGCATCGGGTTGGCGGGGTAAAAAGGTCGGACATGGCAGTTTCCGTGAAAAGGGTTTTCAGACGACGTGGATTATAGCAGGTCGTCTGAAAGGGGATTAACGCTCTTGATACATATATTAATGTAAAAATCAGGCATAATACCCGACTTTCCCCAATCCCCCATCTCACACCGCTTACGGTATAATACGCGTTTGTTTAAAGACTTTTGCGGGGCGTTTCAGACGACCTTGCGGCAAGGGATGGCTATGAATATGAAAAAGATGGTTGCCGTTGTTTCTGTGGCGGCGTTGTTGGGCGGTTGCGCTTATGATTCTGACTCGGCGTTCGGCGGTTTGGGCGGCGGTACGGGTATCGGCGGCAGCGTGGTGAAAAATGGCGGTCGATCATCAGTGCCGTTCGGAGTTGAACAAGCGCAATGAGTGGCGTTTGATCGCGCTGACGATGAGCGCGGACAAGCAGCGCGAGTGGGAAGACAAAATCTGCGGCTGGCGCGAGCGAGGCGCCGAATCAGGTGTCCGCGCAAGAGTTGATGGATGTTTTTGAATCCTTCTTCGCGCGATCGGGCGATTGCGTCGGTAACGGTGAAAACCGTCAATGCTGGTTTCAAGCGTTTGTATAGATATCGTTTTTCAGACGACCTCTGTGTATCGGGGTCGTCTGAAAGTTTATAGTGGATTAAGGTCGGGATAGGGCGGCTTGCCGGATGGTTCGGATGATGGACGATGGATTTCCGCCGGCGGGTTTCCTATTTTGATCGGCAATTTTTTTGTTTTTCTAGAGAAGAAATCATGAAATATATCAGTACGCGGCGAGACGGCGCATAAACCGTTTAGCGAGGTTTTGTTGATGGGGCTGGCGCCTGACGGCGGTTTGATGCTGCCGGAGCGTTATCCGCAGGTCAGCCGCGAGACTTTGGACAAGTGGCGCGGTTTGAGCTATCCGGAGTTGGCGTTTGAGGTGATGAGCCTGTTTGTAACGGATATTCCGGCGGACGATTTGCGCGATATTCTGAACCGTACTTATACGGAAGCGGCGTTCGGCACTAAGGAAATCACGCCTGTGCGTACTTTGTCGGACGGCATCAAAATCCAGGCTTTGTCCAACGGCCCGACGCTGGCGTTTAAAGATATGGCGATGCAGTTTTTGGGCAACGCGTTTGAATATGTGTTGAACAAAAAGGGCAGGGAACTCAATATCTGGGCGCAACTAGCGGCGATACGGGTTCGGCTGCGGAATATGCGTTGCGCGGTAAAAAGGGCGTAAATGTATTTATGCTGTCGCCCGACGGCAAAATGAGCGCGTTCCAACGTGCGCAGATGTATAGCCTGCAAGACGAGAATATCCACAATATCGCTGTGAAGGGCATGTTTGACGACTGTCAGGACATTGTGAAGGCGGTGCAGAACGATGCCGCGTTCAAGGAAAAATACCATATCGGTACGGTCAATTCGATCAACTGGGGACGCATCGTTGCGCAAGTGGTTTATTACTTTGCGGGCTATTTCGAAAGGCGACGCAAAGCAATGACGAGCAGGTCAGCTTCTGCGTGCCGAGCGGCAACTTCGGCAATGTTTGCGCGACACATCGCCAAACAGATGGGCCTGCCTATCCGCCGCCTGATTGTCGCGACCAATGAAAACGATGTGTTGGACGAGTTTTTCAAAACCGGCGCATACCGCCCGCGCAACAGCGAGCATACTTATGTTACCTCCAGCCCGTCTATGGACATTTCCAAAGCGTCCAACTTCGAGCGTTTCGTGTTCGACCTGATGGATCGCGATCCTCAGGAAATCAATACGCTAGGGCGGCGGAAGTGGCAGCGGGCAAGGGCTTTGATTTGCAGTTTGCCTTTGGAAAAAGTCGGCGGCAAATACGGCTTTACTTCAGGCAAATCTACCCACGCCGATCGCCTCGCCACCATCAAACAGGTTTACGAGCAAGACAAAGAACTCATCGACCCGCACACTGCCGACGGCGTAAAAGTCGCCCGCGAAGTGCGCGAAGAGGGGAGACGGTTGTTTGTTTGGAAACCGCGTTGGCAGCGAAATTCGATGCGACCATACACGAAGCCGTCGGCGATGTCGCCATTCCGCGCCCCGCCGCGCTGGAAGGCTTGAAAAATTGCCGCAGCGCGTCCGAGTCGCGCCGAACAATGCAGCCGCCGTCAAAGAAATCATCCGCGAAACCTTAGACCAGTAAGGCATTGTCCGAGAGGTCGTCTGAAAAGTTTTTCAGACGACCTCTCGCCAGACAAGCATTGTGATGATAAATATTTTCGTTTAAAATTGCGCGTTTGCTCTAATTCGGCATTATCTATTCACAGGCGAGACAGGTCGTCTGAAAACCCTTTTAAAACCATCATCCGCCCGACCCGCGCGATCAGACGGATTTACCGACAGGAAACTCAAATGGCAGCATTCAATACCCAAAAAGTATTGTCCGTACACCACTGGACGGATGCGTATTTCACCTTTACCTGCACCCGCGACGAATCGTTGCGCTTCGAAAACGGCCAATTCGTCATGGTCGGATTGATGGTGGATGGCAAGCCGCTGATGCGCGCATACAGCGTCGCCTCCGCCAACTGGGAAGAACACCTCGAATTTTTCAGCATTAAAGTCCAAGACGGCCCTCTGACCAGCCGCCTGCAACACCCTTAAAGTCGGCGACGACGTGTTAATCAGCAAAAACCGACCGGAACCTTGGTTGCCGGCGACCTGAATCTGAGCAAACACCTTTTACCTGTTGAGCACCGGTACCGGTATCGCCCCTTTCTTGAGCATCACCAAAGACCCCTGAAATTTACGAGCAATTTGAAAAATCATCCTCGTTCACGGCGTACGCTACAAAAAAGACTTGGCATACTACGACCGCTTTACCAAAGAATTGCCTGAACACGAATACCTCGGCGACTTGGTTAAAGAAAAACTGATTTACTACCCCATCGTTTCCCGCGAAGACTACGAACACCACGGCCGCCTGACCGACCTGATGGTAAGCGGCAAATTGTTTGAAGACATCGGCCTGCCCAAAAATCAACCCGCAAGACGACCGCGCCACGCTCTGCGGCAGCCCGGCCATGTTGAAAGACACCTCAAAGTTCTGACGATTTCGGCCTGACTGTCTCCCCGAAAACCGGCGTACGCGGCGACTACCTGATCGAGCGCGCGTTTGTGGATCAATAAGGGTTTTAGCAGTAATGGAAATATAGCGAGGCGGAACTTTTCATCAGGTTCTGCCTCGCTATAAATCCATTATTTGCCAAAATTCAAGTTTCGCTCAATCTCTAAAATATCCCCTCAGACGGTTCAACAGACTTCCCATTCTTATCATGTACGATGTCAACACTCCACGATGTCCGCCGATTTTTCGCACACGTTTGGAAACATCGCCTGACCCCGATGCAACTGGATGCACTTCAGCTTAAAAGCCCTCCGTATCATCGAATCTCATCCCGAATACACTCATTATCTTGAAAACATTGAAGATTATTTAGATAAAAACTGGCTGCCGGAAGACGGGGAGAGCAACCCGTTTTTACACATGTCGCTGCATCTTTCCCTTCAAGAGCAGGCAGCCATCGACCAGCCACCGGGCATACGGGCGATTCACCGGCAACTTTGCGCACGTTATAACAACGACTGGGTGCGCGCCGAGCATGACATGATGGATGCACTGGCGGAAACCATTTGGGAAGCGCAACGATACGGACGCGGTTTGGATGTCAATACCTATATGACCCGGTTGCGTAAATTAGTCGGTTTAGGGCAGGAGGAAAACGCCCGTATCAATCCGCATGAAGTGAATGCTAAATTTGACGAATGAAAAAGTTTTCTATGCTAGGGGTGAAAGCAAATCTATTTTTTAAGGTCGTCTGAAAGATAGTGTTTGTACAAGGGAATGTCATAAGCCTGAAACAGATGCGAGATGAACCCTCATACTATTTCAGGCAATAAGTGTAGAGTTAGCAGCAATCCCAAGAATACAGTACATCGGAAAAATCCCTACGCTGTAAATCATCTTGCCGGATAAAGAAGTTCATCACGCCCATATCGCCTATCATCACGATTTCTTCGCCGTCTTCATCAAAGCTACTGTCTAGTTGGAACAGCAGGACATTATAGTCGACCAACCTTTTATCTTCATTGCGCGGGTCGTTTTTGTGTGAAATACGGGTAGCCACCACATTGACTATGATTTTCTTCATCCTCATCCTCTTTGTTGTATGTACTAAATTCATTTTCGTATTCGTGCTGTACGACGCGCTGAAGATGTTCTTTCGTGCGGTAATCGACTTCTATGCTATGTTCAGCCAAATATTTTCCGCACAGCATGACACAGGTAGCGTGGTCTAAAACGGGAGTTTGTTCAGTAAGTTCGAATTGCAACTTGCACTCTTGCAATATAGGGAAACACTCGTCATCTTCTGCATAAGGCTGGTAGTATTTGGTAAGTTCTGCTTCCGTGTAGTGTTCACTAATTTCAGGATAGTAACGTACAGCGTAGCCGTCTCGACCATTTTCTATACCGAATTCCCAGTTGTCTAAGATGAAAAATTGCAGTATGCCTGTTGAAGGAAAGTGTTCTAGACCTTTTAGGTCAGTGCAGTTGATTTGAGCAAGTAAACGCAAGGTTTCGCTGTCTACATTTTTCGGTGCCACATCACCTTTGGGTAGATAGGGCAATCCACCGATTTTACTTTTCAGTTAGCTTGGTTTGAACAACACAAAATTCTGCTTTGGCGTAATGTTTTGCAGCATATTGGGTAAAAAACTGGTGTTTGACCCATTTGTAGCATTCATTGATAAGCTCAGAATCTGCTTTGATTTTTAGACATGGGGTTACTTCCTTTTCAAAGTGCAAACTGTTTTATAACTTTTATCATAAAGCAAATATTATGACCACTACGTTGTTTTATTATTAAGCTGTGTTTCAATGAAATCAAAAATTTTCCTGTCAGCAGTATGATTTAAGTCTAAAAATGATAAATATTGGCAGTTGCCATTCGGACAGGGTAAAAATAAAAATTCATAAGCAATATCTTCTATATCTGTTATTGTTAAATCACTAAATTGAAAATTAGTTGTTACCACATTTAACATATTGTTATTTTTGATTGATTCCAGTTCCAAAAGATTATCAAATTCATCTTCTAAAAGACTAGAATTCTCTCCGATAAGAATTATCCAAAATAAAGGATATTGTTTAATCGATTCAAATAAAATTGTTGCAATTTATTGTTTTTAGGAAGTTTTGACTGATTAAAAGCCACGATAGGTTTATCTTTTTTATTTTAATCTTTCTGAAATTCGAATCTAGATTTATATTCAGATAATCAATCATTATAGTTACTCCCTTTGGAACATCGGAAATAATCCGCATCATCAGGCAGCAGCGTTCAAACGGCATGGATATTGTTTTCACACATCTCATATAGGCTGCACTCAATAAGCTTGGTGTAGGTCGGATTCTCGAATCCGACATTTTGTGCATTGCTGCAATGGATTGCAATGACGAGAGTGTTAAAGATTTTGTCGGATACAAGAACCCGACCTACGCTTACTACATCAATGGAAACACGATCGAAAAGAACGATATTTCCAGCAATTTTCAATTTGTAGCGTGGGCTATACCCACGAAAAATACGAAAGGTCGTCTGAAACCTGTATGCAGGCTTTCAGACGACCTCAGCTTTTCAAAAACAACCCGTGGGCAGAGCCCACGCTACGGTTAACTCAACGTATCGCCGTCTCCAAAACTCCTCCGCTGAGAATGCAAAAAGGTCTCAACTTATTATTGCAACGACCTCAGGCGTAGGTCGGATTCTCGAATCCGACATTTTGGGCATTGCTGCAATGAATTGCAATGATGGGAGTGTTAAAGGTTTTGTCGGATACAAGTATCCGACCTACGCTTGCTACGGCTTGTTTAAAGCGTATCTTCTCCCTCGCTTTCCACGCAACGAATGATCCAGTCTTCAAAACGCCGCCATTCGGCTTCTTCGGCATAGGTGGCGGGATTAGCGGCATCGTGATAAAAAATGTCGAAATTGGGTTCGGCACGGGATAGGTCAAAGCCGAACCAATCTCCCATGCTGCGATGTGCGCCGATGATAAGGATTTTACCTATGTCGGGGTGTTCGTCAGGTGGTAGGTCATCAAGTTCTTCGCGTAATAGTTGTTGGTAATAGAGATTTTGCTCTTTCAGTTGGGCGAGGTTGTAGATTTCTATTTTGGGCGTTTGCGATGCCGTTTGATCTATCACGCTGGTGTACCACGAATAGAAAAATCCCCCGTGCCGCATTGCTGTAAAAATAAATAATAGCTTTCAGGCAGCTTGTTTTTGCGTATATTCGCGTATCGCCTGCAATTCATCGGCTGAAAGGGGATGTACATTGAAATTCAGATGGTTTGCATGAGATGCTTGGTTGTTTGTCAGCCAGTATTGAAGTTTTTGCAGGGCTTGCAGATAGGTCATAATGGGAAGATTCTTTTTAAAATGGATTTCGTCGGGTCTTGAAACAATTGGAAGAAAACAGCCTTTCAGTGATTATATTTGTTGTTTGGAATGAATAAAGGTCGTCTGAAAAACGCTAAATAGGTTTTCAGACGACCTTTTTATTATATGTAATTAGGGCAAATGGGTTGGGTTGCAAACCCAACATTTTGTGAAATTTAACAGTTTTGTTGGGTCTTGACCCAAACTACGCTTGCTTATTATTTTTGATCACCTGTAGATTTTTGGTATTCATCAAGCTCTTCAAGAGAGTATGTTGGTAATTGTCGTACAAACAAAAAGTTCCTTACCATATCCGTTATTTTTAAAAATGTTTATTATATCTAATTGAACTTTTTCATCATAAGAATATTGTGGATACCCAAAAATTTTCATTATTATTTTTAAGATATTCAAATGCTAATACAATTTTTTATTATTAATTTCAATAACTTTTTAACTTATGCCCTTTTTCAAATTCAGCTGATAGTGACCTTTAATGTAATTATCAACTCAATGTTTGAACTTTGATAACTCTTGGTTTTTGTATATGTTTCATATATCTTCAAACCTAAAAATCCAAAAACATATAGAATTATGGAGATTATAGATAAGATAATTAGTGGTTTAATTGATTTTTAATTTTTATCTTTTATATATTTTATATATACAAATAGATTAATTATTGCTGCCACAATTATACCTCCCTACAATTGAGGCAAATAAGGCATTATTTGGATAGAATTGAAAGTTGTTCTAACATTCTAGTTGTCCTTTATATATAGAAAAATTTACTCTGCCCCAAAAAGCAGATTCTCTTTAATGGTGCGTATTCTATCACGAATCACCGCCGCCTCTTCAAACTGCAAATCCCGAGCCGCCTGCTGCATGGCTTTTTCCAGTTTGGCGATTTCTTTAATCGCGTCTTCCTCGTTGTGAATTTCGCCGACTTTGACCTTGTTTTTGCCTTTCAGACGACCTTTGCCGCTGTCTTCTTCGTGGTACACGCCGTCGATGATGTCTTTGACCTGTTTTTTAATCTGTTGCGGCACGATGCCGTGTTCTTCGTTGAATTTAATCTGTTTTTCGCGGCGGCGTTCGGTTTCGTCGATGGCGGCTTTCATGGAATCGGTGATTTTGTCGGCGTACAGGATGGCGACGCCGTTCACGTTGCGCGCGGCGCGGCCTATGGTTTGAATCAGGCTGCGGTGCGAGCGCAGGAAGCCTTCTTTGTCGGCGTCGAGGATGGCGACGAGGGAGACTTCGGGGATGTCGAGGCCTTCGCGCAAGAGGTTGATGCCGACGAGTACGTCAAACAGGCCGAGTCGCAAATCTCTAATGATTTCAACGCGCTCGACGGTATCGATGTCGCTGTGCAGGTAGCGCACTTTGATGCCGAGTTCGCTGTAATAATCGGTGAGTTGCTCCGCCATGCGTTTGGTGAGCGTGGTAACGAGCACGCGCTCTCCTTTTTGGATGCGGTCGTTGATTTCGCTCATTAAGTCATCGACTTGGGTGGCAACGGGGCGGATGATGATTTGGGGGTCGACCAGCCCTGTGGGGCGGACGACTTGTTCGACCACTTGTCCGGCGTGTTCTTCTTCGTATTTGGCGGGGTGGCGGAAACGAAGATGGTTTGCGGCATGACTTTTTTTCAAATTCGTGGAATTTGAGCGGTCGGTTGTCGCGGGCGGAAGGCAGGCGGAAGCCGTAGTCCACGAGGTTTTGCTTGCGCGATGCGTCGCCTTTGTACATGCCGCCGATTTGGGTTACGGTAACGTGGCTTTTCGTCGATGAACATGATGGCGTTGTCAGGCAGGTAGTCCATCAGTGTGGGCGGCGGTTCGCCTTCTTTTTTGCCGGAGAAGTGGCGGGAGTAGTTTTCGATGCCTTTGCAGAAGCCCATTTCGTAGAGCATTTCGAGGTCGAAGCGAGTGCGCTGTTCGATGCGTTGTTGTTCGACGGGGCGTTGTTCGCGGGCGAAAAATTCGATGCGTTCGCGCAGCTCTTCTTTGATGGACTCGCAGGCGCGCAATACGGTGTCGCGCGGGGTAACGTAGTGGCTGGACGGAAAGACGGTGTAGCGGCCGACGCGCTGGTGCAGGCTGCCTGAAAGCGGGTCGAACATATCGAGGCGGTCGATTTCGTCGTCAAACAGGCTGATGCGTAGGGCGTTTTTCGGAGCTCGGCGGGATACACGTCAATCACGTCGCCGCGCACGCGGAAGCTGCCGCGTTTGAAGTCCAAATCGCCGCGTTCGTACTGCATGGAAACGAGCGTGGCGATGATGTCGCGCTGCTCGATGGTGTCGCCTTCTTTTGACGGACAACACCATTTTGTTGATATTCGGTCGGGTCGCCGATACCGTAAAATGGCGGACACGGTGGCGACGATAATCACGTCGTCGCGCGTCATCAGGTTTTTGGTGGCGGAAAGGCGCATTTGTTCGATGTGTTCGTTGATCGCGCTGTCTTTTTCGATAAACAAATCGCGGCTGGGCACATAGGCTTCGGGCTGGTAATAGTCGTAGTAGGAGACGAAATATTCCACCGCGTTTTCGGGGAAAAACTCGCGCATTTCGGCGTAGAGCTGGGCGGCAAGGGTTTTGTTGTGCGCCATGATAATGGCGGGGCGGCCGCTTTGGGCGATGACGTTCGCCATGGTGTAGGTTTTGCCCGAACCGGTTACGCCGAGCAGGGTTTGGTAGGCAAGGCCGTCTGAAAGCCCTTCGAGCAGGCCGGCAATGGCGGTGGGCTGGTCGCCGGCGGGTGGGAAGGGTTGGTGGAGTTTGAAGGGAGAATTTGGGTATTGTATGACTTCCATATTGCCGCCTGTTTTCGGTTCGGGGAAAAGGGAAATTATAGCAAAAAGGTCGTCTGAATATTTTCAGACGACCCTATCTATTTCTTGATGGTAGGCAAGTCAGAACAAAGGTAATGCCAACCCGATTTCCACTACGCTATAATAGCGGACTCCCATTTTAGCCTAAGAGCAACTGCCATGAACGATTATCCCGATACGTCGTCTGAAGACCGCGAAGTCAGCGCGTTGTCGCTGCCGCCGCATTCTATGGAGGCGGAGCAATCCGTTTTGGGTGGTCTTTTTGCTCGAGAATTCGGCTTGGGACAGAATCGCCGATGTAGTTACCGGTGAAGACTTCTACCGACACGAACACCGCCTGATTTTTCCGCGCCATCGCCAATCTGATTAACGAAAGCCGTCCTGCTGACGTAATTACCGTTCAAGAGAGTTTGGAGCGCAATGAGGAACTAGAGGCGGCGGGCGGATTCAATTATCTGATTACCTTGGCGCAAAACACGCCGTCTGCTGCGAATATCCGCCGCTATGCCGAAATCGTGCGCGAGCGTTCTATCATGCGCCAGCTTGCTGAAGTCGGTACCGAAATCGCCCGTAGCGCCTAGCAATCCGCAAGGCAGGGATGCGGGACAGCTTTTTGGATGAAGCGGAAAACAAGGTGTTCCAAATTGCGGAAAAGTACCGCCAAGTCCAAACAGGGCTTTCTCGAAATGCCTGCGCTTTTTGAAAGAAGTGGTCGAGCGCATCGACATGCTTTTATTCCCGCGATAATCCCGATGAAGTTACCGGTGTGTCAACAGGGTTTATCGACTTGGATAAAAACCTCAGGTCTCCAGCCGGGCGATTTGATTATTGTGGCAGGTCGTCCGTCTATGGGTAAAACTGCCTTTTCCATCAATATCGCGGAACACGTTGCCGTAGAGGGCAAGCTGCCTGTCGCCGTATTTTCGATGGAGATGGGAGGCGCGCAACTGGTGATGCGTATGTTGGGTTCGGTGGGCAGGCTTGATCAGAGCGTCTTGAAAACAGGCAGATTGGAAGATGAACACTGGGGTCGTCTGAACGAAGCAGTAGTCAAGCTTTCCGATGCGCCTATGTATATTGACGAAACACCGGGCTTGACCGCGCTCGAATTGCGTGCCCGTGCCCGTCGTCTTGCACGCCAGTTCAACGGAAAATTGGGCTTAATCGTGATTGACTACCTGCAATTAATGGCAGGTTCAGGCCGCTCGGACAACCGCGCCTCAGAACTCGGCGAAATTTCGCGCTCCCTCAAAGCCTTGGCGAAGGAGTTACATGTTCCTGTTATTGCTTTGTCGCAGTTGAGCCGTACCGTAGAGCAGCGTACCGACAAGCGCCCAATGATGTCCGACTTGCGGGAGTCTGGTGCCATCGAGCAGGATGCCGACCTGATTATGTTTATGTACCGCGACGAATACTATAACCAAGAATCGCCTATGAAAGGCCTTTGCGGAATGTATTATCGGTAAACACCGTAACGGTCCCGTCGGGAAAGTATTCCTCACTTGGATGGGACAATTTACCAAATTCGACAATGCAGCCTACATTCCCGAATCCGCATTGATGGAAGATTGAGACAAATCAGCCTAAAAACCAAGCAAATTTCATATTTTATTAGGCAATTCATCCCAATATCGTTTAGAATGAGCCAAACCGCATAATTACCGGCGATAAAAACATTCTAAGCCGGATGATAAAACACATTACTTAACTCTGAGACGTTTTTACTACTCATGTACGCACAACAAAAAGGTTTTACCTTAATCGAATTGTTGGTCGTGATCGCTATTACCGCCATCATGGCCACCATCGCCCTTCCCAATATGAGCGAATGGATTGCCTCCCGCCGCGCAGCCAGTCAGGCAGAGCAGGTGGCAAACCTCTTGCGTTTCGCACGAGCCGAAGCAGTCCGCCTCAATCTCCCTGTCTATGTCTGTCCCGTGCAAATCAGAAAAAACGGGGTTCCAGACAATAAATGTGATACCAAATACAATCAAAGTGGCATCTTTGGCCTATGCTGATAAGAGTGGTGATGTTAACTACAATGATGATAGGGCGGACATTTTCCTGCGCACTATCGTCTTAAACGCTAAGGATGCGAATAAAGTCACCTACCAATTTGATCATGTCAAATTCGGTGGCAAAGATTCTGATTCACAGCCTGTTTTTCTTCGCATTCCAGCCGAACGGTACTTTTGGCTATTCTGTCAATAAACCCGGTCAAAAATCTGATTTTACCTACTCGGACGGCTATATCAAAATCAGCATGACCGATTCCGCCGCAACCACAGAAAGTACCAAAAAGTCTCGTGCCAGCATTGTGTTGGTCGACAGTAGCGGACGAGTGGAAATCTGCGCCAAGTCAGATTCACGTGATCTCTGCAAATATGCAGAATCTAAAGCAAAATCCAACAAACAACCCCAATAATAAAATATAGCTCTATGAAACCCATGACATTACGTACAAAAGGTCATCTGAAAACGAACGGAACGAGTTTCGCCAAAACGAGATCGGTAAGTTCCTCTAAGCCATATCAGTCGGGTATGACTTTAATTGAAGTCCTAGTTGCCATGTTTGTCCTTGCAATCGGCGTGCTCGCTTTGCTTGCTATCCAACTGCGCACCGTTTCCAGCGTACGCGAAGCGGAAGGACAGACTATCGTATCGCAACTTACCCAAAATTTGGTTGAAGGGATGCTGATTAATCCGAGGCTTGTAGAATGCCCAACCCCTAAAACAAGGGCAACCAATAGCAGGAATGGTAGGTGGTGTAAAAATTATAAGGATTATTACACTACGTACGGTGATTCCTCTACTGAACCATTGAAAAAAGGACCGCTGAAAGAGAGTATGAAAAAAGAAGAGTTGGCTAAAGCACAGCTTGGTAAATTTCATGATGAACTGAAAGCAGCTCTTCCTGACTCGGCTTTCTACTATTCAGTATGCCAAGATAGTTTGAATAAGGAGCCTACTTATGACGGGGCTTTTCACGAAAAATTGCGATAAAAAGCAGGTGCTGATACCGTTATCAAAGTATTATGGCTTAAAGATTTGGAAGGCGGTAAAGCCGCAAGTGATGTCAAAACATATGAAGATTCCATCATTTACACCTACCAAGTACGCGTAAGGGAAAAATAATGAATAATAAAAACCGCTCACACATTCCGGTCAAAACAGGCATGCAAGGCTTCAGTCTGATTGAATTCCTTGTGGCAAGCGCATTGAGCATGATAGTCCTGTTGGCAGTCAGCTCCAGCTATTTCACTGCACGCAGTTTGAACACTGCTGCCACAGCGCGTTTAAATGTTCAGCAAGATTTGCGTAACGCATCTAACCAGATCGTGCGTGATGCCCGTATGGCTGGAAATTTCGGCTGTTTCAATATGTCGGCATATGATGCTCAAGCCGTTATTGCTGATTCTGGCTCCAAAGATTTTCTCAAGCTTAAAGGTAGTGGGAAAATGCTTCCTGCTGTCAGAGAAACAGATTCTTTAGGTGTAACTGATTTTTGAACAGAGCGGTAAGGCGCTGATTTTCCAATACGGCATCGATACCGCATCACTAAACGCGGCAACAGTAGTGGCCAGCAGCTGCACAAACATTACCAAACCAGGAAAAGAAAAATTACTGATAGCAAAAGCAGCTTTAAAGACAGATGGTTCCCTAAGCAGGCAATATTCCATCATGAAACATGAGGTGAATGCCTATGCTGTCGGTACTGCCGGAGGGCAAAAAAAGGTCTTTACCGGTTCCAATTGACAGAAAAAGGGTGAGTGGAGCAATCCGCAGTTGCTGATTAAGGGAATAGAGAGTATGAGTATTCATTACTTTTATACCCAAAATTGTCCTGAAACATTTGAGGAAAGTGAAACGGCATCTGCGTCTGCACCTACTCCAACTCCTGCCGGAAATGCTCAGAAGCAGGAGGAGGATAAGACAAAAGATGAAACATTTAAATATACTCCGACACTGTCTGGTGATGAAACTCCAGCCTCTATCGAACTCCTGTTGAACAGCGGCAGTATTAATGCTGGCGGGAAGCAATGATGAAAACAAAGTTCAACTCTATCAAATCAATGCAACTGTACGCGGAGGAAACAAATGCGCAGACCGATTACTCTAAACTATCTTCCCGCTAAAGCTTCTGCACAAAAAGGCTTTGCATTATTCATCGTCCTGATGATCATGATCGTCATTGCCCTGCTCGTCGTTACGGCAACCCAGTCCTACAATACTGAGCAGCGAATCAGTACCAATGATGCCGACCATAAATTTGCTACTACACTTGCTGAGGCGGCATTACGCGAAGGTGAGGACTATATCTATTCTATTGAAGAAGGCACGCAGATTTTTAATGATCAATGTTCCAAAGGGGCTTTGCAGAGCTAAACAGCTTAGTGTTAAAGAATACACTACCCCAACTGGTATTATTGATGTTAAAGGCGAGGCAGATCTGAGCAAAGTTGAAGAAGCTTGGAAAAGAAAGCATGCAGAATGTCTTGATTCACATTCTAAGAAAGAAACAGAATGTATCAATGTTAATGGTAGAGAGTATCCGATTGATAAAAATAGCGGGGCTAAAAAGCCTCCCCGCTACATCATCGAATACCTAAGCACTAATTCTACCGACAACCGTACCATTTATCGCGTCACTGCCAAAGCATGGGGAAAAACGAAAATACGGTAGTTATGCTGCAATCTTATGTAGCCAACGAATAAATAGATAAAATCATGAATACGTCTATCACTAAAGTTCAAGGGTTTACGCTGGTCGAGATGCTGATTGTCATTGCTATTATCGGCATCCTCAGCACCATCGCTTACCCTTCCTATATCCATTACATTGAACGCGGCTATCAATCTCAGGCGCATGCTGAATTGGTTATCATCAATAATTCCTTGAAAACCAAATTGGTCAAAAATCCCGCCCTCAAAATGAAAGATGAAATTGAGGGGGACGCTGGGTTTTTTAAAAAATATCAGGCTACATCTGAGGTTGCGGCTAAATATGATTTCAGTGGCGCAATGAAAGATAAGGACTCTAAACACAGCAGAGCCTATTATCTTTTTGCTACCCCGAAAAGCGGGACGAATTACAAACTTTCCGTTTGGATGGATAGTTTGGGTAATGCCTACAAATGTACCGATGCAGAATCGGCCAAAGCCAAGTTAACAACTAAAAACGGTAATACTGGTTGCGAACCTGTTTCAAATAAAAAGTAGAGAAAAACAGTTTATTCCCTGCTAAAAAGGTCGTCTGAAATGGTGTTTTAGGCTTTTAGAATAGATTAAACTGCACCTTAGTAGGTTTACTTACTAAGGTGCAGTTTTTTATGGTGTAACGTACTTTACCCTACAGCTAGATTTTCAGACGACGTTTTTAAGCGAATCTTTAGCCGATGATATTGGAAGCGTTCAACCATACTGCTTGGTCGCTATCGAATTTGGCAAATACGGTATTACTGCTTGCACCTGCCGCACGATAAGCAAGAGTTTGTTGATATGAATCGAACACGAGATAAGAACGGTCGGCATCGTAATAAGCAGGGTTTCTAACAAACATCTCTGACCAGCTCAAATTTGCGCTGTTGCCACTCAGCAGAGAACGCATAGCAGATAGGTCGAGTTTGTCCATATCAGAGTTAAAGTCGGTAATGCGGTCATACTACCTTCACGGATGTCCCATGCGGTAAAGGCAATGGTATCCCTGCCTGTGCCCGTAATAATAGTGTCGCTGCCCAAACCACCTGCGAGATAGTCATCTCCGTCTCCACCTTTAAGGACATCGTCTGAAGCCGTACCTTGCAGTGCCGAAACGCTTTTGCCGCTAGGTTGGTAGATATTGACCGACCAGTCAGACGAGACGTCACCTATGTCAATTTCGTTACCTGACGGGGTATAGACCACTTGGCTGCCTTGCTGTTTGGCTTGCATTTCCACGGCTTTAACCGAAAGTGTGTTACCTGCAGTATCTTCAGTAGTGACAAGGGCGGCAAAAGGGCGGTCATCAATGTGGATGACTGATGCGCCTGTGGCATACGGCGTTTCCTGGCCGTAGTATTTGTCTGAACCGAGTTTGTCTTCAATGGCGTTGGAAAAACCGTCACTATCGGTGTCTTGGTTGTAGGGGTTGTTGTAGTGCTTGTCTATACGGTTGCCTTGGGAGAAGTATTGTTCGAGGTGCGAATCTTTTTCGTAGAAACTTGTCATATTGTGTTTTCCCCAAATATTTCCGCTTTTGAAGTCCAATATTTGGGCATTGGGATATGTGCCGAAACCTTTGTGGACTTGAGAAACGGCCACTCCAGCCAAACCACCTAAAAGAGCACCACCTATAAATCCTAATCCTCCTGTTAATAAGCCGGCTAAACCTCCAATCAGTGCACCTGCTCCTGTACTGGTTTTTAACTGAAAAGCCGTCGCTAATCCATTCTCCCTTGATTACATAGGAATTGGTTTTATACAAGTCACGAATTTGTGTGGTATCGGAATCATCGCTGATTGTGGTGGCAGAGAATTTTTTTCAGCAATGCTCCTAGCTTGTTTTAATGCGTTGCTTGAACTGTTGTCTGTATTGAGGACGGCGGGGTTGAACAGACTACTGCGTTTGAAAATATCTGACCAGTCGTAACGCTGCTGCATGGTATGTGCGGCAAAAGTATTCGGCAAGGTAGCCGCCTAAAGAATGTCCTGTAGAATAAACGTTTTTAGCGTTGAGGGTATCAACATAACGGGCAATTTGATTAAGGTAAGACGCTTGAGTAGGTAAATTGCCTGCCCATATTTTCAAATCTGCCAACAAGTCGTGAGGACTGGTTTTTTCAGTTCCTCTAAACGTTACCACAACATTTTCCCAGTTACCTTGAGCGTTTTTGTTTCCAAAGACAGCATAATCTAAACCACTACCCGGACTTTCAGCTTTGAGAAGTTCCCATTTACTTGTTAATTCGGATACATCAGCCTGGTTATTGAAGTATTTGCTGTTAGCGGCTTTTAGCAGCATCATCACTCTCCCAATTTTTGCTATTGAACAAAATTTCGAGCGAAGATCTGTCTTCATAAGCCAGCGAGGAGAACATCCGCAAATCGCGTTCGGATACGTTCCATTGTTGCGGGTTGCGGTCGATGATGTCGGGCAGTCCGTCGCCGTCGGTGTCACGGGAAGAGAATGATTGAGCGACTGTTTTTGAGGGTTTGATGATACCGTTCTGGTGGTGGGCGGTGGGCAGATTTTCCCAATATTGAAGGGAGGTCGTCTGAAAAGCATTTTCCGTCGTGCCGGTGTGGATGGCGGTGTTGCCGTCTTTCAGCAGGATTTTGGTTGTCAATGTGTCTGCACCAAAGTCGTGGTGTGCTTGGCTGAAAAATTCAGATGACGTCAGTGTTCCGTTGTCGGTTTCAAAGCGTGAAACGGCATGGTTTGCGCCACCTTCTTGGGCTTTGAGCGTCAGGGTTTCGCCGGTTTTGCGTATGGTCAGTACCCAATCGGAACGGGATGCATCTGCCGCATTCGGACGAACTGCGATGCTGATGTCTTCGGGTTTCAAACCGCTTAGGCGAACGGTGTTTCTGCCGATGTCGTCTGAAATGGTGTCGTGTCCGTAGCCGCGTGTGAAAACGTACACATCGTTGCCGCGACCGCCTTCTAAGGTGTCGTTGCCGTTGCCGCCGTCAAGTAGATCGTCGCCGTTGTCGCCGCGCAAGATGTCGTTGCCGCTGCCGCCGTAAAGTTCGTCCTGACCGTCGCCCCCCATCAGCAGGTCGTTGCCTCGTCGCCGTAGAGCGTGTCATTGCCGCGTCCGCCGCTCAAGCGGTTGTTGCCGCTGTTGCCGGTGAGGATATTGTCGGAATTGTTGCCAAAACCGAAGGTATTGCCGCTGCCGGTCAGTGTCAGGTTTTCAACGTGGTTAGGCGAGGTAAAGGTCGTGTCTGCGTAAATGGTGTCGCTGCCTTCATTTTTCACCCTCGACGACGGTATCGCCGGCATTTTTGCTGTGGTAAACGTCGTCTCCCAAACCACCGTGGAAGACGGTGTGCCCCAAGCTGCCATATAAAAATATCATTGCGGCGCGTTCCTGTAATGATGACAGATTCATTGTTTTCTACTGTATGGTGTAAGGGATGCAATGTATTGGTCATAATGACTTCCTTGTGAGTAAAGTTACGGGCAAGAATAAAATATCTATTTGGTATTAATGAATTTTTCTTGTATAGCATGAATGGTTGATTCTATCGGGAAGTAAAATAATGGGAAAAGATATAATAATTTACATTATTGTTTTATATATTAATTTAAAAATATGAAATAATATTTAATAGTATTTTTAATGTTGAGAGGGTGGAAAAGACGAAAGGTCGTCTGAAAACTGAATTTTCAGACGACCTTTTGTTGCTATCCGTAACGAATCATGCTTTATGCGTCGTTTCCCGGTAAAAGCAGATTCTGTTTTAAATGGTCTGTTCTTTTTAGCAAATCTTTAGCCGATGATATTGGATGGGCCCAACCATAGTTCTTGGTTGCTCTCAAATTTGGCAAATACAATATTACTGAATGTTCCTGCTGCATGATAAGCAAGAGTTTTTGTCCACTGAATCGAAGATGAGATAAGAACTGTCGTAGTTGTGGTAAGAGTGAGTATAAGAGCGGTGAAACAGCATATCTGACCAACTCAAATTTTCGCTGCCGCCACTCAACAGCGGACGTATAGCAGATAGGTCGAGTTTGTCCATCTTAGGGTCAAAGTCGAGTACACGATCTATGCTTCCATCATGTATATCTGATGGGGTAAAGGCGATGGTGTCTCTGCCTGTACCTGTGATGATGGTGTTACTACCCGTTCCTCCTGCAAGATAGTCATCGCCGTTTCCACCGTTGAGGTAATCATGTCCATTGCCACCTAATAGTCTGTCATTACCATCTCCACCGTTGAGGTGGTCATTTCCATTGCCGCCTGACAGTGTGTCGTTGCCGCTCATGCCGTACAGGAAATCATTGCCGTTATGACCGCTCAAATGATTATGGCCGTCGTTGCTCGTCAGGACATTGTCACCATGGTTGCCAATACCGTTGATGTTGCTGCTGCCTGTCAAAGTCAGGTTTTCAACATTTGCTGAGACGGTGTAGGAAACGCTACTGTAAACGGTATCGGTACCTTCTCCCGGTTGCTCGATAACTTTGTCATTTACATTGTCCACATGATAGACATCATTTCCGTCCCCACCGCTCATGCGGTCTGTATCGGTGCCGCCGTATAAAATATCGTTACCGTTTCCACCATCAAGTACGTCGTGGTCTCGATCACCATATAAAATGTCATCTCCGCCACCTCCGTAAAGAGAGTCGTTATCATCACCACCGATCAGAAGGTCGTCACCATCCATACCGTAGAGCTTGTCTGCCCCCAACCACCGTCCAAGAGGTTGTTACCGCTGTTGCCTATCAGGGTGTTGTTGAAAAAGTTACCGAAGCCGTTGAGGTTGCCATTGCCTGTCAGTATCAAGCTTTCAACTGCAGAGCCGTGTTTTATCTCGTAGGAAACGCTACTGTAAATGGTATCGTTACCTTCTCCAGCCCGTTCGGAAACGATATCGGCCACATTATCTACATAGTAAATGTCATCCCCATCTTCGCCGCTCATGCCGTCTACGCCACTGCCACCGTCTAAAGTGTCATCGCCATTTCCTCCCAGAGATGGTCATCGCCATCTCCGCCCTCGAGCCAGTCGTTACCATATTCGCCATAGAGCCAGCTCATTGTCTTTACCGCCCTCGATCCGGTCGTTGTTATTTCCACCATAGAGCCAGTCCGTTTCTCCACCTCCTTGTAGAACGTCATCTCCATCACCTCCGTAAAGATGGTCGATACCATCATCGCCCATCAGCTGGTCGTCACCGGCCATACCGTAGAGATAGTCACTTCCACGACCACCGCTCAAGCGGTTGTTGCCGCTATTTCCCGTCAGTGTGTTATCAGAGTCGTTGCCAAATCCAGAGGTGTTGCCGTCGCTCGTTAGTGTTAATTTTTCGACATTGGCTGGGGCAGTGTAGGAAACGCTGCTGTAAATGGTATCGGTACCTTCTCCACTGTATTCGGTAACTGTATCGTTTACATTATCTACATAGTAACTATCATTTCCGTGTCTGCCGCTCATGCTGTCTGCGCCACTACCGCCGTATAATTTGTCATCGCCGTGTCCGCCATCGAGCAGGTCGTCATCTTCGCCGCCTTGTAGAACGTCATCTCCGTTACCTCCGTAAAGATAGTCGCGATCATCGCCGCCCATTAGTAGATCGTTACCGTCCATGCCGTGTAGCGTGTCACTTCCGCGACCGCCGCTCAAGCGGTTGTTGCCGCTGTTGCCTATCAGAATATTGTTAGAGTTGTTGCCAAATCCAAAGGTATTGCCGTTGCCTTCCAGTGTCAGGTTTTCGACGTGGTTTGGTAAGGCAAAGTTTGTACTGGTATAAACCGTATCATTGCCTTCATTTGCATATTCAACAATGGTATCGCCCGCGTTCTTACTGTAATAAATATCGTTGCCCAAGCCGCCGTAGAATGTGGTATGTCCGAGACTGCCATGTAAAACGTCATCGCGGGGCGTTCCTTTAAGGACGTCTGATTTATTGTTTGCTGCGCTGCGGGATAAAGAGTGCAATGTATTGGCCATAATGGCTCTCCTTGAGAACAAGTTGCTGGGAAAAATAATGCTATCTATTTGACATTAATAGATTTTTCTTGTGTTGTATGATGCCGATTGTATCGGGGAATAAAATGATGGGAAAGAGATAATAATTTATATTATTGTTTTTATATTAATTTAGAGTAAGAGATACTATTTAATAGTATATTAATAGTGAGGGGAGAGGGATCGAAAAGGTCGTCTGAAAACTGAATGTTCAGACGACCTTTTGTTGTGATCTATGACGGTTCGTGCTTTATATAGTTTCTCTGCAAAAGCTGTTGCAAGAATAGGCTGGGATTGTTTCTGTATGAATTGTCAAGAATAGGAAGAATATAGTGGATTAAATTAAAATCAGGACAAGGTGACGAAGCCGCAGACAGTACAGATAGTACGGAACCGATTCACTTGGTGCTTGAGCACCTTAGAGAATCGTTCTCTTTTGAGCTAAGACGAGGCAACGCCGTACTGGTTTAAAGTTAATCCACTATAAAAATTCAGACGACCTTGAAAGGGTATCCCAAAGGTCGTCTGAAAATCTAAATCCCGTTATAAACCGCAAGTTTTCGGCTTGTTCGCCAGAATATTGATGACTTTGCGTTCGGGTTTGGACGGGGTGATTTTTGATTTCACTATCATCTTCTTCGCTGCCGTCGGAGTATCGTTCGGGCATTTTTCGCTGTCAAACGCCAAGTCGCCGCCGTGTTTTTAAGGTTTGACCGCGTTCCAAACCGGCGAAGTCGAAAAGCTCGGGGTCGGCAAGATGGGAGGGAACGACGTTTTGCAGGGCGGAGAACATCGATTCAATGCGGCCGGGGAAACGTTTGTCCCAATCGCGCAGCATATCGCCGATGACTTGGCGTTGCAGGTTAGCTGCGAGCCGCAGAGGTTGCACGGGATAATCGGGAATTGCTTCAGTTCGGCGTATTTAATCAAATCTTTTTCTTTCACATATGCCAGCGGGCGGATGACGATGTGTTCGCCGTTGTCGCTCACCAGCTTGGGCGGCATGGCTTTTGAGTTTGCCGCCGTAAAACATATTCAGGAACATGGTGGCGAGGATGTCGTCGCGGTGGTGTCCCAAGGCGATTTTGGTGCAGCCCAATTCTTTTGCTGTGCGGTAGAGGATGCCGCGTCGCAGGCGGCTGCACAGTGAACAAGTCGTTTTGCCTTCGTCCAATACGCGTTTGACGGTGGAGTAGGTGTCTTCTTCAACGATTTTGTACGGTACGCCCTATGCTTTCAAGATAGGTCGGCAGCACTTCTTCGGGGAAGCCCGGCTGCTTTTGGTCGAGATTGACGGCAACCAGTTCGAAATCAATCGGCGCGCTGGCTTGAGCTGGCGCAGGATGTCTAATAGGGCGTAGCTGTCTTTGCCGCCGGAGAGGCAGACCATGATTTTGTCGCCTGGCTCTATCATGTTGAAATCGTTAATCGCATCGCCGACGGCATGGCGCAGGCGTTTGTTGAGTTTGTTGTTCTCTAATTCTTGTTTAGTTTTTGGACATGGCGGTTTGTACTTTGAAATAAGAAAAATTTAAGGGCGGTATTGTACTGCAAAAAGCGTTTGAAACCGCATATTAGAAAAAGAATGGGAGCAGATTGAGATTTTAATCACATTATAGTGGATTAAATTTAAATCAGGACAAGGCGACGAAGCCGCAGACAGTACAGATAGTACGGCAAGGCGAGGCAACGCCGTACTGGTTTATAGTTAATCCACTATATTTGTCCCAATAGAAAGATTTGTGCTTAGGAGGAATTTTTGAGTTGTATTGAGAATGGGATGTTTATATCAGGATAGGATAAATTGATTTACAGTAGACAGATGCTTACATGCGTTTGGGAAAATGATGGGGCGATGTCGTTTTGAGATTAGAAGCAGGCTTCTGTGGCGCACAGAAGCCTGCTTGTACGAAACGTCTGAAAGTTATTTATAAAGATCTAAAATTTGGGAATCACTCTTTTTCAGACGACCTTTTATTCCCATCAGGGCAATTAACGGCTGCGTTCGATAAAACGGTAATAGGTTTCGCCGTCTTGGACGTAACCCAATTCCACACGGGCAATTTCAGAAATCGCTTCTTGACCGTTCGCCAAATCATCGACTTCCGCAGCAAGGAACTGGTTGCGCAAAGTGAGCGTCTGGTTTTCTCCTCCTGCACGGAAAGTTGTTCCTGCAATTCTTCCGTATGCCCGATACTGCCTTTTTCCAAACCAAAGGCTGTATTGGCAGTAAGCAAGCGCGATGGATAAAACAACAGTTACCCACTTCCATACATCAATACCTTTTTCTTATTTGCCCAGTTGATAGAATGCGGCTTTGCCGGGGTAGTAGGCAGCTTCGCCAATCCCTTCCTCGATGCGCAGCAGTTGGTTGTATTTCGCCATGCGGTCGGAGCGGCTCAATGAACCGGTTTTGATCTGCATGCAGTTGGTAGCGACTGCCAAGTCGGCAATGAGTGCTGTCTTCAGTTTCGCCGGAACGGTGGCTCATTACACTGGCGTAACGGCTGCGTTTTGCCAAGTCAACTGCTTGCAAGGTTTCGCTCAAAGTACCGATTTGGTTGACTTTGACCAGCAATGCGTTTGCCACGCCTTTTTCGATGCCTTCGGCAAGGATTTTCGGATTGGTTACGAACAAGTCGTCGCCGACCAGTTGTACTTTGCTGCCGAGTTTTTCGGTGAGGAGTTTCCAGCCTTCCCAGTCGTTTTCATCCATACCGTCTTCGATGGAGATAATCGGGAATTCGTTAACCAAGCCCTCGAGGTATTCGGCAAATTCAGCGCTGGTGTAAGAACGGCCTTCGGCTTCCAAGTGATATTTGCCGTCTTTGTAGAACTCGCTGGATGCGCAGTCCAAAGCAAACAAGACATCATCGCCTGCTTTGTAACCAGCAGCTTCGGTTGCTTCAACCATCAGTTGCAGGGCTTCTTTGTGGCTGTTCAGATTAGGTGCGAAACCGCCTTCATCGCCAACAGTAGTCGGGAAACCTTTGCCGTCGCATAGTTTTTTCAGCGCGTGGAAAATTTCGGCGCCGCAACGCAGGGCCTCGCGGAAAGATTTCGCGCCGACAGGCATAATCATAAATTCTTGAATGTTCAGGCTGTTATTGGCATGTTCGCCACCGTTGATAACGTTCATCATCGGAACGGGCAGAGCCATAGGACCGGCACCGCCCAAATAACGGTAAAGCGGCAGGCCTGAATCTTCGGCAGCCGCGCGGGCAACAGCCATAGAAACCGCCAAAGTAGCATTTGCACCCAAATTGCCTTTGTTTTCAGTGCCGTCCAGCTCGATCATGATTTTGTCGATGTAGGACTGTTCGTTGGCATCGATACCGATCAGTGCTTGGGCAATTTGGTTGTTGACGTGTTCAACTGCTTTCAATACGCCTTTGCCCGAGTAGCGGGATTTGTCGCCGTCGCGAAGTTCCAAAGCCTCTTTTTGACCGGTAGACGCACCGCTCGGTACGGCGGCACGGCCCATTACGCCGGACTCCAGCAATACATCGCATTCTACGGTGGGGTTGCCGCGTGAATCCAAAATCTCGCGGGCAAAAATATCAACGATTGCGCTCATGAATATTCTCCAAATGAGGATGAAAAAAGAAAAGTAGCTTTGTTACATTTCAGACGACCTGTGAGTATCGCTGAAAGCACATCAACGGCGATTATACCGATGGTGGCACCAAAACTGCTATGAAACCGACTGTAAGTTTGTTTCACGTCAACATCGGTTTGCACAGGGAGCAATATATGCTCAAACAGCCCCGTATTCTAACAGTTTTTGAGATTTTAGGGCAGGGTAACTTGCTGTAAAGGCTTGGTTTGGAAGGTCGTCTGAAAAACGAAATTTGTTTTCAATTGTCAGGTTTCTAATTGATGGCATAATAGTTATTGTAGGCTGGAATTTAATTGAGCGTTTTGATTTTCATGAATTTTTTATTTAAGATTTACATAGAAAAGAGATGCTATGATGCCGATGAGTTAAGGTTGGAATAAGGGATAAAGAATAAAATATAATAAGCTGGAAAATAGGGATTTATATAAAAATTTATATGGACATCAGTTATGTGGAAGCCAATAGAGATCTTGTTTGATGAGTCTGATGATGAAGGTTTATCTTATATCTATTTTTGATTTGGGAGATTTTCATTACTTCACTTTAACCTTCAATCAAAAACGAAGACGATAAAAATCTATTTTGAGTTTAATGAGCAAACTTTTTCAATTGAGAGTAATGATGTTGCTTATAATTTAATTGATCACGTTTTATCTTTTGATTTTGGGGAAGATATTCAGGAATCTCTGAAAATTAAAAAAACACATCGAAATTGATATAGACGAAAAGCATTAATATGATGGCATTTAGGAAAAACACTGGAAAATATTTTTATGGCTAAGGAAGTGTAGCTGATTTTCTATATTTTTAAGAAATAGTTGCAAGGTAAAAATATGATGATTAAAGGCTTATAGATAAAACCAGTGCTTGTATAGTAGATTAACTTTAAACCAGTACGGCGTTACCTCGCCTTGTCCTGATTTAAATTTAATCCACTATATTGTGAATAAGAGGTCGTCTGAAAATATTTTCAGTAATCTTGCCGGTTTTTGAATATGGACATGCCTTATGAATTTTTATAAAATTCGCGCATCATTTTTCAACAAGGTTAATGTATGAAGAAAATATTCTTAGGTGCATTTATCGCATCAATGTATATGCCTATTGCACTGGCTGATACCTGCGAAAAACCAAAATTAACCGGTAGAGAAGGTTATAGCGTGGTTGAGTGCCTTAATGAAGAAGGCTCTGTCTAGGGGTTGTGAAGCTGGGTAACAAGAAGAATCCTTTTTGAAAGGTTTTGTCAATCGGCAAGGGAAGGTTGTTGTTCCACTCAAATATTACGCTGCTCGCGATTTTTCTGAAGGATTGGCAGCAGTTTGTAAAATAGCAGGAAAATCGGATCAGGTTTTATGCGGTTATATCAATGCTAGTGGTAAAGAAGTTATTCCTTTAAAATTTCAAGACTTGCCTGGTGATTTTTGAACAAGGTATTGCTCCTGTCAAACAAAAAGGCAAATGGGGCTTTATTGACAAAAATGGCAAAGTTGTCATTCCATTCCAATATGTTAAAGCCGATCCATTCAGTGAAGGACTGGCTGCTGTTGTCACTGCTGATACAAATAAATATGGCTATATCAATACAAAAGGTGAGATGGTTATTCCACCAAAAATATGAAGAAGCTTTTTATTTTTAATGAAGGTTTGGCTGCTGTTCAGATTCTTGATAAATGGGGCTATATTGATAAGGAAAAATAAGTGGGTAATTCCTGCCCGATATTCAAGTGCTTCTAATTTTGAGGATGGTATGGCAATGGTTTCACAAAATGATAAATACGGTTATATTGATAAAAAGGGAAAGGTGGTTATCCCTTTTAAATATGAATTTATGGGTTCATTGAGTGAGGGTTTGATTGGTGCAAAATTAAACGGCAAAATCGGCTATTTAGATAAAACCGGCAAAGTGGTCATACCATTCAAATTTGGCACTTTTAATGATTTTCAAAATGGTGTGGCACTTGTTAATATGAAGAATATGTTTAAAGACGAAGATTATAGTGAGGATGAATTCTTTTATATTGATAAGCAAGGCAAGCCAGTTGAAGTGGAATAACGATTTGTAATGTTTTTGTAAGTAAGGTCGTCTGAAAAGCTTTTCAGACGACCTTTTTCACTTTACCTTAGCGGTGATAGTTCGGCGCTTCTTTGGTAATTTGAACATCGTGAACGTGCGATTCGCTCATGCCTGCGGAAGTGATTTCGACAAATTCCGCCTTTTCGTGCATTTCGGGAATCGTGGCGCAACCCAGATAGCCCATACTCGAACGCAGGCCGCCGGTGAGCTGGTGGATGATGTTCACAATCGGGCCTTTGTAGGGGACGCGGCCTTCTATGCCTTCGGGCACATACTTGTCGGCGTTTTCCTGCTTTGTCTTGGAAATAGCGGTCGGAAGAGCCTTGGCTCATTGCACCCAGCGAACCCATGCCGCGGTAGGATTTGTACGAGCGGCCTTGGTAGAGTTCGATTTCGCCCGGTGCTTCTTCCGTACCGGCAAACATACCGCCGAGCATGACGCTGTGACTGCGCCCGCTGCCAAGGCTTTTGGCGATGTCGCCGGAGAAGCGGATGCCGCCGTCGGCAATCAGTGGAACGCCTGTACCTTTGAGGGGCTTCGGCAACATTGTGAATGGCGGTCAGTTGCGGCACGCCTACGCCTGCAACGATACGGGTGGTGCAAATCGAACCCGGTCCGATACCGACTTTGACGGCGTCTGCACCTGCTGCGACCAAATCCAAAGCGGCTTTGGCGGTTGCGATATTGCCGCCGATGACTTGGATGTGCGGATAGGTTTCTTTCACCCATTTCACGCGCTCGATAACGCCTTTGGCTATGGCCGTGCAGTATCGACGACGATGACGTCGACTCCCGCTCCGACCAAGGCTTTTACACGCTCTTCGGTGTCGCCGCCGGTGCCGACAGCCGCGCCTACGCGCAAACGACCTTCGAGTCTTTGTTGGCATTTGGAAACTCGGTGGTTTTCAAAATATCTTTACGGTAATCAAGCCTTTTTGAGCTCGTCTTTTTCGTTCAAGACCAAAACGCGCTCGACTTTATGTTCGTGCATCAGTTCGCGCGCTTCGTCGATGCTTGTGCCTTCGGGAACGGTAACCAAGCGTTCGCGCGGGGTCATGATGGCGGAAACGGGCAGGTCGAGGCGGTTTTCAAAACGCAGGTCGCGGTTGGTAACGATACCGACCACTTTGCCGTTTTCAACGACGGGCAGACCGGACATTTTGCGTTTGCGTTGCGCGCGCATTTCCAATACTTCGCGGATGAGCGTCGTCGGGGCAACTGTTACCGGGTCTTTTACCACGCCGCTTTCATGGCGTTTCACTTTGAAACAGCACGCGCCTGCATTTCGGGCGTCATGTTTTTATGGATAATGCCGATACCGCCTTCCTGCGCCATAGAAATGGCGAGGCGTGCTTCGGTAACGGTGTCCATTGCGGCGGAAAGTAAGGGGAGGTTGAGCGTGATTTCGCGGGTGAGCTTGGTTTGAAGTTTAACGTCTCGTGGCAGCACGGTTGAATGTGCAGGAACCAACAAAACATCGTCGAAAGTATAGGCTTTTTTTCTACGATACGCATGATGCTCAGTCTTTCAGTTTGTGCAAGATGCACGGCATTATAACACCCGCTAAGATTTGTTGACAGCGGATTGTTTGCAATTTGAAATTATTTTTACGACACCATTACGACGCATATTTTTGAATTAATATGACATATTTTTAAAAAATCAAGTAGAATAGGGTCGTCTGAAAACACGTTTACGATGAAAACAAAATGAAAAATCATCTTTATCCTTATTTTTGCTTGGCATTTTGTATGCTGCCGGAGCAATGGCCGGAAATAATGTTTATACATGGAAAAGCGGCAGTGGCAGCACCAGCTACTCCGATACGCCTAATCGTTTGCAGCCGGAACGTTCGAATATTGTGAATATTCGAACCCGTAACGTGACGCCTGCAGTTGCCAAACCGGAAAATGCCCAAGAAGGGACGCTGTCAGAACAGCAGGCTAAGCTGAACGAGAAGATTTTGGCGCAGAATAAGCAGGTTGAGGAGCAGAATAAGAAGGTTGAAGAAGAAAACCGCAAAAATAAAGAAGACAACTGTCGGATTGCCCGCGTAAACCGTCAGTTTGCGGAAAGTGCGCGCACTGCAAATCGTGATGATTTGATTAAACATTATCAAAGCGATATCAATAAATATTGCAATTGAAATTGATTGAAACAGCAAATAAGGTATACAGTTATAACCGTATGCCTTATTGTTTTATAGTGGATTAAATTTAAACCAGTACGACGCTGCCTCGCCTTGCCGTACTATCTGTACTGTCTGCGGCTTCGTCGCCTTGTCCTGATTTAAATTTAATCCACTATAGCTTTCTTTTGCAAAGTTGCCCTCTGAGCATTCAACAGGGTTCACCCATTGATAATGGTGTATTGGAAAAATCCAGGGTTCAGTTTTTGATTTTGCTGCACAATGTATTCCAAAGCATGTTGCGCGAGGGTATTGCCTTGGGCGGCGGCTTTTTCAAACCAAGATTTTGCCTGGGTAAAGTTTTGGGTTACCCCTGTCCGTTTTCGTATAAAACGCCTAAGTTGTTTTGGGCGTTGGCATTGCCTTGTTCTGCCGCTTTTTTGTACCAATATTTTGCCTTAGGGTAATTTTGGGTAACGCCTTGTCCCTCTGCATCATGATGCCTAAATTATATTGCGCTTTGGCGTTGCCTTTCTTGGCGGCTTTTTTTCAAACCATGACTTGGCAAGTTTATAATCTTGGCCTACGCCTTCGCCTGAGTAATACATCAAACCCAAGTAAAATTGCGCACTGTCTTCCCCTTGGTCTGCTGCTTTGTGAAACCAAGTTTTTGCCTGTATATAGTCTTGAGGAATGCCTATGCCAGCATAGTGCAGAATACCTAAATTAAATGCTGCTTCTGCATTGCCCTGTTCGGCTGCCTTTTCCCACCAAAATTTGGCTTGGCGATAGTCTTGTGCCGTTCCTTGACCTTCGTAATAAATAATTCCAAGATTGAATTGCGCTTCGGCGTTGTCGTTAGTGCCGCTTTTTCAAACCAGTATTTAGCCTGCTCGTAATCCTGCGTCGTGCCGATGCCTTTTGCGTACATAGTGCCTAAGTCAAGCTGAGAGCGGGTGTCCCCCTGTTTCGCCATTTCTTGAATCAATCGGAAGGCTTGGTTTTCACTGTTTTGAGAGATATTGTGACGCGGGGTGTAATGTGGTTTTGTTGCATAAGCCTGCATTCCTGAGATGGAAAGCAGGATGGTTAGGATAAGTGTTTTAGACGTAATGTTCATGACTATAAAATATAATTGGTATTAGGAGAGTCGATTGTCTATATTAACTTGTCTTAAAAATGAAGTAAATCAAATATGGACGATTTGAACAATATAGGGATGAAAGGTCGTCTGAAATTGCCACAATTCCCCAAATCCTGATAAAATCGTCCTTCATAACCATATTTTTAGGACACGCCGTGCAAGAACTTGATTATTGCCGTCAGAAGGCAGAAGAAAGCCGCTCCAGTTTTTTTGTCGGGCTTCCGTTTCCTGCCGCAGGAAAAGCGGGATGCGATAACGGTTTTGTATGCTTTTTGCCGCGAATTGGACGATGTGGTCGATGACTGTTCCGATCCGCATGTGGCGCAGGCAACGCTGAACTGGTGGCGCGGCGATTTGGACAAGGTATTCGGCGGCGTGATGCCGGAGCATCCGATCAATCAGGCTTTGCGGCAGATAAAGGAAACCTTCAAGCTGCCGAAATATGAATTGGAAGCCTTAATCGACGGGATGCAGATGGATTTGGTTCAGGCGCGTTACGGCAGTTTTGAAGAGTTGAAACTGTATTGCCACCGCGTCGCAGGCGTAGTCGGCTGCCTAATTGCGCGGATTTTGGGATTTTCAGACGACCGAACGTTGGAATACGCCGATAAAATGGGACTTGCGCTGCAACTGACAAACATTATCCGCGATGTCGGCGAGGATGCGAGAAACGGTCGGATTTACCTGCCGATGGAGGAAATGCAGCGGTTTGACGTGCCTGCAAGCGTGATTATGCAATGTAAGCCGACGGCTAATTTTGCCGAACTGATGCGTTTTCAAGTTTCACGCGCCCGCGAGACTTATCGTGAGGCGATGTCGCTCTTGCCCGCTGCAGATAAAAATCCCAAAAAGTCGGTTTGGTGATGGCGGCGATTTATTACGCGCTGCTGAACGAAATCGACCGCGACGGCGCGCAAAAACGTTTTGACTTATAAAATTGCCATTCCTTCGCCGCGCAAAAAGCGTATCGCCTTGAAAACCTGGTTATTCGGATTTAAGCCATGAACACTCTGCATCTTCGCCCGAAAAATTGCCGTCGTCGGCGCAGGCTGGGCAGGTTTGTCCGCCGCAGTGTCGTTGGCGCGCCGTGCTGATGTTACTGTGTTTGAAGCCGGTCGGCAGGCGGGAGGACGGGCGCGCACTTTGGCTGGAAACTCTGACGGATTCAGTTTTTGGACAATGGGCAGCATATCTTGCTCGGCGCTTATCATGGTGTGTTGACGCTGATGGAGCACATCGGTGGCGTCCCTGAAGCCGCTTTTTGCCGTTTGCCGCTGCAATGGCATATGTATGAGGGTTTGCAGTTTCAAAGTACCAACTTTCCTTCGCCGCTTCATATTTTGACCGGCATATTGCGTGCTAAAAAAGTTTCGTTTTCTCTGAAAATCAAGCTGTTATCCGATATGGCTGCGTTGCAGCGTTACGCACGCGGCAAGCGCGCTGATTTGGCCGTTGCCCAATGGCTGCGGCAGCGCAGTGTCCCGCGCAGGCTGGTTGCAGAGTTTTGGCAGCCGCTGGTGTGGGGCGCGCTCAATACGTCCTTGGAACACGCAAGTTTGCGGGTATTGTGCAATGTGTTGTCCGACGGCGTATGGGCGGATAAATCCGGCAGCGACTACCTTTTACCCAAGCGCGATTTGGGCGCAATCATCGCCGAACCTGCGCTGGCAAAACTCAAGCAATTCGGTACGGATATTCGTCTTGAAACCCGTGTGGGTCGTCTGAAAAAACCTTCTTGACGGACGGGTCGTTGTGAATGAGGAGGCTTTTGATGCCGTTATTGTTGCGACTGCGCCGTATCATGCCGTTCATCTTTTCCCTGAAGATACCCCGGGCTATATTCAGACGACCTATCAAAACCTCCAATACCACTCGATTACTACCATCTATCTTCGCTATGCCGTTCCTGTCCATCTGCCCGCGCCGCTGACCGGACTTGCCGATGGTACGGCGCAATGGCTGGTGTATCGAGGCGCACTCGGTTTGCCGGCAAACGAAGTCGCTGCCGTCATCAGCGTTTCCGACCATGTCGGCGCGTTCAAAAAGTCAAGAATGGGCGGAGAAAGTCCATGCCGACGTGAAACGTATCTGCCCTGATTTGCATGAACCCGAAGCCGTCCGCGTCATCACCGAAAAACGCGCAACCACAGCCTGCACGCCTGATTCCGCCACTCCCGACTTTGCTTGGTTGCACCAGCGGCGCATCTATCCGGCAGGCGACTACCTGCATTCGCGCTATCCGGCTACGTTGGAAGCGGCGGTACAGTCAGGTTTGACGGCGGCGGAAATGTGTTTGGCAGAAATCAATCTGAAACAAAGGGATAGAGATGCTCAGTCCTTGCTTTGACTGAGCTATTAAAGCTAAAAGCTTGGCGTGAATGTTACAGCAAAAAGGTCGTCTGAAAACGTTTGGCAGATTAAATCTGTGTTTTCAGACGACCTTTGTTGATGGTGGTTGCATGATCTAAATATTTGGATCCGACTACGGATGACACATTGTCTCAATCGGCGCATAATCGCCGAATTGACTCAATATAGTGGCTTAACTTTAAACCAGGACGGCGTTGCCTCGCCTTAGCTCAAAGAGAACGATTCTCTAAGGTGCTGAAGCACCAAGTGAATCGGTTCCGTACTATCTGTACTGTCTGCAGCTTCGTCGCCTTGTCCTGATTTAAATTTAATCCACTATATCTGCAACGGCGTTGTTGTATTTGGTTCAAAGACAATCCAGATAGGAAATGTCTCATACCCTGTCGGACGAGACCATACGAAGCAACGCCATTCATTGAATATACACCAGACTTAAAACCGCAAAGGAAATCGGATGCAAAACTACCTGACCCCCAATTTTTCATTCGCCCCCATGATTTCCCGAACGCGCTCTCGGCAGCCGCGTCTGGGATACCGAAGGCCGTGAATACATCGACTTGTCGGGCGGCATTGCGGTCAACGCGTTGGGACACTGTCATCCCGATTTGGTTGCCGCGCTGGTAGAGCAGTCGCAAAAGTTGTGGCACATTTCCAATATCTACACCACCAAACCCGCGCAGGAATTGGCACAAAAGCTGGTAGAACATACCTTGCCGACAAAGTATTCTTCTGCAATTCCGGCGCGGAAGCCAACGAAGCCGCGCTGAAACTGGCGCGCAAACTACGGTCGCGATCATTTCGGCGAACACAAAACCGAAATCATCTCCCTGCCTGAACAGCTTCCACGGTCGTACGCTGTTTACCGTCTCGGTCGGCGGCCAGCCCAAATACAGCAAAGACTACGCGCCGCTGCCGCAAGGCATTACCCACGTTCCATTCAACGATATTGCCGCATTGGAAGCTGCCATCAGTAAAAAAACACCTGCACGGTGATTATCGAGCCGATTCAAGGCGAAAGCGGCATCCTGCCCGCCACGCAGGAATATCTGCAAGCCGCGCGCCGTTTGTGCGACGAACACGGCGCATTGCTGATTTTGGACGAAGTACAAACCGGTATGGGGCATACGGGTAAACTGTTTGCCTACGAGCATTACGGTATTACGCCCGACATCATCAGTTCCGCCAAAGCATTGGGCGGCGGCTTTCCCATCGGCGCGATTCTGACTACCGATAAAATCGCCCCGACCTTCGGGCCGGGGACGCACGGCTCGACTTTCGGCGGCAATCCGATGGCGTGCGCCGTCGGCAGTCGCGCGTTCGACATCATCAACGCGCCCGAAACCTTAGCGCATGTGGAAAAGCAGGACAAAAACTTCAGACGGCCTTGCGGGAATTGGGCGAGAAAACCGGTGCGTTTAAAGAAGTACGCGGTATGGGTTTGCTCATCGGCTGCGTGTTGGCAGACCAATACAAAGGCCGCGCTTCAGAAATTACCGCCGCTGCACTGAAACACGGCCTGATGGTATTGGTTGCCGGAGCCGATGTCGTGCGTTTCGCCCCCAGCCTGCTGCTCAACGATGAAGATATGGCAGAAGGGCTGAAACGCTTGAGGCTGCATTAACGGAATGGCTCGTCTGAATTTGATTGATTTTATTTAACTATTAACAAATTTGATGAAGTATTTCTATTCGGCTGATAATGGAAAATACGACCGTTTGTTGGTTTTGGAAAATAATCAATCTAAAAATTTTCTTTTTTTGTTTAAAAACGAGCAGAATTTAATCAAATCCATATACCCATTGTTCAGAATAAAAACCGATGTTATAAATTGTAATTTGCCAGTTATTCCAATTACTGATACGATTTGCGGCGGAATAAATTCAAATAAATGACTCATTGCGCCCTTTATTTTCAATTTTATTATTAATTAATTGATAATATTAGGGTAATTGTGGTTTTGCGTTTGATTTAATTTTTTTGGAATTTTCGTTTTTGTATATCAATTTTCGCAAACGAAAACATTAGGGGTATAACCCTCTG